>Ga0302248_1000620_pt1 | contig 32630 bp, 17 predicted proteins | sample AAG_UR_Leu_MG_FD_193528 | JGI IMG/M metagenome (GOLD analysis project Ga0302248, IMG submission 193528) | Enriched activated sludge microbial communities from anaerobic digester in WTTP, New Holstein, Wisconsin, United States - AAG_UR_Leu | ecosystem: Engineered > Bioreactor > Anaerobic >...
GACAGTATTTCCCCTCACTGGGGATGTGGAAGGCGGAGGGCGACCTGACGCCCCAGCAAAGGATCTCGGGGCTGCCGACGGAGGAACTCGAGGTGTTCCACAACTTTGCCTTTGGTGGACTCGGTGGCGCCTTTGCCGGTGGCCAGGGGACGATTGCCAATGAATACGGGATGATGCAGACTACTTTCTATGCTAAACCATTCTACGACGAGCAGGAGGATCTGGATAAACTCATCCCCCTGCGCTGGGGGATCTACAATCTCCGGAACGTGTATGGGAACTCCTTTGCGGGTAAGCCGGCGGGCGGGGTCTCCTGGTCGGCTAAAGTGGGCGGTTACGGTCCCACCCAGATGAACGCCCCCTTCTACTATCTCGCCGATGTCGCCGGAGGCTCATGGGGAACCGACGGCACGATTTCCGGCCAGTTGGCGGGCCGCTATATGACCCCTCTGTATCTTGGCGTCATGTCCGGACCCTACTACGGTCTCTTCACGGTGGAAGGGACGGGAGAAACAGGGGAATACGGCGGCTGGGCCGGCCAGAGCATCGGCACCTACAACGTTACCGACCGTCTGGATCACAGTACCGCTTTGGGGGATTACTTCCAACAGTCCGGCGACGAAGTCCGCTTCAGTTACCTTTACGGGAACAGCAGTGGGTGGATGAACGAGAACGGCGAGGTAGTTGGGTTTTGGGGCGGGACGGCCCCACCCTGGACCGGAAACTCTTCGCTGACGGGCATGGGTATGTATTGGACCGATGCGGCGCCGGGGACTTATCTTTGGAATGCCGCCCTCAACGGTTCGATTCCCAATGAATTGATCGAGACGCCCGCGGCGGGAGGCAAATATTACGGTTATTCGGCTGCCTTTTGGCGTGAGAGCGGCTACAGCGGCGCTCTGAGCGCCATATATCTGACGCCGGTGGATGGATCGGGAAAGAGTGCTGCCGGTTACCTCCAGGGCAACGCCCTGTCCGGCAGCGTCTATAAACTCTACGATAGAACCGGTGGCGAGTATGACAGCTACGGCGGTTTTTGGGAGACTACGGGAAGCAACGACATCACCGCCCTGACGCCCCTGGCCGCGGGACTGGATCCAAACCAGGTCGTAACGAACCGCAACCCCCTCACCATGTCCTTCCGCTCCACTTTCGGGGCCGGGGGCTCCGTGATCAACGAGTCCAGTGCCGGCGAGATTCTCTATCTGGTCAATAACGGCGAACCGCTGAGCTGGGGTGTTTATAATGTCCAACTGGGCGCCGGGGAGACAGGGGGCCGTTTCTCCGGCAAGCCCGCCGGGACGACCGCCTGGGAAGCCCGTACCGGGGGCGCCTTGAGCATTTTCGATCCGGTGTCGGAAACCGTGGCCGCAAGCGGCTACTGGCTCGCGGGGATGAGCGGCCAATGGAACAACCAGGGGGAGATTGCCGGCAATATCGCCGGGGGCACGTACCTGACCAATACCCATCTGGGCGCCATTCAGGGACCTGTCTTCGGGCTTTACGAGGAGACGGCCACCGGGGAAGACGGTACCAAATCCGGGACCTGGGTCGCCCAGGGCATCGGCGCCTATCAGAGTGAATTGCTGAATCTATCCGGATCATTGTCCGCGGAGGGCCAGGCCTTCATGTACACCCGCTATGTAGAGGGAAGCCCTACCCACGGCTGGGACGAGGCGAGTGCCATGCGGGGTCTCTTGGGCAGCACCTCCCCGCCCTGGGGGGCGTCCCACACCTTCCTGGCGATGGGTAGTTACGACAATCCCAACGACCGGCGGCTCTGGTATCTCTGGACCCCCTCGGGCAGCGCGGCGACGACCACGACCGACGGCGGCGCCATCCTGGGCGAGATGCTGGGAGTCAATCATGGCGACAATAAGGGGCAAGGCGTCTATGCCGGCCTCTTCGTCCGTCCGGACGGCGTGGATGCCCAGAGCCAGACTATCTACAAAGCGGGTTACCTCGCCTACAATCTGGCCAGTGACTTTTATCCCGGCCTGGGGACCGCCGCCGGTTCCGGTATGTGGTCCCTTGACGGGACGCGGTATGATTTCTACGAGCAGCCCATAACCGGGGTTACCCCGGCGGATATGACATGGGGAAACGATAAGATCGTTGCCCACACCCTGGTCGGCAAGGTTGCCGGCGCCGTGGCCGTGGATAACTTCTCCACAGGGAAGAATGCCCTCACGGGCCAACACTGGGGGATTTGGAGCGCCACCATGGCCGACGGCGTGGCGTCGCTGCCCGGAGCGGGCTGGGAGGCCCGGGCGGGCGGCTACATCATCCCGGAGGGGCAGGGAGGTTACTGGCTCGGTTCTCTGGGGGGCGGCGCCTGGACGGACGGCAAGGTCCAGGGCGACATCGCCTACCGTTACCTGACACCGACCGTGATGGGTGAGTTCGGCTCCGGCCTCTTCGGCGCCTATGCCTGGAACAAGGAATCCAGCCTCTACGACTGGCAGGCCGGTGCGGTGGGGGTTTACGGGGGAACGGCCAATACCGCCAACTGGGAGAAACACCTGGCCTTTGTGAGCCTGGTAAACGCTAACTGGCAGTGGGGGATTCCCTATCCTTACGGCGAGGGAAATCCCGACGTCGTCGCCCCCGACGGCAGTTATCTCAACGCCTTCCTCGGCGGGAGCGATTCCCTCTGGACGGCGACTAAGGATAAGCCCGCGGAGACGGTGTTGCGGGGCGCCTTCACGGAACCGGGCAGCGGCTTGACGTTCTGGAACGGCGAGATCGCCAGCAGCAACTACGAGAAGAGCACCGCCATGACCTACGATGGCGGCGCCTATGCGGGCTTCCTGGCGGGGGTCAAAACGGGAGCCGACCTCGCCGGGGTCACACGGATGTTTTATGTCGATACGGGTGGGAAGGCCGGCTATCTCAGCGGCGCACTGACCGGCGGGACCGATACGGACCTTGGCATGGCCGAGATGACCGGCGGATTCTACCCGACGGAAATGCCGGCGGTATCGGGTCTGACGGCGGACAATCTCGCCGGGTTCACCCGTACAACGATAGTCAGCGCCGGTGAAAGGCTGTCGGGCGCCTTTACGGGCGGCGGGGATATCGCCGGCGGCAATCCCTATGTCGTAGCCTATGGCTATTACGGTCCCTATCCGGCACTCATGCAGAACATGACCACCAAATCACTGGTGAATTACGCCACTGGCGAGGCCACGCCCTGGGGGATCTACAGCCTGGTTTCCTCGGGTAAATTCACTTCCCCGGCGGCGGCGGGCTGGACGGCACAGGCGGGCGGTTCCGGTTATTTCGGGGCTTTTAATCCGTTCGTCGATCCCTATTGGGGTCCGGCGGCCACGGATGATCCGGGATACTGGCTCCTAAATGTGGCCGATGGCAAGGCGAAAGACGGCCTGCTCACGGCAACGGCCACGGGCCGCTTCCTCTCCCAGACCCGAATCGGTGACGCGGCGGTTACGACGGGCCTGCTGGCCGAAACGGGCCTCCGGGGAGAACTCCTGGGGACTTACAACACCACCGACGGCCGCTGGCAGACCGTCAACGTCGGAGTCTGGAGCGGAGTGCCGTTGCGGTATGTCAGTTCGGTGAGTGGGGGGATGAGTGCTTCGCGGCGTTCATATTCTGGGAGTTACAGTTATCCGGAGGGCTGGTCTTCGTACGGTTACGGTTATTATTCGGACAATACGGGTTCCGTGAGCTACTACCGTAATTTGGAGGGTGGGGAGAATTACTCTGCCACCTACAATTCGGATGGTACGTACAGCAGGTATGACAACAATACGGGTCAGACGACGACGGGGGTGTGGCAGGATGCGGAGCATCCGACGCTGGCGTTTTTGCAGGAGCCTCCGGATTCCGGGCAGGCGACGAAGATCAGCGCCGGTGATACGGTGAATGTCTTTGGTGACGGCGGTATCAGTGGGGCCTATCTGGGTGGTGCGGGTTCGCTTTGGGATGCATCGAAGTCATCTCCGGCGTCGGCGACGCTTTTAGGCGGTTATGTGCCGGGGTTGCATGCGGTGCAGGTCTGGAACGCGGACATTTACAGTTACAATTACCGGGACGGCGTTTCCACCACTTATGATGGTGGGGCCTACAAGGGTTATCTGGCGGGTACATTGGTGGGCGACTCGGGCGAGGCGCGGTTTTTGGGTCTTTACATTCACGAGGATGCGGGGCAGGCCGGCATTTACAATGCGGGGGTTCTCCGGGGCGGTTTGGCGGGTGGTTACTATCCTCAGGTGGGGATGTTTGCCCTGGACGGCGGGATGTATCCGGAGGCACCGGAGGTGGCTGATTTGGGGATTTCGGCGGGACAGCTCACGTCTGTTGCCCAGGTTGCGGGAGATTCGGGCAGCAAGTCTTTATTGGGTGCGTTTGGTGCTGGGGGTGGTTTAGGAACGGACTCGTTGACCCTGGAGACGTTATCGATTGTGAAGCCGGAGGTTCCGGAGGTGCCTGATGTTTCTCCGGCGATGCCTCCGGAGCCTTTGAATTGGGGTATTTACCGTCAGGTGCTGTCCGGGCGTTACGATGGTTCAGGAGAGACGTGGACGGCGAAGGCGGGTGGCGGCGGCAATATAGGTTTGGTCAGCCGTTATCATCCTTATGGTTATTATTATGTTGACGGGGATGCGGGTTACTGGCTGGCGGACGTGACGGGTGGCACGTGGAAGGACGGTCGTCTGGCGGGTGATCTGAGCGGTCGTTTTATCACGCCTTATAAGATTGGCGATCCTGCGCTGGTTTCGGGTACTGGTATGTCTGGGGAGCTTTTCGGGGTCTATGAGACGGCGGGTAGTACCTGGCAGGCCACGGGGCTTGGGACCTGGAGCGGAGTGCCGTTGCGGTATGTCAGTTCGGTGAGTGGGGGGATGAGTGCTTCGCGGCGTTCATATTCTGGGAGTTACAGTTATCCGGAGGGCTGGTCTTCGTACGGTTACGGTTATTATTCGGACAATACGGGTTCCGTGAGCTACTACCGTAATTTGGAGGGTGGGGAGAATTACTCTGCCACCTACAATTCGGATGGTACGTACAGCAGGTATGACAACAATACGGGTCAGACGACGACGGGGGTGTGGCAGGATGCGGAGCATCCGACGCTGGCGTTTTTGCAGGAGCCTCCGGATTCCGGGCAGGCGACGAAGATCAGCGCCGGTGATACGGTGAATGTCTTTGGTGACGGCGGTATCAGTGGGGCCTATCTGGGTGGTGCGGGTTCGCTTTGGGATGCATCGAAGTCATCTCCGGCGTCGGCGACGCTTTTAGGCGGTTATGTGCCGGGGTTGCATGCGGTGCAGGTCTGGAACGCGGACATTTACAGTTACAATTACCGGGACGGCGTTTCCACCACTTATGATGGTGGGGCCTACAAGGGTTATCTGGCGGGTACATTGGTGGGCGACTCGGGCGAGGCGCGGTTTTTGGGTCTTTACATTCACGAGGATGCGGGGCAGGCCGGCATTTACAATGCGGGGGTTCTCCGGGGCGGTTTGGCGGGTGGTTACTATCCTCAGGTGGGGATGTTTGCCCTGGACGGCGGGATGTATCCGGAGGCACCCTTGAATCCCGCCATCGGAATTGCCCCTGCCGACCTTTATAACGCCACGGTGACTACAAGTGATGCCAGTGGTATGAAGCTTGCGGCGGTGTTGGGTACGGGTGGAAGTGTCTGGACGGACAGCCTGCATTTGAACACCCTCTCCATTTCCAAAGACGGGCATGGACAGCCCTGGGGGATCTACCGTCAGGATCTGACCGGCAGGTTCATCCCTGATGAGGTGAACGGGACGACGTGGTCCGGGATGGTAGGCGGTATCGGAACATTTGGCTATGCTCCTCGTCCCGACGGGGATGCCGGCGACGCCGGTTACTGGCTGGCGGAAATACCCGCCAATTCGTCCTGGAGCGGCGGCAGCTTTTCCGGTCAGCTTCTCAATGGCCGCTTCCTGACCTATACACGCATCGGCGGTTATGGGACGGAAGGCTACCTGAACGGCGATCTTTTCGGGGTTTACGAAACCGCGGGCAATACGTGGCAGGGATACGGTCTCGGGGTGTGGAAGGGCACACCGGTTGCCTTCAGCAGCGCCGTGGATGGCCGTAAATACAGCCTGGTGAAGGAACCGGAAAGCCCCGCTTATTTGGATTATATGACCTATGGCGGCGTTATGGCCGGGACGGGCAATCTGTGGGCCAACCTCGGCGTGAATCCCACCCCGCTGGTCATGATGGGTGATACGGGCATGGCGCCGAAAGGGGTGGATTTCTCTTCCTACAATCTCCTGGCCGCCCGGATCGCAAGCTTCGACCCGGCGGTGAACATTAATCCATACGGCGACACCGGCGGCAGTTCCAAATCCCCGGTCGTCGATGGCAAATATGGCGCCTACGCGGGTTTTATCGGTGGGATAGTCAACGGCGGCAACGGCGTCGAAGGTATGGCCGGGGCGCTCTATATGGATATGAGCGGTAACGTGGGGCTGCTCTACGGCGGCGATTCACTGTCCACGGACAGCAAGGTCCATCCCGCCCTTGGTCTCTGGCAGGCCGCCGGCAACCTTTATGCCTACCAGATGTACGATTCGGCGCAGGTGGATCCAGCCATCGACGTGGTAAATTTTGCTTCCCGAGTCACTGGTCAGGAGTACCAGCGGACCTACACGCCGGAAATCGTCGCGGACTATGTAGAAGGCACCGCAGAGAGCAACTCCATCACCCTGGGGACCGACATGAGCCGGGGCGTCTTATTCTCCGGCCCCGTCACCTGGGGCATCGAGCAGATCGTCTCCGGTGGCGGCTACAGCGGGAGCCCGACGGCCTGGAACTTGACCATGAATCCCCCCCAGGCGGAGATGACGCCTGTGGCGGATACCACCTTCGTCAACGTCAAATTGGCCGATACGGTGAACAACGTCTTCACCGGCGCCATGGCCGGCGCGAATGTCCATTGGCAGGATGCGGGGACATCAGTAATCGGCGGCCGGATCAAGGGAGTCTTCGACCCGGTGGCCTCGACCTGGAAGTCGGTGACCCTGGCGACGAGGATGGAGACCGGGGCGTTTCTCGACAAGGTCAATGCCATGGGAAACGATGAGGCTCAGCGTCTGGCCTTCCAGAAGGCTACCAATATCCCCTCCTTCCAGGTGGGCCAGGCAACGCTGGACAGCAATGGTTTCCAGGCGATCGATGGCGGAACCATGGCGGTTACCATGTCCAACGTCACCTTCTTCTCAGCCTCTACCGGCGGTCCGGCCAGCATCTGGGCCTCGGCGCCGAATACGGGCGGCGTCACCGGATCCTATATGGGAGCGCCCGTGGCCGGTTCCGGCTCGATTGTAAACTTGACTCAGCAGGGTGCGGGCGACAGAGTGACCAATCTCAACGCCGCCTTCCAGCTCAACAACTGGAATGCGGATACCGCCAGATGGAGCGCCGCGGTAAACGGCAGCGGCAATGTGAACAGCCAGAATATCAGTTTCACCGGCGGTGCGGCGGGGAAGATCAATTCGGTTCCCAACTGTTCTCCGGGGGCCTTCTCCGGCTCGGCGGCCGGCGTCGTGACGCCGCCGAAACCCGCTGAATAAGCCATGGGCTGAAGTTCAACGGCTGGTAAACCGCCTTTTCTTCCTCCCCCGCATAGGGGGAGGACTTTTTGTGCAGTGTGTGTAGTGATGGAAAAATTAATCGGGGAGGAAAAACGTTTATGAGAATAACAATTAACCTTATCGCCGTCGTCACGGCATTGCTGCTGTCGCTGCCGGCTTGTACGCCGGCCTGGGCCGCCGGTCCGGTCAAGATCGGCATCATCGACCTGCCGCGGATCATGCGGGACGCCAAGGCGGCGAAAGACGCCCGGGGCGTCCTGGCAAAGGATCTGGAAAACCGGCGGGCCCAGCTCATGGCCAAAGATAAGGAAATCAAGGCCCTGGACGACGAATTGAAGAATCCCCGGCTCAAACTCAGCGATGGGGCCCGAAAGGAGAAAGCGGAGAAACTGGCCCGGGAGGTAAAGGATTTCCGACGTCTCGATGCGGACTTCGGCGAAGAGCTGAAAAAGAAGGAATACGAGCTGACCCAGAAGATCATTGTCGATATTCGTGGGATCGTCCAATCCATGATAAAGAATGAGAAATACACCCTGATCCTCGAAAAGGGCGGTGTCTTCGGAAGCGATGAATCCGTCGATGTGACGGAGCGAATCCTGAGACTATACGACCGGCAGCGGTGATTACTTTTGGTCCCTCCCCATCAATGAGCACGCCCGTTCTCGTGACCGGCGGCGGCGGATTTTTGGGCGGCGCCATCGTCGCCCACCTCCTGGCGGCGGGTTACACCGTCCGGAGTTTTGCCCGGAGTGACTATCCGGAGTTGCGGCGCCTGGGAGTGGAAGTGATCCGGGGCGACCTGGCGGATCCCGAGGCGGTCCGGCAGGCCTGCGCGGGCTGTGCCGTTGTCTTCCACAACGCCGCCCGGGCGGGGGTATGGGGGGATTTCGACTCCTTTTACCGCCCCAATGTGGTCGGTACGAAGAACATCCTGGCGGCCTGCGGTTGCACCGGCGTGGGCCGGCTGGTCTTTACCAGCTCCGCCAGCGTCGTCTTCGGCGATGCCGATCTGGCGGGGGTAGATGAATCGGTTCCCTATCCGGACCGGCCCCGCTCCCCCTACACCGCCACCAAGGCGGAGGCGGAAAGGATGGTCCTAAAAGCAGACCGTCCCGCCCTGAGGACCCTGTCGCTCCGACCCCACCTCATCTGGGGGCCGGGAGACACCCAGATCATCCCCCGCATCCTTGCCCAGGCCCGGGCCGGCAAGATCCTCCGTGTCGGCGACGGGAAGAACATCATCGACACCACCTATATCGACAACGCCGCCGCCGCCCATCTCCTTGCCGCCCAGGCCCTGGCGGAGAACCCCCGGGTCGCGGGGCGGGCCTATTTCATCTCCAACGGCGAGCCCGTGAATCTCTGGGATTTTGTGAACCGCATTCTGGCCCTGTCGGGCATCCCGCCGATCCGCCGGGGAATCCCCAAATCCATCGCCGTCCTTATGGGGGGGGTCATCGAGCGTCTCCATCTCGCCCTGAAACTGCCCGGGGAACCCCGGATGACCCGCTTCCTCGCGGAGGAACTGGCTACGACCCATTGGTTCGACATTGGCGCCGCCCGGCGGGAATTGCTCTACGAGCCCCGCGTCTCCATGGCGGAGGGCCTGCTGCGCCTGCAAGCATGGTTGGCGGAACTGTCCGGAAAAGACATCGCGGCGAATCAATGACGGCATGCTGGCAAGGATCTTTTCCGCCGCCGTTCGGTCCGTATCGGCAGAAGGGAAAAGATATCGTCCGTACCGTCTAATTTGATGCCCTCGTAAAAAACACTCATATCCCGTGGAGTACCACGAAGCATGAAAATGACTCTTTCATAGTAAAATCATTTTATTCCTCCATATTCAAATGGGAGATTAGGAGGGGGTGGGGTAATCATTTATATTTACTTAACAAAACCCATCTTCACCCTGTCCCTCCCCTTGAAGGGGGGGAGATTTGCATCTGTTACGGACGTATCAAATTTACCGACGCTTGCTTCCTCGTCCCGCTGGGCCGTCAATGGCCGTGAGCCGCTTCCGATGCTTCGAACGTCTTGTGCAGGGTACCGGCCGGGTGCTCCGGAGGCGCGTATATGGCGTAAACCTTCAGTGGTTTCTTTCCCTCGTTGATGATGTTGTGCCAGTACCCGGCGGGGATGAAGATCGCCCAGTCATTGTCGACCCACTTGTCGAAGGTCATTTTGTCCTTTTCCTTGCCCATCACCACCCGCGCCTTGCCGCTTTCCACCCGGATGAACTGATCGTTCCGGTCGTGTTTTTCCAATCCGATCTCCCCGCCGGGTTTGATGGACATTACCGTAAGCTGCAGATTGTTTCCCGTCCATTTCGTTGTTCGGAAATTCCCGTTCTTCAATGTCAGCTTCTCGATGTTTACGATCCATGGTTGTGGGCCGTAATCCTTACTCTTTTCCTTGTCTTCCCCCTCGCCTGCCCAGGCAAAAACCGCGGTGAGCAGGAGCGACAAAACGATTAATGCGCCTTTTTTCCACATGACTTTTCCTCCTTGAGATCAATGGTTGTGGGCGCCGTCGTCAAGACGGCTTGCCGTTTATTCCCGGAACGTCATCTTGAGTTCCCAGAGGCCGGCGACGTTTTTCTTTTCCAGGTCGAAGCCTCCCTGCTCGAAGGTGTGGAGCATGGGCTGGTTCTCCGAGAGGACCTCCGCTGTGAAGCCCAACAGACCCTGTCTTTTAGCCAAATAGGTCAGGTAGGCGAGCAGTTCCGTCCCGATGCCCATGCGATGATGGGTATCCTTTACGGCAAAAGCCACTTCCGCCGCATGGGCCGTTTCATCGATGTAGTATCGGCCCACGCCGACGATCTCCTCCGTCTTCTCCCGGGGCATGATGGCCAGGATGGCCATTTCAACCGTATAATCGATGATTACCAGTTTCTGAAGGACCTCGTGGGGCATGTCCTTCCGGGCCGACATGAAGCGGCGGTAGAGGCTCTGATCGGAGAGGGAGTAGATGAAGTCTTTGAGGAGGGGTTCGTCGCTGATCTTGATAGGGCGAAAGAGGATGTTGATCCCCTTCTTCGTGGTCCGGTAGGTCTCCAGGTGCTCGGGGTATTCCCCCCGGACGCCGGGGATGAAGGCCTGGTCCCGGTAGATGAGCCCCAGCTTCTTGGCCTCTTCGATGAGCCAGGGACGGAACTTGGGGTGGGCGATGCCGATGAGTTCCATGGCCCGTTCCCGGATGCTCTTGCCGTGGAGGTAGGCGATTCCGTACTCCGTAACGACGTAGTGGACGTCCCCCCGGGTCAGGGTGACCCCGGAACCTTCCCGGAGCATGGGGACGATGCGGGATACGACATCGCAGGCGGCGGTGGACTGGAGGGTGAGGATTGACTTGCCCCCCCTGGCCAGGACGGCACCCCGCATGAAATCCGCCTGGCCGCCCACGCCGCTATGAAAGATCCGGCCGATGGATTCCGCCGTGGCCTGACCGGTCAAGTCGATCTCCAGGGCACTGTTGATGGCCGTCATCCGGTCGTGCTGGGCGATGATCAGGGGGTTGTTAGTGTAGTCGATGGTCCGGAACTCGATGGCCGGGTTGTCATGGAGATAACGGTAGGTGTCCTGATTGCCGAGGCAGAAGGTCGTTACCGTTTTTCCGGGGTTGAGGGTCTTTTTGGAGTTGTCGATTACCCCCGTTTTCATAAGTTCGATGATCCCGTCGCCGATCAGTTCCGTGTGAACCCCGAGATGCCGCTTGTCCCTGAGATTGGCCAGGACGGTGTTGGGGATGCTGCCGTAGCCCACCTGAATGGTGTCCCCGTCCTCAACGAGACGGGCGACGTACTTCCCGATCCCCATGACGATCTCCGAGTCGGCCCCTTTGGTGTATTCCAGGAGCAGTTCGTCATAGGGGACGAGATAATCGATGTCCCGGATATGGATGAAGGAATCACCATGGACCCGGGGCATGAAACTGTTGACCTGGGCGACGACGATCTTGGCCTGCTCGGCGGCGGCCTTGACGATGTCAACGCTGATGCCCAGGCTCAGATAGCCGTGTTCGTCCGGGAGTGAGGTCTGGATGAGGGCGATGTCCACCCGGGCCAGTCCCCGGCGGAACAACTCCGGCGTTTCCGAGAGAAAGACGGGGGTGTAATCGGCGACGCCCTTATTGACCGCGTCCCGGGTGCTGTCGCCGATGAAGAAGGAGTTGTGGCGGAAGTTCTGCTTGAATTTCTCCGTGGCATACGGGGCCACGCCGAGGGAACGGATATGGAGTACTTCAGCGTCGAAAAAGGCCTTGGGGTATGACTTTACATAACGGATCAGGCCCTGGACCAGATGCTGGGGTTCGGCGCAGGCCGAGCCGATGAAGATCGTGTCTCCCCGGTGAATGTGACTGAAGATCTCCGCTTCCGAGGCGAATTTTTCCGGATAAAGGGCCTTCCATTTCTCCAGTGACATAATCTTGCTCCTCGCTCGAAAGAAATTATGTTGTTCCGGGGCCGGCGCCGGGAAAGTTAAGATCGGGGTATGCCACCGGGAAACCATTTTCACATAAATCGATGGGATGTCAAGGTGAAACCATGAACGGGGCGGGGTGGAACCACGGCGCCCTGCCTCCGGATGGGTCATGATAACTTCCGCCTCTTCGGGACAAACGAAGGATTGACAGGGGGAGGGGATTTATTTATAGGAGGTCCGGGCCATGAAGGCCCAGCCGGCTCTCCGTCCCGCGGCGGGCAAGGCCGGAAACAATTGACTCGTATGGCGGTATATAATGAAATCATTCTTTTATCCCAAAAGCATGGTGGTGGTCGGGGTCTCGGCCACAAAGATGAACCTGGGGCAGATCATCCTCCTCAACAACAAGCAGTGCGGGTATCAGGGCAAACTTTACGGCGTGGGTTCCCAGGCGGGAGAGGTGGCCGGGATACCCGTTTACACCCGGATCGACGAACTGCCCGAAATCCCCGAGGTGGCGATCATGCTCACTCCGGCCAGGACCATTCCCGCCCTCCTGAAAGATTGCGGCCGGAAAGGCATCCGGCGGGTGGTTATCGAATCCAGCGGTTTCAGCGAATACGCCCACGGCGACCATTCCCTGGAGCAGGAGGTCCTGGATGCCGCTGACAGACACGGAATCAAATTCATCGGTCCCAACTGCGTGGGAACGGTGAATTTCGACATCAAGATGATGATGCCCTTCGCCTTCTTCAAGGATCCTCCCTCCGGAGGCCGGGTGGCCATGATCGCCCAGAGCGGCGGGGTCGGGGGCACCTATCTCCACGCCCTGCCCGAGAACGCCGTAGTTCCCGGGAAATTTGTCGCCGTCGGCAACAAACTCCAACTGGATGAAGTTGATTTCCTTGAATATTTTCTCAAGGACGAGGAAACGGACGTTGTTACATTGTACCTCGAGGGCTTCAGCAGGGGCCGGATGTTTCATAATCTGGCCATGGGTTCCCACAAGCCCATCATTGTCCAGAAATCGAACCGGAGCGAGACGAGCGCAAGGATCGCCCAGTCTCATACGACGGCCCTTTCCGCCGGAGATGACGTCGTGAACGGGATGTTCCGCCAGGACGCCGTCATCAGGGCCGAGGACGAGGGGGAATTCCTCTCGGCCATCAAGATCATCCGCCTGCCCCTGATGAAGGGCCGGCGCGTCGCCGTCCTGTCCCGGTCTGGCGGTCATGCCGTGCTTTCCGCCGACGCCTGCGCCAAATTCGGCTTCCACATGGCGCCCTTCCCGCCGGCCTTCCTGGCCAAGCTCAAGACCCTGTACCACACCCGGGTCATCGCCCACCAGAATCCCCTGGATCTGGGCGAGATCTTCGATTACACGATCTTTACCGGCATCCTCGAGGAAACCCTGAAGTTGGACGACATCGACGGGGTTCTTTTCAATCACCTCTACGCCTCCACCTATGAAGCGCAGATGTCCCGGACCTTTCTCGCCGGGGTGGCGAAGCTTGTCGAGCTTTACGGGAAGCCCGTGGCCGTGGCCATGCTCTCCGATCCCGCGGAGCTTCTCGACGTCGCCCGAAGCCAGCCCTATCCCATTTTTACTTCTCCTCTGCAGGCCGCCGCGGCGCTCGATATGTCGGCGACCTATCATGAACGGAAGACCCGGCGGGACAACCGGGGCGCACCGCCGCCGGTGTCTCTGAATAAGACTCTCATTGCCGACATCCGGGGGCGCTGCCGCCGGGAACGGCGGATCCCCTGGACGGACGAGGCACTGGAGATCTGCCGGGCGGCGGGACTTTCACCGGCGCCGTCCTGGAGAGTCCGCCGTCCCGAGGAAGCGGAGGGACTGGCCGTCCGTTTTCCCGTGGCGGTGAAGCTCCTATCCCGGGAGGCCTCCCACAAGACCGACGTTGGAGGGGTGCGGCTCTCCGTCCGGACGCGGCGGTCCCTCCGTAGGGTCCTGGGCGAGATGGCGGAGCGATTCGCCCCCATCGCCGATGGATTCCTGATCCAGGAAATGGCGGCGCCGGGGGTAGAATGCTTTGTCGGTGGGCGCCGGGATCCGGTGTTCGGTCCCGTGGTCATGGCGGGTCTGGGGGGAGTCTTCATCGAGGTCTTCAAGGACAGGGCCATCCGCCTGGCGCCGGTGACCGGGGCCGAGGCGGCGGACATGGTCGCCGAGTTGAAGGCCTATCCTCTCCTACAAGGTTTCCGGGGGCGGGAGGCCGCCGATATCGAGGCCCTGGAGGAGGTGATCTGCCGGGTTTCCGCCCTCCTGGCCGCCACCCCGGAGATCGCCGAGTTGGACCTCAACCCCGTGATCGTCCATCCGGCCGGGAAGGGGGTCTCCCTGGTGGATGCCCGGATCTTCTTTACCCGGCGGCACTTGGAAGACTGATCCCCGGCGGGCGGGGAAACGATTTCCTCCCGTCCTGCGCCGGGTCGTGGCGTCATGTCGATGAGATGGGAAGGGCTTTCCAAAAACGGGAGGCGTCGAGGCAGTTTAGAACGAGAAGCATGCAAATCCCAACCGCTCCTGGAGCCCGCCTGGTGCTCATCCATCCGCCCGTATCCAAGCCCTGCGAGCCGCCGGCGGGGATCGCGAGGCTGGCGGGGTATCTGGAGGCGCGGGGCGTGTCCTGTACCCTCATCGACGCCAACGGCGAAGGTTTCCGCTTCCTCTTCGGTCCGGTGCTCCGGGTTGAGGGATCAGGGCGCCCCGGCCGCCACGGCCTGGCGCCGGACACCGAAGTAAGCCCGGGGCGGGTAAAACCGCCGGGAGAGTCCATGTCTGGGCGTAATCTTGCCAACCTCGACACCTGGACCCGACGGGCGATGCGAAACCTGGATCGGCACCTTCGGGATTTGCGGTCCCCGCCCCTTTACTCCCATCCAGACCGTTACCGCCGGGCCGTCGCCGATCTCAGCCGCATTCTGGCTCGTCTGACCGGCCGACGGGAGGTTGTCCTGGGCCTTGCCGACTACCAGGACGGCGAGCTCTCTCCCGTTCGGTCTCGGGATCTCCTGACCGCCGCCGGCCGTCCGGAAAGAAATCCCTTTTTCCCCTATTTTATTAACGAATTGGCGCCGAGATTGGCGGCGGGTGCCCCGCCCCTAACAATCGGCGTCTCTCTGAATTATCTAAGCCAGGCCCTCTGCGCCTTTGCCATGATCGGGTTTTTGCGCGCCCGCCATCCCCAGGCCCGGATCGTTCTTGGCGGGGGGCTGGTGACCTCCTGGCTCCGCCGGCGGCCCCAAGCGCGGTATGCCTTCGACGGTCTGGTGGATAATTTGGTGGCCGGTCCGGGAGAGGAGTTTCTCCTGAACCTGGCGAATAATTGTGGGAGCGGGATAAGAGAGGGCGGTCATCCCGGCGGCGGGGAGATTTTGGATGCGGCGGTTTCCCGGGCAGACAGCCGCATCCCGGCGGTACGGTCGATACAAAAGGCAACGCAGGATATGACGGTGGGACCTGATACGACTACGGCGGTTGATCCGACGGCGTTGCACGGCGCTCCGGTGTCGCAAGACGCGCCAGCGTCACGGTCATGTTGGTCCGACTGCGGCCCGGCGTTAGGGTGGACCGGACTGCCCGATGAGGGTACAGCGGGGACCGGGGTGGAAACACGGTCCGCCGGCGCCTCTTCCTGCCCCGATTACCGTGCCTTCCCCGGTGATCTCTACCTCGCTCCCGGTCCGGTCCTCCCCTACAGCGCCGCGGCGGGGTGTTGGTGGCGCCGCTGCCGGTTCTGTCCGGAGACGGCGGAACGCAATCCTTACCGTCCCCTTTCGGCGGAAAAGGTCTTTGCGGACCTGAATCGCCTCAAGAAAGAGATGAATCCCGTCCTCATCCATTTCCTCGACAACGCCATGAGCCCCGCCCTGTTGGCGGCGCTGGCCCGGCATCCCGTCGGCGTCCCCTGGTACGGGTTCGCACGGATCACGGAACAACTTGCGGCTCCGGAATTTTGCCGCCGCCTCCGGGACGGCGGCTGCGTCATGCTGAAGCTGGGGCTGGAGTCGGGAGATCAACGGGTGCTCGATGCCCTTGACAAGGGGATCGACCTGAAGATGGCTTCCCGGGTGCTGTGGAACCTGAAGGCGGCGGGGATCGCCGCCTATGTCTATCTCCTCTTCGGAACCCCGGCTGAGGATCGGGAGGCGGCTCGGCGCACCGTGGAGTACGTGGCGGCCCACAGCGCGGCGATCGGATTTCTCAATATCGCCCTCTTCAATATGCCGGCCTTCGCCGCCGCGGCCTCGGGCCTGGCAACACGGCCCTTCTCCGACGGCGATCTGTCCCTCTACGTGGATTTCAACCACGCCCGGGGATGGTCCCGCGGGGATCTCCGCCGGTTCCTCGCCGGCGAGGTAAAGGGGCATCCCGCCATCGCCGCGATCCTCAGGCGGACGCCGCCTGTCTTCACTTCCAATCACGCCCCGTTCACGGCAATGGGAGACGGATTGCTCACCCTGTCTTCCTGAAGGCGACCTCCCAGGCCCGCTCCCGATCGAAAGCGACAATCCGGTTCCCCTCGAGCTTCAGTACCCCGGCCTGGATAAGTTCCTGGGCGGTCTCTTCGATCTCGTTGGTGTCCTTTCCCGTGATGGCCGCCAGGTCCTCCAGGAAGTTACGATTCTGGGGAAGAGGATCGTTTTTGAGAAAATGCATGATCATGACCAGACACAGCCAGGAATGGGTGGCCCCCTCCAGAATCTCGTTGGCGTGCTTTATCCGCCGGGAAAATTCCTTGAGCATGAGCAGCGCCGCATGGTCGCTTTCCCTCAGGAGTTTGTGGAAGGTTTCGCCGTCGATCACCGCCACTTCCGCCGTTTCGCAGACCTTAGCCGAGGCGGTGCGCGGGGACTCGATAAGGGCCGCGATTTCCCCGAAATATGCCCCCGGTCCCATGTCCGACAGGACCTTCTTTACCGCTCCCACCGTCTTTTCGAGCTGAATTCGCCCCGTTATGACGTAATAGAGATCCTGGCTGGGATCTCCTTCCCGGAAGATGTAGCTGTCCTGGGGATAGAGACGGCCGAATTTATGAAAGAGCCGGTCGTCGATGTTCAGCCATTTATTGACATTGCGCTCCGCCTTCTTGCCCGGCGGGAAGAAGGCCTTCTGCAGCAGCAGCAGATCCCGTCTCATGAAGGAAGCCATCAGTTCGGCGCAGAACAGAAGGATCAGGGCGACGTAAAATATCCAGATCACCAGGATGACCACCGCCTCCAGGGAGCCGAAGATGATGTTGTAGCGGGTGTAGTTGGCTACATACCAGGTGAAGAAGTGCTTCGCCAGTTCCATGAGGGCGGAAAAAATCGCTCCGCCCGCAACAGCGACACCGAGGGGAATTTTTACCGTGGGGATGGCCTTATAGACGATGGTGAAAAACAGGACCGTAACCAGGTATGGAATTCCGTATTGGAAGAAAAAACCTTGCAGCATCGGGAAATGGGGCAAGATCTTTTCGGCCAGCAGCGGCTGTCTGGTGATCAGGGCGGCCAGGGAGGTGATGAAGATGCTCGCGATAGCTACGGCCCACCCCATGGGGATCATGGCGATGGCCAGCATTTTCGACCAGAGGTAGTTGCGGTGGCGGTGGGAGCGGAATATCTGGTGAAAGGCCGTTTCGATGGCCCCGAAGATCATGGAGGAGAACCAGATCAGGGTAATGATGCCGATCCAGCCCAGGACTCCCTTCTTCTCCTCGATGCCTCCCAATTGCTTAAGGAGGGGGTCGGAGAAATAGGGGCTCAGATTCTTGACCCCTTCCACCAACTGCTGTTGGATGCGGGGATAGGCGCCGAGGATCTCGTTGGCCATGAGAATAGTAAGGATGAACAGGGGGATGAAGGACAGGATCGCGTACAGGGAGATGGCCGCGGCCTGGTTGGTGTCTCCGTTTTTATCGAAATTTAATATGGCGTCGATGGTTACATCCCAAACTCCCATCAGGCGGATCTTGAGGAGGGCGATCGGCTTCCGGAATGAAGGGGGTTTGGGAAAAAACCTGTGTGAATTGCCTGCGGGCATCTTTTCCTCTTTTCATAGCTTGATGACCGGCACCATCAATAGGCATAAAACCACTTTTAAGGCAAGCGGGGAAGCACCGTCATGGGGGTTCTGACCAGAGGCCAAAGGATAAGTGTGATTATTTACGGTAATAGCTTTGCATAACTGCGGAAAAATGGTTCGCAAGCGGCGAATCAAATGTTTTTCGCCGTTGCGTGATTGAACTTAACGCTTGGTAATGAATAAGGTTTATACGTTACCCATTCAGAGGCGAAAAAGATTTCTGAGCCGCGGCGAAGCCATTTTTCAAAGGTCTCACGGTATCTTGACCGTTGCAGATTGTTGCGCTGAGAGATAAAACCCCGGCGGTACCCGCCCGGCGGGCATGCCCGGCCGCGGCCCTGAGGATCGTTCCGTCGGCGGCAGGGAAGGAAGGAGGGGGGACCGGGGGCGTAAGGCCCGGTCCCCTTGAAGACAACACCTGCATGATGCCGTGCCGTCTTTGTAGGCATGAAACTTTTAGAGAGAGGGACCGGAGTTTCAGACTCCGGTCCCTGCTTGGGAGGAGGTTGGCGACACACTCCACCTCTTCAGTGGACGTTCACCCACCTGGGTGATCTGTGTTTGCGGGGATGTTAAGTTATTTTGAGAATTGCGCAATATTAAAAGAATTGAACTATAAATTACAGAAAATGTAATTTTAAGCCAGGGAGGAGAGAAAGGCCTGGAGGTTGTGTTTGTTGTTCGTCATGCCCATTTTTTTCCGGATCCGGTAGCGGTGGATGTTTACGGCGCCGGCGGATACGTGGAGGATGTCGGCGATTTCCTTGCTGGTGAGGCCTTCCTTGATGAAGTTGGCGATCTGGATCTCCCGGGAGGTCAGATTTATGTATTTAGTCGAAAGTCTGCGGGCAAAGGGTGAGACAAGGTCCTTGAGGTTGGACTCGAGGATGTTGAGATGGGCCTGCTCCCGGGCTTCCATGCGGCTCGTTTTCAGTTTTTCCAGATAGGGGAGGACAAGCTTCTTGATATTGAGCAGCATCCTTTCCTCCAGCTCGTCGCGGTCCTCTTCCCGGCGTTTGAGGAGGACCCGCAGGGCTGCGTTTAATTCCTCCAGTTCATGGGTCTTTATTTCCAGCTCCTTGCCCCGCTTCCGGACCGCTTCTTCCGCGCTTTTCCTGTCGGTGATGTCCCGGATGGATTCGATGGCCCCCACGATATTGCCCCGGCTGTCGTAGAGGGGGCTGGCCTTGGCCCAGAGGAAGGCCTTGTGCCCCTTGACCTGCGGGACGTCAGTTTCGATGATCAGCAGATCCCTTTCCTTCTTGAGTACGTAATAGCTTCGTTCGATCTTGTCATTCGGCTTGAGAATGAGATCGATGAGGATGGGCCGCCGTACACCGTAAAAGGTGAGGGCGTATTCATAATCGCCCTTGCCGATGATATCCGGGGCCTTGACGCCGGTCATCTCCTCCATGGCCCGGTTCCAGGCGATCACCATTCCCCCCCGGTCGATGGCAAAGGTGGCGTCGGGTAGAAATTCGATGATGTCCGCCAGCCGCTGTTCCGATTCCCGCAGGGCCTCCCGCATGCGGCGCTGTTCGGTGACGTCCATGGAATTGCCCAGGATCGCCGGTTTGCCGTCATAATAAATGGAGGTGACCGTTTCCATGATCCAGCGGATCTCGCCCTTCTTGGTGACGATTCGGAATTCGTGGGGGGAGGTGCTTTCACCGCGCAACATGGCCCGGGCATTTCTCTTGACGTCCTCCCGGTCCTCTGGGTGGACGATGCTGTCGGACTTCCTGCCGGTGAGTTCTTCCATGGTCAACCCAGCATAGGAGGCGGCGTTGCTGTTGGCGTACTTGAATTTTCCGTTCTGGACGACGTAGATCCCGGCGAAGGATTGCTCCGCCAGGGTGCGGAAGAGACTTTCACTCTGCCTGAGGGATGCCTCGACCTGCCGGCGGTCCGCCGAATCCTTTTCCAGGGCGAGGATCTTATCCTCGAGGGCCTTGATTCCGGATGTCCTTTTCATCGTTGCCGTTTCTCCCTAACCGCCATTACCGGTGCGAAGTTAACCGATGAGTTTGTTCTGAACGGCGTAGAGGGTGATCTCGGCGTTGTTCTTCATCCGCATCTTGTCGATGATGTGACTCCGGTAGGTGCTGATGGTCTTGACGCTCAGGCACAGTTCGTCGGCGATGTCGGACACGGTCTTCCCCGAGGCGATGAGGAGCATAACCTGGTATTCCCGGTCCGAGAGCTTTTCGTGGAGGGGCTTGTTGGCGTCCTCGTCCAGATATTCGGTGAGCTTCTCCGCCAGGGAGGCGCTGATGTATTTGCCCCCCTGGGAGATCTTGCGGATCGCGGCGATGAGTTCGTTGGGGGCGCTGGCCTTGGTCATGTATCCCGAGGCCCCGGCGCGGAGGGCCCGGACTGCGTACTGCTCCTCCGGATAGATGCTGAGGATCATGACGGGCATTTTAGGTTTTTCCGCCTTCAGGTCCTTCAAGACCTCGAGGCCGTTCCGTCCCGGCATGGAGATGTCGAGAAGGACGATATCGTAATCTTTCTTTCTAATCAGATTTAGTACTTCCTGCCCGTTTCCCGCCTCGTCGGCCACGGTCATGTCCTGGGTGTCCGAGATGACGAGTTTGAACCCCGCCCGGACGATAGGGTGATCGTCGGCGATAAGAATCCTTATTTTCTTCATGACGGCGCTCCTTTCTGCTCCAGGGGGATGGTGACGCTCACCGTCGTTCCCCCGCCGGGTTTGCCCTTGATGGTCACCTCGCCGCGCCAGTACTCCGCCCGTTCCCGAATGCCCAGGAGTCCGAAGGAGTTGGGTTTGTTCATCTGCTCCCGGGTTATCCCCTTGCCGTTGTCCCTTACGGTGAGTTGGATCTTCCGGTCCGTCGCCCGGAGGGTCACGTTGACCCGGGAAGCCTCGGCATGGCGGGAAACATTGGTCAGGGTCTCCTGGAAGATCCGGAACAGGGCGGTGGTCAGGTCCGGATCGAGGGCGATTTCTTCCGGGGCGAAACGGACATGACAGTGGATCCCAGTCCGCTTCTGAAATTCTTCGGCCTGCCAGCCGATGGCAGCGGTGAGGCCCAGATGGTCCAGCATCCCCGGCCGCAGGGCCATGTAGATCCGCTTGAGGGTCTGCATGGTCATGTCGATGAGGCTGGAGAGGGACTGGGTCCGTTCGATGAGGGCGGTAAGCTCCGGGGGGATCTTCTTGCCCAGCATGATGATCTCGGTATTCAGGGCCGTGAGAAGTTGACCCAGCTCATCGTGGAGTTCCCGAGCGATGTGGGATCGCTCTTTCTCCCGGATGGACTGGAGGTGGGCCGTGAGGCTCCGGAGCTGTTCCCGGGAGTTTGCCAGTTCCGTTTCGGCCAGCTTGCGGTCCGTGATATCCTCGTAGGTGATGACGATGTTTTTTTCCACCAGGCTGGCGCCGATGCGGGCGGCGGTGACCATGCATTCGATGCCGCGCCCGTCCCGGCGCTGGCAGGGGAACTCCAGGTTAACGGTCCGCTTCTTCTCCAGGGCGCTGTAAAGCGCCCGGGCCATGGCCTCGTAATCCTCGTCGCTGCGATAGAGGATCCGGGTGCTCATGCCGATGATGTCCCGGGCCTTCCAGCCGAATACGGTCTGGACGCCGTCGTTGGCGAAGATGATCCGCCGGTCCTGCAATCCGATGACGGCGTGGGGGATGGCCTCCAGGATCGAGGCCTCCAGGGCCTCCAACTCCTCCAGCTTCTTCCGGTCGTTGTTCTGCTCGGTGATGTCCATGGAATTGCCCAAAACGGCCATCTCTCCCCGGAAGGGGATCATGGTAACCGTTTCCATGATCCAGCGGATATCGCCGTTTTTGGTGATGATGCGGAATTCGTGGGGGGCTTTCCGCTTTCCGGTCAGCATGCTCTTGGCGTTCCTCCGGACCATCGCCCGGTCTTCGGAGTGGACGAGGCTCATGGAATCCATGCCTACCAGTTCATCCTCTCCGTATCCCGCATAGGCGGCGGCGTGGTGATTGACGAACTGGAAGGCCCCGTTCTGGACCACATAGACCCCCGCCTGGGAACTCTTGGCCAGGGTCTTGTAAACGTCTTCCGCCTGCTTGCGGTCCGTGATGTCCTCATAGGTGATGACGATCTGCTTATCCTTCAGGGTCTCGCCGATCCGGGAGGCGTTGATCATGCAGACGATCTCCTTGCCGTCCTTACGGCGGCAGGGAAACTCCAGGGAGACGGTCTGCTCTTGCTCCAGGGTGGTGTAGAGCTTTTCCGCGATCTCCTGGAAGTCCCCCTCGGAACGGTAGAAGCGCCGGGTCCGCTGCCCGATGATCTCTTCCGCCTTCCAGCCGAATACGGTCTGGACGCCGTCGTTGGCGAAGATGATCCGCCGGTTCTTGAGGCCGATGACGGCGTGGGGAATGGCGACGAGGATGGACGCCTCCAGGGCCTCCAATTCCGCCAGCTTGTTCCGGGCGTTGATCTGTTCGGTGATGTCCATGGAATTGCCGAGGACGGCCCGTTTCCCCTGGTAGTGGATCGTCGTTACCGTCTCGGTGATCCAGCGTATGCTTCCGTCCTTGGCGATGGTCCGGAAGACATAGGGGGAGAAGCGGGTCCCATTGAGCATGGCGATGGCCCCGTCCCGGACGATGTGCCGGTCCTCGGGATGGACGATGTTCATGGAGGGCATCCCGAGGAGTTCTTCCCGGGCATAGCCCCAGTAGTTGGATGTATGCTGGTTGACGAACCGGAAGATCCCTTCCTGGACTACGTAGATGCCCATGAGGGAACTGTTTTCCAGGGTCCGGAAGAGGCCTTCCTCGAAGACCCGTTCCGTCTCCAGTTTCCTGATCTCTTCGACGTTGCGGCGGATTTCCTTGAGTTCCTTCAGCAGGCTGGCGTCCATGGGTTCCTTTCCGTCCCGGTGATGTTCCTGTCCGGGGATTATAGGTTGCCACCCTGGCTATGTCAAACATTTCCTAAGAACAAGCTCTAAGTCGCGGGGGATGGTGAATGGAACCGCGGCCCGCTTTGAGGGTCGGGCGGTCCGCAACCGGCGTTTCCCGGAGCGGGGATCCCCGGACAGGGGAGGGGGCCGGTGGCCCGGCGGGTCGGCTATTCCGTCCGGAAGCCCTTTTCGTTGTAAAGCCGGAGGCAGGCCGCCACCACTTCTGGATCGTAACGGGAGCCGCTGTGGTTCCTGAGCACCACCAGCGCCTCTTCCCGGGGGAGTCCGCGCTGATAGATCCGGTGCGACGTCAACTCCTCCATGGCGTCGGAGACGGCCAGGATCCGCGCCTCCCGGAGGATCTCCTCGCCTATCATCCCCCGGGGGAAGCCCGTGCCGTCGTAGCATTCCCGGTGCTGCAGGACGATGTCGGCGATGGGCCAGGAGAAGTCGATTTTCTTGAGGATCCCGTAGCCGATGGTGGGATAGGTGCGGTAGAGGGAGAGCTTGATCCCCGTCAACCTGCTGGTGTCCTGGATCACCTCCATGGGGACGTTGATCAGCCCGATATCATAAACGGAAGCCGCCAGGCCGACCCCCTCGGCCTGAAATCCGTTCATGCCCAGCTCCGCCGCCAGGGCCATGGCCAGCTTCTTCACCCGCTGATGATGGCCGGCGCTGTGGGGACCCCGCATCTCCGTGATTTCGGTAAGGGCGTCGATTACCCCCCGGAGGGTCAGGTCGAGTTTTTTCTTGCAGTCTTGCAGTTCCTTTTCCAACCGGTGGCGGTGGAGGGCCATCTCGATGTTCGTTTGGAGCTCCATCTTGTTGAAGGGCTTGATAAGATAGCCGAAAGGGCGGGTCTGCTTGGCCCGAAATATGTAGTCCCCGTCGGTGTGGGCCGTGAGGAAGATCACCGGCAGGTCGTAATGGGAGCGGATCCGCTCCGCCGCCTCTATGCCGTCCAAATCTCCGGGGAGGACGATGTCCATGAGGATCAGATCCGGTTTCGCCTCCTCGATCAGGGCGAAGGCCTCCACGGCCGAGGCGGCGACGTTTTGGGAATCATAGCCGAACGACCTTAGATTGCGGCATATTTGATCGCCCACGATCCATTCGTCCTCCACCACCAGTATCTTTTTACCAGTCATGCATTTACCCCTTCCGGTGATCGCTTCGGGAGCGAAAACAAATCCGGTATGCCGTGCCCGGTCCGCTCAGGACATCCAACCGGCCGTGGAGCTGATGCTTCACCAGACCCCGGATCAGGTGCAATCCCACGGTACGGGACCGGTGGGGATCCACTGCCGCCGGGAGCCCCGCCCCATTGTCCGCCATTAAGATTTCGATGTCGCCGTCTTGCGACCGGTCGATCTCTACGGTTATCTCCCCCTTGCGCCCGTCGGGAAAGGCGTGCTTCACGGCTTTGGCGATCAGTTCATTGAGGATCAGACCGCAAGGCAGGGCCTGGTTTATATCCAGAAAGACATCGTCCTTTTTGCGGATGGACAGGGTGATCGTCCCCGGATTGATTAGATGGGCCAGAAAGATGTCCCGGGCCAGGTCGCCTACATAGGCGGGCAGATCGATCCGGCTGATATTTTTGGACTGATAAAGCATCTCGTGAATCAGGGACATGGCCTTGACCCGCCGGTAGCTGCTCCGGGCCGCCTCCACCGCTTCGGGGGTGCTCCCGCTGAGGGCCTGGAGATCCAGGAGGCTCGCCACCACCTGGAGATTGTTCTTTACCCGGTGATGTATTTCGTGGAGCAGGGTCTCTTTCTCACGGAGGGCTTCCTTCATCCGAAGTTCCGCCTCCTTGTGGTCCGTGATGTCCATTATCACCCCCACCACTCCGACGACGGCACCCTCGGCGTTTGCATAGGTCCCCTTGTTGACCACGACGTTGCGCCTTGTCCCGTCGGCATGAACGAACCGATGTTCGTAGCTCTGCCGGCCCGGAAGGCGGAGCAACTCGGCATCCATCTTTTGGTAGATATCCGCCATCTCGTTGCTGAAGATCTCCGCGGCGGTCCGGCCGATGATTTCCTCCTTATTCCGGCCCGCGTAGAGTTCGAACTCCCGGTTGCAGGCCTGATACCGGCCCTTAAGATCTTTGCAGAAGATCGGGCTGGGGATGGTGTCGATCAGGCTCCGCAGGAAATTCAGGAGCCGCCGGGATTCCCCTGCCAACTGCAGGCGCTGTTCTTCCAGTTTCTTGCGCTGGGTGACATCCTTGAAAATGCCCTCATGGTACAGGACATTGCCGTCGCCGTTCCGGACGATTCGCGCGTTCAGCGCGACCCACACCGGCCCGCCGTCTTTACGCCGGAACTTGACCTCGAAATTCTCTATTTGGTTGTTTTCCCTCAACAGGCGCCTCACTTCTTCCCGATCGCCGGGATCATGGTAGATCTGGGCGCCGATGTCGGTTATGGCATTGATCAGCTCACCGGGGGAGTCATAGCCCAGAATTATGGCGGCATGGCGATTGGCCCGATGGATGCGGCCCCGGGGCGTCACTTGATACAAGCCGATGGGAAGATTTTCAAAAAAATCCCGGTAAGCCTCTTCCTGGCTCTGAAGGGCCGCGAACCGGCCGCGGAGTTCCCTCAATTCGGAATCAAGTTGCAGGTTGGTCTTTTCTTCGTCGGACATCAGGGACAAACCTGAATTATGAAAAAACGTCGATATATTAAGCGGTTGTTATGGGCGCCGGGAATTTGGTCCGGGGGTGTTGCCGACTGCGGGCTCGGGCGCGACGGCGGGCTGGGAATAGCCCTTTCCGTATGGCTTGGGGGCATTGTAAACGATCCGGTCGCAACACAAACCTACCCAGCCATGTCCGTATTTCAAGATCTTTACTGGGCGCCCGCAGTGGGGACATCGATATTCGTCCATCTCGAACCGAGAAACTCCTATAACCCTTGGGAACGTTATTTTGAGCGGCCGCAATATATGAGCGGATAAAGATGTTAATGTCAATCGTTTATTTTCAGGTAAATAATGGGATGATAAAATACCTATTGATCGAGGCTTTCGAGATAGGAGAGGAGATTGGCCTTCTTATTGTTCAAGCCAAGCTTCTTCCTTATATTTTTCCGGTGTACGTCAATGGATCCGGGGGCGGAGCCCATGACCTTCGCGATTTCTTTCGTCGTCCGGCCGGATTTGATCAGGGAGGCCACCCGCATCTCCCGCGGGGTGAGGTTGAAGCGGCGGATATTCTTCAGAAGGGGTGTGGCGATTTCCTTAAGATGGGTTTCGATGATCTCGATATATGCCTTCTGCTCCAACTCCAGTTTACCCTTTTTCATCTGTTCCACATAGGGCAAAACAAGGTTCCGGACGTTCAGGATGAACCGTTCCTCCAGATCCTTCTTGTCTTCTTCCCGTTGGGCCAGAAGCACCTTGAGGGTCGTGTTGAGTTCCTGCAGCGTAACGTTTTTGCTTTCCAATTCCGCCGTCCGCTCCCGGATCATTTCCTCGAGATAGCGGCGGTGTTTGCTGAGTTCTTCCTCCACGCTGATACGTCCGGTGATGTCCTGTACGCCGGCGATGGCCCCCTGGTAATTCCCGTCTTCGTCGATGATCGGCGTGCTCATCAGGGAGGCATAAAGGCGGGAGCCGTCCTTCCGGAGAAAGACGAAATCGTGGCGCTCCTTGATCCCCGCCTGCCGACGGGCGAGATTATTCCGGGCGACGGCGGTTTGTTCCTCGTCCATGAAGGTGAACAGATGACGGCCCAACATCTCCGGCCCAGCATAGCCCAGCATCTCCGCCATGTATTGATTGACGAAGGTGGTAAAGGCATCCTTGTCGATCTGCCAGATCCCTTCATTGATGTTTTCGACCAGCAGGCGGTATTTTTGCTCGCTTTTCAAGAGGGCCGTATAGGCCTCCCGGCGTTCCATCGTCCCCGTCATGACCGTCCACAGGCACTTTTGTTCCTCCAGGGTCAGGACGGCGGCATTGAACAGTCCCAGGACCACCGTGCCGTTTTTGTCCCGCACCGGAACTTCCAGGTTTTCCACCCGGTCCTTTTTGGCCAGTTCTTCAAGGAAAACAGCATATTGATCTTGCGTGAGGAAACCCGTCTCCACCCAGGTACGGCCGATGACCTCCGCGCGTGTTCCCCCGGCGAAATGGAGAAAGGCATCGCAGACCGAGAGGAAACGACCGTCTTTTCGGGATGTGACGCCGATGGGGATCATCCCGCGGATAAACATCAGCTTTTCTTTTTTTATCATCATACCGGCAGCCCGTTGAGGAAATTGGATTTCTTAATTACCTATCACTTTCTTCATGATAGCGCAATGCCGTTTTCTGATGACATCTACTGAGGGCTTTGCATAACTGCGGAAAAATGGTTCGCAAGCGGTGAATCAAATGTTTTCGCCGTTGCGTGATTGAACTTAACGCTTGGTAATGAATAAGGTTTATACGTTACCCATTCAGAGGCGAAAAAGATTTCTGAGCCGCGGCGAAGCCATTTTTCAAAGGTCTCCTACTATGAAAATGCCGTTTTCATGCTTCGTGGCGCTCCAGGGGGCATGAAGGTATTTTACGTAAGGAACGGTCTTTATCATCGCCCCGTTGTTATGTTATAAAGGATCCGTCTTCGTTAAAACAGCCAATACAGGTAATAAGGAGGAGCCCATATGAAGAGTAACGCGATTAAAGCGGTTGTTGTGTTGGCGACGGTCCTGCTTTTCCTGGTTTCCATTTATGTCCCGCCGGGGGGCGCGGCCCCGAAAGCGGCGGATAACGGCGATCTCAAACGGCTGGTGGCCAACCTCCACTGGCTGGGGCATGACGCCTTCCGTATCGACGCCGGCGGTCTGGTCATCTACATCGATCCGTTCATGCTGAAACCGGGGTTACCCAAGGCGGACCTGATCCTCATAACCCATGAGCACATGGATCACAACAACCCCGGCGATGTGGCGAAGATCATGAAAGAAGGTACGATCATCATTACGGTGGCCAGGGGGGCCGAAAAGCTCTCCGGCGACGTCCGGATCATCAAACCAGGGGAGGAAATGACCGTCCGGGGCATCCCCATCCGGGCCGTACCGGCATACAACACCAACAAGTTCCGAAGCCCCGGCGTCCCCTTCCATCCCCGGGAATTGGGCTATGTGGGCTACCTGATCACCGTGGGGGGCGTGACCATCTACCACGCCGGTGATTCCGATTTCATCCCGGAGATGAAGGGGCTCAAGCCCGACGTGGCCCTCCTGCCGGTGAGCGGCACATATGTCATGTCCGCCGCGGAGGCCGTCGCCGCCGCCGCGGCCATAAGCCCACGGGTCGCCGTGCCCATGCACGTAGGCGGTCCGGTCGGAAGCGTGAGCGCGGCGGAGGATTTCCGATCGCGGGCGACGGTGCCGGTGCTGGTACTGCCGCTGGAAAAGTAGGGGGAGATCGCCCAATCCTTTCCTCACCAAGCCTTCAGATGCTTGAGGGATGCCACGGCATGGAAGGTGTTTTCCAGATTGGCGATGCCGCCATGTGTGGTGCGGGAAAACCCTCCGGTCATGTTCTGTGACCACAGGATAATTTCGCGGCAGGTTTCGGGATATACGGGCCAGCCGCCGGTGATGAGGCGGGCCTGAAGACCCCAGAAGATATGTTCGATGTATCCCGGCAAGGTGCGGGGAACATTGACATAACCGAACAGCATATTTTCGCATCGGGAGATGAAATCGCCGGTCCGGCGGTCCGCCGGCAAGACCTCCAGCCATTGGAGAATGGACAGGGCCTGGGCAGTTTCTATTAGGGTGCCATATTCCCTGCCGTAGCCACCATCCGGGGTTTGCAGGTTCAGGACAAAGGCGGAGATTTCTTCCCCGATGGGGCGGGCTATGGGAATATCACGCTCGCAATGCAGATCCACGAGGAGATAGATGTTCTTGAAGATCGAGGCCTCGCCGGTGGGAACGAGGCGAACATCGTAGGTGTGGAGTTGCCTTTTCAGGTAAGGGGCGTGATCGTAACGGGGCGCCTGACCAAGCAGCGACAGACCCTTCAGGACAAAATAGGCGATCGGAAGGTTTTCGAAGCCGCCGTCGGCGTATTGAAAGGACTTGAGAAAGCTTGCTGTTTCCCCGTCCTGGTCTCGTGCTCCCAGCAAGTGAAGGATGCCCAGCGCCCAGTAAGTATCCGAGCTGTTGGGCTCCTCCAGCCGATAGAAACAATAGCCGCCCTCCCGGCAACGCCGGTCGCGGACGTAGCGGCTGACCCTTTCCTGACGATTCAGATCCATTTTCATGATCGGTCGCACCGCCGATTATGCCAAGGGTTTGTGAAATACCGCCGCACGTCCCAACTCCGCCTCGATCTCGAGCAGGCGGTTGTATTTGCAGATCCTTTCGCTGCGGCACAGAGATCCGGTCTTGATCTGCCCTCCCCCCATGGCCACGGCAAAATCTGCCAGGAAGGTGTCTTCCGTTTCCCCCGAGCGGTGGGAGATCACGTAGCCCCAGCCCGCCCGGCGGCATAGTTCGATGGCGTGAATCGTCTCCGTGACGGTGCCGATCTGGTTGAGCTTGATCAGGGCGGCATTGGCCGTTTTCTCTTTTATCCCCCGGGTTATGAGCTTGGGATCGGTGACAAAGATATCGTCGCCGACGATCTGGATGCGATTGCCTTTATTGGGCGTTCCATCCAGCTTGATCATGAGTTCGTCGATCTCCGTTTGCGCAGCGTCGGGTCCATGTCGAGGATGACCGGGGCGATGATCTCGTTGACGTTGGCGACGGCCTTCATTACCCCTTTGCCGCCGTAGCGGCTTTTCCCTCCGTCCCGCAGCTCCACCGCCTCATGTTCCCCCGTCGAGGCCCCGGAAGGGCAGCAGGCGGAGGTCCGGATGCCGTTGGTCAGGGTGACGAATGTTTTTATCGTGGGATTCCCCCGGGAATCGAGGATCTCCATGGCATGGATCGCGGCAATCTTGGCTTTCATGTTTTCATCTCCGTGTAATGGTGCATCTGTTTATTAATAAACGGGAAGCGCTTTTGGGAAGGAATAAATCATTTATTGTCGGGAAAGGGGTTTTTTGAACTTGTCGCCGAAAGAAGGATGGCGTTGATAATATTTGTCTGGGTGGCACAAAAAAACTCCTGCCGGGAAATCCGGTAGGAGTTATCAGCCTCGGGGGCGTTTCCACGGTGAACCCCATCACCATTTGCGCTGCCCATACCACGACGCGACCAGGGTGTCAAGGGAGTTGTTTTTCCCCCCTCTTCGGGATTGACGGCCACCCTTAGGTTCCTGCCGATTACAAGCGGCGTTTGTATTGACAGGAAGCCAGGTTTTATAGTATCCGGCAATCATTGACAAGACATGTAAGACGGGTGATGGAGTTCACCTGACAACCGCCGCACCGGCTGATGACTCCTGCCAAGCAAGTCGCTTCCGGAGGGAGCAGGCAAGGCGGCGAAGGCAAGCCGAGACTCCCCCAGGAGACAAACTGGAGGAGTTTTTTTATGGAAGGGATGAACAAAAACGTCCAAGCGATCCAGACGACGTCCGGGCAGATCCTGGAGGTCGTGCAAACGGTCTGCGACAACCTGCGGATCGTCTCCCTGCAACGCGCCGCGCATGTCTGTCGCTCCCTGGTCCGGCAGAATCCCCTCATCGACGTGGCCATTCTCGGCCAATTCAAGGCGGGGAAGAGTTCTTTTCTCAACAGCCTCATCGGCCGGACTCTCCTGCCCGTGGGCGTTATTCCCGTCACGACCGTCATTACCCGGATCCAGCACGGACCGGTGGAGCGGGCCATGGTCACCCATTTCGACGGCGCCCGGACGGAGATCGCCCTGGAAGACCTGGATGCCTACTCCTCGGAGGCAAAAAATCCCGGCAACCAGAAGGACGTCGCCGTCGTCGATATCGAGCTTCCCTCCCTGGAAGATTACGCCGGCCTCCGCCTTGTCGATACCCCCGGCCTGGGCAGCGTCTTCAAGTACCACATGGAGACCGCGGAGAACTGGCTGCCGGAGGTGGGGGCGGCCCTGCTCGCCATCAGCGCCGATCGCCCCCTCTCCGAGCACGACCTGGCTCTGATCCGGGATCTCCAGCAATACACCCCCCGGATCGTCCTGCTCCTGACCAAGGCGGACCTCCTTCAGGCCGACCAGCAGCGGGAGGTCGTCCAGTTCTTCAAGGACACCTTGCAACGGGAGCTGAAACAGGAATTCCCTATCTTTCTCTATTCCAACCGGAACGAAATGGAAAAATACCGGCACCGTCTGGAGATGGAACTCCTCTATAAACTCTCGGCGAACCGGGATGCGGAGTTCGGCCGGATCCTCCAGTACAAGGCGGTTTCCCTGGCTAAGAGCTGCGAGAGCTATCTGGAGATCGCAAGGAAGGCATCCGAACAGGCCGATACGGATCGGGAGGCCCTGAAGGAGCAGATCATGGGCGAAAAGGGAAACTACACCCAGATCCACGAAGAATTGATCGTCATGACCCGCGCCCAGTCCATCCACACCCGGACCAACATCGAGAAGTCTCTGGAACGATTCAAACGGCCTCTCCACGATCGTCTCGTCGCGGCCCTGAAGGAGGAAATGCCCCGGTGGCAGGGGAACCTGTGGCAGCTTACCCGGCGCTATGAGGAGTGGCTCCATGAGAACCTGACCGTCGAGCTCGACGAGATTTCCGCCAAGGAGCACAAGCACTTCTTCGGAACGATGATGAAGGCCCATGCCGCCCTGGACCGCTATCTGGAGTCTTTCCGCGCCCGTCTCGGGGCCAATATCGAAAGGGTCCTGGGCGTCAAGATGGCCCCGGCGGAATGGAATCTGGAAGTGACGCCCCCCGTCCGCCCGGATATTTCCATCGGCCATGTTTTCCAGTTCAATTTTGATCTGTTGTGGTTTCTTTTTCCCATGTCGATCTTCCGCGGCCGTTTCGAGCGGCATTTCGTTCGCAAGCTTGCCGATGCGGTATATGTCAACGCCTCCCGCCTCGCCGCCCAGTGGGAAGAGCGGATCAACCGGGCCATCGAAGAGATGCGGAAGCAGGCGGCGGGATATATCCGGGAGGAAATGGCCACCCTCGACGCCCTGCTCTCCCAGAATCCGGGGCGGACGGAGGATATCCGGCGCCTGACGGCGGAGCTAAAGGGGGCGGTCCGCCGCCTGGAGGGCGATTGAAAATGGAAGAAATTTGATTTTGGTACGATTTGTTCACGATGACAAGAGCTTTGCATAACTGTGGAAAAATGGTTCGCAAGCGGCGAATCAAATGTTTTTCGCCGTTGCGTGATTGAACTTAACGCTTGGTAATGAATAAGGTTTATACGTTACCCATTCAGAGGCGAAAAAGATTTCTGAGCCGCGGCGAAGCCATTTTTCAAAGGTCTCGATGACAAGATCCTGCCGGAGCAAAGAAATGCGCGCACCACCCCATAATGAGGATAATTATGAATGAAAACAACTGTGTCTTTTGTGAGATTGTTGCCGGACGGGCGCCGGCCCATATCGTGGCCGAGGATGAACTGTCCCTGTGCATCCTCGATATCCACCCCTATACCGCGGGCCACTGCCTCGTCATCTCCAAACGCCATGTCCCCTGGTGGCATGAACT
>Ga0302248_1000627_pt1 | contig 32175 bp, 37 predicted proteins | sample AAG_UR_Leu_MG_FD_193528 | JGI IMG/M metagenome (GOLD analysis project Ga0302248, IMG submission 193528) | Enriched activated sludge microbial communities from anaerobic digester in WTTP, New Holstein, Wisconsin, United States - AAG_UR_Leu | ecosystem: Engineered > Bioreactor > Anaerobic >...
TATTCAGCGAATTGTTGGTCCCATCGATATACTGGCAGTTGACGAGTCCGCATAGCTTTTGCATCAGGGCGTTGCGTTCGTCAAGCAGGCGGTTCGTTTCCCCCGTACCGCTCGCCGTCTGACCGATCTGCCTGTTCAAGGAGGCGATATCTGCGGCATACCCGTTGATCTGGGCCACCGTACTCTTCACGTTGTCGTTGATGTTCTGCTGGATGGTGTAAAGCTGATCGCCGTAAGAGTTGAACATCGACGTCATTTCCTTGGCCACGGATATCAGGGCGTTGCGCTCCACCTGTCCGGAGGGACTATTGGCCAGATCGTCCCAGGCACTCCAGAAACGGCTTATGACGTCGTTCAATTTCGCGCCGTTGGTTTCATCGAAAACGGTCTCCAGCCGTTGCAACATCTCGTTCTTGGTCTCGCCGGCGCCGACCTTTTGCGATTGTTCCGCAATCTGCATCTCTGTGTAGCTGTCGAACATCCGCTCCACAGTCTCGATCTTGACGCTCAATTGCGCCGAAGCGGTTTTGGCGCTTACACTGCCTGTGCTCGCCAAGACCGCCCGCTGGCGGGAATAGCCGGCGGTATTGACGTTGGAGATGTTGCCCCCGGTGACGTCCATAGCCAACTGGTAGGAAAGCATAGCATCTTTCGAGACATTCAGCAGACTGCTTATCGACATGTCCTTCAGCCTCTCTTATTGATGAGTTTTCCGTTTATGGACGCATGTTGGATCCGTCCATCACCGATGTAGCCTTTTTGCGGGCTCATTAACTGGCGGAAGTATTCGAACCAGCTTTTGGCGTACAGAAGCGCCGACTCGGCCAGCCGGCGGTTCTCGCTGTTAAGGTTCTTGATCTTCTGGGTCATCTCTTTGAGTTCCCCTTGAAAGCGACGCAGGCGCTCCTGTTCCGATACCTGAAGATAACTCATCAGATGGGTCAAATTGATCACCTCGGGCGAGACTCGCAGATGGGCCGCTATCTGCTCTACCACCTCCATACGGGAACGTTCCAGAGCCGCCGCCCGCATGACCATTTCTTCCTTGATCTGATTATTTTGGGTCAGCACCGTCAGGGAAGATTGGAGGATGGCCTTTTTCTCGTTTTGCAGAACCCCCTCCATTTCCCGATAAACCGCCAATTCACGGTTCAGGATGGTAAAAAGCGATTCATAAAGAAGTGATAGATTGCGATCCATTCCCCGCCTCCTGAAGCAGCCGCCCCGCAGGGCGGTTGAGAACCTTTGATAATTGCCTTGCAATCGTCATACCATGTCCTCGAAAGCCTGGGGGGATACAATAAGCAGATATTATTGATAAATATCTTTGCGTTTACCAAAAAAGGAACACCCGGCTGACCAGAAGGTGTCGCCGGGTGGGGCAATGGGAAAATTTTTCCTAGGGGTAAAGGCTATTCAAGCAAAAAGGTCCAGAAGATTATCACCCACAATCTTTTTGGCGATATCCTCCGCCGGCACACGGTAAGAACCGCTGTCAATACGGCTCTGCAACTCCCGAATCTTTTCCTCTCTGATCTCCGGCGTCTTGTCGACCAGTTCTTTGACGGCCCGGTATTCCTTTGCCTGAGCGGAAAGGGCCACTTTCTCTTCCGGCATGAGCGAACCCTGGATGGTCCCCGGCGCATTCACCCCTCGGGGGGCCTCATTCTTTTGATACTGTTGAATGTACGGCAGGGTCGCCTCTCGGCCATCGGTGATTTTCATGTCGCACCTCGTAAGGAAAGCCTCTTTTTAAACCATATATCGGCACGGACCGGGAAAAACTTTATTCCAGGGTGCATTTATTTTGTCGAACCGGGCGGTTTCATCGTTTTTATCACCTGTTCATAGATGATTTTCTGGAGGCCAAGACCGCCGTTCCGTTTGGAGAGTTCCTCGGCCACATGCTGGTCCATGACCATATCCCAGGAATCGTATCCGACGGTTTTGGGCAACAGCCCTCCCCGGGGGACGGTCCGGCGCATGGTTTTGAACAATTCATATACGAATATGGCCTCGAAATCGGCACAGGCCTTTTTCAGTTGTTTTTCCTTTTCCGGGGTCAATGGTTGTCCGGGAACACCCGGGGTGGATACGACCGACGGCCCGGTTTTTATCTCCATGGTCATATGATCCTCAATTCCGCCTGCAGCGCCCCCGCCGCCTTGATCGTCTGCAGGATGGTGATGAGATCCCGGGGAGAGACACCGATGGCGTTCAGGGCCTGGACCACATCCTGGATAGTAACGGCCTGGGGCAGCATCAACAGTCGCTTCTTTTCTTCCGCCACATTGACATTGCTATCCTTGGTGACCACCGTCTGGCCGCCGGGTGCCATGACCGTGCCGGCCTTCTGATCCACTACCGCCGGCGTCGTGGAACGTCCCGCAGGAGAAAAAGGCAAGGGTTGGGAAACATTGACCGTTTCCTTGATGGTGATGCTTAGGTTGCCGTGGGCGATGGCGACCGTAGAGATTCTGACATATTCCCCCATTACAACAGTGCCTGTCTTTTCGTTCAGAACGACCACCGCCGGCATGGCCACGGGTACATCGATATTCTCGATTTCCGAAATGATGTTCGTTATGTTTTGCACATATGAATCGTTGACCTTGATCACCACCGTCGCCGAATCCTTGGCATAGGCGCTGATACTTGAACCCATCAGACCGTTCAAGCGGGCGGCCATCTGACGGACTGTAGTGAAGTCGGGATTGAAAAGATTCAGGGTAAAGGTGTTGGCCTTGGCGAAGTCCGAATCCACTTCCCGTTCCACCAGGGCCCCGTTGGCCACGATCCCCACCGTCGTTTGATTCTTAACCACCGAGGCATTGGCGCCGGCGGCGGCAAATCCCCCCAGTAAAATCGGCCCCTGGCAGACGGCATAAATTTCCCCGTCGGGAGCCCGGAGCGGGGTCATGATCAGGGTGGATCCCTGGAGGCTGGTTGCATCCCCCATGGAAGATACGGTACAGTCTATCCGGGTGCCGTTTTTGGCGAAGGGCGGCAAATTGGCGGTCACCATCACCGCCGCCGTATTTTTGGATTTGACGTCGGCGATCCGGTCCCGCATGTGAACCCCCTGTCTGGTCAACATATTGGCGATCGTCTCCCGGGTGTACCCGTTCTTCACGTCGTCACCGGTTCCCATTAGTCCCACGGCCAACCCGTAGCCGACCAGTTGATTGGGGCGGACCCCGCCGATGCCGCAAATGTCCTTAATTCTTGCCCCCTGCGCCTCCAGGGAGGTGGAAATCAGGATCACCAATACGGCGATGAAGATTTTCCCCTTTATGATCATGGTATCAGCCTCACCAAAATATAGATGTTCCTCAGAAAGGCCACACCCAGTCGAGGATCCGCGTACCCCATCCCGGCCGGGACTTGTCGTCGATGACCCCGGAACCGGTATAGATGATCCGCGCATCGGCGATGTGCTGAGAATAGACGAGGTTCGTCGCCGATACATCCTGGGGCCGCACAATTCCCGTAATGATGATGTATTGATCCTCCGCGTTTATCGTTACCTGCTTGCGCCCCTCCACAACCAGATTGCCGTTGTCCAGAACCTGGATCACCCGTCCGGAGATCCTCGCCGACAGGGTATTCCCCCGGGACGTGTCGCCCGATCCTTTCATGGAATTCGCCGAGGAACCGCTGGCGGCAAGCTGGGCGCCCAGGTTGGGATTGGCCTTGATCAGCGAGGTATCTATGCCGAACAGGGCGGAAATGCGGGCATCGGTGGAGGTTTGTCTGCTGGTGTTCGTAGCCGCCTTGTTCAGACCCGTCGACGTTTCATCGATGATGATGGTTATCGCATCGTTTACATACCGGGCCTTGTAATCGGCAAAGAGGTTGTTGCGGTTGTTTTCTCCTACCCAGAGGGATCCCGGCGCCAGCTTCGGTTTCGGGGTGGGGACGGCTTTCGGCAGGGTGGCGTAGAAATCCTTCTTGATCGCATGTTCCGATGTGCACGCCGACAACAGGCAGAGTGTCGCACAGCAAATAACGATTCTAAAAATCGATGACCACATGGTTCTCACCTTTGACCTTCGCATATACGATCCTATGAGACGACATATTCTTGATCTTTACCAGCGCCCCCCGGACACCGTCTTCTTCACAGATGGCCAGGGTGGAAATCTGGATGGGGCCCCGATCAAGCTGGAGCCGGACCACCTCTCCCCTTTTGACGAGTTTGGGCTCCTTCAGCATATAGGTGGTCAGCTCTCCCCCCGCCGGGACATTCGTGACCAGCATCTTCCCCTCCACCTGCTCGACGGAGGTGATGAGTTTTGGATCCAGATGCCGGACCCATTTCCGTTTCACCTTCACGTCACCGGCGGTGAGGATCCGGTTATAGGCCAACGTATCGTCGGCCACGACGACGTCCCGGGCCACCTCGATCCGGGCCCGGACGGTGAAAGCACGCCTCTGTCCTTGCCGATCCGCCAGGCGGACGTTGAAGGGCACCTCGCCCACGTATTCCCCCGTGCCGCTCTTTTCGATTTCGACGCTCAGACCTCGCTCCGAAAGCGAAGACAAGTCCGGAAGATGACCGGGAAAGGTTATTCTCGCATCCTGAACGGGCCAGGGCATGTTTTTCTCTATGTAGCGTCGCACTTCCTGGCGGACGACGCCGTCATCCATGGCAAGGACACAGTCCGCACCGGTGAAGAAAATGCTACCGCTTGAGATTGTTGACAATGCCCAGCATAGCATCAGCAGTCTGTACGGCTTTAGAATTGATTTCATAATTCCTCTGTCCGGCAATCATTTTGACCATTTCGTCAATCACGTTGACGTTGGACATCTCAAGAAAATACTGGGTGATCGACCCCCGGCCATCCACATTGGGATTGCCCACCGTAGGCTCACCGGAGGCATCGGTCTTGTCGAAGAGATTCCGGCCGATACTGGTCAAACCGGCGGGGTTCACGAACCGGGCAATCTGAATCTGTCCTACCTGAGACACGGCACCCTGCTGATCCGTCACCGATACGGAGCCGGTCTTGTCGATGGTGATCGTTACGGCCGTACTCGGGATACTGATACTGGGGATGATCTGCAAACCATCCGTATTCACTACGTTACCGTCCTTATTGATCTTGAAGTTGCCGGCCCGGGTGTAATATGTCCTTCCCGTGCCGCTGTCCACCTGAAAGAAGCCCTCCCCTTCGATAGCCATGTCCAGACTGTTTCCGGTCTGGACAAAATCACCCTGGGTGAAGATCTTCTGCGTGGAAACAGGCCGGACCCCCATGCCGATCTCGATCCCGGCGGGGAGTTGAATACCGGTGGAAGACATCGCCCCGGCCTTGGTCATGACCTGATACATGAGATCCTGAAAGTTGGCCCGGGATTTCTTGAAGCCATAGGTATTGATATTCGCCAGGTTGTTGGCCACCACATCCTGGTCGAGCTGTTCCGCGGCCATACCGGTGGCTGCCGTATAAAGCGACCTGATCATCCTGTTACCTCCCTAGTTAAGTGTCATACAAGTTTGCCGACCCGACTCGTCGCCTGCTTGTCCTCATCGCTGATGGTCTGCATCAACTTCTGGTAAGACTCCACCGTTCGCTGGATGTCGATCATGTTGATCATTTCTTTGATGACGTTCACATTGGACAACTCGATATGCCCCTGGCGAACGACGGGATTGTCCATCCGCACCGCCTTCTCGTCCGTAAAGTAATAGCCCCCGGCGCCTCTCTTCATTCCCTGGAGATTGTTGAAATTGACGATGTTCAATTTTCCCAGGGAGACGCCATCCACCACCACCGAACCGTCATTCTCCACATTGATGACCTGACCGTTGATCTGCAACGGCCCTCCTTCTCCCAGAACCTTGTCCCCGGTCTGGGTAATCAGGAAGCCGTCCTTGTCGAGGGTAAAATCACCCTTCCTGGTATAGGCGGGCCCGCCCGTCGTCTGTACGGTAAAGAATCCTTCGCCGCTGAGGGCGATGTCGAAGGGATTGCCGGTCTGTTTGATGATTCCCGGACGAAAGTCTATCTTCAATTGCGGCAGGGTCTCGTATTCCCCCAGGACCGGCTTGCCCTTCGCGGTGAGTTCGTCAATGAGGACCAGGTATTCCTGTTTGAATCCCGGCGTCCCGACATTGGCCACATTGTTGGCCACCGCATCCATGCGCCGCATGGTCAACTCACAGGCGGCGGCGACATCCTGAACATCGAAGCCCATAATTCTCCTGGCGGTAAGTCTTTCGCCTTTATTTTTGCAATAGACATGCCATGACTCCGACACCGGCATTTTCGCAAGGTGGATATTTTTTACATTGTATTACAATGACTTATGAAATTAAAAAAAAGCTGTAACCAATTACGATATGGTGTTGCGTAGCCGGGAGGAAAATTTTTCCTGAAAATCCATGTCAATTAGTTGACGTTGTCCGGCGCTGCTGTTCATTCAGGGAGTATACAAAGGCGAGGACTTCGGCGACGGCACGGTACAATTCGGTGGGAATCTCTTCATCGAGATCGAGGCGGTAGAGGATCTGGACCAGGTGTGGGTCTTCTTTTACGGGAATATCATGTTGTTTTGCCAAGGCGATTATTTTTTCCGCAATTAGACCCCGGCCTTTCGCCGTTATCTTGGGGGCCCGATCCTTTTTGGCATCGTATTGGAGTGCCGCGGCCAGCGGCGGTGTGGAAGGTGGTTTCATTTATGACTCTTTAGGCAAACAGGTTCAAGGCTTCACGATTGTTGATCAGATGTGAATCACGGTAGTCACGACGGATTTCCGTCAATCTGGGTTCCAGTTGGCAGACCGTTTCTCCCACCTCCAGACCCGCAGCCGCCATTCGCTCCCTCAGTTCCTCCATGAGGGGGGCGAGGAAAAGGTGCGAGGAGGCTTCGCGGCACCTGAGACGACAACCGATCTTGGTGCCCGTCAATTTCACTTCCGCCATCATTTCGCCCAGGACGTCCAGATCCAGAAAGAGGACAAAACGGTGGGTGCCGATCTCCGTACTTGACGCTTCGCGTCCGGGGCCCCTCTCGATGTAGAGTTTTTGAAAACGAATCCCGTCGGGAAAGGCCATCGGTATAGGCAGGAGATAAGGGCTTCCCTCTTCCTGTGACAAGACATTGATCACTTGCTGGATCTCGATCGCCGTTATCGATCTTTCCAACTGCTTCACAAGACTGACGAGAGGCTCGCGGTTATGGGGAACGGTCTCCACCCTATCTCCGACCATCTCCTTGAGCAGCCGGGCAAGTTTCTGCATCCCCCCCTTGAGACCTTCCCGGTCCCTTGGTGCCGGAGCTCTGGAATTACTGTCCAAGGCGCGGAAGAGCCCATGTTCCAACAGCAATCCCAGCCCCTGAATGTAATCCTTGACGAAACCGGGGTTGTTGAGGTTGCGCTGAGAAAAAACGAGGGAATCCAGCAACTGCCCGAGTTGCTGTACATCCTTCCGGATCGTCTCGGGATATGTTTCCGTGAGTTTTGCGCTTTCGAGAGCCTGTCTGAGGAGGGTGAAAAGATCGTTCAGGGCCTGCGGGTTGGCTCGATTCAGGACCAGGTACTGATTGATGGTCTTTGTTTCCGGATATCCGTCGGCAAGAATCTGCAAGACCGTTTTCGGACCTGTCTCCTCAACCCGTAAAACAAGTTCCTGCCCGGGTTTGATCGCCGTCTGGGCATCGGCAAGGATTCTTTGCTCCCCGATTTGGAGGAGAACCCGGTTATCCGGCCCGGATTTCAGGACAAAACCCTTCAGGATATCGCCGGGATTGAGAGAGAGGAGTCGGCCGGCCGGCGGAATTTCGGCGGTTACCGTGCCTACACCGGCGGGGGATGTCACGGAAACGAGCGGAGAGATCATGACGCTTCCGGATGCTCACGACGTTTAAGATTCTTGATCAGTTCAACTTCTCCCGCGGACAGTTCGAACCTGTCCGCCACCTCCCGATCGGAGCGTCCTTCGTCCATCATCTTCAGGACATCCCGGTAGCGGTCCGCCCCTCTCGAGACCTCGGATTTTTCCATCCCGCTTTCCTTTTTCAGAAGCTGTTCGGACCTTACGAGGAGTTCCCGCAACCGTCCTTCCCGTTCATCGAGCGCGAAGGCCAAGGATTTCAAATTCTTCCTCCCCTCCTCCAGGGATTCCACAAACTCCGTGGACAATCTCCGTGATTCTTCTATAAACTTCTTTAGTTGCTCCATGTCCGCCCCGATCGGTTCCGGACCGCTTTTCTTCCTTCCCTGGCGATTCATCTGCCAAAGCAAGAAAAGGAGCAACAGACAAAGCAGGACATCTATTGCCAGTTGGATTTGCATCAAAGTCTGAACGGACACTTTAGACCTTTATATCGATATACGCCCCTTCGTCTTGTGGGGGCGTTTCCCCCTGCCTCTGGGAAGGGTTTCTTTTATGAGGGTCCTTCTTTGCGGCTTCCTTGCCGGTGTGGGCGCGACCATCTTCCGGACGTTCCTGCATCCTTAGGAACTCCGACTCGTCGGCATCCTTCACCTTTTCTTTGAGTCGTTTACGTTCTTCATTAAGTTTGAGGGCAAAATGACGCTGTTGCAGGTCCGCCTGCTGCTGCTGAACCTGCTGCACCTTCTCCATGACATGGAGCTGGGTGATCGATTGCTGCATATCTATGGCACTCATTGATTATGCCCTCCGCAATGGGGAATGGGGTTCCCTTGGTCTTTCTATCTCCCATCGACAGATTAAGGAATGATCTTTAATATTTCAGCCTTGCGGTGAGGCGCCTCCATCCTTCCTTGTCTTCCAATTCTATTTTCGAACCCATGGTTTTCAACAATGCGTCGGCCAGGTTCAACAATCCTTCTTGACCGTGGAACGCGGGGAAACCCCAGGCTGTAGATGCCCCGGCCATTTCTTTCTTCGCCTTGTCAGGCATCGATTCAACCGGATATTCGAACCCCATCACCGCCCCATCATCGTGTCCTTTTGCTTCGACCAGCAAGCTCTTGTCGGTTATACCCTCCATGTCCTGCATGGCCTGTCTTAGAATCGCCCACACACATAGGGCGCAATAGGCGTAATTCCCCGTTACCGGGGGGATGTTCTCGTCCAGTTGTATATCTTTTTTTACCTGATGTTTGAACGCCAGATAATAATCGGCAAAGCGCATTTCCATAAGCAGCAACTCATGGAGAGAGAACTTACCGGTATCGTGGATTTCCAAGCTGTAGAATTTTCCGCTGACATCCTGGAACATGTTATAGAAGCGGTCGCACTCTCTATTTATCTCATCTATGTCCTTGGATAATTTTCCGAAGAGCTCTTCCTGGATGATGATGGCTTGGGGATATGATTGCTCGAGTTTCGCCGACAACTGATCGAACCTTCTTCGCATGATCTGCCCCCTCCCCATGATGCCGTTAAGGGGATTGGCGAAGTTATGAATGATCCCGGGAATCAATTCCTTGAGAAACGTGGAGACGAATGCCGTCTCCAAGGTCCGGTAAAGCTCCTTATCATCCATGGATTTCCCCTTCCCGGCAAACCATCCTGATTCAATCCCTTATAGCACCCCGACGGCACGAGGGTCGCTTATTTCTACAACAATATATACTGATCGAAATAAACTTCTTTGACTACCGTCCGGCCAAGGAAGCTGTTCAACTCGTCGGTTATATCCTTCTTGAGCCGCTTCTTTTCATCCGGAGAAAGAAGTAGGGCTACGGATCGCCGCCCGATTATTTTATAGATCTTCTCCCGAATCATCACTTCCTTGTCCAGCAATGCCTGTCGCGACTGCGTCTCGATGTCGAGGATCAAACTGCACCGCAATATCCGCGCCTGGCCCCGGTCATCATATACTGCGACAAAAAAGTTCTCCAGCCGCAGCTTTTCCGGAACGGATACGCCCTTGATCGGCACGGCCTTTTTCTCTTCCTGCCGTTCTGAGGGAGATGGGCCGACTGTAAAGTACCATAAGGAACCCAAGGCTGCAAAGGCAAAAATCGCCAATCCGGCGGCCATCCAGATAAGCCGTTTCCTCTTCCCGGGGGGTTTCTCGGAAACCGGCGCCTCAGGTTGCATCGGCTGCTCGTCGACCCCGGAAACCAGATCGGAATCAGGGACAGTGACATCGATGATGTCGATTTGGGCTTTCTGTTTCATCGGGATAACATCTTAACGGGGCGGATCCGACTTCTCAGGTCGCTCACCTTCACGCAGATAACGGAGTGCCGCCCGCAACCTCAAAACGGCCTGGGAGTGTAGTTGACATACCCGCGATTCGGTAAGACGCAGCGTACAACCGATCTCTTTCATTGTCAATTCTTCATAATAATAAAGGGACATCACCACCCTTTCCTTTTCCGGCAGGGCATCGATGGCCTTCTTCAACCGCTCCCTGGTTTCCTCGCCGGTAAGCAAATCCAGGGGGTTTCCCTGATCGACGGAGCGGAGCCATTCCTCATCGGTGTGATAGTCGAGATAGTCGGTGGTGATGTCCTCCGTGCTGATAACCGTGACCGCCTTTGCCCCGGTAAGGAGCTTGTAATATTCATCCATATCGATGCCGAGATGGGCGGCGGCTTCCTCTTCCGTGGGCGCCCTTCCCAACTTTTTCTCCAGATCGTGATAGGCCTTTACGAGTTTGTCATCCTTGTCGCGCACCGACCTGGGCACCCAGTCGTTGATACGTAATTCGTCGAGGACGGCGCCGCGGATCCTGAACTTGGCATAGGTCTCGAACTGGACGTTCCGCGATTCATCGAATTTTTCCAGGGCACCCATCAAACCGATGATGCCCACATTGATCAGGGCCTCTTTATCAGCTCCGTCAATGGGCAGTTTGGCCGTCATCCGGGCCACAATATTTTTCACCAGCGGGGCGTAACGCAGGATCAGTTCGTCCCGTTTCTTTTTATCCATGGCCATGATAGATGCCGGAATTGCCGAAAAACACCAAACTGCCTTCCTCTACCTCCTCCGGGGTTTCGTTGCATATCTTTTCGGCGATGCCGTAGAGGCATTTGCTTGCCGGTGAAAGCGGGTAGAGCTCCGTCAAAGCCTTCTGGCGTCTGATGACTTCCTTGAACTTATCGTCATAAACCACATAACCCAAAAGTTCGATCTGCAAACTGAGGAAGTGTTCCATGGCATGTCGCAGACGATTAAAGACCTCCATGGCTTCCGCCTGGTTCTTCACCATATTGATTATGAGCCGAAAGCGCTTCCGCGCATAACTCTGGAAAAGTATTTTCATCAGGGCATAGGCATCGGTCATGGAGGTTGTCTCCGGGGAGGTTACAACCACGATCTCCTTGGCGGCCAGGTTGAAATAGGTGACATTGCCGGCGATCCCCGCAGCGGTATCGACCAGCATAAAATCCGGGCGCTCCTCCAGGGCGTTCAACTCGTCCAGCAGGGTGAGTTTGTATCCTTTCGACAGATCCGCCATCTCTTCCACACCCGAGGAGGCGGGAAGCACGGTTATCCCTCGGGGCCCCTTGACGATTATATCCTTGAGAGACTTCTCTCCTTTCAAGACATGGTAGAGATTGTATTTGGGCGTCAAACCGAGGACCAGGTCGATATTGGCCAAACCCATATCCGCATCCATGACCATAACCTTGCGATTCATGCCCGCCAGGGCATAGGCCAGGTTGACGGCGATGTTCGTCTTTCCTACCCCACCTTTGCCGCTGGTGATCGCAATGACGCGGATGGAGCGATTGATCTTGTCCCGCCGCTTCATTTCCGTCTTCGTAAAACCGTTTGTTTCCTTGTTCACGAGTTCCCTGAGGGTTGCCGCCTGGTCCACGTTCCCTCCTGAATCAGTGCAGTGTGTTGCTGATAATCAATCTTGCCATCTCTCGCGCGGATACATCCTCGATATCCTGGGGGACATTCTGGCCGTTGGTAACATAACTGACCGGCGTGCCGGCCTGATCGAGAACATCGTATAGAGAACCGAAGCTGCGGCCTTCGTCGAGTTTCGTCAGGGCAATCCGGTCGTATTTCAATACTCGGTAGTGCTCGGCCGCCGCCAGGAGAGAATCGCGGCTCGCCGTGGAGCTCAGCAGCAGATGAATATCGAGGGACTCCTGTGGGGAAAACATCTCCTGGAGCCGCTGCAGATACTCCTTGTCCCCCGGTGACTTCCCCGGGGTATCGACGAGAACCACATCATGATCCGCAAGGGCGCGAAGAGATTTGCGGAAGCTCTCGTTGTCTCCGGCCACATACAAGGGGACGCCGAGGATCTTGGCATAGATCTTCAATTGCTCCACGGCGGCGATCCGATAGGTGTCCGTAGTGATCAGCCCGGTTTTCTTCTTCTCGTCGATCTTGTATCTTGCCGCCAGTTTGGCCAAGGTCGTGGTCTTACCTACGCCGGTGGGACCGACCAGGGCCTTCAACCTTTTGCCGCCCCGCTCCGGTCGAGGACGGGTAAGGGAATCCGCCAGGCATTGTTCGGCGACCATAACGAGATCTTCGTAGTTTCTGACCTTGAAAAAGCGGGGATCCCTCTGAACCATCCCGATAATCTTGGCCGCCTTGGTCTTTGCCAGACCATTGCCGAGCATATGGCGATAAAGCTTCGATACGAGATCGTTTTCCCTGTGCTTCCCTCCCAACCCCAGAACATGGAAAAGGTTGTTCATCCCTTCTTTAAGTTCCGCCAACTCTTCATGAAGCTTATGGTTCTGATTCAGCACGGCCAGCATTTCTTTTATCTCCCGCATCTGCCGGCCGAAGTCGTCCCATCTATCCATCGTCCCTTCCCGAAGTGGTTCCGGATACCTCTCGGTCGCCGAGGTCTTTTCCGGTCTTTTCCATCCTTCCTCCCGGTCGGCGGCGGCAATGACCTCGATCAGCCGGGGATGGGAGTTGCTGATGGTTTTTGTGGACAGAACGATGGCATCGGGACCGAGATCGTTTTTGATCCTGCCCAGCGCCTCCTGCACATTGGCCACCTCATAACGCTTTACCTGCATATCAAATCTCCACCATACCAAAGGATGTTATCGTCGCGTCACGACTGATCTCGTTATGAGCCAGAACGGCGATATTGGGGAAAAACCGGTCCACGATCTTCTTGAAGTGGACCCGGACGTTGGGTGAGCACAGAATGATCGGCTGGAGACCCCGCTTCATGAATTCGCCGGCGACATCCTGAATCTTCTGCATTATCCTCTTGATCACATTCGGATCGGGGGAAACGAACGACTCGTATTCCGTGTGCTGGATTGATTGCTGAATGATCTCCTCTATTTCCGGAGAAAGCATCACCACATTAACGTTGCCGTTGGCATCCTGATATTGTCTGGTAATGGCCCTTGCCAGCGCCTGCCTCACATATCCCGTCAATATATCGACATTCTTCGTCAAGGGTACATAATCGGCAAGGGTTTCGATGATACAGAGCAAATCACGGATGGACACCCTCTCCCGAAGGAGGCGTTGCAACACCTTCTGGAGCAGGCCGGTGGAAACCACTTTCGGCACCAGATCCTCGAGGATCCGGCCGTGGGTCTTGGCGAGGTTATCCAGCAGCGCCTGGACTTCGTGGCGACCGATCAGCTCTTCCACATTGGTTTTGATTATCTCCGTCAAATGGGTCGTCAGGACGGTGGCGGGATCTACCATCACTATCCCCCGGGCCTGGATCATTTCCTTTTCCCTTTCCGGCACCCATACCGCCGGCAGCCCGAAGGCCGGTTCCCGGGTCTGGACACCGGGAATTTTCATCCCGTCATCTTCCGGAGTGATGGCCAGCAGATAACCGGGCATCAATTCGCCTTTCGCCACCTCCGTCCCCTTGATGAGGAAGCTGTATTCATTGGGATTCAATTGCAGATTGTCCCGGATGTGGATGGCCGGAATAATGAACCCCAGTTCCTGGGCCAGTTGCCTCCGGAGCACCTTGATCCTGCCCAGCAGTTCACCCCCCTGGTTCGCATCGACCAGGGAAATCAAACCGTATCCCACCTCCAGTCCCAGGGGATCGAGGGGCGTCAGCGATTCCACCGTATCGGCAATCTCCGGCATGGGAGTTTCCACCACCGTTTCCGGCTCCTCCTTTTTGACCTTTCCCGTCATATTGTAGGCCAGAAAGGCCATTCCCGAGGCGACGAGCAGAAAGGCCATTTTCGGCATCCCGGGGATGAGGGCGAAGACGAAGACAAAGAACGCGGTGAGCGCAAAGGCCTTCGGCTGGGAAAACACCTGGGATTTCAATTCATCCCCCAGTTCCGAGGAGGCCGAAGTTCTGGTGACCAGAATCCCCGCCGCGGTGGAAACGATCAAGGCGGGGATCTGGGTGACCAGACCGTCCCCGATCGTCAGGAGGGAATATGTTTTCGCCGCGTCCGCTACATTCATCCCCTTTTGCAGGACGCCGATGATCAAGCCGCCGATGAGGTTGACCAGGACGATGATGATCCCCGCAATGGCATCGCCCCGCACAAATTTGCTGGCGCCGTCCATGGCGCCGTAGAAATTCGCCTCGTTTTCTATCTCCCGCCGCCGTTGTCGCGCCTCGCTTTCGGTGATCAGACCGGTGTTGAGATCGGCGTCGATGCTCATCTGTTTGCCCGGCATGGAATCGAGGGTAAACCGCGCCGCCACCTCGGCGATTCTGGTGGCCCCCTTGGTGATGACGACGAAATTGATGAGGACCAGCACGGCAAAGACGATGAAACCGATTACATAATTGCCCCCCACGACGAAGGTGCCGAAGGCCTTGATAACCTGGCCGGCGGCATCGGTGCCCTTGTTGCCGTAAAGAAGGACCAGTCTCGTCGAGGCCACGTTCAGGGCCAGGCGCATGAGGGTGACAATGAGCAGTACCGAGGGAAATACCGAGAAATCCAGTGGTTTCATGACCGACATGGCCATGAGGAGGATCACTATGGCCGCCGCGATGCTCATGGACAAAAGGAGATCGAGAACGATCGTGGGTAACGGTACGATCATCACCGTCAGGATCCCCACCACCCCCAAGGCCAGGAAAAAGCCGCTGCTGCGGGTCATGTCGGCAAGAAAAGAAGATCTCTCTACATAGGCATTCGCCATCGGCCGTTATCCTCCCGCGGTCCGGAGACCATAAACATAGGCCAGGATCTCCGCCACCGCCCGGTAAAGATTTTCGGGAATAAACCCGTCGATATCAACCATTCTATACAATACCTGTGCCACCCATTTGTTTTCCACAACGGGGACATGATTTTCCCTGGCGATCTCTCTGATCCTTTCCGCAACATGGCCGGCCCCTTTCGCCAGCACCACCGGCGCCGACATGGTGGCGGCGTCATATTTAACGGCAATGGCCAGATGCGTCGGGTTGGTGATGACGACATCGGCTTTCGGAACGCTGGCCATCATGCGTTTCCGGGCGGCCTCCCGCTGTAGCCTTCTAATTCTGCCCTTGATGAGGGGATCGCCCTCCATTTGTTTGTTCTCTTCCTTGACCTCCTGTTTGGTCATTTTTATATTCTTTTCGTGTTCCCAACGCTGATAGAGATAGTCGAGAACGGCCAAGACCATAAGAAGCCAGCATACATTACTGAGGATCTTGAAGGCATTGCCGCCGATAAAAGCCAGTATCTGCCACGCCCCCTGATCCATGAGGGGTAAAAAGCCCCATATTTCCGCCCGAATCGTCAGGAATGCCACCACGGCGATCATGCTTATTTTTATAATATTCTTCAGCAGTTCCACGGCTGCCCGCAGGCCGAGGACATTTTTCAAGCCCTTGAGGGGATTGATCTTGGAAAATTTCGGCGCCATTGCTTCCGTGGAAAAGATGAATCCCACTTGGAGGATGTTGGCCAGGAGCGATACGACCACGACGGTCAACAACAACGGCAGCAACATGATCAAGACCTGAAAGGAAAGTTCCGCAAAGTAGGATACGACGCTGTCGGCGCTCAACTCGGCCCGGGAGGCCGAACTCAAGATCCGGCTGACCAATGCCATCAACCCCTTCAAGAGATGTCCGGCCTGGAAATAGAAATAGATCAACGTTCCGCCGAGGATAGCCACCGATGCCAGTTCCCGGCTTTTCGCCACCTGCCCTTTTTTGTGGGATTCCTCACGGCGTTTGGGGGTTGCCTGTTCGGTCTTTTCCTGTCCCTGATCGTTTTCGGCCATAATCCACCAACAGTTTTATGACGGCACCGTCAAATATCCTACCATCTTACATCGCTTTCAATAAGGCCATAAGTTCCGTCTGCAGGCGTAGAAACAACTGCGCCGTCATCTTGCCGAAAATCGGAGCGGTCAGGCCCAGAAAGAACAGACCTGCCGCAACCTGGATCGGGAACCCGATGATGAAGACGTTAATCTGCGGAACCGTTCGGGCGATGACCGCCAGGCCGATATTGATGAGCAACACGACGGCGATGATGGGGGCGGAAAGCTTCACGGCGGTAAGGAACAGTTTGGCGGTCATACCGGTCAGGAGCTGCATCAACTCCCCGGAGAAACCGAATCCCAAGGGTGGTACATATTGATATGTCTCGGCAAGACTGACCAAAAAGATATGATGGGCGTCGACGATGAGAAATACGAGCATACCCATAAGATAGAGAAATTCGGAAATGATTGATATCTGGGTGCTCCCCAGCGGGTCGATGACATTGGCCATGCTGAAACCGATCTGAATCCCCGCCATCTCTCCGGCGGACTGAATGGCGGCAAAGATACAACGGGCCGCAAACCCGATGAGAACGCCGATGAGAATTTCTCCCAGCATCCCGGCGACCATCGTGAAGATGTCGTCCAGATAACCACCGGGAAGGGGAAAGCGAATGAGGGGATACAAAATCAAGACGATAACGAGACTCAGCCCCGCTTTTACCCGCGCCGGCACCGCCCGATCGCCGAACACCGGGATCATGACCACGATCGCACCGATGCGTAGAAATATCAGGATAAAAACGGCGACACCTTCAGATGTCAACAAGGGGAATCCGGTCATGATGCTCGTATGAAAACGTCCGCAATCATCAGGATATTTTCATCTTCCGTTCAATCCGTCTGCGGAAACCGGCTTTTCACGGTTCATGAAAAGACGGCGCCTTTTCAACGGATATACATGGGAATGTTCTGGAAGAGATTGTTCGTGAAGCTCAACAGGATGCCGATCATCCACGGCAGGGCCGCCACCAGCGCCACCATACAGGCCACGATCTTCGGTACGAAGACCAGGGTGATTTCCTGCACCTGGGTCATCGCCTGGATCAGACTCACAAACACCCCGATCACCAGACCGACGATCAGCACCGGCGCCGAAACCAGGAGGGTGACCTTGACGGTTTCGCTCATCATTCCCACCACGAAATCCACAGACATATCGATACGACCTTTCCAAATTACATAAAAATGACGGCAACTACCCGTTAATGCCAATTTTCCTTTTTTTCACCCCTCCATGGTGGCATGGGAGGTCAGTGAAAACTCTTCACCAAGGAACCCACGATCAGATGCCAGCCGTCCACCAGAACAAACAGCAACAGCTTGAACGGCAGGCTGAGCATGATCGGCGGCAGCATCATCATCCCCATGGAAAGCAGGATACTCGAGATGACCATGTCGATAATGAAAAAGGGCAGATAAATCATGAAGCCTATCTGGAACGCCGTCTTCAGTTCACTGATCATGAAAGCCGGAATGAGTACGGTCAAGGAAATGTCTTCCGGTTTTGCCGGCTGTTTTTCCCGGCCGATCTTCACGAACAGGGCGAGATCCTTTTCCCTGGTCTGTTTCAGCATGAAGTCCTTGATGGGCGAGGCGGCCTTGTTCATAGCCTCTTCGCCGGATATCTCTTCGTTGTAATAGGGCTGGAGCGCCTCCTGGTTCACCTTCTGCCAGACCGGCGTCATGATGAAAAAGGTCAAAAAAAGGGCCATCCCGATGACGATCTGGTTGGGAGGGATCTGCTGGGTTCCCAGGGCATGACGCAGCAGGGAAAGAACGACCACCACCCTGGTGAAAGAGGTCACCATCAGGAGGATCGCCGGGGCCAAGGAGAGGACGGTAAGGATGAAGAGGAGTTGAATCACCGTCGCCGCTTTCGCCGGGGAATCCGGGGCGCCGCCGCCGATGTTGAGACTAATGTTGGGGAGGGGAACCGGTTCGGCGGCAGCGATGCCCACCGCGGCAAAAAGAAGGCCGCCGATCAGGAGCGGCACCACAAGAAGATATATCCGTAAATCCTTTTTCATCGGTTTTCCTTGTTCCTTCTTTTCTTGACCAGCTCGAGCACCGACGTCATCGCCGCCCGATAACGGTCGGCAGGGAAGGCGGCCGTTCCCGGTCTTGCCGCCACGAGGCTTCGTTCCCTGATCAGCGCCACGGTCTTATCATCTCCTATTTCCCCCAGGAGGTTGATCGCATTGACGGTCACCCCCACGATGAGCACCCTCCCGGCGACCTCCACCATCATGATCGAGCTCTTCGGCCCCAGATAGCGTGTCGAAAGAATATTGATCAGGCTTTCCGTACCGCTGCCGGGGAGGTTATGGCCGGCTAACCTTTTCAACAGATAAAGGGCACCGAGCATGATCCCCAGGACGACCGCCAGGGCAAAGAGCATTTTCAAAAACGAGGTCAGATAAGAGTAATCCATGGCGGTATATCCCTCTATCTAAGTTTGTTCACCCGTTCCGCCGGGGAGACGATGTCGGTGAGCCGCACGCCGAACTTCTCATTGACGACGACAACTTCGCCCCGGGCGATCAAGCGGTTGTTGACGAAGACATCCATCGGCTCTCCGGCCAGTTTGGCCAATTCCACCACCGAACCCTGGCCCAGTTGGAGCAGTTCACTGATCAGCATCCGGCAACGCCCCAGTTCCACGGTGAGATTGAGGGGGATGTCCAGGATGAAATCCAGTTCCATATTGCCCTTCGGGGCATCCGTCTTCTTGATTTCCTGAAAGGATACCTCACTGACCTCCGCCTTGGGGATCGGATTCCTGGACATGGTCATTTCCTGCTCCACATCGTCCCAGGTCAGTTCCTCATCCTTCTTGCCCCCTGTCTCGGCCTTCTTTTCCGACGAGACACCCTGCAAAAGGGCATCGATCTCATCCTGTTCCATAGGTCATTCCCCTTCCTGTCTGATAATCTGTGTAATCTGCACTGCCTGACTTCCCCGGTAGATACCGGCGTAACCGTCGAATTTGTTGACCCCTTCCACAAAGATCCGCACCGGATCGGCGGCATACTGGTCCAGGGGGATGATATCGCCGATCTGAAAATTGACCACATCCCCGGCGGCTATTTGGGTAGTTCCCAGTTCGACCACCAGATCCACCTCCGCCTGGAGGATGTTCTTGCGGAAGCGATCCACAAGTCCCTTGTCCACTTCCAGTTGTTCGCTCTGAAAACCCGCCTGCAGTTTCTCCCGCAGCGGTTCCAGGGTGGCATAAGGGATACAAAGGGTGATCATTCCCGACGAATATTCCACCTCGACCTCGAAATTCACCACCACCACCACGTCGGTGGGAGAAACGATATAGACGAACTGAGGATTGACCTCGGAACGCTGATATTCCATTTTCAGTTCGATCAATCCCCGCCATGCCTTTTCCAACTCCGCCAGGGCATTCAATACGACCCGACGGATGATGTTGTTCTCGATGGCCGTAAATTCCCTGCCCTCCACCTTGAACATGTCCCGGCCGCTGCCGCCGAAGAGAATGTCCACCAACATGAAAATGACCTTGGCCTCGACGACGAAAAGGCTTGTGCCCCTAAGCGGTTCCATCCGAAACAGATGCATGCTGGTGGGCACCGGCAGGGTTTTCAAGAATTCGCCGAACTTGACCATATTTACCGAGATGGCGCTCACGCTGGTCACCTTCCTCAAGAGCGATGAAAGGGTGGTCCTCAGCAGACGGGCGTACTTTTCATTGATCATCTCGAGGGTCGGCATCCGCCCCCGGATAATGCGGTCCTGACTGGTCAGATCATAAGGAACGACATCGGAAGGATCGCGGAGCTCTTCCATCTCCGTCTCGATCTCACCGCCCGATATCCCCCTTAACAGGGCGTCGACTTCTTCCTGCGTCAATATCTTGTTCATAAGTCAACCCCGACGACAGCGTTTCCTTGGTTATTGAATGACGAATTCGGTGAAATAGACACGGTTGACCTTGGTATTGGTGAGAAAGCTGTTCAACCGCATGGCGATTTCTTCACGAAGCCGCTGTTTTCCCGCCGTATCCATCAGCTCGCGATATGTTTTCGCCCCCAGCAGCTCCAGGATGTTGTCCCGGAGTTTCGGTTTCAGGAGGTCCAAATCCTTGACGCCCTGGGCATCGGAGATCTCCAACTGCACGACCAGTTTCAGATAACGATCGGCACCGTTGTCCTGGATATTGATGATGAAGGGTTCCATGGGCCAGATCGTACCGATGACCGCCGCTGCCGGGGCCTGTTTCTTGTCCTTGCCGGTTTGGGTCGCGAAAAAGTAGTAGGCACCCCCGCCGATAACCCCCAAAACTACCAACACCACCAGGGCGATGAGGACCCATTTCAACGCCATGCCTTTCTTTTTCGTCTGCGGCTGCTGATCCGCCTGTTCGGTTGTGTTTTCATCCATTGTTGCTCTGGCCATCTGTTCCTCCTATAAAGGTCTTGTGGAAATATAAATATCCGTCGGTTTTGGTTCGAGGGTCTTTTCTTCCCTTCCGTAATTACCGCTTCCTTTCTTTAGGTCTGTTCCCACCGTGATCCGTGAGGCTTCCACGTCCCCCAGGGAGCTCAAATATTTCGCCACGGTGGCGGTCCTGTGCAAAGATTCGGTTTCTGCAGACAACAGCGCGCCGGATAAAAAGGTTGCCGCATCTTGAAGTGCCACGTGGACAAATATCGTCTCTCCTTTTAGCGCCGCCGATATATGGGTGAGGATCTCTCGACCCTGGACACTGAGACCATGGCCCTGCGATTCGAACAGCAACGCCGGGGGCAACGACAGCTTCAAGCCTTGGGGCGGCACGGCGGTGACGGAGCTGAAGGCGATCCCGCGGATGTTCGTCAAATTCGTCTTAATGCGCCTCAAAGTCTCTTCGTCTTTGATCAGCGCTCGTTTGCGCTTCTCCATTTCGATGTCCGGATCGGAGAAAGGTTTCACAAAGGGTTGAAAGACCCTCATCACGCCGCCACCCGTCGTCATCCCGCCGGCCACGGTGTTGCGAAACGAATTCGCCGCCTGGACCACGTAATCCGGCTTCATGACCGAAAAGGCCAAGAGCAATACAAAGAAAGTCAGCACCAGGGTCATGAGATCGTTGAAGGTAATGAGCCAACTGTCGCCTCCCAGCCTTCCCGGCCCCCCCTTCCCGCTTTTCTTCATGCCTCCGCCCTCCATGAATCCGCTATTGCAGAACGACGATCACTTTGCCGTTCCCCTCACCGATACGGGTAGCGCCGGGGGTACACGAAGTGCCCCGGGCGATGGTGTATAATCTCTCTTCCGGCAAACCGCCCTCGACGGACAGACTGCGGTGCAAGACCGACGCCCGACGGATCGCCAGCTCCCAGTCCGGCGACGCCATCTCCTCCGTCGGCACCAAACAACCCGAAACCACGGTCACGTCCAGGCGACACTGCAATTTCCGGGCTTGGAGGAGAATTTCCCGGAGCACCGCCTTCGTCGGGGGGAGAAGCTGCGGTTCCCCCGGGGAAAAGAAGGCGTTTCCGTCGAAGGTCAGCTTCATGCCGCCATCGTATCTCTCGATCGCCACCGGCGGGTTCATACCCGCCGTGGTCATCACCTCCCGGAGGGAAGCCGCCGGGTCATGCATTCCCGGTACGGCCCCGATCACCGTCCTTTTCTTCCCGCTTTCCAGGGCCTTCTTCAGTCTGTGCATACCGCCGTCGCCCAGGTGGGACTGGGATATCAACATGATGAAGAACACGAGCAGGATCATGACCAAAGAACCGTAAACCGGCTGCCAGTCACGGGCTTTGATTTCCGAATCGGAAAAGGCGCTGCTTCTGCGTTCAATCACGGTAGAACCTCGAGCGTCGTTGCGCGGGGGCGATGAAGGAATGTAGTTTCTGTTCCAGAATCCGGGGGTTGTCTCCTGCCTGGATAGACAGTACCGCCTTGATGATCAGTCTCTTGATCAGTAGTTCCTCCAAACTCCGCGTTCTGAGTTTTCCCGAAATAGGGTAAAAAACAAGGTTGGCCAGGATCACGCCATAGAAGGTGGTGATCAGGGCCACCGACATGGAGGGGCCGATCGTACTGGGTTCGTTCATTTTCATCAACATCTGAATCAACCCGATGAGGGTCCCCATCATGCCCATGGCGGGAGCGAAATTGCCCATGCTGGCGAAAATCTCCGCCCCGAGGCGATGCCGCTCGGCGATGAAGTCGATTTCCGTTTCCAGGATGTTGGCCATCAATGCCGGTTCATAGCCGTCCACCATCATCTCCACCGCCTTGCCCAGGAACGGATCCTTCACCTGTCCCGACATGATCTGCAGTGAGAGGATCCCCTCCTTGCGGGCCAATTTGGACATGTCCACCAGGATCTTGATGATCTCGTCGGTTTTGAATTCCTTCTTGAAAAAGGCGTTCCTTGCCACTTTCAAGACGCTGAGCACATCGGACATGCGATAGTTGATGAGGACCGCACCGAAGGTCCCCCCGCAGACGATCATCGCCGACGGCCCGTCGAGAAACCAGGTCAGACCTCCCCCGGTGATCATTGCCGCAATGACCAGTCCGAAGGCCCCGAGGATGCCGATGACAGTAGCCAGATCCACAGTATCTATCGCCTCATGATTTATGACGGGGGTGACATGCCACACCTTTGTCTCTACCTGAACAGCAATTTGCATACCAGGAGTTCGATAACTACCTATCTTCTTTATTTTTCAAGGTTATTCGGCCATCAGTAGGAACCGGCGGCGGGAGGTTCTTTGCGGGAAGACGGTACCCGCCGTATGTAGTGTCACATTTTTGACGAAGGGGGGAAGGAAGAGATCACACCCAGGTGTCGATCAAAGAACCGCGAACAGGGACGCGTCCATAGCCGACGGCGTTATATTCCGAGGTCTTGAGGTTGATCTTGATGGTTTCGCCGGCTGCTCCCGCTGCCACCTCCGACTCATAGATATCGACGATATCGTCGGCGGCCACGAGCCGGTGCGCCTCCGGACGCTGGCGGTCAACGGACAAAGAAGGCCGATTACCCCGGGAAGGGGCCGGCGGTACATTTTGCGTATAGGCGACAAGTACGGTAGCTTTTACATCCATGTCCTTCTACGTTCGGAAACGTATGCCGGTGACTTCAAGAGCAACAGTGACGACACGCCGTCGTTATGGGCGGCGCATCATCACCGTTGATTGAAAAATCCATGCCAACTCGAAGGATCGTCAGCGTTTGATGTTCATCAGCTCCTGGAGCATTTCGTCCGCCGAGGTGATGATCCGGGAACTGGACTGATAGGCCCGCTGGGCGGCGATCATCTTGATGAACTCCTTGGCGACGTCGGTGTTGGAGATCTCCAGGGCATGGGACTGCAAGCCTCCGAGCCCGCCCTCCGAGGGGTTGCCGACGGTCGCCGACCCGGACTCGGAGGTTTCCATGAAGTAGCTCCCCACCTTGTTCAAGCCGCCGTTGTTCGTGAAGCTCGCCGTGAGGATCCGCCCCAGACTCTGTTGTTGACCGTTGGTGAAGAATCCCTGGATGATCCCGTTTTTATTTACATCTATGGAACTGAGCAGTCCCGCGGGATAACCGTCGTTGCTTACATAATTTACCCGGGAATCGAGGGAATAGCTGGTGATCTCCGGGGCGTCGTCACTGGTACGGTTCCATGTGATTTTCCCCTCTTTGCCGATGTTTTTACCATCACTTGTAAAATCGAAAACAGCATCCCGCTTTTCCAAATCTGTGCCGCCTATCTGTCCGTATGGGTTGCTGGTTGAAAAGGTACCGAAGATATCGCTTGCGGAATCTATTGTCAGAGTCATTGGTGCACCGCTTACCTTGTTGATAACCACGATACGTCCCTCCACCAGGGTCGCTGACACATCAGCGGTATCATAGGCTGTCTCCTCTATAAACTTGAGAAGGTCCTTCACGGTGTGGGTCGCACCGACTGTATAAGTTTCCGCAGCATGGTCACCCGTAATATCAATCGTATTACCCGCTGCGAAGGTTTCACTGCCCGCGCTGCTGTAGAAGGTCCCCACCATCGAGGTATCCTTCGTAATGGCGGTGGTTTTTGTATTATCGGTGTAGACCGCCTCCCCGGCCAGGATATGCCTTGTTTTGTCCGTGATCAGTTTTCCTTCGGCATCGAACTCCAGCCACTCGTTATCGGGGATGACCACCGATCCATCCTCGTCCACCTTGGCTTTAACCGTCCAAAGGCCATCCACTTCCGAGACGCGGGTGAAGGTCACGGCCAAGGTGTGCTTGGAACCGGCGGAATCGTAGATCGTCTGGCTGGAGCTGAAACTGTTGCTGGCGGAATCAGGACTCGTATCGACATTCAGGTTCAGACCGATGTTGAACTTCTCCGTCTTATGCGGTTGGGATTTACGACCGGTGAGGTTGATCTTCGTCATTTCGGTGGCCTCCGTGCCGTCCGATTTAATCTCATGCCCCTGAACCAAATATCCGCTCAGATCGCTCAGGTCGCCGTTCTTGTCGATGTAGAAAGATCCCGCCCGGGTATAGTACAGCAGGTCTTCCTTCTTATCCTTGACGATGAAAAATCCCGCACCGTCGATGGCCACATCGGTGGCGTTGCCCGTCGTCTCGAACGACCCCTGGGCAAACTGCGTGGTCACCGCCGCCACCCCGACGCCCTGGCCGACCTGCATGGTCCCGGAACCGCCGCTCAGACTCTGGCTGAGCATACTGGCAAAAGAGGTCTCCCCGGCCTTGAAGCCGATGGTATTGGCGTTGGCCAGGTTGTTGCCGATAACGTCCATTTGCTTGTTGCTCGCCGACAGACCCGTGGTCCCGATCCAAAGTGCGCTTGACATATCTCATATCCTCCTATCGAATGTTTTTTCTATGCCTGTTTTACTTCCCGAACGTCGGAGAACGGCACTTCCTGTCCGCCGACATTGATGTATATGGACTGGTTTTTGAAACTCACCGCCGTGACCTTGCCGGACGACAAGGTGGTGGCGGCAATGTTCCCGCCGTCCGCGCCCTTGGCGCTCACCCGGAAGGTGTAGGTACCTTGGTGATTGATCCCCCCGTTCCAGGTCGCCTTGTTGGCCCCGGCCGCCTGATCGCCCGTCGTGACCGTGTCCACGAGTTTTCCTTCGGCATCAAAAATCCTGATCTCCACCGTCTTCGCCGCCGCCGCCAATTCGTAGGCAAGATCAACGGGTTGGCCGCCGGCCTGGACGGTATTGCCGTTGCCGATGACCACTTCCTTGCCGATGAGATTCACGGCTTGGGCATTGGCCTGGCTCATCTGATAGACCCCCAGGTTCTTGATCCCTTCATTGAGATTGTTGAGCTGCTCCAGGCTCGAGAACTGGGCGAGCTGGGCGGCGAAATCGGTGCCGTCCATGGGTTTCAGGGGATCCTGATTCTTGAGTTGTGCTACGAGCAGCTTGAGAAATTCGTTCTTCCCGAGACTTTGGGTCGTCCCCTGGGAGGTGGCCTTCGTCTTGCTGTATTGGGCGATGATGTTGTCGATGCCGTTTAATTCCGCCATAGTTTACTCCTTTTACAATCAGGCAAAAATGCTCAGACCTTTTACCTTTATCTCCGTTTTCGTCGTCGCTTCCGGGGTAGAATCGACTATACCCGCCGCGGGAGAATTGCCCCCGTCACCACCCGTCATGCCTCCCGACTGCCGCTCCTGGTTCATTTTTTCCTGCCAGGAAAAAAGATTGGCAAAATTGCGTCCGTCCGAGGTGTTGTTGTCTTTCTGAAGCGTCACATCCACACCGTTTACCTGCCAGCCCTGATTTTGCAGGGTCGTCTTCAGATCTTCGACATGACTGCTAAGGAGCTGGCGGACCTGCTCGTTATCCACCTTCATGACCAGTTCCACCCGGTCGTGACGAACGACAATGTCCATATCGACACGTCCCAGGGTTTCCGGATAGAGGGTGATCCGCACCCGGCCGCCATCCTTGAAGCCGGTGGCCATGCCTTCCCGGACCTGATTCATTACGGACTGGGCCGGAAAGTTTTCCCCGGGTAAGCCCGCGGCTACCGGGCGTTCGCTCCGGAGGTTCTGGACGTCCCCAGGGCCAAACCTGAAAAGATGTTCGGAAAAGGCATCCTCGCTCGATTTTCCCGGCCCCCGGTGACGCTCTTCCGTTCCCCGAGTAAGCCCCTCCATGAAGTCCGCCTTATCCATCCGGACGTTCCCATTGTCCTTCCTTACCTTGGGGTCTACGATTTCCGGGTCGTCATGGCTTCCCGCCGACGGTGAAGATAAGTTGCCGGCAAAGTTTTCCTTTATCGTCCGGTTCTTCCCGTTGTCCTTGCTTTGCCCAAGGCCCGCGGTTTCTCCTTCCTCATGCCTTTCCTTCGGCTGGGTCGGATATTTACCGATAATATTTTCTTTTATCGTATCGTTGCTTGCCGTTTTCTTCCCCGACGGTTCCTCGGCATCTGTTTCGGAAACCGTGACAAGGATCGGGGTCACGAGGACCGGTCTTTCGAAGGCGGCCGTCGCTGCCGCCAAGGAAGGGCGATCATTTCCCAACCAGGCGGTCGTTGTCTTCGCTCCGTTCCTTCCGTCAGGAAACAGGATGGCGTTGGCGCCCGCTACATTCTTCTCCTTGAGTGCCGTTGTTGCCGCGGCCTGATGATCTTCCCGGTCGGGACGTCGATTGCCCGGGTCGTTGCTGTCCACATCCGTTTCCCCTCCTTCGGTCATCGCCGCCACCTGTTTGTCAACGCCGATCAGATTTTCTTTATCCGGTGCCGGCCCCGGGAGAGGTTCGGAATCGTGGGGGTGAAGGCGGATCTTCGCGGAATTCGCATCTGCCGCCGCTTCTTCGGCCAGCGCGGCAACCTGGGGATTTTCCATGCTTACTTGTTCTCTACCCTGCGATGAGGCGGCATGGTGTTTGGTAGTGGCGGGGTGGAAATGGCTCATGTCGGCAGCCGCCGCGGAAACAACGCCGGTCTCGGAGACTTGATTCCGGCCGGATATGCCTTCCTTCACCATGGTGCGGTGACCCGGAATGATCCCGATTTGTTCTTCCGGCGTTTCCGGCTCGAATTGGGATGGTTTATCTTCGCTTAGGGATTGATATTCTTTTCCCTCTCCACCCGTTTCCCCGCTGGGCTGGTCAGACCTCATTCCCTCAAGGGACCGGTTATATTCCTCCGTCGTCCATTCGGACAGCACGCTCATATCCGGTTGCGAAGATACGGAAGCAAACAGAGACATGTCCTCGGCAGTCCCGGTATTATCAAATACGTCTTGATTATCTTTGTTGTTTTCTCCCGGCAGGGGGGTTGCTTCGCTCCCGGTGACCGCTGCTTCCCAGGTCGCAAAGGAGGCGACAATATCATTTCCCAATATATATTCTGCTTTTACATTATCTTCACGAAAGTATTTCTCCACCAGGCAGGAGATACGCAGATCCTTGCCGACATAGGGATCCGACATGAAATCTCCTATGGCGACAAAACAATTCTTGGGAATTGCCGGACCGGAAGGGTTGTTTTTCGACTGAATGTCCGCGGCGGGGAGTTGCGATAAGGTTCGCTGCATCAACTGGGCGAAATCGCCACTTAACGCCTCTTTGGAGAGCGGGCTTTTCTCTACGGTTACGTCGGAAATAAAGCCTTCAGGTGCAAGCGAAAGCAGCGTGCCCGCGGCGCCTTGGGCGCCCTTATTGCCTGCGATGACGTTGAGATTCAAATTATTTGTCAGCTCCATAACATATCCGTCAGTGCGATTTAAAATCGTTTTTGCAACGGATATGCCAATATTTACGCCGACAATATGAATAACAATATCAGCAACTTATAAATTAGAAAGAAAATAATGGGGCTTTCGGGGCGGAAATTTTTTCTCGCTTCTCCTGTCCGACAGGCAGGGTTTGCATGGTCAGCGGTCATTGTTTCTCCGGGGCAGCCTTGAAATTCTTGGTGATTTCTTTAGTTATTTCGACTACTTTTTGAACATTGACCGTGGAGAGGATAGCCCCGGCCTTATCGCGCTTCATGTTCATGGTGATGCCGGCGGCGGTCCTGGTGTCCAGTTTTTCCAGCATGGCGCCGGCTTTTGCCGGTGCCGCCGCTTCATAGATCTTAGCCAGGTCCTTGAAGCGCTTGGCGTCGGCATTCTTTTCCGCATCGAGTTTTGCCTCCAGGCGTTTTTCCATCGCGGTGAGCTGGTCTATCTTGTCCTGAATCTCTTTCTTCAGTGCCGTCAGTTTCTGTTCCTCCTGTTTCATCGCGGCCTCCCTGGCGTCCAGCGCCGCTCGTTTCTTTTCCAGGAGGGAATAAAGATCCCGTTCCTTCTGAAGATCGTTATCGAGAAAACCTCCCCCGGTAGTGGCCATCATGCCTTGCGGATTGGGACTGGCAACGGCAGCTCTGATCAAGGCGATCCGTTTCGTCCCCAAATTCTGATCGAAGAATTGAACGATGGTAAGGATCTTGATGCCCAGTATCAGGAAAATCACGATCTGCAGTACTATCAGCGTCTTCTTCATTGTTCTTTCCTTTCGTGTCTCAACACCGCCGTCTCGTCGGCGGTGATCCGTTCCTGCAAATTTTGCTGCAGTCGGTGCTCCTTGAGATGTTTTTCTTTTAAATTCTCAAGTATTTTGCGATCTTTCATGACATCCATCAAGTTGCGGCGTTTCTTTTCCAGCTCTTGGCCCAGTTTCAGGATGAGGTTCCTCTGCAGGGCGATCTTTCTATTCCACACCTTGATATAGGAAAGCTGCAGTTCCACATCGGCGGGTCGCAACAACCGGTCTTTCTGCTCCCGGAGACGCTGCAACAACCGTTCCTTCTCCACACCCATACCGGTAAGCGTTTCCTTCTCTCTTTCCAGCTTGTTGGTCTGCTCTATAAATTCCGCCAACACCTGTTCTTCCTTCGTCTTTCTCGCGTCGAGAACGCTCTGGAGTTTGAAGGTAAACATCGTCAGTTGCCCTTAAAAAGGTTGTACATCTGCTTCTTGGTCTTGGCCATATCGACCTTGTCATGGATGTTTTGACGCAGAAAATCGTTTACCCTGTCGATCATGGCGATTGCGTGATCGATGTCCGGATTCGACCCCTTAACATAGGCGCCGATATTGATGAGGTCTTCTGCCTTGCGATAAGTAGCCAGGATATTCTGGATGTTGTTGGCCATACGACGGTGTTCCTCATCGACGATATCGATCATCACCCTGCTGATGCTCTGCAGCACATCCACCGCGGGGTAATGGCCGCGATTGGCCAATTCCCTGGTCAAGGAGACGTGTCCGTCCAAGATGGAACGGGCGGCATCGGCTATGGGTTCGTTGAAATCATCACCCTCAACCAGGATGGTGTAAAGGCCGGTTATACTTCCCCGACCTTCCAGCTTGCCGGATCTTTCCAGCAGCTTGGGGAGGAGACTGAAGACGGAGGGGGTATAACCTTTCGTAGTCGGCGGTTCCCCCACGGACAGACCGATCTCCCTTTGCGCCATGGCAAAACGGGTGAGGGAATCGACCATCAGGAGCACGTCCTTTCCCTGGTCGCGAAAATATTCGGATATGGAGGTGGCAACATAGGCAGCACGCATTCTGATCAAGGGATGACGATCCGAAGCGGCCACCACCACGATCGAGCGGCTCAATCCTTCCTTTCCCAAATTCTTTTCGAGGAATTCCCTGACTTCCCTGCCTCTTTCCCCGATCAGACCGATTACGTTGACGTCCGCCTTGGTGTTGCGGGCGATCATGCCCAACAAGACGCTCTTTCCCACCCCCGACCCGGCAAATATCCCCATCCGCTGCCCCTTGCCGCAAGTCAGGACTCCATTGATCACCTTGATACCCAGATCGATGGGTTCGCTGATCCGGCCCCGCTTCAGGGGATTGATGGGATCCGCATAGATGGGATAGGTGGCGCCGGCCACAATCGGCCCTTTGTCGTCGATCGGCTGACCGAGTCCGTCTATGACCCTTCCCAGAAACTGCGGCCCGATGTCCACACTCGCCTTTTTACCCAAGGAAACGATTCGGGAGCCGGGGCTCAAACCCTGAATGGTATCTAAGGGCATCAGGAGCACCTTGCCCTTTTTGAAGCCCACCACCTCGGCGGTAATGGGGATACCGCCGCCGGCGGGGTGGATGGCACACAGGTCCCCCAGGGACACCGCCGGTCCGTGCCCTTCCACGATGAGCCCCACGATCTCGCTTACCTTGCCGTGAACCTGAATGGGATGGCAGGCCTTCAGTTTTTCATGATATCCGGTTAAATCGACTTGCATGTCGTATCTCTTTCGACTTTCGAGTGATATACCCGCTTCATTTGCTGAAAGCACAACCGAGGTGTTAAGGATCGCTGGTTACAATGGGTAAGAAAAGGCTCTTCAACGAAATCGTCAATTTTGGTTCGCAAGCAGCGCCTGTTTCACTTCCCGAAGTTGCTGCTCGATCCGGGCGTCCACCTCGCCATGGGGGGTCTCGATTACGGTTCCCCCCGGTTTGATGGCTTCATCCTGCTGGAAAAAAACGTTTTTCAGCCCGTCGAAATTCGCGAGGAACTCGCTTTTGATCTCCATAATATGCTGATAGTCCTCGGGGTGCAGGCGTATCGTGATGTTGTCCCGATCCAGGACGCTCTTCATGGCCTCCTTGAGGACATGAAGAATGACCTCTTTGTTGGTGGCGATTTCATGATGGATTACCTTTTCCGCGACCTGGACGGACAAGCGGACCATTTCCTCCTCCGCCTCCTTCAGGAGCCGGCTTTTCAACATGGCGAGTTCGTTGATGATTTTATCCAGGTTGTCGACCCTCCTTTTCATCTCCAAACTGTACCGGTCCTCGTTTTGGCTCCTCCCTGCGAGCACGCCCTGTTCATAAGCCCGCGCCTCTTTTTCACGCATTTCGACGGCAAATTCCATCCGCAACCGTTCTATTTCGTCGACATGCGCCCCCGAAGATGACGGATTGGCGGTGGACGGATTGAAATCGGCCTTTTTGAATCCCGGCGTCTCCCGGATCCCGCGTTCGACAATCTTGACGGATCCGGACTTGATGACCTTGGAGTTATACGTACTCATCCTCTTGTCCGCCTCGGGAGATGACTATCCGTCCCTCCGTCTCCAACCGTTTGGTGATGTCGAGAATGACCCGCTGGCTCGCCTCGACCTCGGAAACACGAATCGGGGGCATCATCTCTATATCTTCCTTGAGCATTTCCGCGCCCCGCTTGGACATGTTCTTGAATATCTTCTGACGCAACCCTTCATCCACCAGTTTCAGGGCCTTGGCGAGATCGTCACCGCTAACCTCTTTGAGGAGTTCCTGGAGGCTCTTGTCGTCCAGTTTCAGGACATCGTCGAAGGTGAACATCAAGCTGCGGATGGCATTGCCCAACTCCGGATCCCGCTCATCCAGCGATTCGAGGATGGCGTTCTCCGTAGTACGGCCCAGCCTGTTGAGAATCTCCGAGGTCACCTTTATGCCGCCCACCTGCTGGTCCGTTATCCCGCCGATCACGATCTCCTTTTCAAGGGTTTTTGCTATCTCCTCGATGAATTCATGGGGCACGCTTTTAAGATTGGCCATGCGGCGCACGATTTCGCACTGCATCTCGACCCCGAAGTTCTCGAGGATCTCCGCGGCCTTTTCCGGCTTCAAATGGACAAGGATCAAGGCGATGGTCTGGGGATGTTCGGTCTTGGTAAATTCCATCAGTACCTTGGGATCGATATCCCGCAGTTTGTCGATGATGGGATTGTCCATGCTCTTCGCCTTATCCACCTCGGCGAGAATATTCTGGGCATCCTTTTCTCCCAGGGCCTTCATGACGATATTTTTTGCCGTGCCGTCCTGAATGGCAATGGTACCGCCGCTCTCTTTGGCCAGGGCGACGAATTCCTTGGCCACGGAATTGACAATCTCCGCCGGAATCATGGTGATCCGGTTCATGTATCTTCCCACCCGACGGATTTCCTGGGGCCTCATGTTCCGCATCACTTCCGCCGCCACGTCTTCATCCAGGGTCAGCAGCATGATCGCCGCTCGCTCTTCGT
>Ga0302248_1000630_pt1 | contig 31924 bp, 37 predicted proteins | sample AAG_UR_Leu_MG_FD_193528 | JGI IMG/M metagenome (GOLD analysis project Ga0302248, IMG submission 193528) | Enriched activated sludge microbial communities from anaerobic digester in WTTP, New Holstein, Wisconsin, United States - AAG_UR_Leu | ecosystem: Engineered > Bioreactor > Anaerobic >...
CACTGTGTGTGTAGAAGGCAATACCAAGAGCGCATTGAGCGCCGGAAAGGAACGGAGGAGAAAGATGGACGCCAAGACCGCCAAGAGAAACGAACGCCGCGACCTGGAACGCCTGGCCCAGGCCATCACCCGGTGGGAGCGCCAGGGCCAGGAATGGGCCGCCGAAGGCGACGCCGAGATGGCCCGGGTCCACGCCAAGGACGCCGCCGACCTGCGCGCCCTGGCCGCCGCCGTCAAGGCCGGCGACTACCGCCGCGCGGCGGCCATCGCCTACCGGCTGGACACCATCGTCCGCGACCAGATTCCCTGCCGGCTCTACAACGCCATCAACCGGTAACCAACGGAGCGAAAGGAGAACATGAACATGGCCGCCAAGACCGAGAAGACCGCGATGCAGACCTACGAGGAACGGGCGCAGGACATCGGCGCCCTGCTCGGCTGGCTCCAGGACGAGCTGGAGGTCCACGAGGAGAAGGCCAAGGCCGACCCGCGGAACTGGGGCTTGGTCGGAGACCTGACCGAGGTGCGGATGCGCCTGGTCGACGCGCTGACCTTCCTCTCCAACAACAATGAAATGGCCATCGCCGAAGCGCTGGCCGACCTTCGGAACTGAAAGGCACCGACCATGAAGACCGCCAAGAACGAACAGGCCCTTCCCCGGTTCATCCACCTGAAGCGGGCCTGGTACGCCGACGCCAACCTCCCGCACCTGCGGAAGGACGGCATCGTCGACCAGGTAACCTTCGGGCTCTACTACGCCGACGGCGGATGCTTCGGCGAGATGTGCATGAGCTGGCATTGGCTGACCGGCAACGAGGACGGCGTCGCGCGGATTGAGGCCTTCAGCGACAGCTTCGCGGCTCTGGCCCGGCCGGAATTCAAGCGGCTGCTCAGCCGGCTGGCCAAGCTGCCCAAGGCCGCCGCGGACCGGATGGACCCGGCCGGCTTCTGCGCCCTCCTCGTGGAGTGCGGCTTCGCAGACACCACGCCGGTCAAGGCATGAAGGGAGCGAACCATGAAGAAGCGCAACGCTGAAGGCCAGAGCGCGACGGAGGCCGCCGGCAAGGCGGCCTCCGCAGTCGGCCGCGTGACCATCCTGCTGCAGGGCCGGCGCGTCGAGGTCGCCAAGTCCGATGCCGACCGGATGGCCGAGACCGGCATCCGATTCGCCTACCTCTGCAAGAAGGGCAACCTGACCATGACGGTGCCGGTGAACGACGACCAGAGCGAGCTGGCCGAGGTTGCCGACGAGCTGCTCCTGGCCGCCTACGGCGCGGCCAACCAACTGCCGGACGGCAACCGCTACCGCACCGGATGCGTGGCCGCCTGCGAGAAGGTCAAGACGGCGCTCGGCCGTCGCGACGCCGCCGAACGGGCGAAGGGCGAGCCGATGGCCGGCGTCGAGGCCCAGCCCATCCACGAGCGCGGCACCTGCAGCCTCCACGCCGAGCATGCCAACGTCCACCTCTGGCGCATCACCTGGGGCGACGGCGTCACCATGGACCTCTGCACCCGCTGCATGGCTTCGCTGGTCTTTGAGGAGTAACGGAACATGGAACTGCGCGAGTTCACCCGCCACGATTTCGATGGCTTCGGCGGCGCCGAACGCTGGCCGGATTCCGAGCCCCTCCTGGCCGAGGGCACGTTCGAGGACGGCATGCGCTGGGTGCTGGTGCTCGACCGCCAGGGGGCCTGCCTGGTCTGCGACGACGCCCAGAGCGCGTTCGGCGGCTACGGGCTCGCCCGGCCGTTCCGGTCGGCCGCCGAGGCACGGGCATTCGCCGCGAGCCTGGGCGACCCGAAGACCCGGGGTTACTTCTTCATCGCCGGATTCACGGCGATCTAGCCGAATGTCCGCCGACCTCGCCGCATGTGCCGCACTGTGGCCGCATGCGACCGCCCCGAATTCGCCAGATTCCGGCCGAATTGACTTGATGTTCCGGCCAAGACATGGCAATGATGTGTGTAGAAGCCGATACCAAGAGCGCATAGGCGCGAAGGCCGGCCGGAGACGAAAGACGGAGGAAGAACGATGAGCACCAGAAGCCTGATTGGCCGCGAGACCCCGAACGGCATCGAAGCCATCTACTGCCACTGGGACGGCTACCCCGAGCACCACGGCCCCATCCTGGCCGGGCACTACGCCACGGAACGAGCCGTCAAGGCGCTCCTGGCGCTCGGCGACCTGGACGCCCTGGGGACGAAGCTCGGCCGGAAGCACGACGCCCGCAAGCGTCCCCTGGACCCCAAGGCCAAGAACTGGTGCGTGGCCTACGGCCGCGACGCGGGCGGAGAGAACACCGCGGCCACGGTCCATGCTTCCGAAGACGCATTCCTGGCCGGCGCGCGCGAGGCCCGGACCGAATACGTCTACCTCTTCCGCAGCGGCCGCTGGTGCTACCGGCACGTGCGCAAGGGCGATGTCTGGCTGGATGCCAACGTGTGATTTGAGCTGCGGCGCGTCGCCGCAGACGGAACCGAAAGGAGAAGTGCCATGTCGAGCAGCAAGAAGACCACCAAGACCAAGGGCAGCAAGGGCAGCAAGGGCAGCGGCAAGGGCAAGAAGGCCAAGACCAAGGCCGAGCAGCCGGAGGCCGTAACCGCGGCCGCCCCGGAGGCGCCGGTCGCCAAGGACGGCAAGCTCTCGGGCCTCGACGCCGCCGCCAAGGTGCTGGCCGAGGCCGGCGAGCCGCTGAGCGCCAAGGCAATCACCGACCGGATGATCGCCAACGGCCTCTGGAAGACCGAGGGCAAGACCCCGGCCGCGACCATCTACTCGGCCATGTTCCGGGAGATCAAGGTCAAGGGCGACGCCAGCCGCTTCGCCAAGGCCGACAAGGGCAAGTTCACGGTCGCCAAGTAGCATCTACGCACCCTCCCCAAGAGCCACCCCGGCCGGCAACCCGGCTGGGGTGCGCTCCGTCACGGCGCTTTCCTCGCCAAGAGATCCCGCGGCATTCCGGCGGCCAGGCCGGAAGTTCGCCCCATGCCGCCACATCGCGCCGCATGCGACCGCCCCGAATTCGCCCGATTCTGGCCGGATCGACTTGATGTTCGCGCCAAGACATGGCAATGATGTGTGCAGAAGCCGATACCAAGAGCGCATTGGGCGCGAAGGACCGGCCGGCCAAAAAGAACGTGAGGATGAACCATGAGCGCCAGCATCGCCAACGACCTGATGACCGAAATCGAGTGCTTCGACGAAGAGAAGGCCACGAACGTGGAGAAGCTCCAGCTGGCCAAAGCCGCGATGGAACTCGCCGTGAGCCTGGCCGAAGAGGTCGCCGACGCCACCGACGACGACCACGCCAGGGCCTACTTCGTCGACCACCTCCGCATCCTGTCCACCGAGAACCACGGTTTCATCAGCCGCGACTTCAACATCGACCGGTGGATAGAGCAGCTCGAACGGGCCGAGGACGAAGACGAGGAGGACGAGGGCTGAACCGCTCATAGCCCGGCCTCCCCCGCCACACCCACCCCGGCCTCCGCCGGGGTGGTCTCGCTCCCGGCAATCCGCTCGGCCTTCTTCCCCGTGAACTCCTCCCACCGCCGCACGATGATGTCGCAGTAGAGCGCGTCGATCTCCATCAGGAACGCCTTCCGGCCGGTCTTCTCCGCGGCGATGAGCGTGCTGCCCGAGCCGCCAAAGAGGTCGAGGACGTTCTCGCCGGGCTGCGACGAGTACTGCATCGCCCGTACCGCCAGCTCCACAGGCTTTTCGGTCAAGTGCACCATCGACTGCGGATTGACCTTCTTCACCGACCAGACGTCCGGGATGTTGTTCGGCCCGAAGAACTGGTGCCCGGCACCCTCCCGCCAGCCGTAGAAGCACCACTCGTGGTTCCCCATGAAATCCTTGCGGGTCAGTACCGGGTGTTCCTTCACCCAGATGACCATCTGCGAGAAGTACAGCTCGCAGGCCTTGAGCACCGGCGGGTAGTTCGAGATGTTCGAGTAGCCACCCCAGATGTAGAAGCCCCGCCCGGGCTCCAGCACCCGCTGGATGTTCCCGAACCAGGCATGGAGCAGCCGGGCGAATTCCTCGTCCGACACGAAGTCGTTCTCGAGCGGCCGGTCCTTGGCCCGCATCTTGGCATGCGTGGGGTTGGCCGCGTTGGGGTTCCGGTGGACGTCCCGGCCGGGGTCAGTGTTGCCGTAGCCGGCAAAGGAACTCAACCCGGCGGCGATGGCGTTGTTACTGCGGGGCTCGACCATGACGTTGTACGGGGGGTCGGTGTTGACCAGCTGGATGCGTACCCCACCCAGCAGCCGGTCCACGTCCTCGGCCTTCGAGCTGTCACCGCAGAGCAGCCGGTGGTCGCCCAGCACCCACAGATCGCCCGGCTGCGTCACCGCCGCGTCCGGCGGGTCGGGCACCGCGTCCGGGTCGGTCAGGCCTTCGTTGCCGTGGATGCCGGCGCCCAGCAGCTTCTCCAACTCGTCCGGCGCGAACCCGAGCATGCCCAGGTCGATGTCCATGCCCCGCAGCTCCGAAAGCTCGATGGGCAGGAGATCCAGATCCCACTCGGCCAGCTCGGCGAGCTTGTTGTCGGCCAGGCGGTAGGCCTTCACCTTCTCCGGCGGCAGGTCCAGTGCCACGTGGACCGGCACCGTCTCCAGCCCGAGCTTCTGCGCCGCCTTCCAGCGCGTGTGCCCGACGATGATGACGCCCTCGGCATCCACCACGATGGGCTGTCGGAAGCCGTAATCGCGGATGGAGTTGGCCACGGCGTCCACCGCGCCGTCGTTCACCCGCGGGTTCTTCTCGTAGGGCCTGATCTCGGACAGCCTGCGCATCTCGATCTTCACGGTTCGCCTCCTACTGCCGCGCCTTGGCGGCCTTGTCCTCGCGGGCGATGAGCAACAGGACCAGGTAGCCGACCAGGTCCAGTACGGGGTCCTCGCCAAACGCGGCGGGGTTGTTGCGGATGCGGCTGAGCTTGTCGTCGAGCCGCACCCGGATGAGCTCTTCCGGGTCGCCCTGGGCAAAAACCCGCACGGGTTCCAGCGCCGAGTTGCCGTAGGCCCGGTTCTTGGCCACGAGCATGCCGGCGATCTCAGTGCACTTTGTGCGTATGCGGCTGGCGGTATCCCGTTTCATGGCGTCACCTCCGCGTTCTGGGTCAAGGGTTGGCCACGGGGCGCGCACGGGCGGCCCACGTGGCGAGATCCCGGCTGGATCGGCTCCCGGCGCGCACGGGCGGCCAGGGCGCGCCCTGTGTGCAAAGCGCCGGGCCCTACTTTGCACATGTCTGGCTCCCTTCTGGCTTCTCCGCCGGCACCCGCCGGTCGGCCCAAGCCACGACCTCCCGGCACAGCGCCAGGAACTCATCGTTGTCCATCGCACCCTTTGCCCGATTCACGTCCTTGTGCAGGACCTGAGCGTTCTCGATGCGGTGCTCCCCGCCCCGGCTGATTGCCACGATGTGGTCCAGGGAGGCAGAGTCCGGCGTCAGTTGGCGGCCGGAAAGCGCGCATCGGTATTGCTGGGCACGCAACATCTGCTGCACGGCATCGCCGGATACCGTCTCGGATCGGCGAGGGCGCCTTTGCCTCTCCCCGGGCCGCTTCTGCTCGATGAGCCAGGCAACATAGGACAAGAGGTCGATCTTGCGACCCACGCAGAAGCGATCCCCGGACCGCATCCGCTGGCGATATAGCTGCCGTTCGCCGATCACCTGTCCCAGAGGCGTTGAGTTGAGCAGTCGAACCAAGTCGGTGGGACGCAGTCTGGCGCTCAAATCCACCGGTCGCGTTTCGGAATGTACCTCACCAGTGTATGGGTCCGCAGCTTGGCCCAGTGCGCCCACGTCCCCGGCAGAGGCCGGGCGGCACCCGCGCTCGCCCTCAGAGCAGCCTGCCGCGCGAATTCCTCCCACGACCGGGGCACCACCGGCGGATGCTTCGGTCCCCGGCCCGGCCCCATGCTGTGCCGAATCCGCCAGGACTGGACCATGCTGTGGGTGGCCCGTCCCCACGGGTCGGCCAGCATCCGGTGGTTGCGAAAGTCCGTGTCCAGGCGCGAACGCAGCCGCCGGATGGCCCTCGCCCAGCTTCTCGAAGACGGTCGCTTCGTCATGGCGGTCCTGCCTGTTCATGGGTTCACGATCCGCTCGGCGCGGAAAAGTCGGACTCCCCAGCCCAAACTGTGTCGGGAAGCGCGACGGTTCCGCGCGCCGTCTCCGCGCCCTTCCGCGCCGGAGTACCTATGCCAAAATGGCACGCTGCCACGTTTGGGAGCAGCCGCAGGTGGGAACAAAAGCGGGAACTCGAAGCGAAATGTTGTTCCCACCCCTCGCGCGCGGGCCTTCAGGCCCCGCGCGTATAGGGGGGTATGGGGGGATTTGAGACGAAGACCAGTGTTTTCTGTTCCCACCTGCCTATAACTCCGGGCGCGACAAGGCGTTAGGGGTGGGAACAAGGGCGGGAACTCGGTGGGAACAGTTCCCACCGGGAACAAGGCTTTGTTCCCACCCGGAAAGGGCCCAGTTCCCGCCGGTTGCTCCCACCTTGTTCCCACTTCAGTTCCCGCTTTCCTGCATGCTCTGGCGGACCTTGTTGACGTAGCGCTTGGAGACACCGCACTGCTCGGCGACCTCGCGGCTGGACGGATTGGGGGTCTGTCGAAGCGCGGCCATGACCTTGTTGCGCTTGGACGGTACGTCCTCGGCGTCGCCGTCGAGATCCAAAGAGGGCTGTGCCGTGGTTGCGTATCCGACGCGGTTGTGACCGAGTGTCCAGCGGTGAACGAACCCCAATGCCTCGGCGCGCTCTAGGAACTTGCCGGCCCGGTAATCGCTCAGGTCGTGCTCGTTGGCAGCAAGCAGGATCGCGGCCTTCGACTTGGGCTCGGCGTCGATGAAGGCGCCAGCAAATGTCTCCGCGGTCCAGTCCGCAGGCGCTGCCTCATCAGGCGGGCACTCCGCCGCTGGCTTCGGTCTCTTGTTGGGCTTCTTGAGGTTGCCCGGGTCGAGCGTGTGATCAGGCACCCACAGCGGGAACTGCTGGCGCAGGACGAAGGACGGCGGCGACGGCCAACTGCGCGCCACGGCATCGACAGACAGGCAGCCGTCCTGCTCGTGCGGCCGGAGGATCAAGTGACAGTCGGCGGCGCGCGACTGACTGCCTGCGCCAGCGCCCACGTCGGTCACGCCCTTGTCGGACTGCAGGCCCTTGGTGGTGTGGTGGATCAGGACGAAGGCTGCCTCCAGGCGCGCTGCCCACCTGTCGAGGAGGTTGTAGAGGTTGGCCATCGTGCCGTTGTCGTTCTCATCCATGTCGCGTGGCATGAAGCGATAGAAGGCGTCCAGGATGATCAGCTTGAAGTGCCCGGTCGGCAGCGCCTTGAAGTACTCCTCCATCTTGAAGAGGTCCTGGAGCTGGCCGCGCAGGGTCTTCACGCAGAAATCCAGATCCCAGCCGCCAGGCGCCAGCTGCAGGGCGTCGGCCACGCGCGGGATGCGGTTGGCCAGCGTCTGCGGGTGGAGTTCGTTGTCGAGCAGGAGCACACGGCCCTTGGTCGTGGGGAATTCCAACCACGGCCGTCCGTTGACGATGGACAGGGCCAGGTCGAGGACGATCCACGACTTGCCAGTCTTTGGGGCGGCGATCACGTTCATGATCTCGCCCTCGCGCAGGAGCCCGTGAATGATCGGCTTGCACATGCTCGTGTACTCCTTCAGGAGCTGGGCCACAGCCAGGTAGCTGGCCGCTGGACTACGCGAGAAGTCTTGGCCGAAGTGGTCCTCGGCCATGGCGACGGAGATCTGGTCAGGTGGGTAGCGCGCCACGCTCGATGCGATGCGGCGGATCTCGCTCGAGGTCAGCGGCGGCTGGCAGCGGTCGGCGTTGACGCGTTCTAGTGCGGCAAGCAGCTCGGCCTCGGTCATGCCGACGCGACGCATTGCGCCGGCCAACCGCGCGACGGCCACGTTGCGCTGGCCCGAGGGGATGGCGTTGCCGGCGGTAGCGGGCGCGGGCTGGGGGCGATCCTGGGCGTCGAGCAATGCCACGAGCCAGGCCGGCGGCTCCGGGAGCTTGTCTGGCGGCACGTCCAGCTCGAAGGTCTCTGCCCAGCAATAGGCACCATCCTCCGTCACGGACGGCGGGGCTATGATGTAGCCGCCATTGGCGCGGACGTCCACCTTGGGCGCGAGCTTGCCGGAGCTGGAGGCCCAGGCCTTGCCAGCCGGCTGCCGGAAGACATGGTGCCGCCCGCCGCGAGGAGTCAGCGACATCGGGCCGCAGGCCAGCGACTCGGACCTCTCGTGATCGCCGGCCAGCCAGGTGTTCTCCGCACCATCGATGTCGATGACCGCGAGCCCGGCCGTGGCGATGCCGACGTTGGCGTCGGGGTGCTCAGTCCACCACGCGTCGATCTGGGCCGGATCGGTCGTGGCGTCCTTGAAGCCGTGCTCGGTGAGCGGCCGCTTCGTGCCTGGGACGCACGGGAAGACCGGGTAACCCAGCTCCGCGTAGTGGATGGCCGCGGACAGGAAGCGGTTCGGGCCGGACATTAGAACGGTATCTCGTCGTCGGCCGTCGCACACGCCCCTTCGACGGGCTCTCCATCGTTCCAGCCAGGTTCGGGACATTCGGGCGCTTCGCCCAACTCGTGGCCGACGACTTGGGCGTACTTCTCGCCGGCGACGGAACGCACGGTGATGGACTTGGTCTCGGCCAGCGCGCCGGAGTTGGCCAGGAATACGGCATCCTCGGCCGAGTCGGGGACGGGGAGCTTCGAGCGCCGCTTCCACCACTCCTCGGCCTTGTGGCGCGCGTAGCCGGCATGCTCGAAGCAGATCCACTCCGACTGGTACTTGCTCCAGCCGAGCTGGTACTCGACCCGCATAGAACGCGGCGCATCCTCCGGCGCATCGCGCTTGACGTGGACGGTGTAGGTAACGCCCTCGACCGGGTGGGTGGTGAGCGTGACCTGGCCGGAAAGGATGCCCTCCGAGCCGGCGCTCGCTTCATGGGGGACCTCCCGCGGAGGGAACGCGTAGCCGCAGTCAGGACACTTGGCGTAGCCGGCGTGAATGACCGATTGGCACTGGGGGCACTCTTTGGCCGGTGCCTCGCCGCCAGAGCATGTCTTCGGATCGTGTGTGCGGATCGCGTCCACCGGCCCGTGGCGTAGGATGTTGCCGCCAAAATCCAGGATCAGGCAGTTCCTCTTGCCCTCGCAGAGCCGGAAACCCCTCCCCACCATTTGATAGTAGAGCCCTGGCGAGAGCGTTGGCCGCAGCAGTGCGACGCAGTCGATGTTGGGCGCGTCGAAGCCGGTCGTGAGGACGTTGACGTTGGCCAGGTACTTGAGCGAGCCGGATCGGAACTCGGCCAGGAGTCGGTCGCGGTCGGCGTCGGCCGACTCGCCAAAGACCGTGCCGCAGCGCTGGCCCATGCCTTCCAGCGTGGCTGCCACGTGCCTGGCGTGCTCCACGCCGCTGGCGAAGATCAGGCAGGACTTGCGGTCGCTGGTGTGCTCGACGATCTCCCTGCAGGCCGACTCCACGAGCCCGGACTTGTCCATAAGCGCCTCGACCTCGGCGGCGATGTACTCGCCGGCGCGGACGTGAAGCCCGCCCGTGTCGGCCTTCTCCTTGCCCGCCTTGCTCACCAGCGGGCACAGATAGCCCTGGACGATAAGCTCCTTGACGCCGACCTCATAGCAGACAGCGTTCAGGATGTTCTCTGGCCCGCAGATGGGCCCCGAGGACATACGGAACGGTGTGGCGGTCAGGCCGACGACCCGCAGCCGCGGATTGACTTCCTTCAATCCGGCCAGGAGCGTCCGGTACATGCCGTCACCCTCGGGCGGAATCAAATGGGATTCATCCACGATTGCGATGTCGACGTGACCGAGTTCGGCCGCCCGACGATAGACGCTCTGGATGCCGGCCACGACGATGGCCTTGTCCTTATCACGGCTCCCCAGGCCGGCCGAGTAGACGCCGATTTGATGCCAGAGTTCGGGCGCGACCTGGTGCAGCTTGTCCGCGGCCTGCTCCAAGAGTTCCTTCACGTGCGCCAGGACCAGAATGCGACCGGCCCACTGACCGACCGCGTCCCTGCAGATCGTGGCTATTACATGGGTCTTACCCGACGCGGTTGGCAGGACGACGCAAGGACTGTCGTCATGCTCGCGAAGGTAGCGGTAGACAGCGTCCACGGCCTCGCGCTGGTAAGGGCGAAGACAGATCACGCGATCCTCCTCCGCCCGGGCGCGGCAAACAGCGTCATCTGCAGGCCCTGCGACACCTCGTCCTCTTCGAGGAGCGCCGCCAGGGGCTTGCCGCCGTACTGCCGGTCCCACTCCTCGACCATCTCCGGCCGGAGGATCGCCCGCGATGAGGCCTCCAGTGCCTTGCCGAACCGCAGGAAGCGGTCGACCTCACCGCTGAAGGACCGGCGGTAGAAGATGTGGAAGGCCCAGACCCGGAAGCGCTCCTCCATTTCTGGCGTCATGCGATGCGCCTCCGTCCGTACTCGCAGATGAGGGCAGCATCGACCAGGCCGTTATGGAAGCGCTGCGACCGCTCCGTGGCGTGCCAGTCGGCGTAGGGCCAGAGCCGGCTCGCGACTAGGTACTCCGAGCCCCTGGGCTGGCCGGCCAGCATGGTCTTCTGCCACTCTTGCGGCCGGACCAGCTCATAGGGCAGCGCCAAGCCCGCGCAGATCCCGCGCACCAGACCCCATCCCGTGCCGAAAGTGAACATGGAGACCACGCCCTGGCCGGGCCGGGCGCCGACGTGTTCGATGAAGACGTGCGCCAACCGATGCCGAAGCAGCCAGCTCACCACCGCCTGCTCGTCGATCTGCCGGCGCTTGCCGACCGCCACGGTCGGCATGACCGCCAGCTCCAGCCCCTCGGGGCCGATGGCGGCCAAGCCGCCATCGAGCCCCGGATCGATGCCTATGCAGATCATGGCTTCAGTCCCGGCAGTTGCGGCAGACCCGATAGCCGTGCTGCTCCTCGATGCAGTGTTGGCAGCACTCCGCACCGCAGAGATCGCACTCGACGGTCTTCTCATGACACTCTGTGCCGCAGGACTCGCACCGCGCCAGGAGGTCGCGTGTGGTGACGGATTCCGCGATGTCAAACAGCATGGCCTGCCTACCTGCGCCAGGGCGGCGTGGAGTTCGCGGCCTGGGCTGGCCGGTCGGCCGCCGTCTCGCGCTTGGCATAGCCCTTGATGACGTTGCGGACCACGCCGTCGGCGCCCTTCTTCTGGGCCACGGAGATCAGGACGGGAACGTTGTGCAGCTCGCAGCTGTCAGCCGGAGTGAGGATGCCCACCGCCCGGCAGATCGCCGACAGCTCCGACTTGGCGATCTTGACGGTCAGCTGGTTGGGGTGTTCCAGGTTCAGGCGCGCCCACACCAGCCGCCCCTTGAACTCGCCCTCGACCACCTGGAAGGTCAGCTCCAGGAACTTGCCCTGCCCGTTCTTGGTGGGCCGCTCCTCGGACTTGGTGATGACCGCGAGGTACTTGGCGGCCGGAATCGGCTCGAACTCGGCCATCGGCTCGACGTTGCTGGCGTTGAACCCTGCGAGGTTAGCCATTGGACTCTGCTCCCTTCTGCTCCATGTCCTTGCCCACGAGCGCCGCGAGCAACGCCGGCCAGGCCAGCGGCAGCTCCGCGGGCAGCCCGTAACGATTCTTGGCCACGCACGACGGACCGCCCACCGTGCGGAGAATGCGCTCGCCGCCGTCCTTGCCGATGCCCACCGCGATGGTGCGCGCCCGGCCGAACCCGGCGTCCTGGGTCTCCGTCCGGATTTTGCGAGTCGCGAAGAGCACCGCGTCGGACCACTCGGTCAAGAGCGCGCTGGCGTGCTTGTGCAGCCGGGGGCTGTAGCGGTCGTAAGGCGCCGACTCCGGGTCCTCGAACTTCTCCACCTTGGCGTGGGCCAGGGCGATGATCAGCATCCCGCGTTTGTTGCGGAGCGCGTCCAGCCCGTCCACCACCTTGCGCCAGTAGGCCATCGCGTGCATGTAGCCGCGCTGATAGCCGCCGTCGACCTTCTCGATGGAGTCCACCCCGTACTGCCGGCAGACCGCATCCCAGATCAGCCGCTCGAGCCAATCGAGACTGTCCACCACCGCGGTGCCGTAGCCATGCTTCTCGGCGTCGAGTTCGGCCAGCGCGGCCAGGACGTCGTCCACGGTCTTGGCCAGCGGGAAGCGGTCGCAGGCGATCTCCGAGAGCCCGTCCTCAGTCTGCAAGAAGATGGGCTTGGGAGCGCCGGCCGCCAGGGTGCTCTTCCCGATCCCCTCCGTTCCGTAGATCAGCAGGCGCGGCGGCAGCACCTGCCTCCCGGTCTGGATCTGCTGCATGAGTCCCACGTTTCGTTCTCCTTCCTCAAAGGCGGGCAGGCGGGCTCGGGGAGTCTGAGCCGGTTGGCCCCAGGTCCGGCTACGCCATCCCGCCTGCCCTTCGGTGATCAGATGGAATCGATGACCAGCGGCGACTCGAAGCCGGTCGGCCATTCGTTGGCCGCGGCATGGCGCTTCAGGCGCTCGATGGCCGCCTCGTTCTCCTTGCGGGCGTGCGCCAGGATGCTGTCGTCCACCCGCCACACGCCGCAGCGGAACGGCTCCTGCTTCTCCACGGCGATGAACCAGGCCGGGAGTTTCTCGCCGGCGATCATACGGAGGACTGCTGCGTAGAAGGCGACCTGGTGGACGTAGCCGTAGCGCCGGGCGTCGGCCGTGAAATAGTCCAAGTTGTCGGCCGTCTTGAGGTCGATGATTCCGCGGGAGATGTTCAACCAGTCCAGCCTGGCCTGCGCGGGGAGCCCGCAGTACTCCCCGCGGACCACGCCTTCGGCTACGCCCTCGTGGAGCAGCTCGCAGGCGACCTGGTGAGCCTTGACGCCCTCGGCCATCTTGCCGATCAGCTCGAACTGCTCGCCAGTCAGAACGGGCTTGCGCTGGGCCTTGGCCCACTCTGCCCAAGTCAGCGTGTTCGCCCCGTAGGGCCTCCCCGTCTTCTGGTTGATGGGCCCGCCGACCGCGTACTCCGCGGCGAACTTGGCCTGGCCCTCCAGGATCAGCTTGTGGGTCGCCCGGCCGACCATGAACGCCGGCCGGTCCTCGTCCGGAATCAGCCCCTGCTTCTTCTTCCAGTAGAGCAGCGGGCACCGGCGGAAGTCGCCCAGGGCGTGGCTGGTCAGGTGGGTCTTGGCCTTTTCCAGATATTCCTCGAACGATTCGCGGATCAGCATCTCCATCGGGTCGGACATCGTGGCGATCATGGCGATCATCCTTCTTTCCGTTCGCAAGGTGCCTATTGGATTTCTACCCGGCGCAAGACCGAGTTGGCGGAGGTGCCCCCGCGCAGTCGCGCAGGCCGGCCGCGTCGAAAATGGCGCGGAGCTTCTTCAAACGGTCGTTCAGCGTTGAACGGGGCAGGCCCAGCTGGCGGGCCACTTCCGCCGGCGAGAACTTGGGCAGAAGCTCGCATATGCTGCGCAGTTCTTCGGGAAGCTGCGAAACCACCGCGCTGATGTCGTCGCCCAACTGACAGGCGCTTCCGTCCGCGCCGGGCTGACCCTTGGTAGCCGGCGCCGCTATCGTTTCGGAGCGCGGGATCAGGGTCGAGTCCCCGTTGGGAATGCACTCGTTGAGGGAGCACTCCTCGCGGCTGGGATTGCGCATTTCCTGATCGCGATGCCGGATCAGGTTGCAGATCTTTCTCGTGATGACCAACGATACGAAGGTCTTGAGCTTCATGCCTTTCTCGGCGTTGTATCGAGGCAGCCGATTGAGGACATCGAGCATGATCTCCTGCTCCAGGTCCTCGGCATCCGATGCAAGGAACTCTTCGCTCTCGATGAGACGCCTCACCTTATGGGCAATGACTCTCATGGCGTACTTGTGGATCTTCTCAATCTCTCTGTCGGGCTCCATCTGTGCCTCCTCGCGACCGGGGAGGCGTCGTGGGCACCGACCGAGGCAGCGACCGGGACTGGTGAAGGCATCGTGAGTTCGCCGTTTCGGCGGCACCCACGACTGCCTCCACCTTGTGGTCGGTCAATCGTCTGGTTCCGAAAAACTCGCTTGTTGACGGGATTGCGGGGGCCGAGCCCGCCGGTCAGGCGATCCCCTCCTCAAAGGTCATCACGAAAGGCAAGCCATGCCGGACTTCGAGGGAAAGGACCGTCCCGTCGCCCATTTCCTCGATCCTGGCCAGTAGCTGCCGAACTTCCGCCTTGAGCGCGAAGTCCGATATGCCGGCCTCGGGCCTGAAACTGCCATAGCCGCTGCCGAACTTGGTCTGCAGAACGACGCGCGGCTTCGGCTCCATGACCGGTTCGCCCTTCAGAATGGCCAGGCGTTCGACAAAACCGAAGCCGATCTCCTGCATGAGCCTGACCAACTGCTGTCGTGCTGGGGAGAGGGATGCCAACGTCGCACTACAAACCATGCCGCGCCTCGCTTTCCGCGCCCGGAGGGCGCAAGGAATTCCGAGAGGCTGGCCCGGCAGGCTCTTCACAGGGGGTCGCTTCGGCATCCACTCGGACGCCTCGGCTGCAGACCCCGAAAGCCGGACTCGCGCCTCACCGGGGAGGCGCTACTTCCGGGGTAGCAATGCTACTTTCGGGGTAGCAAACGCAGGACTATACGGTGGACCAGGCTATATGTTGCTGCGGGGCGTAGGAGAAGGTGCTTCCCATCTTGAGGTCGTTGTTGAGGTGCCGCCATAACTCTATGTCATGCTTCTTGATCGCCCTGAAGGCGTCCTTGATGGCCTTGGACGCCGCCTTCCGAAGGCGGTCTGCGTCGGTGTCCTTGCGGAGCTTGCCTCCGACGCCCATCGCGCTCACCAGGTGTTGCTCGATCTTGGACAACTTCTCCCTGATTGCCGTCTGCTGGCCCACGTCGTGGTTCTTCTCGGCCGTGGCGAGTTCCTTGCGCAGGTCGGCGGCCTCGGACCGCATTTCCCCTACGGCCTCGCGACTGTAGTTCTCCCCTGTCGAGCCCGTCGCGACCTTCTCCCCGGAAACCGCCTCGACCATCTCGGCCACGGGGAGCGGCTTGTGCGGCTGCGAGAGCAGAAAGGCAATATAGGCCAGGCCCTTCGAGTCCGGCAAATGGAACCTATCTCCCTCAAAGGCGATCTCCCACGCCTCGCCGGATTTCCGAAACACATGGGTAAGGTTGTCCGGGCCGGCGAGAGACTCCCGGAAGATGGCCGCGACGTCCTGAAGCGGAGCGAGACGGCCGGTATCGTCTACGCCTATGGTGTCCTCCAGCGCCACAAAGGTTACCTTGCCTCCGTAGAGGGGATCCTCCGGGGCACTCCCGAAATGCCCCCGGGTAGGCGCCAGCAACGCAATCGGACCGCTTGCCGCAGCGACCAGCCGTGCCGAGACTGACAGGAACCGCTCTGGTTCAAGCTGGACCGTCAGATAGACGGGTACATTCCTCCCGGCGGCAGAAACGAAGGCCCCCACTCGGTACGTCTGATAGTCCGGCATCCTTGCTGGATTGGCCGCCAGCCCCATCGCCTCCGCCAGGGACTTCAGCAGCGCATCGACATCCAGGCGCCAGACGACCCGGTCAGCTCTGGCGAGCTTTCTGGTCGTGCCGCAGTCCTCGCAGACGGCGACGATGTCGCCGGGGCCATGCTCCACCACCCGGCAGACGCCGCCGCAGCCCTCCGGCCCGACGCACGGATAACCCGACGCCAAATCGCTGGTCGGCTGCAGAAGACCCCTGGCCGCGTCGTATTCCGGCCCGAGCCGCTCACGCCACTCGGCCGCGACCGCCGAGAGCCCCGGCAGCGCCTCAAGCGTTGGCCACAGCCGCAGCAACTTCTTTGTGCTCATGACCGGCTAGCTCCTCGCCCCCAATGAACCCGCGCGCCGTCAGCCATGCCTCGACCAGGGCCGAATCGCTGTCGCGTCCGTAGAGGACCACGTTCGGAGGCTTGACAGTGACGGTCCGCGGAGTCTTGGATGCCGTGAACTTGATCCGGAACTTGGCCTTGGTCAGACGCGCCTTCCCATGGATCGACTTGCCGCGCGCCTCGAGGACCGCGAAGAAGTCGGTGGCCTTGCGAATCTCGATCTCCTGATACGGACCGCCCCGGGCTATCTGTAGTTCGACCAGCCGCACCTCATCGATCCCTTCGATGTCGCCACAGGCCAGGGAGTCCTTCCCCAGTGCGATCAGCGGCTTCAGGGTGTACTTGGCCTGCCCGGGAAAGAAGTCCTCGCGCCCGAACAGATGCAGGCCGAACTTGGCCCGGTACAGCGCCTTCTCGCCCTTGGTGTCGGCGTGGACGCGCAGCTCCCCCAGTTGCTGGTTGTAGACCAGCACGTCGTACTTCTCGGGCCGGTAAACGAAGGTGCTCGACTCACCGTGCTCGTATTTTCCCTCGCGCTTCAAGAGATCGCCGTGACGGACCAGGAACCACACCTCATCGCCCTTGGGGAAGGCAAGCACCTTGGCGCCTCGCCCGCGTTTCTTCTCCTCGAACCAAGCATCTAGTCCCTTCTCCAACTCGCGGAGGACGGCAGCCGTCGGACGCTTGAGCCGCGGTGGAGTCGCAACGTTGGACTGGAAGTGCTCGAAGGACCGCGTGTGCTCCACGGACTGCTCCGCGTGCTTGCGCTCCAGGTACTCCGGCGCCCTCAGCCACACCTGCACGGCAACGTCTGCGGGCGTGAGATCGGGGGAGTCGTCGATCTTGACGTCGCCGCCCTTGGCACCCTCCAAGATCGAGTCCATGCTCTCCTTGGTGGACATCTCGTGGATGAGGTAGAGCGCCTCGGCCAGCTCCGGCGGGGTGTCGTCCTCCGGAGATATTAGGATGGCGACCAGGCGCTCGTAGTCCAAGGTCTCGGCCGCCGCGGGGGCTGGCAGTGCGAGGCCACGCTGAACGAAGAATGCCTTGTGCCGGGTCAGGAACTCGATCAGGTGGTTGGGGGCAATGGTCCGGAGCGCTTCCTGGGAAGAGAACCGCCGCAGATTGAAAGTTACCATGCCTCTACTCCTTTCCTCACGCCAAAAAAGAAAGGCCCGCCGTCCCGCAGCTCTCGCTCGGACGCGGACCTTAGTTCCCTCTAACGACAAGGGGTGAAGGTATCGCTTGCCCTTCAGGTTAGGATGTCTCTACCGGTAAGACCTCCCAATCCCCCCGTTTGGCAACCGCATATCTTAGCCTCGGACGTGTCATAGTCAATACTGAAAATCAGGTGCCGAACGGGCCCGTTTGGGGGCTGGCGAGCATCATTCCGCCCGATAGCCATCCGCCGTCTTGCTGCCCTGCCGGGTAGAAATATAACAGAGCGTTACTCCGCCGGTCAGCCAACCGAGCGCCAAGCGCAGGCCGTTGAGGGCGGCGCGCTCCGAAAGGAGTCGCCGTGTCCAAGGTCGTCGTTGGCAAGACCGTCATCGAGGAATATGAGATGCCCGCCGACGCCGCGGACGGAGACATGGCCCTCGCTGATCGACTGCTGGCGAACATTCTGGTGCGGCTGTGGCGCAAGAAACAGGCCGCAAGAGACGCCTTGACTTCTTCGCCGGCTCATGGCTCAGTGTCGGGTGAGGAAGCGCCCGTGGCGCACGGAGGGCCATGATGGACATGGGTTTGCGATTGGGCGTCGGCTGCGTCCGGGTTTCAACGGACCGCCAGGAACGCTCCATCGACGAACAGAAGGAAGCCATCCGCGCCGCCGCCAACCGCGACGGCGTCAAGCTCATGGAGGGCGAGGCCTGGTGCGAGGACGAGGGAATCTCCGGCAGCATCTTGGCGCGGCCCGGCCTCCAGAAACTCTTGGCCATCTGCCACACGCGCCGGGACATAACCGACGTCTACTTCTGGAAGCGCAATCGGCTGACCCGTTCGACCGACCCCCTCGACGGCCTGAGCATCGAGCGGGAGATCGAGAAGACCGGTAAGCGCATCCACTTCGTCCAGGGCATGCAGAAGACCGGCAACAAGCTCCTGGACTTCATCGCCAGCACCATCGAGTACGCCGAGGCCGGCCAGTACCTCGTCAACCTCTCGTCCGACACCATCCGCGGCCTCGTGCCGCTTACCAAGGCCGGCTTTGACGCCGGCCGACCCACCCCCTACGGCTTCGACCGCATGGTGGTCGACAGCTCGGGCAAGGAGCTTTACCGCATCCGATGCTTGGGGGGCGGAACTTACCACAAGATGCTGCCCAACGGCGACGTCCAGGTCTACAGCAACGGCGTAAAGCCGGAGAAGGAGCAGAGCGCGCGTTCCACGCTGGTGCCGGGCGCTCCAGACCGCGTAGGCGTCGTGCGGAGGATGTTCGCCGCGTATGTCCAGGGCGAGCAGGGCATTCGGACCATCGTCGAGAACCTCAACGCCGAGCGCATTCCCGGCCCCCGTGGTGGGCTATGGTCGGTCGGGACCATCCGAAGCATCTTGGTCAATCCGGTCTACTATGGTGCTAACATCTGGAACGTTCGGAGCTTCTCGAAGTATCACGCCATCAAGAAGGGCGCGCCGACTCCGCACGAACCCACGGATGGCAGGGCGCTTCGGATGAACGCCCAGGAAGACTGGATAGTGGCCGACGAGCAGCACAGCTTCGAGGGGTTGATCACGAAGAAGCTGTTTGATGAGGCGCAGGAGAAGCGCATGGGGCGAAACGCGCCCTTCAAACGCGGGCACTCGGTCAAGTCCCCCTACTACCTCACGGGCCTCATCAAGTGCGCTTGCGGTCATAGCCTCCACGGCATCAAGAAGTTGAGCAGCAAGAAGAAGGGCCGCCGAACCTATTTCTACTACACCTGCGGCGGATTCGTCACCAAGGGCCATGCGGCCTGCAAGAGGTATCTGGTGCCCAAGGAGGTCATTGAAGGACCGGTTTTGGATGCGCTCAGAGACCGTCTTCAGACCATGGGCCGTATCGGCAACATCCGCGAACAGGTCGAGGCATTGATCGCCGAGCACGCGCCAAGCGGTGGAGACCGCTCCGGGGAGCTTCGAGGCCGGCTTGCGGAACTGGCCGACAAGCGCCGGAACTGGGAATCCGCCATCGACAAGGGCCTCGATATCACGCTGGCCGTCGACAAGCTCAAGCAGCTGGCCAAGGAAGAAGAAGTCATCAAGGGCGACTTGGCCGCCATAAGGGCCCGGGGGGCCGTGAACGCCGACGTCCATGCGGCATCCACGGAGATCCTGGGCCAACTGAACCGACTGCAAGAGGTTCTGGAAGAAGGCAGCGTGGCCGAGGTGAAGGCCATCCTGAGGGCCTACATCGGCCGGATTGAGTACAACCCCGAAAACAACCGGGCTCGGGTAGGCTTCCTGCCATCCCGAGCCCTCGTATCTCGCCTCGTCCTTGGACGAGAAAACGAGATTGTTAGTATGGTAGCGGGGGGGGGATTTGAACCCCCGACCTCCGGGTTATGAGCCCGACGAGCTACCAGGCTGCTCCACCCCGCGTCCGAGGGGAAGTATAGTCAGGCCGCACGCGCAGGTCAAGGGGAAAACGCGAGCGTGGCTGTTGCCAGTTTCCTGTTCCCAGTTCCCAGTTGCCAGTTGCCTGTTCCCAGTTGCCAGTGGGCAGTGGCCAGTTGCCAGTTGGCAGGCCCGAGCCCTTTCATCCTTCATCCCCTTCGACGATGCCCTTCGACTAAAGCTCAGGGCGGTGAGCGACGTCGAACCGCTCAGGGCCTTGAGCCTGTCAAAAGGCTTCCGCCTTCATCCTTCCCGGCTCGTGCACCTCCGGGATGCAGCCGGCGGTGCAAACTCGGTGCGCCTGGTGCATTGCGCCGGAGCGCCCGCCGCCCCGGCACACGGAGGCCCGAGCGCATGGGTGCGAAGCAAGGCCGCTTGCGCCTGGCCCCGGCATGCGCCCAAGATGCGCCCGTCCTGGCCTCCGGCCTGCTATCCTGCGACTGGACCCTTGACCGCATGCCCTCCTGGGGTATGATCCCCTACGGCCAGGGGCCGCGCGCCGGCAAGGTCTCCTGCCGTACAGTACCTGTACTTTCTCGGCGCCTTCCGTCCTGGGCCTACGGGGGAACAGGTCAGTGCCTGAAGAGCCCGAAGCGCTCACTCGCCGCCGCCGCGTTGACCCGCGGCTTAGGGACGCTGGCTGGCGGGTCGTCCAGTTCGACGAGCGCGTTCCCCTTGAGAAGCTCGACCGCTGCGCCATCGCCGAGTATCCCACCGATACTGGCCCGGCCGACTATGCGCTCTGTGTCGGCGGCCGCATACTGGGGATCGTCGAGGCCAAGAAAGTTACCCTCGGGCCGCAGAACGTCCTGACCCAGGCGGAGCGCTACTCCCGCGGCGTCGCGGGGAGCCCGTTCGACTTCGACGGCTTCCGAGTGCCGTTCCTTTACTCGACAAACGGCGAGGTCGTCTGGCACCACGACATCCGCCACCGGATGAACCGCTCCTACCAGCTCTCGGGCTTCCACACTCCGGAGGCCCTGGAGGAGCGGCTGGCCCGCGACTTCGAATCGGCCTGTGGGAGGCTCGCAGCGCTCCCCAACAAGCACGAGCGGCTCCGGGCCTATCAGCGCGAAGCCAACCAGAAGGTTGAGGAGGCCATCGCCGGCCGGAAGCGCCAGATGCTCATGGCCATGGCCACCGGCACGGGCAAGACCTTCACCATGGTCAACCAAGTCTACCGACTGATGAAGTCGGGCGCCGCCAAGCGAGTGCTCTTCCTGGTCGACCGGCGGGTGCTGGCTGCCCAGGCGGTGCGGGCCTTCGCCTCCTTCGAGCCAGAGCCGGGCCTGAAGTTCGACAAGATCTACGAGGTGTACAGCCAGCGCTTCCGCCGTGACGACCTGGACCCCGACGAGAAGTTCGATCCCAAGGTGCTGCCGGCCGAGTACCTGCTCGCGCCGAGCGAGCGCCACGCCTTCGTCTACGTCTCCACCATCCAGCGGATGGCCATCAACCTCCTAGGACGCGACGCCATCTTCGGCACCGGCGACGAGGCCATCGACGACGACGCCGAGAAGATGGACATCCCCATCCATGCCTTCGACGCGATCATCGCGGATGAGTGTCACCGGGGCTACACCCGCGAGGAGCTCTCCGTCTGGCGCCAGACGCTCGACCACTTCGACGCGGTCAAGATCGGCCTCACCGCCACGCCGGCAGCACACACCACGGCCTACTTTCATGATGTCGTCTTCCGCTACGAGTACGAGCGCGCCGTGCGCGAGGGCCACCTGGTGGACTACGACGTGGTGGCCATCAAGTCCGAAGTGCGCATGAACGGCATGTTCCTCCCGGAGGGCGACGCCGTCGACGAGGTCGACACCGCCACCGGTGCGGTGCAGATGGACCTGCTGGAGGACGAGCGAACCATCGAGGCCCCCGAGGTCGAGAAGAAGGCCACAAGCCCCGACTCCAACCGCAAGATTCTGGAGCAGGTCCGGATGGCAGCCGACGAGCACGAGCGCAACTGCGGCCGCCTGCCGAAGATCCTGATCTTTGCGGACAACGACCTTCCCCACACCTCCCATGCCGACAACCTGGTGGAGATCGCGCGCGACGTCTTCGGGCGGGGCGAGAGCTTCGTCCAGAAGATCACCGGCCGGGTCGACCGTCCGCTGCAGCGCATCCGGGAGTTCCGCAATCGGCCGGAGCCCGGCGTGGTCGTGACCGTCGACCTGCTCTCGACCGGCGTGGACATCCCCGACCTCGAGTTCATCGTCTTCCTCCGGTCGGTGAAGAGCCGCATCCTCTTCGAGCAGATGCTCGGCCGCGGCACGCGCAAGGGCGAGCGCTTCCCGAACAAGAGCCACTTCGTGGTCTTCGACTGCTTCGATGGGACGCTCCTGGAGTACTTCGCCAAGGCCACGGCGATCACCGCCGATCAACCCCCGCGCGAATACCTGACCATCGTCCAGATCATCGAGAACATCTGGGCGAACGCCGACCGGGAGTTCAACACCCGGTGCCTGGTCAAGCGGCTCCAGCGGATCGACAAGGAGATGTCCGGCGAGGCCCGGGAGCTCTTCGCCCGGTTCGTCCCGGACGGCGACCTCGCCGGGTACGCCAAGGGGCTTCACGGCGCGCTCCGCAAGGACTTCACTGGGACGATGAAGCTCCTGCGGGACAAGGCCTTCCAGGAACTCCTCCAGAACTATCCGCGGCCCAAGCGCACCTTCCTGGTGGCCCACGGCGTCCAGGACCAGGTGGAGGCCAGGTTCCTGGTCCGTGGCGCCGACGGTCGGGAGCTCAAGCCAGCCGACTATCTCAAGCAGTTCGCCGCGTTCGTGGCCACCAACCGCAGCCAAATCGAGGCCATCCGCATCCTGCTGGAGCGACCGCAGGGCTGGAGCCCCGAGGCGCTGGTCGAACTGCGCGAGAAGCTCAAGGCCACCGCCGGGGTCTTCACCGAGGAGAAGCTCCGCAAGGCGCACGAGGTCTGCTACCACAAGGCCCTGGTGGACATCATCTCGATGGTCAAGCACGCCGCGCGCGATGCCGAGCCGCTCTTGACCGCTGAGGAGCGCGTCGACCGGGCCTTCGGGAAGATCGCCGCCGGCCGGAAGTTCAGCGACGAGCAGATGAAGTGGCTCACGCGCATCCATGACCACCTCGTCCAGAACCTGTCCATCGGCAAGGAGGACTTCGAGGCTGTCCCGGTCCTGGCGCGGCTCGGCGGCTGGGGGCGGGCTGACCGAGTCTTCGAGGGACAGCTGGAGCTGTTGCTGAGGCGGATTAATGAGGAAGTGGCGGCATGAAAGACGCATATAGCTCTCGCAATCCCCAAGGGCTCCACCCTTCAACAGACTCTAGCTACGTAGAGAAGCTTCTAGAGCATGCATTCATATCAGATCTTGTCCAAGCCGCTTGTTTTTCTAAAGGCTGGAAGATCGAGATGTCGAAGCCTGAAGTCGATGATTCAGGCTACGACCTGATTGCCGAATGCAACAGTGTCATTCGTCATATTCAGCTCAAGTCATCCCGAATCGAGAGCCTCACGCCGCAACAGAAGGTCCATGTCCGACTTGGGGAAAAGCCCAGCGGATGTGTTGTTTGGATCATCTATGACATCGACCCGGATAGGAGGCACTTTAGGTACGACTGTTTCCGGTTCTTTGGAGGCAAGGCGGGAAGCAGATTGCCAAGTCTGGATGGACTGCCTGTTGCCAAGCACACCAAGGCGAATGCGGAGGGCGTGAAGACGGAAAGGCCTAACATCAGAGTTGTCAAGAAGGGCCTCTTTGAGAACATCAAGGATCTCGATGGCCTCCTAGTCAAACTGTTCGCTGGGGAGTAATCAATGTCTGACATCGTCCAAAAACTCTGGGGCTTCTGCCATACCCTGCGCCACGACGGCATCGACTACGGCGACTACATCGAGCAGATCACCTACCTGCTCTTCATCAAGATGGCCGACGAGCGCGGCGTGAAGCTGCCCAAGGGCTGCGATTGGCCGGCGCTCTCGAAGCAGAGCGGCACCGAGCTCTCCGACGGCTACATCGACATCCTCCGGAAGCTCGGCAAGGAGCCGGGGCTGCTCTCCGACATCTTCGCCGGCGCGCAGAGCCGGTTCGCGAACCCGGTGGGCCTCAAGAAACTCATCGGCCTGATCGACGAGGTCGAGTGGACGGCGCTCGACGTGGACGTCAAGGCCCAGGCCTTCGAGGGCCTCCTGGAGAAGGCGGCGAGCGAAGGCAAGAAGGGCGCCGGGCAGTACTTCACGCCGCGGCTGCTCATCCAGGCGATAGTGCGCTGCATGAAGCCCGACCCGCGCGCCCACAAGGAGGTCGCCATCTGCGACCCGGCCTGCGGCACGGGCGGCTTCCTGATGTGCGCCTACGAGTGGTTCATGGAGGAGACGAAGGGCGGCGCCGTGGACCGCGCGCTCGCCAGGCGCATCAAGAGCGAGACCTACTTCGGCCAGGAGCTGGTCGAGCGCCCGCGCCGTCTGGCGCTCATGAACCTCTACCTGCACGGCCTCGAGCCGCACATCAAGCTGGGCGACTCGATCTACGAGGTGCCGGATAGCCGGAGGTTCGACGTGGTCCTCACCAACCCGCCCTTCGGCACCAAGGGCGCGAACCAGGCGCCGGAGCGCGAGGATTTCACCGTCAGCACCAGCAACAAGCAGCTCAACTTCGTCCAGCACGTGATGACCATCCTCAAGCCCGGCGGCCGCGCGGCGGTGGTGCTCCCGGACAACTGTCTGTTCGCCGACCAGGCCGGCGAGGTCTTCAAGCTGCTGGCCGAGGACTGCGACCTGCACACCGTGCTCCGCCTCCCGAACGGCACCTTCAGCCCCTACAGCCCCGGCACGAAGACGAACGTCGTCTTCTTCACCAAGGGCCGGCCCACCGGGCGGGTCTGGATCTACGACGCGAGGACCAACGTCCCGGCCATCACCAAGAAGGACCGGCCGCTCGCCGCCGAGCACTTCGCCGCCTTCGAGAAGTGCTACGGCCAGGACCCCAATGGCGGGGCCAAGCGCAGCCCGAAGGACTCCAGGAAGACCGCTGGCGGCCCTTCGACCTCAAGGAGGTCAAGGAGCGCGGCTACAAGCTCGACGGGCTCAAGTGGCTCAAGGACGAGGGGCTGGAGGACTCCGACGATCTTCCGGCGCCGGAGGAGCTGGCCGGAGAGGCCATCGAGGAGCTGCAGGCGGCGGTCGGGGAGCTGAAGAAGGTGGTGGCGGCGCTGGAGAACGGCCGGTGAAGCCAACCACAGAGGACACGGAGGACACAGAGGTGGGGCAGCTTGAGGATGAGCTGCCGGAGGGGTGGGCCTGGACGACCATCGGGAAGTGCTTTTCCGAGATACGGAATGGCACCACAGAGCAGCAGAATTCCGCTGGCGCTGGTGTGCCCGTGTCTCGTATCGAGAGCATTCAGAGGGCAGCCTTCGACCTAAAACGTGTTGGACATATCCAGACACCAAGCAAGAAACTGCTGGCCACGTTCTGCTATCTACCTGGAGATATCGCATTCAGCCACATCAATAGCTACGAGCACGTCGGCAAGACAGCCATCTACGCAGGTAGACCCGCACCGTTCATCCACGGCATGAACCTGTTGCGGTTGCGACTGGGACACTCGTACGTAGATCCCTATTACCTTTACACCTACATGCAGTCGCTTGCATTTCGCGAAGACGTGCGAACAAGGGTCAACCGGGCAGTCAACCAAGTCTCCATCAACCAAAAACAACTCTCCCAGATTAGACTCCCTATAGCACCGCTCGCCGAGCAGAAGCGGATTGTGGCCAAGGTGGAGGAGCTCCTGGCCCGTGTCAGCGCCGCGCGGGCGCGCCTGGCCCGGGTCCCGGCCATCCTCAAGCGCCTGCGCCAGTCCATCCTCGCCGCGGCGTGCTCGGGGAGGTTGACGGAGGAGTGGAGGATGGCAAATGCCGGTGCAGAGAGCGCTTCGCAGACTCTCACCAGGATGAAGGCCGCTGCCACCCCGATCAAGACACGTCGGGGCGTCCCAGATGCCGTGCCGATGTCGGAAGCTGCGGACCAGTTTGACCTGCCCGATTCGTGGGCAAAGGAATCGGTAGCTGAACTGCTCAAGTGTGGTGGCCTGCTGGACGTCAAGGACGGCAATCACGGCGCCAATCATCCGAAACGGGATGATTTCACGACCGAAGGTCTGCCCTTTATCACTGCGGCCCAGGTCAGCAACTACTCCATCGATTATGACGGCGCCCCCAAGGTCGCTGGCAAGGCTCTGGAATGCCTCCGCGTTGGGTTTGCCCAGGTCAATGACGCAGTGCTTACGCACAAGGGCACAGTAGGCAGGGCTGCACTCAACTTGCGCCCGTGCGTTCTGACTCCTCAAACGACCTACTACCGATGCAACGCTGAACTACTGCTGCCGCACTACCTGGTGTACTTCATGACCTCCGCGCAGCTCTACCAGCAGATGGCCGCGGTCATGTCTCAGACAACGCGAGACTTCGTCCCGATCAGCGAGCAATACAACATGTTCATCTTCCTGCCGCCCCTGAAGGAGCAGTCCGAGATCGTCCGCCGCGTGGAGGCCCTCTTCCGCCTCGCCGACGAAGTCGAGAAGCGCGCCGCCGCCGCGACCGCCCGGGCCGACCGACTGACCCAGGCGATCCTGGCCAAGGCCTTCCGCGGCGAGCTCGTGCCCACCGAGGCGGAGTTGGCCCGGCGGGAGGGGCGGGGCTTCGAATCGGGCGAGGAGCTGTTGGCAAAGACTCAGGCCAATGCCCAGTGAGAACCAGGCCTGCGTAGGGGGTTGAGATGCCCGTCAGCGGAAGCGCGAAGACAGAGAAGAAACGGCCTTACAAACGGCAGTTCCTAGTCTTTGTTGACACGAACATCTTCCTGGACTTCTACAAGACGAGTCAACTCAAAGGGCTCACCCTGTTGAGCCACCTCGACCGCATCCGAGACAGGGTCGTGACCACTGAACAAGTGGCCATGGAGTTCAAGAAGAACCGTCAAAACGTGATCTTGGACACGATGACGAAACTCCAGGCCCCAGGCAAAATCTCTCCCCCTCTCTTCCTGGCCAACGCGACTGCTGCACGCGCCCTTTCCAGCAACATAGAAAAGGCTGTTAGCCAAATCAAACGAATGAAGGAGAAGCTCCTGAAGGTACTTAGCGATCCCAAAAACAGCGATGAGGTATATAGGGTTGCTCAGAAACAGTTTGATACCTTCACCGAGTTGAACTTGCATCGCCGTAACAAGGCAACCGCGCAGAAGAGATTTATGATCCGCAGATTGGCACGGAAGCGATTCCAACTCGGCTATCCTCCGCGCAAGCCTGATGACACCTCAATGGGCGATGCGATAAATTGGGAGTGGATTATCCACTGTGCTCAGGTCACACAGAAACATGTCGTGATCGTATCCCGCGACAGCGATTACGGCGGTTCCGTCAATGATAGCGAAGTGTACATCAATGATTGGCTTAGAGAGGAATTCCATGAAAGGACCAGCCCACAAAGACAGATTAGGTTGACCAGGCATCTGGCACATGCGCTAAGGCTTGCAGGAGTGGCTGTGACACAGAAGGAAGAAGCTGTAGAGCGCAATGTGGTTCAAGAAGCAGATCAAACCAGGGCACAGGTTGCTCCACACGAACCTGGCAGCGACATGCCTTTGACTAACCTCGTAAAGTCATTGTTATTGTCTGCCCCAAGAACAGGCAAGACCGAAGATGAGTGGTTTGAGGCGGTGAAGCGGTATTTTGACAAAAGCAAGAGTGCACCAGGGGGCTCAACGCCTGACGCTAACAAGTAGGAGGGCAACGAGTGAACATTGAACTGCTTCGAAAGCACATATCTCATTACAGGTCCTGGCTGGCCTCCAACCCGGAGGAGGCCAAGGCTGAAATTAAGGAGCGCGCCGAGCGCCGGGCCTTCTACCAGAGCTGGACGCGCCAGAAGCTGGCCGCCATGAGCATGGAGGACATCAGCAAGTACCTGGCCGACCTCTGGGCCATGCGCATGTGGGGCAACCGGCAGCACCGGGTGGACAAGATCGTGGCCGGCAACGGGCTCGACGTGCTCCGGGCCCAGCTGGCCGACCTCATGTGGGGTGAGGCCCCGCTCGCCAAGCGCTGGGACGCCTTCCGCGCCAAGATCAGCCGCGTCGGCCCGGCCATGATGAGCGAGATGCTCTGCCACACCCATCCAGAGAAGTGCTTGCTCTGGAACCGCCGCGCCTTGGTAGCTTTCCAGACCTTGGGGGTGGACAACCCTCCTCGCCACGACTACCAGCTGACCGGCAAGAAGTACGAGGATCTCACCAAGAATGGCCATGAGATCGCCGCCGAGATGAGCAAGGCCGGCATCAAGGATTTCGACCTGCTGTCGGTGGACTACTTCATCTGGCGGGAGCTGCAGCCCGAAGGTGACCTGACCTCCGTCATAGGCACCGCAAAGACATCGGAGCCTGTCGTCGAGAAAGTTGATAAGCCCACGGCTGAGTTCATCCACAACGAAGTGCGCGACAAGTTGGGCGAGATCGGCGATTGGCTCGGATTCGACACTGACACTGAGGTGCGGGTGGCCGACGGCGCCAAGGTTGACGCTTCCTGGGAGGCGACCATCGGCAACCTGGGCCGGGTGATCTACGTTTTCGAGGTTCAGACCAAGGGCTCCATCGACAGCCTGCTCATGAACCTACTCAAGTCTCTCAACAACCCCGCAGTTCAGGGTGCGGTGGCCGTCTCCGATGCCAAGCAGCTGGAGGTGATTCGCAAGGAAGCCAAGGCGGTGGCCGGCCTCCGTGACAAGCTCAAGTACTGGGACTACCAGGAGGTCCTGGCCGTCCACGAAGCGCTCCGGGGCGTGAACGAATCTATCAATCGGCTGGGCTTGGTGCCGGATAGCTTTTGACGGGGGCTGCCATGTCTGAGCATAGCGCACGAAGACGACGCATCAGTACGGCGGTATCCAGGAAGCTCGGGTACTACGTCTATCTGTATGTCAACCCCTTGGACGATGAGGTCTTCTATGTGGGCAAGGGGCAAGGATCGCGGGCGCTGGCCCACCTCAACGCGTCCAGGAAATGGCCCATCAGCAAGACCATCCGGAAGATCCGCGCTGCCGGGAAGGAACCGGTCATTGAGCTGCTCGCCCATCGGCTGACGCCTGACGCCGCCCACAAGATCGAGGCCGCCGCCATTGACCTGCTCCGCCTGGGCAACTTGGACAACGCCGTGCGCGGCCACGGGGCCAAGTATGGGCGCATGCAGGTCGAACAAGCGGTGGCCCACTACACCAAGAAGCAGGTCAACATCAAAGAACCTGCGATCCTCATCCGCATCAGCAGGCTGTACCGATACGACATGAACCCCGTGGAACTCTATGACACCACCCGGGGCGCTTGGCGCGTGGGGCCGAGGTGCGAGAAGGCCGAACTGGCCCTGGCGGTGTTCCAGGGCATCTGTCGTGAAGTGTACCGGGTCCGGCAATGGTTCAAGTCAGGCGCAACCTTCAACTCGCGTCACAACGGACGGGGCTCCAAGCTGCCCGGGCGCCGGGAGTTTGTCGGCATCGTGGCAGAGGATAAGCTCCGCAAGCGCTACGTGGACCGCTACGTGGGGCACTACCTGGCAGAGGGCGGCCGCAACCCCATCGCGTATGTGAACATGTAACTAGGAGAGAACATGGCAACATGGCGCATGTCGCTTCGCGAGGGAAACCACGGATTTGAACTCTGGCCCATATGTTTCGACCGGGGCGTCGTGGCAATCTACTACAGCCCCTTTGCCCAGGCAGACCTATCGAAATACCGCCAAGGGGAGCCAGCAGCACGCTGGAGGCAACTCAGCCCGTCCCAGTCTGCAAGTCTGCGGCGCGTTGCCTACGAAATGGCGAAGGGCGATACGATCTACATCAAGCAAGGCCCGCTTATCGTTGGACGCGGGACAGTCACTGGCGCCTACAAGTTCGGACTCTGCCCCGACATCCGGGATGACCATAAGGAGCTGTGGCCCCACCAAGTTCCCGTAGATTGGGATGCTGACTTCCCATCCTTCCGACTGCTCCTCGGAGGCGAGCAAAACACTGTCCTGAAGCTCACGCCTGCACACCTGTCCCAGCTCAGAAGAGCCATGCACCTGGAACTCGATGAAGAGAAGGAGATGGAAGTCCTTGAAGGACAGAAAGGGGAACAGACAACCCGGTTCCGCCAGAGGAATCGTGCAATCATCGCGGCCAAGAAGAGACGATCAACGGGGCGCTGCGAGGCTTGCGGGATGGCATTCGCGCGGCGATACAAGATGCCGCCGCGGGTTGATTGTCTCCAAGTCCACCATAAGGACCCCATGGCAGAACGTGACGGTGTGCGGGTGACCCGTTTCAGTGACTTGGTCCTGCTTTGTCCAAACTGCCACGCAGTAACCCACGCATTCACTCCGCCACTTACAACGGAGCAATTATCCAGGCATATTAGATGATGCCGCGGGGAACGCAGCGCCGGACAATCCCGGCGACCGTCGCCGTCCTTTGCTTAGCGAGTTGCGGCAATTCCGGGGGCAGGATGCTGTTTGCCACCGCTCCGGGCTGCCGGCCCGACGAAGGCAAGAACTTAGCCTACCGTCCGTATGAATTGGCGCGCCAGTATTGACCACTCCGTCAGTCGGGAGTGGTTGGGGTCAGCTCTCGAATAACGATTAAGCGAACGTAACCGCAGACCACAGACCACAGGCTACAGGCTTGCCCGCCGAAGCCTTGGCGAAGGAGGGCTACAGGCCAGCTTGCCGCCCCCGGTCAATGACCCGGTCGGGACCGGGCTGCTTTAGCAGCGCTCAGTGCTCACCGGCGGCGGCGGCGATGGCGATGGCGATCATCGGGCGCTGGCGGGCCCGTTCTCTTCACTTCACTTGGCGCGCGCCCGGCCCGCGCCGGCCGGAGGCTTCTTGAAGCGCTTGGCCGCCTGGCGGTAGGACTGCTCCAGGTGCTGAACGGCCAGACGCAGGCCCGGCTTGGCCGCCTGCCACGCCTCGCGGCAGGCGCCGCGGGCCTCGCCGATCTTCGACCGGGCCTCGGCCATCTCCTTGTCGATGGTCTTCTTGGCCTCGGCGAAGTCCTCCTTGAGGTTCCCGGCCATGTGGCGGGCCTCAGCCTCGACCCGGGCGCTCAGTTCGCCCAGCTTGCTCTGAATCTCGTCCAGCTTCTGGTTCATCCGCTCAGTGTTCATAGCCGCTCCTCCCTTCGGCGCTGCCGGCAGGCCATAGTTCTAACTGGCGGACCCGGGTGCGGCATTCCGGAGAGGAGGCCCCGGACGCAGGACTCGGGGGACACAACACCATTACGCGACGGCGCTGCTCGGCGCGCCTCGATAACGGCAGGCTGTAGGAACAGCAGGCAACCTTGACGACCCTGCGGCCCCGGGGAGAATTGCCAAGGATGAAGGCGGAAGGAAGAAGGGGACTGGGCCCATGAAGCGATTACTCGTAACGCTCGCGGTGGCGCTGATGGCGCTCGTGCCGGCGACGGCGGGCCTCTCCGCCGAGCCGCCGCCGGAGGGCGGGCTGTACGAGACCGTCGTGCGGCAGTACCTGTCGGGCCAGTGGGATCCCCTCGAGGAGCTGCTCAAGGCCAGGGCAAAAGAAGTGGATGCGCTGCCCGGGGCGCAGGGCGCCGATGTGGCCTATATCCGGCAGTCGCTCGCCGAGTCGCATCCCGCGTGGTGGAACCAGATCAAGTCCGGCACCGGCAAGGTTCCGTTCCGGCCGACCGTCTGGGGCAGGGCGGTCGACATGACCTTCGACCCCGCCGCCAAGGGGGGCGTCCAGACGACGTACGTCGGCAACCGCGCGGTCGTCACCGTCTCCTGGCCCGCCGCCGACATGGACAACCCCGCCCACGCCGAGCACGGATTCTCCAAGGGCGAGCTCAACAACCTCAGCGCCTTCAACACGCTGGGGATGGCCGCCTTCTGGAGCGACCTGCCCATGGCGAGCGTGGCCAATCTCTCCGAGGACCGGAAGACACTGCTGATCCGCGCGCTCGAGTTCAACGCCAACCTCACCGGGGTTCATCTGGGGTCGCCCCGGGCGCGCCACTGGGGGCTGTGGCTCTACATGCACTCGTACCTCGGGAAGTACGCCAAGATGCCGACCCTCAATGCGCGCAAGGCCATCGCCGCGGCGTTCCTGATCGAGGTGCTGTCGAACCCGGCGAAGTACCCCTCCATCGCGCTCCCGAAGACGCTCGAGGCGGAGAACGCCGAGGAGAAGCTCGCCCTGGCCGTTCACGAGAAGATCGAAAAGGGGGCGTGGACCCTGGCCGAGGACCGGGCGATCCGGGAGGCGATCAAGGCCCTCCGGGAAGCCAACCCCGACGTCCTGAAGCAGGGCGGCAGCGTCACCCTGCCCGGCGGGCTGGCGATCGACCTCGACCCCCAGAAGGACGCGCCGCTGCGGGCGAAGCGGGACGCGTGGTACAAGGCGCAGTTCGACAAAACGAAGGCGGGGTAGGGGGGCGGGGG
>Ga0302248_1000642_pt1 | contig 31445 bp, 21 predicted proteins | sample AAG_UR_Leu_MG_FD_193528 | JGI IMG/M metagenome (GOLD analysis project Ga0302248, IMG submission 193528) | Enriched activated sludge microbial communities from anaerobic digester in WTTP, New Holstein, Wisconsin, United States - AAG_UR_Leu | ecosystem: Engineered > Bioreactor > Anaerobic >...
CCATGACTGACCTATATTCCAGATTCTCATTCGCTTTTGCCACGACAAGTCATGGATCTTTGGTGGCTATGCAATTCTTTAAAGCCATACAAGCATTCTTTCCTTATCCCATCCAAAACATATTAACCGATAACGGCAGTGAGTTCATGAAGCATTTTGATTCTGAAATACGCAAACAATGTCTTTTCCACTGGCATACTTATCCTAAAACCCCTAAGATGAATGCGCATTGTGAAAGATTTAATCGAACCTTACAGGAAGAATTCGTTAATTATCACTCTTATCTACTTAAGGACACAACCGCGTTCAATGATAAGTTAGTTGACTACCTTATCTGGTTCAATACTAAAAGGCCTCACAAATCTTTAAATCTTCGTTCACCCATCCAATTCTTAACCCAAGAATACTCCAAGGAGTGCCATATGTGGTGGACGCGTACAAAGAGTTGACATAAATAATTCAGTTAACTATACTACGGCTATCACGCATCCAAAGACAGCAGGGCTTCAATAAATATGGAGTTAAAAAATTCCCTGCCGAGGCTGTAATTATCGCTTGTTTTGGCGATTTTTTGCCCCACAGGATGCTGTGGGTTTCTTTAATAGCTTTATACATCTTACAAGTCGCTAATCCTTGAATTTAAGTATCTGGTGATTAGTAACTAAAAGTAAAAGCTATTAATTAAAAAAGGTCGAAATATTAAATAATAAAAACTTATTTTCTATTTTCAAGCTAAATAATTAGAAGCTGAAAATTATGCCAAAAACACGTCAACAAAAAGAAGAAGCGGTACAAGTTTTGACCAAGTTATTCAAAGACAGTTCTTCTGTCGTCTTTGCTAACTATCAAGGTTTAACTGTTCCGCAAGTCAATGAATTACGCGATAAAATGTATGAAGGCAATGTAACCTATGTGGTTGCTAAAAAAACCCTCGTCAATCGCGCCGCCAAAGAAGCTGGCTATGACATCAATGCTAAACAATTTCCGGGCATGCTTGGAATAGCCTTTGGCATGGATGACGAAATCGCTCCCGCCAAATTATTAGGCGAGATGACTAAAAATACATCTCTCACTTTGGAGGGTGGATTATTCAATGGAGCTGTGGTTACACAGGATTACGTTGTAAAACTTTCCAAACTCCCAGGACGCACTCAACTATACGGAATGTTCTTAAACGTTATCAATGGCCCAATTTCCGGATTTGTTCGCGCTTTGGATGCCATTCGCGTTAAAAAAGAAGAGTCTGAAGGATCTTCCGCTTCTGTAGTCGAGGCCCCTCTTGAAGTTCCGGTGGCAGAAAATTCGAATGCTGAAGCTTCGGATACCACCGAAGAATCTTCTAAAGAATAAAATTTGTTATTGATTTAACAATTTTAATATTCTTAATTTTTAATTCTTAATTCTAAATTATAATTATGTCCGAAGAAAATAAAGTTGTCGAAGTGCCTGAAAAATTCAAGACCATTGTCGAACAAATTGAAAAACTTTCCGTTCTTGATTTATCAGAATTAGTTAAAGTTCTCGAAGAGAAATTTGGTGTTAGCGCTGCAGCTCCGGTAGTAATGGCTGGTGGTCAGGTCACGAGCGCCGAAGCTACTGAAGAAAAAACCGATTTCAACGTTAACTTAACCTCTGCCGGAGGAAATAAAATTGGTATCATTAAAATTGTTCGTGAAGTCACCGGTCTTGGTTTGAAAGAAGCTAAAGATTTGGTGGATGGCGCTCCCAAAACCATTAAAGAAAGTGTTCCAAAAGCTGAAGCTGAAGAGATCAAGAAAAAGATCGAAGAAGCTGGTGGCACTTGTGAAATCAAGTAATTCATCAAGGCTTGGAATCTATTCTTTTTCTAAAATTGTAATAAACAGACAAATTTCGAACAACATAAAAACATCCCGATTAATATCGGGATGTTTTAATAATTTAAAAAATAAATAGTAAGATTAAATCATTAAATTGAAAGGCTAAGTTTAATTGAGAGAGCTCATGGCAGAGGTACAAGAAGTAATCGATTATCGCTAATTACAAGCGCTTGCTTTGCGTCGAAATGCGATGTTATATCGCGAAGTATTCCAAATTCATCAGAAGTTAATTGCGCTATCAGTAAACCGTTTTTATCAAAAACAAGCAATCTTTTTTCGCCAGGGTCGGTTACCAATAGTCGTGTATCGTTTGTTTCTGTCCAAATTGCAGAAAGTGTTCTTATGGCCGGATCAACTGTGCCCAAGCCAAAAGCTTGTCTTTGTCCGGATAGGTATTTAATAATCGTTCCATCGCTTTTGGCGACATATACATTGCTATCTATAGCCAAACTAACCGCATTTTGTAGCAAACTATCACTTTCCGTTAAATATTCGGTTACTCCTGAAAATCCAGCGCTCACAGCGTTTAAACGATGTATTTGTCCGGCTACAGCATCCAAAATATATGCTCTTTTATTGTATAAAATCAAATCAATGGTGGAACTTGAACCCGTAAATGAATTCAGGGGAGTAAAAGAGTTATCAGCAATATTTACCGAGTAAAATTTACCTTTATCATCAAAAAATACAACCGATTTTTCTCCGACGGCTCCAGAGACTATTCGCCCAGCAGGATCTGGTAAATTAATTTCTTTCTTTTCTTTGGAAGTTAAATCTATGATTATGAGTTTGCGATTTTGATTATCAGCCGTGTAAGCTTTGGATTCCGTTAAAATCGGAGCGCTTAACATTCCATTTTGGGCGGTTACGGGCAGGGAATAAAGTTCTGAAATTCCGGTAACCGCAACCACTTTTCTAAGGCGGTTTTTTAATTGTTCAAAATCAGTAATCAGAGCATCGACTCTGGTTTTACGGTCGTTATTGCCTATGTCGAGAGAAGCAATAATTTCTAAAGCTTGAGTTATTTTGCTTTGAGCTTGAGAATCTTTGGCGTATAACAAATCGTTTTCAGCACGATTACGCAGATCAATCACCTCGGCGAAGTCTTGTTCCCAAGCTACCTGTTCAGCCGCAATGCGCTTGTTGTTTCGCCAGCTAGAAAAAGCAATAATAACCAAAATAATCGCTATTGCCCCGATACCGATCATTATTTTTCTTTTTGTCGTAAAAAATGATCCACCGCCAACATGCAAACCTCGAAGAGCTGTTTCGGATGCCGGATTAGGCTTTCCGCGTCTTACAGCAATTTTATTTAAAAATTTCCGCCAGAATTTTTGCATTGATTCTATTGGTATCGGCACTTTTGGTCGAGCTATGGTCTCGGTTTCATTGGCATTATTTTTTAAAGGATTGATAGTCGGCGCTAGAATTTTTTGAACAGATTCCTCTTGTTGATGTAAACGTTGTAAAGATTCTTCTGCTTGTTTACGGGATTTTTTAGCTGTAAAAACAGGCGTTTCATCTTCATGCAGTGAAATGGTCACAGCCACAAAATCATCTAGAATCTTTTCTTTATCCAATTCGCGTTTAATTTCTGTTGTGGCCGCAACAGGGGGTAGTTCTTGTAGGCGTTCTTTGATTCTCAATTTATCGTGGTATCTTTGGAAGTTATTGGTGCCAATAAAGAACAAATCTCCCGGATTCATATCTCCGCAAATCAACGAAGTAAAAACTTTTTTAGGGTCGGTTGTTTCTGGTTGCTCCAATGATCCACACAGGTCAAAAGTTTCATAAGTTTCACCATTCTTTTTTAAAAATATATTCATGAGTTTGCCATGTCCCGAGATACATATTTCATTACCTGAACACTCGATTATAAAAATATTGAGCCTACTCCAATTAATGGGTGTTGGTTCTTGTTCTTGAAAAACAGCCAAAGCTTCATTTACTCTAGCGATTATTTTTTCAAATCTTGCAAATGGATCAAGCGCCATGCCGGCCATTAGAGTTCTTGTTTGTTCAACGGTTGCATTTATCGTGTCTAATAATTGTTCGTATGCATACAAAGCCGAATCAATTTCCGCAATAACGATATGAATAGGACCTCGCTTGTTTTGGCGACCTTGTTCAAACTTAAATACTCCGACTATGTTTTCATTTGTCGGATTGTTGCCGTATTCGATATCCGCAAAGCGGAAAAAAGCATCAGACATGGTATTTATTTAAAGTATACGCAATTTTACCTTATTTCGTCTATGGCAGGTATTATTGGAGTACAAAATAGGTGGGGTCTTGTCAAGCTCATTCAAAACAGGCAGGATAAGGAAAGGTAATATGCTTGAACACCTTTTTGGGTCAAAGACCCGCGTAAAGCTCATGAATTTGTTCTTAAACAATCCTAAGCAGGCTTATTTTATTCGCGAACTTACTAGGCTTATTGATACTCAAATTAACGCAGTACGTCGCGAAATCGACAACCTGATTAAAGTCGGTATGTTGGTCGAAACCGAAGAAGATGACGCTAGCAATCAAAAGCGACCGGGCTTAAAGCGCAAATATTATCAAGTTAACCCAGCTTTTCCGCTTCTTGCCGAAGTTCAATCCTTGATTAGTAAATCTCATTTTTTAATGGAGCGTCGTTTGGATAAAGAAATTGTGGCTTTAGGCGATATTTTTTATTTAGCTTTTTTAGGATCATTTTTAGGTCAAGAAGCTCCGATTGATTTGCTTATAGTCGGGAACATACGCGACAAAGATGAGCTTAGACGTATTGTGCAAAAATCAGAAGCCGCTTTGGGTTTTGATATTAATTATACTTGCTTAACATTGTCCGATTATCATTATCGTCAAGATGTTGCTGATAAATTTTTAGTCTCAGTCATGAATTCGCCTAAGCATGTGGCTGTAGATAAACGAGATGCTTAATTCGTGGCATAATGTTCATATTATGTCATTTATCTATATCGATACTCGTGAAAGAGGTTTTGCCAACTTGGGTTATTTGAATGATAAAAATTTTTTATGTCAACGTTTATCCGTGCCTTTGGGAGGATTGGTTGCAGTTTTAAAAAAATATTTATCACGATTTGATCTAGCTAAAGCGCAAGGTATTATTGTCGTTAGTGGACCTGGTCCTTTTTCCTCTATTCGCAACGGCGTGCTTGTGGCCAATCTTTTATCGCGAATTTTACGCAAACCTCTTTATGCGGTATCCGGTTTGGGGGATATTAACGTACAAAATATTTTTACCGATATAAAATCCGGACACCTTAAACCCATCAAATACGTTGAACCTATTTATGATGCCGAGCCCAATATTACCATGAGCAAACATAATATATGATATATGAATAAATTACGTATCGAAAAAAGGATTTACGAAATCATACCTGCTTTATTGGTATGGCTTACCATTATTTTAAGCATCAGCCTTTCTTTTGTTCGTCCGCTTTGGGTTGTTTATTTTATCATAGTCTATGATTTATATTGGTTATTTAGAGTCGCGTATTTTTTGCCTTTTGTCATAAGTTCATGGTTTACTTATCGTCGCGATATAAAAATCGATTGGATTGCTAAAGCCTCTGCTTTGCCAGATTTTGATAAAGTTCATCATCTTATAATGCTTCCTACTTATAAAGAGGAATACGTGGTAATCAGGGATAGTGTCAAAGGCTTGCTCGAATCCAACTATCCGGCTAATAAAATGATTGTTGTTTTAGGAGGAGAGGAGCGTGACAAAGAACGGTTTTTAGAAAACGCGCAAAAAATTCAGCAAGAATTTGGCAATAAATTCAAAGCTTTCTACACAACTATTCATCCTAAAGATTTACCAAATGAAATTCCGGGTAAGGGCTCTAATATGAATTGGATGGGGCATCGCATGATTCCTGAAATTGAGAAGCTAGGCGTGGATCAAGATAAGCTTATGGTAACCGCTTTTGATATTGATACTTTGGCTCATCCACAGTATTTTGCTTGCATTACTTATAAATTTTTAACAGTTTCAAATCCTTTACGTTGCTCTTATCAACCCGTTGTTCTTTATAATAACAATCTTTGGGAGTCGCCGGCCGCGGTCAGGGTGGCCATGTTTGGCACCACTTTTTGGCTTATGACCGAGCTAGCTCGTCCTGAAACAATGATGACTTTTTCTTCGCATAGTATGACATGGCGCATGCTTTTAGATGTGGGTTTTTGGCAAAAAGATATTGTTAGTGAGGATTCGCGTATTTTTTTGCAGGGCTTGGTTCATTATCATGGCGATTATCATGTCGAACCGATTCATCTTCCGGTTTCCATGGATACCGTAATGTCAGGCTCTTACAGAAAGGCTTTAGTTGCTTTATATAAACAATTGCGTCGCTGGGCTTGGGGCGTTGAGAATTTTCCGTTTATGGCAATGAAGTTTTCGCGTGATAAGTTAATGCCCATTGGAATCAAAATCCGATTCTTGTTCAAACAACTCGAGGGCATGTATACTTGGGCAACCGTGCCTTTGCTTATATTTTTATTAGGACAGTTGCCATTTTGGTTTGCTCCTGAACATTTTCGTTTTTACGCGGTTTTTCAAAATACGCCTTTTACATTGGAGTGGCTTATGCGTTTTGCTATGGTCGGTGTTTTTGTTTCAGCTATTATATCCGCCACTTTGCTTCCTCCGCGTCCAAAATATATACCGCGTTGGCAAACTTTTGTGGTTGTAATTTTGCAATGGGCTTTGCTACCAATAACCTTTGTGTTGTTCGGAGCAGTTCCGGCTATTGATTCGCAAACCCGTCTCATGATAGCTAAATATATGGGTTTTAATGTCTCTCCAAAACGCTCTAGCGGAATAAAAAAATAAATTATCATATTTTGTTGTGATTTTTACTAGGTTTAATCCTTCAATTATTCTTTCTCTATGCCTACATCGACCGCTCGATTATCGGTTAACATTGTCAGCTGGAACTCAATGGCTTTTTTACCAAAACTTTTTGATTCATTGGATGAACAATTGATTCCATTTAGAACAATCATTGTAGACAATGCTTCAACCGACGGTTCGGTGAATTGGCTTACCAAAGAAAAATCTCATATTACAATTTTGCGTAATATGCGCAATCAGGGTTTTTCTAGAGCATACAATCAAACCATTCAGATGGCTTTGGCCGGTTGGGCGGATGCCAATCTTTCCGAATGCTATATTGTTGTTTGCAATCCGGATATTGAACTCGATTCAAATTGTCTCAAGATTCTTTTTGATTTCATGGAAACTCATCCCGAAGTCGATGCTTGTATGCCCAAGCTTTTTCGAGCATATTTGCGCGCGACAGAAACTGAACAAATCAAAACCGAACGTTCCAAAACATTGGATGCAACCGGCTTGGTTATCACAAAATCTCGTCGCGCTTATGACCGTGGCGCTGGCGAATCCGATGTGGGCCAATATGATAATGCTTATAAAATTTTTGGCGTAGGTGGAGCTTTATCTTGCTACAGGGCATCGTCTCTTATTTCCGCAATGGATGGTCAGGAGTTTTACGATGAAGATTTTTTTGCTTATAAGGAAGATGTGGATATGGCTTGGCGTTTTAAACGTTTAGGATTGAAGTCAGCTTTTGTGCCAAACGCTATAGCTTGGCATCATAGAACGGCTCCATCAAGCTCTTCAAATAACTGGATTAAGGCTTTAATATATCGTCATAATAAACCTAAACACATTAATTATTTTTCTACCCGCAACCATATTTGGTTTTTAGTCAAACATCTCTCCGTTTCTGATTTGTTCTTTCATGGATTATGGATATTTCCTTATGAATTATGTAAGCTGATAACCGCTTTTTTTTCGCGTGGTTCGATTAAAGGTTATTGGCATGCCTTAACAGGCTTGTCAAAAATGCTAAAAAAGCGTAAGAAGTACAAGCAAAAAGAGCGTTTGGACGCTCATGCGATACGGGGGGAATTGGTATGAATCAAGTCGCTGGAAATATAGAAAATAAAAAATCAAGAACGGTAGGTGATCCAAAAGTATCTTTTGTTACGGTGTGTTATCGTACGCCTCATCTTATCCGTTTATTGCTTAAAGGCGTTGAAGACGTCGATTTTGGCTTTAATTACGAATATTTTTTAGTTGATAACGCGCCCGGTGATGGCACGGGTGATATGGTAAAAAGTCGTTATCCTTGGGTTGAAATAATCGATACACCACGCAATGTCGGTTTTGGCGCTGGTAATAATTATGCTTTGCGTCGTGCGCGCGGTGAATATGTTATGCTTGTTAATCCGGATTTAATTATTTTCCCAGGTGAAATGGAAAAATTAGTAGAGTTTTTAGATGAACATCCTGATATTGGTTTTGCTGGGCCCTTGCTTCTACATCCCGATGGCACTCGTCAATATTCTTGCTATCGCTTTCCTAATCCGCTTATTCCAATCTACCGTCGTTCTTTATTAGGGCGTACGCCTTGGGGTAAACGAGCTGTGGATCATTATTTAATGAAAGAATTAGTTAAACAAAATCGCGTCATGGAAGTTGATGCGTTAATGGGTTCAGCCATCCTTATTCGTCGTAAAGCTCTAGAAGAAATTGGTTTGTTTGATGAGAATTATTTCATGTACTTTGAAGAAGTGGATATATGCAGACGCGCCTGGCATTACAATTGGCGTGTTGCCTATGTGCCTCACGTAAAAATGGTTCATTATCATGCTCGCGAAAGCGTTATTTCTTGGCCATGGCAAATTTTTACCCACAAGTTAGCGCGCGCACATATCAAAAGTGCGTTATACTATTTCTGGAAGTATCGTAATGCCAAGCATCCTCATATCGAGATTCGACCGATACTCTAGATATCCATGGAGCATTCACCAAATTTTTTAACCTGTCCCGCTTTTCCCGAGCTCCCGCCTCCACGCGAGCCTGATTTTACATCTGAAAAAAGTTCGCAAGATTCACCCAAATCATTAACCAAGGATAGTGCTTCTAACCCTTTTATCGCTTTACGTCCTGAGGACACAGCGCAACAATCCACGTCCCCATTTTCAGAAAAATCTAAAACCGTTGCAACTCCGATCAAGCCGAGAAAAAAACGTTTTTTTAAATTCGGGATTATTTTTGCGGTTTTATTGATATTGTTATTAATCATCTCACCTGCTTTATATGCTTTGGGTAAAGCATCTTGGTCTGGATATCAAGCTAAAATCGCTTTAGAGAAAATGCAAATGCTACTCGAAGCCGGAGAATTCGAATCAGCTAAGCAAGAGGCGGGGGCTGCGGCAGAACAATTTGCATCCATGCAAAAATATTTAAAAAATATCGGTTTGTGGCGCGATATTCCTTATATGGGTGTGCAGATCCGTGGTCTAGAAAGCGCCGCGCAAGTTAGTTCTCAATCTTTGGAAGGCATGGAGGATATTCTACATGTTGCTGTTGCCATGCAAGAAGCTCTAAAATCCGCGTCCATTGCCTCCGGTCAAGCTCAAGTTGATGTCGCGGAATATCGTTTGCAGGATTTATCTCCCGCTGAACGTCGCGCTTTATTAAGTTCTTTATATCAATCTTTGCCCGAGATCCGTTTAGCGCGCGATAAAATCGATATAGCTTTATCATTATGGGAGTCGATTCCTCAAGATAAAATGGCCACACCGATTAAAAACGCTTTAGCGCCATTAGTCAAGTTTTTACCTGTAATGCAACAGTCATTAGAACAAAGCGTTCCATTGATCGAAGTTTTTGTGCCTCTTTTGGGTTATCCAAATCCACAATCATACGTAATTACTACTCAAAACGCAGATGAAATACGTCCTGCCGGAGGTTTTATTGGTTCGGTTATTGCAACCGAGATAGATGCGGGAAATATTAATACTTTTAATTTTTTTGATGTATATAATATCGACAATCCGGTTTCTGGTGTTTGGAACGAGACACCACCTTTTCCTATTCAAAAGTATTTGGGCATTAATAAGTGGTTTATGCGTGATGCTAATTGGTCGCCTGATTTTCCAACTTCGGCAGAGCTGGTTTTAGATTTTTATGAACGCGAGCGTTCCTTGGCCAGCGGATCTCCATGGCCTAAACAAGATGGATTAGTGGCTGTGGAGCCCGGATTTTTTAAGGCTCTATTGACTTTTACCGGACCCATCGTTGTACGTGAAAAAACTTTTAACTCCGCTAATTTTATGGATGTATTGCAATACGAGGTTGAAATGGCTTCCGGAATCACTGTCGAGAATCGCAAAGATTTAATGAGTGAAATAGCTGAAGCTATTTTTGCTAAAATTCAAACCATGCCTCGTAGTGATTGGCCTAAGCTTATTAACATAATTACCACAGCTTTGGATCAAAAACAGATTTTAATCTACAATCGTGATCCGGAAATTCAATCTTATGTGGATGCTCGTAATTGGAGCGCGCGTGCCAAACCCACTATTAGGGATTTCGTTTGGATTATCGATGCCAATTTGGGCGCGTTAAAGACCGATGGAGTAATGAGTAAATCCATTCAATATACGCTAGATGCTCGTGATCTTAATCATCCACAAGTCAATTTAACTCTTTCTTATACCAACACCAATCCACAGATCACTTGGCGTAATACTCGTTATCGCAGTTATACAAGGGTTTATGTGCCCGAAGGCAGTCGTTTAATTTCCTCATCCGGAGCCATGGAAGGTGATTTGGTTCAAACTCGCGGTCGTTTAGTGCCAGGTCAAGTGGATGTTATGAAAGAATTAGGTAAAACCGTTTTTGGCGCTTTCTGGTCTATCGAGCCAGGTAAAACCGGTAAACTTTCTTTTACTTATGAGCTTCCCGCCAATTCGGTTGCTTCTATTTTGGATGGCGTGTATCGTCTTGATTGGCCCAAACAATCGGGCGCTGATAATACTGAATTTAATGTCAAAATTCTCTTTCCCATGAATGTCCGTTCCGCAAATCCTCCCGAACTTCAAGAAAAATGGGGTGATAATATCTACGAAGCGCAAACACATTCTCTTTTTGATAGAATCTTTACTATTCAGCTCGATACAAATTCACTGAAATAGCTTATCCGGAGTAATTTAGTCTCAATGAATTCAATATGAACGTTATAAACGTCCATGTTTATTTCAATCTTGCGAAGAGCGCGCATTAATGGTGAGATAGGTTAATTATGTTTGGCAAAAAAGTAGCTATAGATTTAGGCACAACAACCGTGCTTGTTTATATCCTCAAAAAAGGAATTGTTATGAATGAACCCTCGGTTGTTGCTGTTTCAATGGCTGATAAACGTGTTTTGGCCGTGGGCAAAGAAGCAAAAGACATGCTTGGTCGCACTCCGGATACAATTGTAGCTCGTCGTCCGCTTAAGGATGGAGTTATCGCAGATTACCATACCACCGAAGCCATGATCAGATATTTTTTAAACAAAGCTTTAGGTAGTGTGCGCTTTTTTCGACCCGAAGTCATGGTTGCTGTTCCCGGAGGTATCACATCGACCGAGCGTCGTGCTGTTGTTGATGCCACCATAGCTGCTGGCGCTCGTGCCGCTTATATTATTAAAGAACCAATAGTGGCCGCTATTGGCGCGGATATTCCTATTGGTTCCGCATCAGGTCATATGATAACCGATATCGGAGGCGGTACTTCGGAGATAGCTGTTATTTCTTTAGGCGGTATAGTTTCTTCCGCATCTGTTCGTATCGGCGGTACCAAGCTAGACACAGCCATTCAAGAACATATTCGTCGCAAATATGGTTTGGCCATCGGCGAGCGTACGGCCGAAGATGCAAAACTACGCATTGGCTCTGCATTATATTTAGAAAATAAATTAGAAATGGAAGTCAAAGGTCGTGACATGATCAATGGTCTTCCGCGTGTTATTACTATTAATTCGGATGACATTACGGATGCCATTCAGCACGATCTTCAGGGTATGATCGACACAATGAAAGAAGTTTTGCGCAACACTCCACCCGAACTCTCTGCCGATGTTATGGAAAAAGGCGTGGTTCTTTCCGGAGGCTCTTCTCAACTTCGCAATCTTGATCGCATCATCTCCGAAGCTACCGGTATCCCAGCTTTTGTTGCCGACGAACCGCAATATTGTGTCGCGAAAGGCACGGGCATTGCTCTTGAAAACCTCGACTCTTACAAAAAATCAATTCTGGGAAATAGTTAATTTTAATTCCCTCTAAATCTCCCTCTTAAACCAAGAGGGAGACTTGTCTACCAGCTTTCACAGCCCGTCGTAGGGACAATCCTTGTGATTGTCCGTGCCAGATTTGTTCGTGCTATCGTAGGGACAAATCTTGTATTTGTCCGTGCCAATATAACGGTTTTATTTATGTACGGATAAACACGAGGTTTATCCTTACAAACAAGGTTTGAGGTGAGTTATTACTTCTCCTTCTTGTTATAAATATTATTAACGAGGTTTCTAAAGTATGTTATAATATTGACATGTTAATAGGAATAGATGCTTCGCGTGCCAATAAAAGTCATCGTACAGGAGTGGAATGGTATTCTTGGCATGTTATTCAAAATCTTAAAGAGCTCACAAAAAACGGCTCACATTCTTGGGTTTTGTATTCTAATGAAATCTTAAAAAACGGCCTCGAAAAATTACCAGCAAATTGGTACGAAATCCGCGCGCGCTGGCCAATTAAAAAAGGCTGGACTCAAGTCCGTTTATCATACGAGCTTTGGCGTCGTCCCACGGATGTCTTTTTTATTCCGGCTCACGTTTTACCACGCTTTGTTCCCAAAAAGAGTGTGGTCACTATCCATGATGTTGGTTTTTTTCGCCATCCGCAATTATATCGCCCGCGTGATCGCAGATTCCACGAATGGAGCACAAAAGACATTGCCAAGCGAGCCGAGCGAATCATAACCGTTTCCGAGTTTTCTGGTCGTGAAATCTCCGAAGCTTATGGCATAGATCCTTCTCGTATTGCCATTACTCCTAACGGCATCAATCACGATCGCTATCGCCCCATAGTTGATCACGCGTCCATAGAAGATCGCCTTAATCGTTATCGTTTATCAAAACCTTTCTTTATCGTCATCGGCAGGCTCGAAGCCAAAAAGAATATTGCTAATTTGATTAAAGCATTTACTTTGTTCAAGGCTCGTAGAGGCTTGGGCGATCCAACCAAACTTGTTTTAATTGGCAATCCGGGTTTTGGTTATGAAGAAATTAAAAAAACAATCGCCGAGTCATCAGCTAAACAAGATATAATTCAACTTGGTTATGTTCCTGAAGTTGATTTACCGGCATTACTTAATTCGGCTGACGCTTTGATTCATCCTTCATGGTACGAGGGTTTTGGCATTCCGCCCATTCAAGCCATGGCCTGTGGAACACCAGTTCTTTCAGCCGATACGGCTTCTCTGCCCGAAGTAATCGGTAAAGATTCGGCTATTTATTTTACTCCGAGTGAACTCGAAGGAATGGCTCGCGCCATGGCGCGTATTCAAGAGGAAGAAGGTTTGGCGCAAAAATTACGTTTGGCTGGCATATCTCGCGCCGCCAAATACACATGGAAGCGCACCGCCGAGCTAACTTTGCCGGTTTTAACGGAATGGTAAATTTTGCCTTGATGAACTTAAACAAAATTATTTAGTTTATGAAAAATCTTAAAGAGTGTTTGGCCGAATACGGTCTTTCCGATAAAGAATCCAATGTGTATTTGGCCATGCTTGAGCTTGGGCCGGCAAGCGTGCAAGACATTTCCAAAAAATCCGGAGTGAATCGCGCTACCACTTACGTAATGATCGAATCACTCAAGCGTCGAGGCCTTATGTCAACTTACGATCAAGGCAAAAAAACCATGTTTGTTGCCGAGTCTCCTGAACGTTTAAAACGTCTAATAGAAAAAGAGATGGCCGTGATCCAAGAAAAAGAAAATCGCCTCAAAGAGGTTATGCCGACTTTCTTGGCATTATTTAATTCTTCATCTGAAGAAAAGCCCAATGTCAGGTTTTTTGAGGGCGAAGAAGGGTTGCGCACTGTTCGCGAGATTTACTTGCAATCCAGAGGAGAGATATTAAGTCTCACGGCCGTGGATGAAGATATAGAAAAAGTTTCCAAAATCGACGAATCACAACGCATGCTTTTGAATCGTCAATTATATGGGCGCGCTATTATTGCTTTAAAACCGGGTATCGTTTTACCGATTTATAATAAAGAAAATTGGCAATTAAAATATATCCCTTACGAGCAATACAAGTTTATAGGTGAAATGACTTTATTTGAGGATAAAGTCGCTATAATTTTACCCAAAGCCAAGCCCATTGTCTTTTTATTTGAAAACAAAGAGACTCGCGATATGCTTAAAGTTATGTTTGAGTTTATGTGGCGAGGAGCGCAGACAAGCTTTTAAATAAAAAAAGGCGCCGTAGTATGGACGCCATAGATAAGGTTCGCGGAATCAGCAAAGGATCTCGCTTGTAATTTACATAACTTATTTTAGATCCTCTTCTTCTTATCGATTGACGGTATTATGTGGGCGCAAAGGCCCATATTAACGCGCCAACCGGGCAGTGCATATGCGGTTGTAACTCATATGGAGCAAATAATCGCTTGCACTCTGATTGATAGATTCCATTAGATTGAACTTCTAAATCGCGCTGGTACTTCATGATGGCGCTCATTCTTTGCATATACACAAAAATATTTAATGTTAATCACGTTTAATGCTTGTGGAGCTTGGTTTGATTAACTATTTTTGTGGTACACAATAAATAAAAATGCCATGAGTCAATAATTTTAGTACGCATATCCTCTCTCCTTCATTTGTTGGAGTTAGGGTTTTGCGTCCTTTTCTTCAGCGCGCTTATAGATAGGACATTTGGACTGTATCAAGATTTTTGATTTTTGTCAATACTTTTTATCAATCCACAGTTTAGATATATTTTGCTGTGTTGAGCCAATAAATATAAGTATATTTTTTTATTTAACTTAAGATAAAAACTTTGTCTTATAACTATTGACAAAATGGCATTTTTTTGCTATATTTATATGTTTTCCAATCTCGGAAAGCGTTAACTCGACCTTTGAAAAAATCCCGTTTTTTATCTCAGATAATCAGAAGAGATAAACAGAGCGGGCAAGAATAAGGAGAAAGACCATGGATAGTGCAAAAGTTTTTTCGGCGCAAGTTTTTGCTATTTGTTGTGTAACTTTTGTTGTTCTTTTGCAATTTGGTTGTGTGGAAGAGGTTGGTGATCTGCCTGATGAGAGTAATAAAGTGGGTGGAGCATCAGCAGGATCTGCTGGAAACTCGGCAACCGGTGGAGCATCTGGCTCTACAGGAACCTCCCATGCGGGTGGAACCGCGGGTGCTAGCGGATCATCGGGCGTGGCAGGATCATCAGGCATGAATGGAACTTCAGATACCGGTGGAACAGGTGGTTCTGAACATCCTTCTAATTTCTGCGATCCTATCGGGTCATGGAAATGGTGCTACGAATGTCCTAATGGAGCCGAGGGAAAGCGGTTTTGTGAAGACAATAACCTCTTCAGCGAAACTTGTACTTGCCCAAATCCACAAGGCGCAGGCGGAAGTTCCGGAGCTGGTGGGTCGTCTAATGCCGGTGGTTATGCAGGTTCAGGTGGATCATCCGGTTCGGGCGGGGATTCGAACACTGGTGGATCATCTAATGCGGGTGGATCGTCTAATACCGGTGGAACGGCAGGATCGGCTGGAGTGTCTGGTTCAGGCGGAATTTCGGGCGAAGGTGGATCATCCGGTTCGGGCGGAAATATTTCAGAGTGCAATTCCGGAACCGATCGCGACTGTTCTTATAACTGCCCAGATGGATTTAAGGGCACGGAACAATGTGTCAATGAGCAATGGTCTGGCTTGTGTGTCTGCAAAAAATTGGAAGAGTGCGCAAGCGGACAAACTCGAGATTGCTCTTCTTATTGCTCTTCTGGCCAAGGAGTGGAGGAGTGCGTTGCCGGTTCTTGGTCCGGTATTTGCCTTTGCTCCAATCCAAATGCAGGTGGAACTGGCGGATCGTCTAATACTGGTGGATCAGCCGGTTCGGGCGGATCATCTAATACCGGTGGTTCGGCAGGATCTGCTGGAACCGCAGGATTTTCCGGTGAAGCTGGAAGCGCTGGCACTGCTGGTTCGGCAGGATCCGCTGGTGAAGGTGGTTCGTCTAACATCGGAGGAACTGGAGGATCAGGGGGTGACGGCTGTGTAAAGCAGACGTTTTACCGCGATGCGGATGCTGATGGATGGGGAGTGAAAGAGGTGACTGTTCAAGCATGTGATAAGCCTCTTGGTTTTGCTACCCAGTTTGGAGATTGCAATGACGCAAATCCGAACATTAATCCGGGAGCCATCGAGATTATGAATAATAATATCGATGAAAACTGTGATGGCAAAGTTGAATGGGAACCACTTCTCACTTGCTATCTCCGCCACCCCGACGGATTGGCTCATGATTATTACATCTTGGGCTATGAAGTTGACCAAGAATCGCAGAATCCGGTTACTTGGGGTTCGTTCCTCGGAGCATCGACCACCACCCTAAATGTGCACTGGGCAAAATTTTCAGTGCGTATCAAAGAGGGGAGTCGATTTGAGTGGAATGCGTCTGCGGATCCAGCGAGTCTAAATCCGGAAACAGCAGAGTTCTGGAGATTTTCTGCCATTACTTCCACAAAGCAATATGGCGAGCCGGTTCACAAAATGAACACTTACTGTTATGTGGAAATTGATGGCGTTGTAACTTGGACCGCGCCACCTTATGCCAAAGACAACGGCCAAGGCTGGTACAATTTGGAAGTTCTCGCCAAGCCTTCCAGCTTAATCAGCCCCACTGACAGAGATGGTGATGGTTACACAGTGGCGGATGGAGACTGTAATGACAACGATCCTCGTATTCGCCCAGGAGCTGTGGAAATTTGGGGCGATAATGAAGATCAAGATTGTAATGGCAAAGATCCATTCGCAACCGTTACTATCACTCTTTGCGGTCCGGAAGAACACACGCATCCCAAACCAGCATTGTGGGAAGTGATGCCAAAATGGCAACCTCACAACATGACTTGGAACGGATGCTTTGAAAAAACATTCGTGGGGTATTACGCTCCACGTCAGTTCTACTTTGAATGGGGCAATCCCAAACAATGGGACAATTCCTATTGGGGTGGAACATGTCATGAGCTTAGCGTTGTGAGTGCCAGCGGTTATGGCCTTGGTCAAACTGTTGGTACTTCAATTCCGGTCAGCTTAACTAAAGTATCAGGGCAGGATTCCTGTCATCGATACATTAGTGAAAGTTCATTGGCCGGTAAATAGCTCTTTATACTAACTCTAGCCCGCCTCGATCAAACATCGGGGCGGTTTTTTGTTATTTAATTCTAAATATTTTATAAATTAAATTAAAAAAAACCGTGGCAAATTGCCTCGGTGTATGTATGTGAGAAGGTTACGTGTTATGGAGTCCAAAGGATTCCCATGTGCACACGATAAGTCGTGTAGCTGGAATCCGGATCTCCAGGCGCTTTCACGATTTTTTTAAATAAAGAGCTTGGTTCGGGTTTTTCACCCGGAGCGTCAACATACTCATCTAACAAGCTACCATCTTGGTAGATGCGCCAAGTGCCAGAGCAGAAGAGCTTGTCCGTATCCGCTTTGTCAAGGACACTATTGCACCAGTAAAGGGATTGCCCTTCATGATATACGGAGCAGTTGTCCACGCTTTCTGGTAAAACCAGCTTGGGCATAATCTCTCGTAAGTAGAAAGCATTTTTATCCATCGGACAGATAATTGGAGTTTGCTGGGTTGATCCGGTTACGCATCGCATCTGCCAGGCCGTATCCTCCCAACCGCCCCAACCGCCATGACCATTATTGCCATAGTCTGTCCAGTCGTAGAGCGCGTTATGAAGCGGTTGTGGGTACGCGGGCGACATGTATACAAGATAAAGGCCGTTATTCGGTACTTGCAGGAGGTCGGTCTTATAGACTTCATCTTGTTCACAAGCCACGGAACTAACTGGGCCATAATCCGATCCGCCGTCACTAGCACCAGCTTCAGCGTCACCAGCGCCAGCATCAGTAGATGGTGGACACATAGGAATACCAGGAATTTCCATTTCCGGACGGAACAGATATCCGCCTCGGCACTGGAATATTTCCGTAACTTCGGATGCTCCGCCTAAAGCCGGACCCATGCAAGTCTCACACTCATCATAGCCCCCTAACGAGCATGGAACACTCCATTGACATGGGTTTAAGCATTCGTAAATTCCCGGAGCCATGGGATCACTCCAATAGCTTTGATAAAGTAATCCACTATCCGTTTCGGTTTCGAGTAAACAACTACAACGAACGGTTTCATCGCATTCGTATGTGCCAGGAGGCGAACAAACTTGGCCAAGTTCATACGGGCAAACTGTGACATCAACTCCGGCATCTTGTTCGCCTTGACCCGACGAACCCGCAGTGCCCGCGCTTCCAGCTTCACCAGCGAATCCCGCAGTTCCGGCCGAGCCTGCGATACCAGCATTTCCAGCTTCACCGGCAGATCCTGCGTCACCAGCATTTCCACCTTCTCCAGCAGATCCTGCTGATCCTGCAGTGCCAGCAGAGCCTCCGGTTCCGCCATCCGGCTCCCAAGGCACACAAACACATGCGCCCCAAGTTCCTTGGTTACAGTATTGTTCGCCATCATATCCTTCCGGGCACTGGGCAGTGCAATCCAGAGTTTGACCATCATTACAAACCGAGGCATCAACTCCGGCATCTTGTTCGCCTTGACCCGACGAACCTGCGGTGCCCGCGCTTCCAGCTTCACCAGCGAATCCCGCAGTTCCGGCCGAGCCTGCAATACCAGCATTTCCGCCCTCACCAGCAGATCCTGCCGAACCCGCAGTGCCCGCAGAACCCCCGGTTCCTGCATCCAATTCATTGCACATGTCAAATTCTGGATATTGGCTCTGAATTAAAGGAATAGACTCCTTGTCTAAATAAAGGCATTTATAGCATTGGAGTAGTTTTTGGCTTGCGTCATTATAGCAAGTGTCTCCAATCACGGATTGCTCGGGTGTGCAATAACCCGAGGCCGGACAAAGGGCTTGTCGTTTTTTTCCGACAGGTTCCTCACCCGGATCGTTCATACCTCCGCAGTTGCTTAGCAAAATTGTCGAAAATCCCAGCAATGTTCCCAGTAAAATACTTTTACCCTTCATCCTCTGTCTCCCTTTGTTTTTGCGCAATTTGCGCCATTAAAAGTGCATACTTTACGCATAAAATGCGCACAGTCAAGCGTTACTTAGCTATAAAAAAAGTTTTTTGTCAAGCCTGTTTTATCACACTTACTATATTTTCATCCTCTAATCTTAAAATTTCCCTTATTTTTGCACTTTTTTCCACTTTTCGGATGTGATATAATAAACAAATCATTAATAACGTTTTAGAACAAGTTCAGAGGGAATTTTTTTCGTGGGCATAATCAATTCATGGAGGATAATAATCATTATCAAATTGATAAAACAAAATCTCAAGTCGCAACAGCAAGTTGGCCGGTTTTATGGTGGGCTTTGTTCTTGCTATTGTTCGTGGGTAGCATTTTAGTAGTATTTGGCTTTCCTTTTGGTCCGATAGCCATAACCACGGCCATTATTCTTTTGATTTTTGCTTATAGAGCAATCTATACAGCTTTTTATATCTCTATTTTTTTCTCTTTATTTTTAGGGATAACCTTTTCTTTAAGCACCGGCGCCTTAAAACTTGGTGAGCGCGCTTTTGGCGGATCCATTGATATTTTTTTAGGAGAATTATTTTTATTAGCAGTTTTAACAGCTTGGACAATTAAAATATTATTACTATGGCTAAAACGTCGTGATATAAATTGGCGTCCCGTGTTGCCTGTTTGGAAGCCATACGCTTTATTCGCTTTTGCGCATCTTGTCTCGGTTTTTAGTTCATATGGCCCGGATCCAATTTTAATTGGCAAATATGTATTGCGTCCTGTTCTTTTTTGTTACGTGGCCTTTATTGCTTTACCTGTAAATCTTATTCGTTCCGAGCGTCGTTTACGCGCTATATTAGGGTTGCTCGCTTTTGTTGGTATTCTTGCCACCATCAACGCTTATTCATCTCTTTTATATATAGAACCTTATTCTTGGGCTGTTAGGCGCGCGCATCCAATGCCTCTTTTTGGCATCAATCCCATCGGTGATAATCATAATCTTTTAGCCGAGCTTTTACTTATTACCGCGCCCGCAACCTTGGCTTTGGCTTTTATCACAAAAAAGATGCGAACCGCACGAGTATTGATGGCTGTTGCTGGTATGCAAATCATGGCGTCTTTATTAACTTTTGCGCGTTCAGCTTGGATTGTTTTTCCTGCCAAACAGCTTTTATGTTATTTACGGTTTGGCGATCTTATGTAAAAAAATATTTGGGAGTTTTGCTTGCTTTAATTGTTTTGCTAATTCCTTTGGCATTATATCAAGTTAAGTTTAGTTTTTCTCCAACCGCGACAAGTTCCAATTCCACTCGCTGGATGTTAACCGAAATCGCCAAAGAAACTTTTTTTGAACATCCTTTAATCGGATCCGGCGCAGGCACTTTTATTTGGCGTGTGGGCAACGCGCAAGTGTTTATCATTGAATTTGGCAATCCAATGGAAGCTCATGGTTTTATTCAAAAACTTGCCGCCGAAGTTGGTTTATTTGGTCTACTGACTTATGCCTTTTTGCTAATAATGTTATGGAAGTTTGCTTGGCGCGGTATTAAACAAATATCCGGAAAGCCAAATCTTGTGGCGCATATATTATTTGCCGGCGCTTTTGGAGCCATTATTTATCAACTTTTTAACACCGCTTACTGGACAAGTCATCTTTGGTTACCAATTGGTTTACTTTTAGCTACTGTAGAAATGTATCGCCTTCGTGAAGCCAAAACCCGTAATATAGAAGTTTTTGGCCAAGCATAAAATTATGAAACCCAATTTGCCACATCATACGATCACAACTTTGCATCGCGTCCCAGCCGGTTTGCGCTCTTTGGATTTATTCATCGAAAAAATAAACGCTTATGCGGAAAACATAAATAATCAAGATTTGCGTATTCTTATTATAAACGATGAAAGCGCTAACTACGCATTACCGATTGCTTCTCTGGGTTATCAGGTAACTAATTTACATCAATCTGAAACGACAATGCAAAAAGCTCAAGCATTAAGTTTAGAATTGGGCATAGAGTTTACAGCTAAAACCGGCATTATTGATCAAGAACAATCAGCCAAATATCATATTGTTCTTAGTCCTGTTTTACCCATGGAGTTTAATGCGATCCCGGATTTCTTTAATTCAATATTGGATAAAATTAATTCTCAAGGTTTAATAATTACAGGCTCTGGATACAAGTATCACAAGTTATCCAATCTTTTTAATAAAATCAGAGAGTCAAATTTGCGGATTTATTCTGCCACACCCTCGGCTTTTTTATTCCCAAAATTATTTGAAAAATTTTCACAAAAAATAAAAAAGGGGAGTGTTTTATTTCATTTATTGGACACTATTGATAGCGCCTTGTCAGCGCATCTTCCTCGGCGCTTTTCTCGTTTTTTCATTATTTCTTGTCGAGCTAAAATTGCTGATAAATCCGTAACGCACATTGTGCCGACCTTAGAATCCGGCGGAGGCGCCGAACGTTTGGTTATGCAACTTAGCGAGCGTCTGCCGGAGCTTGGTTTTGAATCCCATATCATCGCCATAGTTCGTGGCGGTTCCATGGAAAAATTATTACGCGAGCATAATATCTGCTTTACGGTTTTAGAACGTCAAGGTGTGTTTGGCAGATTCATAAATATTTTTCGTCTTAAAAATTTTTTGCAGGATTTTAATCCGGATATTGTGCACACCCATCTTTCGGCTTCAAATTTTTTCGGTCGTTTATCAGCTCGCTTAGCCGGACGCAAAAACATAATAACCACAATACATAATGTGCGCATGTATCACGGGCAGTTTGGAGAGTTTTTTATGAAATTGATGAAAAATTTTTCTTCCGCATACATAGCAATTTCTAAAAATGTGGCTTCTTATCTGGAACGCGATCTTGGTATTCCGCATGAAAAAATAACAATCATTCCCAATGGCGTTGAAATTTCAAAAATTAAAAAACGCCAAACCAGACCTTTTTTTGATATTCCCAAGATACTGTTTATCGGCAGATTGGAGCCACAAAAAAATCCGGATATTCTTTTAGAAGCTTTGGCTCAAGTGCATCATCCTTATGAATGCCATATTTATGGCCAAGGAACCATGGAAAACAAGCTCAAGCATTTAGCTGATAAACTTGGTATTCTTCCGCGTATTTTTTGGCATGGCGTCGCGCCCGATGTTTACGAGGTGTATGCCAAGCATGATTTATTTATCTTGCCATCGGCTTGGGAGGGCTTTGGTTTGGTTGCTGTTGAAGCCGCTGTTGCCGGCATACCAATGATTGTTTCCGATTTGCCTGTTATGCGTGAGCTTTTTGGCGAAAAAACAACGTTAGTTAAACCCGGTAATTCCAAAGATTTGGCTTTTGCGATTCAAGATGCTTTGGAGCGTTCTGGCGCGATCATTAATCGCGCTAATCAATTAGCTTGCCAAGATTTTACTAAATATTCCATCCAAACCATGGCTAGTAAATATGCCGAAAAATATCGCGATTTGCTTAAGTAGCTTTCAACGCATTTATGACAAATCTAAAAAGCGTACTTTGTAAGTTAAATCGCATACTTGTTAAAAATATTATAACTTGTAAAAAGTTAGTAGCTTATAGGAATAGTTATGAAAATATTGCAAATCCATAAATTTTTTGACCTGCGTGGAGGCGCTGAAGTTTATTTGCATCAACTCATAAATAAATTGCGCGAACGCGGGCATGATGTGCATGCTTTTTCTACCAAATCAGCCAGCAATCTCCAATCCGCGGACAAGGATTATTTTGTTACTCGTTATAATTACGACCGCAAAGAGGGCATAGGCAAAGATATAAAAAAAGCCATCAATTTTTTATGGAACAAAGAGGCCAAGCAGTCTTTACAAATACAAATCAATGATTTGCAACCCGATGTCATTCACCTGCAGAATATTTATCATCATCTTTCTACCAGTATTCTTTCTGTGATTCGTAAATCAGGCATTCCTTGCGTACAAACTTTGCATGATTACAAATTAGCTTGTCCTAATTATAAAATGTTTACCAAAGGCGCGGTTTGCGAACGTTGCAAAAACGGAAAATATTACAATACAATTATCAATCAATGTTTGTTTCAGGGTTATGCGCCCAATGTGCTTGCAACTCTTGAAATGAGCATGACTAAAATCGCTCAATCATACGAGCGCACCGTGAATTTTTTTCTTTGTCCGTCACATTTTATTAAAAACAAAATGCAAGAATGGGGAGAGCCACCTGGCAAATTAATTTATTTTCCTAATCCTGTGGATATCCCATCAGTCGTTCCGCAAAGATTAAGTGTTGGCCCTTATGTTTTTATCGGTCGTTTATATCCCGAAAAAGGCATAGAAATTTTAATTCGCGCCGTGGCTCGCGTTCCTTCCGTTCGACTAAATATTGTTGGCGAGGGTCCGGAGCGCAATCACTTGGAATCTCTTGCCAAGCAAATAGCTCCTAATCGCGTCAACTTTTTGGGTTTTCATACAGGGCTTGAGCTTGAACAAATTCGCAACACAGCCAAAGCTGTTTGTATGCCAACTTTGATGTATGAAAATGCTTCACTTAGCGTGCTTGAATCCATGGCCGTAGGCGTGCCGGTTATAGCGTCTGATATTGGCGGATTATCTGAATTGATCTCCGATGGGGTTAGTGGTTTTTTAGTTAAGCCCGATTCGATTGAATCTTGGATTGAAGCCTTAAATCAAATGGAGTCTTTTACTCCCGAACAACGCGCTGATCTTGGCCAAATGGCGCGTAAACATGTAGAGCAAAATCACAATTGGCAAAAACATTTAGACGAGCTGGAAAATATTTACAGAACTTTGAGTCACGATTAACGCATGATTTTGATTTTATTTTAAACTAATCATTAACCAATTTGCATAATCCATTATAATAAAAAAACTCCCTTAACGCGCTCGGGAGTTTTTTAATCATCTTTGTTCATTTTATTTCAACTCTCACTATGTATGAAGTGAAGACGTTTAGTCGATTCTATTATAAGATATGTCTATTTTATTATTTTAATTTATTGATTCGGTTTTGGCGGTCTTGGCGAATATTTTGGGTTTGTGATTTTCCATTTTTCCACCCATTGCCCCAAACCTGCTCGGTCGCGTTTTTTTTGTATTTGTGGCATTTGTTGCGACCAATTAAGCATGGATTCAAAGTGGATTTGATAGCGATTACGAACAATTATGTAGCGGAGCTCATTACGAGCTATGGCTCGGCGGATGGTTCTGTCGGAAATACCAAAAAGTTTGGCCGCCTCTGAAACATGCAGACGAATGGCCGTGGATTCTGTAATTGTGGCCGGAATTGATTGTGGCATATTTGCATTTGCCTTTATTATCATACTTTCATAAAAATTTGTCAACACTAGAGTGGACAAACATGCATTATAACATTCATAATCTCATAATATTCGTAATATATTCATAATATTCGTTACGTTCGTTGCATTTATAACGAATTTTAGAAGTAATTAAGATAATTGCTTGGCTGGCTATAAACAATTATCTTCGTTATGTTTGCCAAATTAAGATTTGATTGCATGGTTGCAACTTCTCTAAATAGCGATACATTTTTGCAATTTAGCTTGATTTTTTTTGGTGCTCATGGCAAGGTTACTCGTGCCTTTTTGAGTTAATTAAGCCAATAGCTTAGTTTTTCTCATTATAAAACCATGGCCGAACTCATAGATCGTTTTCTTCTTTACCGTATTTCGATCAAGCGAGATCCGGAAGCATTTGCAAAAATATATGATCGTTATGTAACGGCCATTTATCGGTTCGTTATTTTAAAGCTACCTCGCAAAGAAGATGCCCAAGATATTACCGCGGAAACATTTACCCGCTTTTGGCAACATATTCAAGCCCAAAAGAAGGTTAAAAATGTCCGCGCTTTTTTATATCAGATAGCTCGCAATCAAATTGCCGATTTTTACCGCAGTAAAAGTAACACAAATATGGAATGTGTAACATTTGTCGAGGAAGACACGTCTACATTTATAGAACAAGAAAGCGGTTATGGACGCGATTACATGGAAGCTCGTACCGAATTGGCGTTAATCTTAAAGCAATTGAGTAAACTTAAAGATTCTTACCGTGATGTTTTGGCCTTGCGCCTTATAGACGGATTAAGCTTTGCTGATATTGCCGTTATTCTTGGCAAGAGCGCTGGCAATGTGCGCCTCATCTATTACAGGGGCATGAAAGCGCTAAAGGAACAATAATAATTACAAATGAGCGGTTATCAATTATTTAAACGGACGCGTAATATCCGTAAAGCGGCAGGCCAAATGAAGCCTGACGCTGTTTGGGTTGCCAATACGCGCAAAACCCTGCTCATGCAAGTGCGCAATTCACAGCCCGCTCCCATAAAAGCCACGGCCACGGTTAATCGCGCTTTTAATATTTTCTTGCCCGTAATTTCTTTTAAATGGATGCGCACTCCGACCGCCATTATCTCAACAGTAATTTTGGCAATTTTTGGCGGTTCATTTTTGTCGGTTTCGGCTTCGGAGCAAGCCTTGCCCGGAGATTTTTTATACAGCATCAAACTTGCCAGCGAACAAGCGCGCATGGCCATGGTCAAATCTCCGGATGAGCGCATAAAACTCAAAGCCGAATTCACCGAACGTCGCGTGCATGAAATGAAACAAGTAATTGATAGCCCTCGCGCCGATAAATCCGACTGTGTTAAACAAAGCGCCGAAGTTTTAAAGCGCGACATGGATACAATCAAAAATCAGTTGGATGAAGTTAAAAAAACATCAGCTCCGGAGCAAGCCAAAGCCACTGTTGCTCTTATTGATCAAAAAATCGCCACGCTTATAGCCGATCTTCAATCGTCCAAAATCAAATTATCCGCTTCTGAACGAGTCAAGCTTTCCGAGGCTCAAGCGGCCGCTTCTGATACTTCGCTTAAAGCCATTGAAGTCTTATTAAAGACGCATTTTGAAAACGCAGAAGTTGTTACCGAAGAAGAGTTGATTGAATTTCTCAAAAATTACAATGCCAATGTTATTAAAACCGTTACCGAGTCCACGGGCTTGGTAGCTAATAATGAACCGGATTTATCAACCAAAACCGTTTCCGCATCTTCTTCTGAAATTCTTTTTGACGCTTCATCAACCAATAGCAATGCCACGGGGACTGTTGTCACATCTCCCGAGCAAGAAGAATCGGTTGATGATCAAATTCAAGAAGTTGCCAAATCTTTAACCGAAGCTGATCAAAAAGCGAATGAAAAAAATCTAAACGAAGCTTTGGAGCTTTCTAAAGTTGCCACACAGCGAGCTTATGCGACACAAAAAACAGCTGAAGAAAAATTAGTTAAACAAGAATCTGCTAAGCAAAATGCTAGTAAATCGGAGTCCAATTCTAATGCTACCACAACTATTACCGAACCATCTGTTACAGAAGAGTTAAACACAGAAAAAGCAAAGACGGATAATGCAACTTCTACTAATTCTCAAATAATTAATTAATAAAAATAAATGATTAAATAAATAATGATTAGATAAATAAAAAATAACATGGCGCGGATAAACACAAGGTTTATCCCTACGATGGTGGTGATTATGGCACGGATAAACACAAGGTTTATCCCTACGATGGTGGTGATTATGGCACGGATAAACACAAGGTTTATCCCCACGATGGTGTAATTTTGCTCCGCTAACAGGTCATCTATCTTTTATAGGATGGATGCCCTGACGGGCGGGGGAAACGCAAATCGATTCAACTCGGCTATTAAGCCTTGAAGAAGAAGTCTGCGGGGTCTCCAACACTCCTTATTATTTAAGGAGGGTATCATTTTCGGCAGAGATCTCGAGCTCCGACGCCCGGCGACACAAAATCCTCGCCACGGCCATCTCAAAAGGTCGATTCCGATTCTTTAAAGATCGGGAAGATGTGCCAGAACTCATTCATAAATCACAATCCGTTGAATGTTATCCCAAAAGGATTCATTCAACATTCGGACAGTTAAAACTGTCCATAAGGCAAATCCACTAGGATTATTATGTTAAGAAAAGCTTTTTCAATGCTTGTCTCCTTCGCCACCATTCTTTGGTCCGTTGGAGCAGGCGCATTAGCGTTTCCGGTTACAGCCCAAGCCGCCACCCTTACAGATGGTAGTTTGATCAAGGCTTCCGGCCCTGCCGTGTATTACTATAATGCAGATGGCAAACGCTATGTTTTCCCCAATGAGAAAACCTTTTTCTCATGGTTTAACGATTTCTCATCCGTTGTAACCATCACGGATGCGGAACTCGCTGCTATTCAAATCGGCGGTAACGTAACCGTTCGTCCGGGCACCAAGCTCGTGAAGATTACGACCGATCCGAAGACCTATGCTGTCACCGAGTGCGGAACATTGCATTGGATCGAATCCGAGGCAATCGCTCAAGCTCTCTGGGGCGATGCATGGGCCACACGTGTTATTGATGTACCAGATAGTTTCTTTGCAAACTACACAATCGGTTCATCAATCTCTTCTAATGTTCATCCCAATGGTCAACTCATCACCTACTCTGGTGATACCAATCGCTATGTCGTTTGGGAGGGTAAAAAGCGCTTAATCGCTAATGACTCTGCTTTTACGGCCAACAGATGGAACATGGTTAATGCTGTAGAAACCACAATTGCTTATGCCGATGGCTCCAATGTTACCGGTCTTGAAGCTGATCACTTTTTGAAGGTAGCTTGCGCTGGTCAAGTAGTTGGTGGCGATGTAACAGTTTCTTTGGCTTCTGATACACCTGCTGGCGCCACGGTTCCCAAGAGCGCTATGGGTATTCCAATGGTCAAAGTAAATATTCAGGCTGGTGATGCTGGCGCATTTATCGCTGGTTTGCACTTCCATCGCGTTGGCGTTGGTTTGGCTAGCGATTTTGATAATGTGTATCTTTATGATGCCGAAGGCAATCGCCTTACAAATGGTCGTCAGGTTAACTCCAGCACCAACAAAGTTGAATTCAACAGCTTGAACATCAGCATTCCGGCCAACACAATGAAATCATACTATGTGTATGCTGACCTCTCAAAATCAAGCGAAACCGGAGGCAATCATGCTTTTGAATTGGCTGACAAGGCTTCAGTCGTTCTCTCCGGTTCTGGCACGGTTAGCGGTTCTTTCCCGGTTCGCGGTAACGTGTTTGTGGTTGGAACAGCAGAGGCCGGCGAACTTAAAATTACAAGTGGCCCAGTACCAGCCAATCCGATTATTGGTCAAAAAGATGCTCCGATCTCCAGTTTCAAACTCACTGCCAGCACCAATGATATTTATGTCCATCGCGTGACATTGTATCAAGGCGGAAGTATTGATAACTCGAATTTGAAGAACTTCAAACTCTATCAGGGCACCACGCAAGTTGCTTCAGCCACGGGCATCAATTCAAAAGGTCAAATTGTTTTGAACTTTGAAAACCCATATTTATTAGCCAATGGTGTAACTCGTATTTTTGACTTGCATGCTGATGTTTCTGGGCGCGCAAATCAGGATATTATAACTTATGTTGAATACGCGTCTGATTTGTATGCTGTTGACTCGGTTTATCATTCAGGAGCATCTATTAATATCGGAAACTTTGATAATGCTAGCAAAGGTGTGAAAGTTACCACTCAAGGCGGAAACCTCTCGGTTGCCTTCAATGGTCCAACCACTGGCAATATTGCCAAAGGTAAATTGGGAGTTGTGTTGTATCAATTCTCATTGACTTCATCTGATAATGATCTTGAGATTCGCAAATTGCACACCAAATTGGAAGCCACCACGGGTGCTACTCGTGAATTGGTTGGTTTATCCGGCACCAAGTACTTCCGTAACATCAAGATCAAGAACATGGATAATGGCACAACGGTCATGGGTCCAAAAGAACTCACGATTGCTAACGGTACTTTGACCGAAAATATCACCTTTAACAACACATTTAACATTCCTGCGGGCAAAACCATGAATCTCGCTATCGTTGCTGATCTCGCCAATACCGAGGACGATACTGGTGAATTCTACGGCAATGGTTACACGGCTAGCTTGCTTGCCTTCTTGGATGGAGATGTCAAAGTTGTTGATACCGGTGAGAGTTTAGCTCTCGGCAAGATCGTTCCCAATGCTAACACGGCTGGCAACGAACAAACCGTCAAACAATCCGAATTATCAGCCGAATTGGCTTCCACTCCGGTTTCGGGCACCATTGTTAAGAAATCTCAAAACGTGCCGGTTGTGGGTGTCTCTTTGCAAGTTGGTTCACAATCAGATGTCAAAGTTACCAACATGATTCTTACTTGTACGGCCGACATTACCCCAGCTGGTACATTTGAAAAGAGTGATTGTGCTAAACGTATTACATCGCTCGCCTTGTATGATGGCGATACCTTGGTTGGAACAGCCAAATCACCTGATACAACAAGTGGTGAAGCTCAAATTACCAACATGAACTTGACCATTCCCAAGGGAACAACCAAGACTTTGACTGCCAAAGCAACCTTTAGTTCTACTGCTTCATCTACGAGAAACGACAGAGTCGCAGTTGGTGTAACTTCAATCACAGCTCAAGATGATGATGCTAACGATGTCGAACCGACCATTGATAACAAGCTCAAAGGTGCAGGCGCTAATCAACAGTTGGGTAACACACCTGATGTCCGTCAAACCATCTTATACAGCGGTAAACTTACCGTTGCTGAAGATGCTCATCCGGCTTCAACAATCGTGGTAGCCGGCAAAGATGTTTGGGTGCCATTCGCTCGCTATAAGGCCACAGCCCAAGACGAAGAGATGCAAATTGATCTCGTTCGTGTTGAGTCTCAAGCCGGAGGTGATAACTCCAACTTTGTGCGAGTCGCTATTGCTTCTGATGGAGCTGTTAAAGGCGAAGCCACTTTGCCTTCCGGAGCCACTGGTTCTGCTAACGTAAACTTGACTAACAAGATCACGGTTCCAAAGAACGGCTCTGCTATCTTTGAAATCTGGGCCAAACTCGCTGCCGTGCAGGCTTCATCGTCTGTCAACGGTGTTATGAATCTCGTGACTCGTTCTGGTCATGCTCCTATTCTCGGTATTGATGAAGACATTCAAACTGGTGAATGGGATGTGAACTACGCGACTAAGTTGAACTTGCGCACCACTGGCGTAGCCTCTGGTGATCGCATTTACGCAAATCAAGGCGCAACTGATGGTAATAAGATGGTTCTCCGTAAGACCAAACCTGTTGTCACGCAACAAGCTCTCTCGAACACCACGCTTTCTGCCGGTGAACGCGAGCTGTATCGCGTGCAGGTTGGCGCTGATTCAGCAGGTAGCGTTGCTTTGAAGCAAATGACATTCAATATTTCCAAGTCCCCTAGCGTCAGTTTGAGCAATTTCCGCTTATATCGTGGATCTAGCCCAATTGATTTGGCTGATATTGCTATTAGAAATGCTACTAGCGCGGGTGATCTCGAAGCTGGCGCAATCCCAGTAGGTGTCAACCAAGCCTATGTTGTTGTCTCCTTCACTAGTGAAGATTCCATTAGCGGTGCGGGCAATGTTTACTCATTGCGCGCCAATGTCGCTTACACCGGAACCGGCAACAATGTAACCACCAGTTTGTACAGAGACCCAGCTGGTCAAACCTACACAGGTTACTTGGTTAATAGTGCCACGCTTGGCATTTACACCACAGCAAACGCCGATATCTATCATATAGATACAAATGCAGCTAAAAGTAATACTGCAGCCGGCTTGGGTACATTCGTTTGGTCTGATAACTCTGAAGTACCACATTCTTCAGCCAATCAGACCTCTCGTGATTGGATCAATGACTACTTAGTCGAGGATCTCACCCAAAGCCAATCATTGAGCAACTAATAACCCGCTCTCCTTGTTCTGCTGGGTTTTGGCTCGGTAATCCAAGGATGAAGGCTTAGAAGCTCTGCATTCCGGATCAGTCTGGAATGTTCGGTCAATCGATCGAATGAAAAACAAACTCCCCCGATTTATCGGGGGAGTTTTGGTTTTGTTTGGGGGCAGTAACTCACCCCAAACCCCTCTCTTAAACTAAGAGAGGGGCAAGTAGTAACTCACCCCATACCCCTCTCTTAAACTAAGAGAGGGGCAAGTAGTAACTCACCCCAAACCCCTCTCTTAAACTAAGAGAGGGGCAAGTAGTAACTCACCCCAAACCCCTCTCTTAAACTAAGAGAGGGGCTGTAAAAACTGATGAACAAGTCTCCCTTTTAGTTTAAGAGGGAGATTTAGAGGGAGTTATTTAAGCTAGTAACTCACCCCAAACCCCTCTCTTAAACTAAGAGAGGGGCAAGTAGTTGTACAGTTAACCTCTAAGGGTAACTATCTAGGCATCTAAGGGTAACTAAGGTTAACTAAGCTAATTATGCCAGGTTCCCCAATATCAGCAACCAGAGAGTTGCGCTTTAGATGGTATTTGCAAGT
>Ga0302248_1000644_pt1 | contig 31372 bp, 25 predicted proteins | sample AAG_UR_Leu_MG_FD_193528 | JGI IMG/M metagenome (GOLD analysis project Ga0302248, IMG submission 193528) | Enriched activated sludge microbial communities from anaerobic digester in WTTP, New Holstein, Wisconsin, United States - AAG_UR_Leu | ecosystem: Engineered > Bioreactor > Anaerobic >...
TGTCCGCGCAGGCCGTCTTTCGGCAGGGCTCCCCCGTCTCCAGGGTGCGCGTCATGCACTGTCGGATTGCGCAGCTCCTGCAATGCCGGGTCCGGCCGCAGCCCCCGGGCTCCCTCGAATGCCGGCACCCGATGACCTCCCCGGCCAGGTCGCCGCAGATCTCGATCTCTTCCCTGCTCATCAGCTTCCGGGCGGCCGCGTTCGCGGAGATCACCCGGGCGTTGTCCTGCACGACGAGCACGGGGGCCTTCATCTCGTCGAGGTAGTCCTGCATGGGCTGTCCGAGTTCCCGCACCATGAGCGGCAGGCAGGCCTCGCAGACGCCGTGCGACACGCCGTCGAGCTCCGAGGGCTTTGTCCGGATTTCCTTCCGACAATAACAGCAGATGACGCGCATCATGATCCGGCATCCTTTCGAGGCGGGGGGGCGCCCGCCGGGCATCCCGTTCCGGTCGGAATTCGCCGCAGGAGTTCCGCCCGGCGCCGGAGCCTATAAATCACAGGACGGGAGAAGATTCAACCGGGAAGTGCCGGGGGGGGGTGGGGAGAAACGGCAGGAGCGTCGCTAATGATGCCGCCTGCCCGAGTACTCGATGATCGAGATGATCACGGTGATCAGGAAGGCCTGCCCCACCAGCAGGATGCTGTCGATCGTGCGGGCGTTGCGCAGGGCGATGGCGCTGATCCCCAGGGTGGCGGACAGGGTGTAAATGAACAGGACGACCTTGCGCCTGTCCTGGAGCAGCTCGTAGAGCCTGTGGTGCAGGTGGTCCTTGCCTACGTAGTCGATCCACTCGCGGAAGCTGCGGACCTTGCCGGTCATGATGCGCTCCACCGTGATGTAGGTCATGTCGAAGATGAGGACCCAGAAGATGAGCACGGGCGCCGAGAAGGAGACGATCTCGTTGTCCGTGACGGCCCACTCGCCCTTGACGGCGATCGCCGCCAGGACGAACCCGATGAAGGTGCTCCCCGTGTCTCCGAGGAAGATGCCCGCGTCGCGTTTCATGTTGAAGTTGTAGGGGAGAAACCCCATGCAGCTTCCCAGCATGGCGATGGCGATCCACCCCATGGTGGGCTGCCCCGTCTGGTAGGCCACGATCCCGAGAAACAGGGAGATGATGGCGGCCACCCCGGCCGCCAGACCGTCCATCCCGTCGATGAAGTTCATGGAGTTCGTGATCCCCACGATCCACAGCACCGTCAGAAACGAGTCCATGGCGAACCCCCAGGCCGTCTCGTTGGGGAAGAGGTCGAGGAGGATCCCCTCGCGGATCATGACCGCCACGACCAGGAGCTGGACGAGGAGTTTCCAGCGGGCCGGGATGTCGCGCCAGTCGTCGATGACGCTGACGATCGCCACGACGATGCCCCCCGCAAGCACGACGAGCATCTGGTGATCGAGGATCATGTTGGCGAACAGCGAGGCGTTGAAGGCCAGGATGATCGCCAGCCCGCCCAGCAGCGGCGTGCTGCGCCTGTGAATCTTCCGCCCCCCCGGGACATCCACGATGTCGAGCCGCGTGGCGACCCACATGATGAACGGGGTGAGTGTCCCCGCGAGGCTGCACGACAGCAGCAGGATGTAGAGCCAGCGTTTGCCGATCTCGAAGAAGTACCCGCTGAAATGCGGGATGATGAGCAGGCACGAGACGGCCGTCGCCACGGACCAGAAGATCCGCCGCGGGAGGTTCTGCCTGAACGGAGCGCTCAACATGCCCGGCTCGCCTGCCCCAGGGTCCCTGCTTCATGCCCGCGGCCCGTGCAGTGTTTCGGCAGCGCCAGCCGCAGCGCCTTCAGAATGGTTTCGATCTCGGCGCCGGTGAGCGCCGGGTACAGCGGAATCGACACGGCCCGGCGCCAGGCCCGCTCGGAGGTCTCGTACCCCGGCAGCCGCAGGTAGCGGTGCAGGGGTTTGTAGACGGGCCTGCGGCACTCCACGCCGCGGCGTTTCATCTCGTCGATGAAGGGGTCCGCGTCGCCGTCGAGCATCAGCACGTAGCGGTACCAGGCGGGTTCGCACTCGGCCGGCTCGTGGGGGGCGGGCAGCCCCAGCCGGCGCAGCGTGTCGCCGTAGAGATCGGCGATCTCCCTTCGCCGGGCGACGAATCCCGCGAGCTTTCGCAGCTGGCTCAGGCCGAGGGCCGCCTGCAGGTCCGTCATCTTGCAGTTGAAGCGGACCCGGAACTCCTCCTTTTCGTCCATGGCGCGCAGATCGCGTACCTCCGCCAGCAGCGCCTCGTCGTCGGACAGCACCATCCCCCCCTCGCCCGTGGCCATCATCTTCGTGGCGTAGAAGGAGCAGGCCGCGAGCGACCCGAAGCTCCCCGCGCGTTTCCCTCTCCGGCGGCTCCCCAGCGACATGGCCAGGTCCTCCACGAGCGGGACGCCCAGCGCCCCCAGAGCGTCGAGGTCGGCGGGGACCCCGAACATGTGGGGGACGATGACGGCGCGCGTCCTCGGGGTGATCCTCCGCCCCGCGTCGTCGGCCGAGAGGTTGAACGTCGCGGGTTCGATGTCGGCCACCACGGGGGCCGCCCCCGTGTGCAGCACGGCATTCAGCACGGCCGCGCAGGTGTAGCTCGGCACGATGACCTCGTCCCCGGGGCCCGCCTTGAGGGACAGGAGCGCCAGGTGCAGCGCCGCGGAGCCGGAGCTCACCGCCGCAGCCCCCCGGACGCCGACAAAGGAGGCCATGCGGCTCTCGAACCGGGCCACCTCCCCGTCCTGGGCGAGCTGCCCCGAGAGCAGCACACGCTGCACCTCGCGGGCGTCTTCGCCGTCGATGAGGGGCCTGGAGTGGGGGATCATGCGGCCTCCCCGGGCGTGGGGCATGCCGACTGCACTGACCCGCGAGCGTCCCGGCGCTTCGATTCCGCGAACCTCGGAAGAGCGGAAGCGAGGAAGAGCGGAAAATGAAATGCGCCCGTGCTCTGGTTCGTCCTCATCTGCTCCGCTCTTCCGCTCTTCTTCACTTCCTGACTTCCCTTTCGCGAACCGAGGCCGAACATCCGGCCATGTCCGGACAATCTACATATTGACAAACAAACGGAGAGGGACAAACCCCTCGGCATACTGCACCCGCCCCTGGATGCCCCGGAAGACGGCCGTCGAGGTCGCCACGTCCACGATCGTCAGGCCCTCGATGTTGGTCTTCATGACCTGCGACCGGTGCGCCAGCAGTGCGTCGATCTTCTTCGGGAGGGTCTCCTTGATGTCGACGAAGACCAGGGGGCTGAAGTTCACCGTCGTGGGAACCTCGTAGAACAGCACGTTCTTCACGTAGCGCGTGGCCGAGACGGCGGCCTTGCTGAGCGAACGGTGATCCTGGTGGGTGTCGTTCCCGCTGTTGACGAAAATGAAATCCGGGCCGATCTTGCGGATCATCGCCTCGATGTCGCTCACCATCCGGTTCATCTGGGGGGAGAGCTCCGTGTCGTTGTAGCCCCCCCAGATCAGGTCCTTCGCCCCCATCAGCGCCGCCGATCGCTCCTGCTCGGCCCTGCGCACCTCCTCCTGCCCGCCCCGGCCGCCGTTGGACATGACGAGCAGGTAGATGTCGTGGCGGCAGCCCGCCTGGGCGTACTTCAGCAGATTGCCGGCGCAGCCGACCTCGATGTCGTCGGGGTGAGCGCCGATGGCCAGTATCTTCACGACAGCCCCCTCAGGATGGGGAGGCTCGCCTCCCCGTGGTTGTAGATCAGGTCGATGATGGACAGGTGGGATTCGAACTCGCCGAAGAGCTGGTCGTACCGGGGATGCCGGTAGTCCTGGAAAACAACCTCGATGCCCGCCCGCTCGTATTTCGACAGGTCCATGTAATCGTGGCCTCCGCTTCCGGCCAGGTAGGTCCCCGCGCCGAAGCGCTTCGTCAGCGCGATGAGGCGCTCGTCGGGCTCCTCGGGGAGCGGCCCCAGCCCGGAGGCCACGTGGATCGGGGTCGTGATCCCGAGGATGGCGGCCAGGCGCTTGACGACGTGGATGTTGAGCGCGGCGACCGAATCCCAGCCCCTGGAGAAAAGGTCCCCGAAGAAACCCTCCAGGCTCTCCCAGTGGGGCGCCCTGCGGTAATTCGTCACCAGGGCCTGCCGCTGCCGGTGCTGCCAGCGCTCGCAGCCGTTGACCCCCACCTCGCAGATGAGCTGCGGGAAGCGGTATGTGACGGGCACCGTCAACCACTGCGGGCCCTGGGCCGTCTTGATCCGGTTGCGGTTCTGCCACTCGTTCTTCTTGTACTGCACCGTGTCGAGCAGGATGAAGACGTCCGCCCGGTCGATCTTGTCGAAATAGCCCAGCCAGGGAAGGTACTGCGGCTGGTGTACGGAAACGATCATCGCAACGCCCCTCTGGCCGGATGGCTCATCCTCCCGTGGCCTGTTTCACCTCGAGATTCATGCGGTAGTCGACGAAAATGGGGTTCGACACCAGGGTCCCGTGCCCCTGCATGTCCATCCGGTAGTAGGCGCGCTCGCCGGGCCTGAAATACTCGTCCTCGTAGCTGACCTCCAGGGGCAGCGGCCCCTCGAAGACCTTCACGAGCTCGCCCGAGCGGATCAGCCGGACGCTTACGGAAGCCGGGGATTCAGCGTCCCCGGAGACCCGGATCCGGATGACGGGGTTTCCCTTCAGGACGATCTGCTCTCCCGAGATGGCCCGCTTGCCGCCGTCCGCCGGGGAGACGGAGAACTCGTCGAGGCGGGCGTATTTCGGAAACGAACCCCGGTAGGCGTAGGTCTTGCCCGTCCGCAGGGCCTCCAGGACATCCCTGCGGGAGAGCTTCTCGACAAAGAAGCCCGTCTGGAAATTCCCGAGCTGCTCGCCGGCCTCGCCCTCCCGGTGGTAGTGCGCCGTGGCGATGCCCCAGGCGGGATGCTCGCGGTACCCCCGGCAGTAGTCCGACAGCACCCGGTCCCACAGCCCGCCGGGCTCGGAGACCGTCACGGTGTCTCCGTACAGCACGGCAAAACCCGTGTAGCGCGTCGACTCGTCCAGGACCTCGGGGTGGGGGGCCGTGTGGACCTTGACGGGCCCCATGTCCCGCACGCCCGACTGCGTCTCCACGTGGTTCCAGAAGGTGAGACCGCCCTTGCCGCGCACGTCGTCGATCAGCAGCTGCCAGGGCGCGATCCCCTGGTCCCCGCTGTAGGGGTCAAAGGGAGAACTGCGGAAGGGATCGCTGTTGACGAGGAACACAAGGCTCACCGCGACCACGCCGATGCCGGCGATGCGGTAAAGGCCCTTCCAGCGGATCATCACCGCCCCCGCCGCGAGGGCCGCCAGAAACGCGAAGATGCCCGGAAGGGCCATGCCCATCCAGCGCGTCGTAAACCCGTTGTGGAGCACGGGAAGGCTCTGGTAATCCTCGGCGCTGTCCAGGCCGATCGTCAGGATGCGCCGCTCGTGGTTCCAGGCAGTGAGATCTCCCCTGATCGGGCTGCCCGTCCAGTGGTAGAAGGGCGCCGATTCGGTGCCCGGGATGACGACCATGTCGGGGTGCTTCTTCTCCGCCTCCCGGATCGCCTGCAGCCAGGCCGAAGCGCCCCAGCGGTTGACGGAGCCCTTTTCCTCGCGTTTCTTGACGACGTTGCGAAGAGGGGCGAGGCCGTACTCCATGGCTGCCCGGTCGTGATCGTTGATGATAACGACGGAGAACCCCCTGTCCTTCGCCATCCGGACGATGGTCTCCACGTCATACGCGCCGTCGCTGAAGTTCGACCGCAGATCGATGAGCCCCCGCGCCGGCAGTCCCTCGGATCGTTCGACCGGCACGGCCTCCGTCCGGGCGTCGGCCGCCGCGACGGGGCATGCCGCGAAAATCGCCGGCAGGAGGATTGCGAACATCAGCAGGACGGGTCCTTTCTTCAGGCCCATGGGACGCTCCCCCCGAAGAGGAATTTTCTCCTTCGCCCCTGAATGAGCAAAACCCTTGCCAGATTGGCACGTTAAGTAGAAAAAAATACGGGGATCCCCCGGCGGGAAACGGGGGCATCGGGGGGGATCAGCGGTCGGCGAGGCAGCGCTCGGGAACCTTGCGGTCTGCCGGGTGCGGGGCGAATTCGGCGTAGAGGGCCTCGATTTTCCGGACCATGGCCGCGGCCCCGTAGTCGCCGGCCGTCGCGGCGGCCCTTGCGGCCATGCGGCGGGCCGCCTGCGGGTTTTCCAGCAGGAAGAGGATCCGGTCGGCCAGCGCCTGCGGGTCGGCGGGCGGAACGAGGAACCCGCTCACCCCGTCGTCGACGAGGTCGATCAGGCCGCCCACGCGGCTTGCGACGACGGGTTTCTCCAGGGCCATGGCCTCCACGAGGGCCTTGCCCATCCCCTCGTTGATGGACGGAAAGGCGAAGCAGTCGAAGGCGCTCATCATGCGGGCCGCGTCGGGGCGCCACCCGGGAAAGCGGATGTGGGAGCCGATCCCCAGCGCCGCAGCCTGCGCCCGCAGCGGCTCGAGCAGCTCGCCCGCCCCCAGGAAGACGAACAGGCACTGCGGACAGCGGTCTATCACCTGCCGCGCCGCGGCCATCAGGACCCCGGGGCCCTTGATGGCGATAAGCCGCCCCACGGTGCCCACGGCAAAAGACCCTTCCGGGATGCCGAGGCTCCGGCGCGCCTCGTCCCTTGCGGCCTTCGCCGCCGCGAAGGGCGCCAGGTCGACGCCGCTGTGGATCGTGACGAACGTCTCCGCGGGCGCGATGCCGACGCGGAGGTGATCGGTCCGCTCCTGCTCCGTCAGCATCACGAGCCGGTCCGTGACGAGGGCGGAAAGTTTCTCGAGGAGCACGAAGAAGCGGGTCTTCGCGGGCCCGAAGTACCCCCAGAAGACGTGGCCGTGGGGGGTATGGAGGATGACCGGCACCCCCGCCAGCCAGGCCGCCCAGCGGCCGACGATCCCCGCCTTGGAGGTATGCGTGTGGACGATGCGGGGCCGTTCGCGCCGGAAGAGCCGCCAAAGGCGGAACAGGGCGGTCAGATCGTTGAGGGGGCTCACCCGCCTGACCAGTTCCGCCAGGGTCAGGATTTTGACTCCCCGGGCCTGGAGGCGTGCCAGGTTCTCCTCGACACAGGCCCGCTCTTCCGGGCCCATGTCGGATTCCTCCGACGCCCCGACGACCAGCTGGATCTCGTAGGACCCCGGGTCGAGGCCCAGCGCCGTGAGGCAGGTGTTCTCGGCGGAACCGCCCTTGTCGAAACGGGTGATGACGTGGATGACGCGAATCCTGCTCATACGCCTCCTGCCATGTAGTTTTCGTGCCAGACCTGGAAAGCCACGAGGTTCCAGATCTGCCAGGAGAGGTCCCGGCGCCGCCGGCGGAAGTCCTCGACGAGACGCGCGACGGCCCGGGCGTCGAAGATCCCCTGGCGGCTGAGCCGCCCCGCCTCGAGCGTCTCGTCGATCAATCCGCCCAGCTCGTTGCGCAGCCAGGCCGAGACGGGCATCTCGAAGCCCCATTTCGGGCGGTTGTGCAGCAGGGGCGGCAGCAGGTCCTTGAAGGTCTCCACGAGGATGACCTTCCCGCGGCCGTTGCGCAGCTTCCGGTCCCCGCTGATGGAGAAGGCCAGCTCGCAGACCCGGTGGTCGAGGAAGGGCACGCGGACCTCCAGGGAGTTCAGCATGCTTGCGTGGTCGACCTTCCTGAGCATGTCGCCGGGAAGCGATTCCTTCACGTCGGTGTAGAGCATCCGGTTGACGGCGTCGTCGTCCCGCTCCCGGAGCCTGTCCCGGACAATCGCCTCGCCCAGGTCCATGCACACCTCGGACCGCTCCCGGAGGAGTTCCTCCCTCGCGGCGCGGTCGAAGATCTCGTTCCACGCGAGAAACCGCCGCTCGAAGGGCTGCCCCGCCCCCCGGATGAACTTCTTCATGCGGCGGGCGTAGTCGGTCCGCAGGGTCTCCCGGGAATCTGGAAGCCTTTCGGCCAGGGGCTCGATGAGGCCCCGGCGCAGGAAGCCCGGGATGAGACGGTAGAGCGAGGCCCAGCGCTCGCCGGCATACATCCGGTAACCGGCAAACAGCTCGTCGCCGCCGTCGCCCGAGAGGGCCACCTTGACGCTCCTCGCCGTCTCGCGGGCCACGATGTAGGTGGGCAGCGCCGAGGAGTCGGCGAAGGGCTCGTCGAAGGACTCGAGAACCGCGGGGACGGCCTCCAGGACGTCGCGGGCGGTGAGGGCGATCTCCCGGTGCTCGGTGCCGTGAAACCGGGCCGCCTCGCGGGCGTAGGAGCGCTCGTCGAAGAGCGGCATGTCCGCAAAGCCGATCGTGAAGGTCCGTACGGGCCGCGGGGAGTGCCTCGCCATGAGGCCCACGACGATGCTCGAGTCGATGCCGCCGCTGAGGAAGGCCCCCACGGGAACGTCGGCGCCCATGTGGCGCCGCACGGCGGCGTCGAGGGCCTCGAACAGGAGCGCCTTCTGCTCTCCGAGATCCGCCTCGCCGGAAGCCGCATCCCGCCTGCGGCCGATGTTCCAGTATTCGGTTACGCTCAGGGCTCCGCCCCGAAAGCAGAGGGTCTGCCCCGGCAGGAGCTTCCGGATGCCCCGGAAGATGCTCCAGGGCGCGGGGATGTAGTTGAACGTGAGGTAAAGCCCGAGGGCCTGCCAGTCGATCCGCCTCTCCACGCCGGGGTGCTGCAGGATCGACCGGATCTCCGAGGCGAAGAGCAGCGTGCCGCCGTCGTGCCGGTAGACGAGGGGCTTGATGCCGATGCGGTCGCGGCTCAGCACGAGCGACCCCGTCCTTTCGTCCCAGAGGGCGAAGGCGAACATGCCCGCGAGCCGCCTCGCGCAGGCTTCCCCCTCTTCCTCGTAGAGGTGGACGATGACCTCGCTGTCGGTATGAGAGCGGAAGCGGTGGCCCCTGCCCTCCAGTTCCCCGCGGAGCTCGGCGTGGTTGTAGATCTCGCCGTTGAAGACGAGCCACACGGTGCCGTCTTCGTTGGAAAGCGGCTGGCGGCCGGCCTCGGTCAGATCGATGATGGAGAGCCGGCGATGCCCCAGCCCCACGGACGGCCCGGAGCCCGGGCGCAGGTACAGGCCGGACCCGTCGGGGCCCCGGTGGGTCATGACGTCCGTCATGCGCCGCAGGACCGCCTCGTCGACCCCGCCGCCGTTTGTCGTGATGACTCCGCAGATCCCGCACATACCCTTCAGCCCGTTTTCCCTGCTTTTCGCGCCGTCACCTCCAGGGAGGGTCCCCAGAGGAGCCGGCCCGCACTGAGATGCTCGGCGGATTTCGCCCCGCACCACACCGCCCGACGCAACGCATGCAGGACCTTTGTCCGCCCCGTGTGCCGGCGATACCCGCTGAATCCGGAAAGGCCGGCATTGCGGATCTCGATCCGTGAGAACCCCCGGTCGGAAAGAACCCTCGTCAGCCAGGCCGCGGACAGGACGTAGTTGTGGAAGACCACGACCCGCCCGGCGCTTCCGTTCAGGCCGCAGGACTTCAGGAGCCGGCAGAGGGCCATGTGAAACGGGCCGTTGGGCACCCGCACGTAAAGCACGCCTCCGTCCCTCAGCAGAGACGCCGCTCTCGTCGCGTCTTTCCAGGGTTCGGCGAGGTGATCGAGCACGTTGATCATCGTGACGGCGTCATACCGTGTTCCCGGGTCGAAGTCCTCCAGGGTTCCTTGAATGCCCGCGTTCCCGATTGTCGTGCGGAGATAGTCGATCGATTCCCTGGAGGGGTCGATCCCCTTCGCGTCCCAGCCCCGCTTCAACGCCTCGCGCAGGAAGAGCCCGCAGCCGCAGCCCACGTCGAGCAGCCGCCCGCGGCGCCCCGCCTGCCCCTCGATCCGTTCGAGCGCCTCGCGGTAGATCCCGTCGCGGTAGCCCTCCAGCTGATCCCAGGCCAGTTCCCGGAAATACTCGTCCTCGTAATAACGGCGTTCCTCGGCAGCGGCTTCCGGCGCATCGAGGCCGTCGCGGAACACGAGCCGGCAGCTCGAGCAGTGGAAAAACCGCCGCCTGCCCGCGGCGAGGCCGGGGAAGGCCTGTTCCAGGCAGTAGGGACACCGGCGGGACTCGACGGACTGGTTCATCATCAGGCCCCCGGGAGCCACGGCGCCGAGCCGGCCAGTGTCGCAGCAGGGTGATACTCCGCACGCTTGCCGCGACGGTGATGCGCCTGATCCGCGTGGATCCGGTCTTGCCGCCTGCAATACCCTCGAACGCTACCTCGATGGAACCGCGGCCGACTCATCCGGAGAGGGACGAGCGCGTCGAGCGGACGGCAAAACAGATCGAATGGGGAGAGCCCCTTAGTCACGGTATGCCCTCATTCTCCCCATCGAGTCGGCGCCGCGGCATGGACCGGCCGGATGGGCTTTGTCCCGCAGCAGCATCCGGCACTTGTCAACCACCGACTCGGGTGTGATGAGATCGAGGCACACCGGCTGGATACAATCGTCCATCCTGCAAGGGCGACAGCCGACTTCCGCATAGACGACCTCGTAAAGCTCCGGATCCGTGTACGGGTGAAACGTATCGGGGTCTTCCGGTCCAAACAGGGCCACCTGGGGGGTCCCGACTGCCGCCGCGATGTGCATCGGGGCGCTGTCGTTCGTGATCAGCACATCCAGACGGCTGATCACGCAGGTCAACTCCTCCAGGGTCAGCCGCCCCGACAGGTTGATGGCGTCATTCCGCATGCCGCCCAGGACCGCTTCCGCGATATTCTCTTCTCCAGGGCCGCCCAGAAGACCGATGACGACACCTTCCTGTTCGATTAGCCTGTCGGCCACATCGGCAAAGTTCGCGGGGCTCCACCTCCGGTTGCTCCGATGGCCCCCGGGATTGATCCCGACGACGGGTTTCCCCGCAGGCAGAAGCCCCCGGCAGCGATTTTCGACAGCCGGGCTCCAGAACGCCTCGATGCCCCTGTCATCGTCCACACCGCCGGCTGCGCGTGCGATCTCGACCATCACGTCGACGACGTGCCGCCCCGAAAGAGAAGCGGCGGAAACCGTTTTCGTCAGAAATGGACCCAACCCGCAGTTGTCGATCCCGATCCGTTCGCCGGCCCCGGAGAACATCAGGAGACAGCCCATCCGCAGGGCCCCCGCGGCGGACTGCGAAGGGTACAGATTTACGGCGAGATGAAATGCCTTTCGGCGCAAATCCTTCATCACGCCGACGAGACCGGCGAGGCCTGTCTTGCCCGCTTTCCACTGCCGGATTGGAAAGACGGAAATCCTGTCGATGCAGCCGTAATTCCGGGCGAGCGGCGCCGCTTCAGCGCTCGTAAGCAGGTGAATCTCCGCCCCGGGGTGGCCCTTCCGAAGGGCACGCATGCCTTTGGAAGCCAACACGAGGTCGCCGATGCCTGCGGCCACAACAATCAATATCTTTTTGGGCGACTCAGTCATGGAGGCGCGTTTCCTGTTCGCCGTGCGGGGCATAGGAATTCTTCAAAAAAATCAGCAAGAAGCATACCAGCAGGCCAGAGTCACCGGGTGCGGCAGGCCCGGAGACCGCCTGGGCCGACGGAAACGATGGCGGGATACCCCGGGTTCAGACGGCAGGGATACCCGTCCCAGCACAGATAGTAGTCGATCCTGTGGCGCTGCAGCGCCGCATCCAGTTCGTTGACGGAGGCACCCGGAGGGGTAACACCGAGGAAGGTCGTGCCCCCCCTCCCCTCCGCCACGAAATGGGCCAGAAAGAGGGAGCGGTCGTAGAGCCCGTTGGAAGCCAGTCTCCCCTGCACACCCTGCACCGCGAGGACTGACGCCAATTCGTGGACCTCCCTGTTGGAATGCACGTTGGCCCGCAGATCGCGCATCGGGACAAGGATGAAGGACAGGCAGAGCACAAGAAGCGAGATCGTCTTTTTCCGCGGGGTCTGACCCTGCCATCCGAACACAAGAGATCCGCCCAGCGCATGGATCAGCAGGATGCCCAGGTAGAGATACCGTCTGTCCACGAGCAGCGGCAGGTATCCTGCCGGCAGTAGGAGGATTGTCAGCAGAAGGAGAAACTTGACATTCCCGATCGTGGCACGAGCGGACATCCCGATCAGGCCGATGGAGACGCATGCGAGGATCGCCATGGAAAAAACGGACCCGGCCTGATAGGCATCCACGGCTTTCAGCGCATTCATCCCCATGCGCGGCATCGTGTCCGATAACACCCGGGACGGGTCCAGCGGTTTCAGGCGTCCCTCGGCCAGCTGCGCAGGATCTTCCCACGCGCTGAGCGCCGATGGCGCGGGAGGTTCCGCCAGTCCCCCGGAAAGATAGGATAGCCCGGAGCCGTCATGGACCAACCGGAGATTGTACGCTCCCACGGCGCCAATGGTCAGCCTGTCGTACTTAACATAGAGGATGCCAATCCAGACAGAGGAGACCAGGAGGAAGGCTGCCAGCCCGAGGAAAAAGGAGCGTCGCACGTTCGTCCGGCGGATGGAATCGCGCTCGCCGTAATACCGGCAGGCGCTGACGAGCGAAAAGTGCAGAACGAAAAAAGGAAACGCATAGGCCTTGGCGAAATAGGCCAGGGCTCCCAGCAACCCGCAAAAAGCGCCGTCTCGGGGACGTCGCGCATAATCCCGGGCGATGGCGAACCGGACATAAAAAAGCAGAACAACGGCCACCAGGAAGTCCGGGTTCGGGTTCACGATGGAGAAGGCATGGATCACGGGAACCAGGGAAAGCAGCATGATCGTCCGGGCAGGCTCCTCGATGACCAATTCCCTGAAGATCCCCTCGCACCCGATCAACCCGGCAATGCCCGCCGCCAGGGCGAGCAGATGCAGTGCGGCAATCGGATCCACCCCGAGGTAAAGAAAGGGAACCAGCAACCAGGACAGCAGGGGGGACCAGACCCAGTTGACCGCATCGTGGAGTCGGCCTTCCGCATAGTGCCGCGCAATGGAAATGTAGGAGGGCGTATCCGTCGTCATGTGATGCGCGTACAGATGCATCAGAAACAACCCGCTCAAAGCGTGGATCACCGCAACGGCAGGAAGGATTCCGCCCTGCGCCAACCGGACCCGAAGATCAGCCGTGGAATCCACGGATGAGCCGACAGGGCTCGTCCTCAAAGGATCACGCTTATTTTCCGATATGGGTCGACCGGGCATAGAGTGTGATTTCCTTCTGCGGACCGATCCATCTGAAGACGGTTCGGGCAGCATTTCGAAGCGGGGACAAAATCCGGTAATTATGGACCAGGGTCTGCCCGGGATTGCACACGCCGAGCTTTCGGAGTGTCTGCACAGCACCGGTACCTCGCGCACCGACCGTGCGGAGAACACGGAATCCCTCCCTCTCGACCAGGGCCGACAGAGTCTTCCGCTCAAAGTACCAGCAGTGGAGGGGAACGGGCCCGTAATCAAAATCCTTCACGGACCGCGCCGTCGGCACGCTGATGACGAGGAGTCCCCCGGGTTTCAGGACGCGCCGGATTTCGGCGAGTTCGGAGACCGGATCGGGAAGATGTTCCAGCACGTGCCAGAGGGTGACCACGTCGAACGATCCGGAAGGGAAACGGGCATCGGCGAGCGTTCCCGTAAGGACGGGCAGCGCGAATCGTCGCCTGGCGTATTCCGACTCAGTCCGCGCGGGTTCGACGCCCCAGGCATCCCATCCCTTTTCCCGGCATACGGAGAGAAAGAATCCCCATGCCGAGCCGATGTCCAGGATGCGCCCGGCATGGGCATGCTCTTCGATTCGGTCAAGCTCTTTCCGGAACCGTTCGATAAAAAGAATCTCTTCGCCTGTGGGATCAGCAGTCGGGTCGGCAGCCAGCTCTCCGGATCCAGCGTAAATGTCCATCAGGGCCGCGAACTCCGGCATGGGATGCAAAGAAACCAACCCGCAGCCGGTGCACCGTTCGTAACGGTATCCCGCCAACTCATGAACAGGGCTCTTTTCCTCACCCCCGCAGAGGATGCAGCTCATGGTCTCCATCGCCCGTCCATTCGTGATGATGCCCGAACTGCAGGGTTCCTGCAGCCCCGGAAATGGCGCCCAGGACCCTCTCGGGTCTTATGCCCCGCATGCAGTCATGCGTACCGATCCGGCATGTCCCGGAGTTGCAGCCAATGCATGCCAGCGCGTCGAGGCGCAGCACAACATGCCGGCCGTCCCTGGGATACCACCGCTGCCTGACCGTGGGCCCCATGAAGGAAACCGTTGGGACGCCAAGCGCCACCGCCACGTGCAAAGGCCCGGAATTGTTGCACACCAGAATGCGGCATTGCGAAAGCCGTGCCGCGAACTGGCGGATATCCTCCGTGACACACTGCACGATGTGCGCGCTTGTCCGGGAGAGCACGCGGCTCAGGATCGGTTCGTCCCCGGGGCCGCCGAACAGGATGATCCCGTATTCGCCCGCCTGCATGAGCCGATCGGCCAGGGCGGCGTAATAGTCGGCAGGCCATCGCTGGGTCTCGTAGTGCGCACCGGGATGGATGGCGACAAACGAGCGGGCCCCGCCGCCTTCACGCAGCAGCCACCGTCCGGCGCTCTCGACTTCCGATTTGCTCAGGAAGATCTCGGGGCGGAAGCCGCTCGCCGGTATTCCCAGCGGTTTCAGCGCTCCCAGGTTTGTTTCGACGACGTGCTGATCCGCGGCCGGCCGCTCCAGCACCCGGGTCAGAAAGACCTCCCGGCCTCCGCAGGGATAGCCGATCCGCTGCGGCGCGCCGGTCGCGCGGGCGATCCACGCGGTTTCCATTTCCCGGTCATCGTAGGGATCGATCGCCAGATCGAACCGCAGTCGCTTCAATTCATGAAGGAGTGCCCTCTTTGCGCGGATGCTCCAGGCCCGGTCATAGACGATGACGCGGTCGACACGGGGATTGTTCTCCAGAAGAGGCGCTGCGGCGGGGCCGGCCAGAACCGTCAATTCCGACGAGGGGAACCCCTCTTTGAGGGCCCGGATGGCCGGCGTGGAAAGGACCAGATCGCCGACGCGGTCGATGCGGATGAAAAGGATTTTTCGGATGCCCTCTCCCCCCAATGCCGCGTCCGCCGCTGTCAACCGGAGCGGGGCGGCGGCGATCCGCAGAGCGGCCTTCCGCAGGGCAAGACCGGCAAGGATGATGGTGCGTTTCGTCATGCCTGCGACGTGTCCTCCGGTATGCCCACGGCCTCGATCGCGTTGAAGATCTTCAGGCCAAAGAGATGGTACGGGATGACGGCAGCGACGTTCAGCCATTTCTTGGCCGGCTCGACGATCCCGTAATCGGGCCCCATGCTGCAGCAGCGGAAGCCGGTTTTTTCCATGTATTGAACCAGCGTTTTCGCTGAAAAGTGGAAAAGATGGATTTCACGATCCTCCGGGGAAAATCGCCTCAGGGGCTTGCCCCGAACAACCCGGTAGGCCATCTGCATGGCGAGATCGTTCACATTGGGCACGGCGACCATCAGAACGCCCGTTGGATTGAGAATGCGTCTCACCTCGGCCAGGTACCGTGCCGGGTCCGTCACATGCTCGAGAACATGCCAGAGGGTGACGGCATCGAATTCCCCGTCGCGGAAGCGGGCCTCCGCAAGTTCCCCGCAATGAATCTCCCGGTCGAGCCTGCGCGAGGCGTAATCGGCCGCACACCGTGAAAGCTCCGTTCCCTGAACCTCCCACCCCCTTTTCCTGACCAGGGGCAGAAACGTCCCTTCCCCACATCCGACATCGAGAAGCCGCCCCCCCGGGATCCATTGTTCGAGGCGGTCGAGCCGAGCCTCCCACATCGCCAGGCGCCTATCACGCTGGGCACCGATCCACTCGCCGTAGTATTCCCCGTCATAGTGCTCGTGGAGGGTCTTTGCCGGAGGAACCGGATGGACGAACACAAGCCCGCAGCGGCCGCAGCACAGCACCCGATAGGGGGACGCGTGAGACTCCAGCACCCGGAATGCGTCATGTCCGCACAGATTGCACGCAACGGCCGGCATTTTTTCTTCCTGTCAGGAGTGTCCGGTAAAGATCCTGGGTTTTGCGGACATTCCGCTCGAGACTGAACAGCTCCTCGGCCCGATGCCTCGCCGAGGCGCCCATGGCTTTTCTCAACGCGGCGTCCCCGGCAAGCCGGATCAGCCTTTCCGAGAGCGTGGAAGGATCGGACGGCGGGACGACAAAACCCGAACGTCCATCCTCCAGGGCCTCCGGCGCCCCTCCTCCGGAGGTGACGATCACCGGCTTGCCGCAGGCCATGGCCTCGATGACGGAACGCGGAAAGGCTTCGCGGACGGCGGACGGCAGCACGAAAATGTCGATCGCTTTCAGGACGGATGCCATGTCGTCCTGATGGCCCATGAACGTGACGCGATCCGAAATGTCGAGTTCGGCCGCTTTCTGCCGGCAGACCCTCTCGTAGGAAGAATCCACGGTTTCACCGGCGAGGAGGATGTGAAAATCCGCGCCCGCTTTCCTCAGGGTCCCGCCCGCCGCGATCAACGTCTCCTGCCCCTTCATGGGCTCGATCCGGCCGGCGCTGGCGATAATGAGTCGGCCCGTCGGGATGGGAACCGACTCGCGCCAGGCCACTCCCGACGTGCCGCTGAAGACATCGAGGTCCACACCATTGTGGATGGTGACGAGTTTTTCCGCGTTGCATATTCCGTTATAGCGATCCCTCAGGGCATCGGCCACGAGAACGACCCGTGTCGCAAGCCTGCAGAGAATCCTGTCATAGGGATCTGCATCCATGGCTCTCGCGTGCCAGACGAGCGGGAGTCCGCGCAGACGGGCAGCCAGACCCGCATAGAGCGTATTCCGGGGCCCGTCGGAATGAAGAAGATCGATCTTCCGGTCGTCGATGACGTTGAGGAGCAACCGCAGGGCGGAAAGGTCACGCAGGATGCGTTTCGGGCTTACCTGCGGCAGGGCGATGACACATACCTCCACCCCTTTCTCCTCGAGCTGGCGCGCAAGCCCGCCCTCGGAGGGAACGACGACGCTGGGCCGGAACGCCAGCCGGTCAAGCCCCGTCACGAGATGAAAGAGGCTTTTCTGCCCCCCCCAGCGGAGATTGCCGAAGCTGGAAAAGTACAGGATGCGGTCCGGTTTACGCTGCATGGTGCGTCCCCGCTATCTCCTCATCGTAAAGCGCCTGGATCTGCCCCATCATCCGGTCCAACGAGAACTTGCGATCGTACATTGCCCTGCCCGCATCGCCCATTCGTTTGCGGAGTGCCGAACTGCCTAGGAGAGTATCCAGGGCACGGCACAGATCCCCTGCATCGCGGGGTTCGACCAGAACGCCATTGACGCCGTCTTCCACGACCTCCGGGATCCCCCCGAGGCGTGAGCCGACAAGGGGAATCCCGGCACACAGCCCCTCGACAAGGGCGACACTGAGTCCTTCCCTCTCGATGGTCGGCAGAACGAGCACATCGGTGAGACGCAACACGGGACGGACGTCTTTCCTGACGCCGGCAAAGACGACCCTCGAAGCAAGGCCATGGCCTCGCGCCTGCTCTTCCAGCCGTTTACGGCGACTGCCATCGCCGACGAAGACAAGCCGGGACCTTTCATGGTTGGCGGCGATGCGATGAAATGCCTCCATGAGGACTGCCTGCCCCTTGTTGTCGGAGAGCGATGCCACCTCCGTGATCACCCTGTCGCCAGGACGGATGCCCATCGCGGCCCGGACGGAATCGATCTCCGCCTGGGAGCAGGTATCCGCCCGGCAGGGCGCGGCATTGTAGATGACGCAGGTCTTGCTGCTCTGGATGCCCAGCACCGTCGAGAGGTTCTCTCGAACCGCACCGGAAACGCAGATGATTCGACTCGTCCCGGAGGACAGGATTCTCTCGATCCGGTGATGGCGGGAGTGCAGGTTCGTGTGGACCGTGTGTACGTGGTGAATGACGACGGGCACCTTGGCGATTGCGGCTGCCAGCCGGCCGAACGTACCGGCGAAGTACCCGTGGGTGTGAATGAGATGAAAGCCCTCGCGGCGCATCCGGCGGGCCAGGCGTAGCACGTTGACGGGATTGTGATAGCTGCGCAGTTCAAGGATCTCGACAGGAATCCCCTTGCGCTTCAGTTCGTCGGCGATCGCGCCGCCGCGGGCCAGGCACCAGACCGAGACATCGTACCGATCGCGGTCCAGCGCCATGACGATACACTGGACGACTCTCTCGAGGCCACCGATGTTCAGGTCTTCAACCAGTTGGAGAATCTTTTTTCTGGCCAAGCCTCAGTCCCCTCTTGCGAGATTCAGCAGGGATTCAACCCGATGCAGGTAGGTATGCCGGCGGAGGGCTTCTTCGCGGCCCGCCTGCGCTATTCCATGCCTTTCACCGGGATGCTCCAGATAATAACGAACCTTCGCGGCCAGATCCTCCCCGTCGGAAATGCTCACCAGGTGTTCCCCGTCCCGGAACAGTGCCAGCACGTCCCGCTGCCGATCGCACAGCACGAAGGATCCGCAGGCCAGCGCCTCGAATACCCGCGGACTGGCCTGGTATACGGGGTAGCGGCCCGACGGGTCACGGTAGTGTGTTGCCAGAACAATGCGGCTTGCCGAATAGATTTTCTGCCATTCCCCGGGTGAGGTGTGTGCGCCCCGCAGGTGCCGGTGTAGCGGCGATCCTGCCGGCAGCTTCTCCCAGCCCGGCCCCCAGATGCCGAGATCAAACCCGCAGAGCCGTTCGAAAAGCGCCGCTCTTTCGGGATAATGCGAACCGACAAAGACCACGTCGTGACCGTACCGCGCCCGCTCTTCGGGGGAAAGAGCAACCGGATGATGCCGCACGGGATCGCACCCCATGGGAAGCCAGCGGGCACGGGAAATCCCTGCTTGCTCCAGGATCTCCACCGCTTCCGTCCCCTGACAGAACACATGGTCGTAGAATGCCGCCGCCCGGGGTATGCCCCAGTCACCGGCGGGCGCATCGGTAGTCCAGAGTGCTGTTGTGATGCCGGAGGCTCTCATTGACTGAACGGTCGTGATCAACACACGCTCGCCCCCCATGACGATCGCCAGGCGGGGGCGTTCCCTGCGGGCAAGCCGAAGCAGGCGCCGGTTGAGGACGAGAAGATCCATTCTCTGGGCCCACGGAATACGGTGACGCACCCGACCGGGAATCACGTGTCGTCGATCATCGTAGACGATCAGTTCGCATCCGAGGGTGCGAATGGCGTCCTCCGCGTATTCCGTAACGGTTTCGTAGTTCGGGTTGTGATACCCGGAAAAGAGAATCGTCACTCCCCTTGCCCCTTGAAGAAGGAGTTCGCCTGCAGCCAAGCCTTGGCGAGCAAGTAGTAGCCGTTCCACTCCAAAGGGCTGCAACGAATGGCCCTGATGAATTCCGGGCAGGCTTTTTCTGGCAGAGCATGTTCGAGATAGTAGAGCCCGCGCATGCAGTAAGTGCCTTTTCGGAACAGAGGCAGCGCCTCCTTAAGTCCGGGTCGCTCCGCGGCCATTGCCGTAAGATGCTGAAGGAACACAAGCCGGGCCTCCTGGAAAGCAGCCCCCGCCGAGTAATTCCGCTCGTGGCGCACCCATTGCTGAACCGCCCCGGGTTCATACCGAAGCGTCACGTTGGAAGCAAAAAGTCGAACGAAAAATTCAGCATCATCCAATCCCGTAAGATCCGGATCCTCGGAGAACCCGCCGATGTCTCCGTACACATGTCGTCTAAGCATGAGCGTCTGCATGGAGACGAGGGCGGCTCCCGCGGCCATCTGCCTGAGGCACTCTTCGCCCGTGGCTTGCCGGCTTGTGAACCGGTCGATCCGCTCACCCTGCTCGGTCACCCGCTCGTAATCGGAATAGACGGCCTCCGTTGCCGGGTCGGCCATGAAAACGGCCGCCTGACGGCGAAGCCGATCGGGAAGCATAACGTCGTCCTGGTCGATGAAGCACAGCAGTCCGGCATGGGATTCCGCGACGCCCCGATTCAAGGCGGCGCCCTTGCCGGCATGGGGCATTCGGCAATAGCGGATTCGCTCGTCCTCGAAAGACTGAACGGTTTCCCGCGGAGACATGCTGGAGCCGTCGTCGACGACGACAAGCTCCCACGAGACGCCCTCCTGGACGGAGACGCTTTGGATTGCCCGGCGAATCCATCGTTCCCCCTCGTAAAAAGGGAGAATCACCGATATTTCGGGTTGTTCTGTCATCATGCAATCCTGATCAACGGATCAGGAAATGCAATTATTCAGCCAGATCGACAGGGCAGCGCCGTCTCTTTTTGCTTCCCGGCACGACGGGCACGGCACGGACTCCGAGCGGGAATGGAACGGTTCTTGTAAGATTAACAATGGTTTCAGCCCAATCCGAATGGCTAGCCCGGAAGAGCGGAACATGCGTATAGAGAGTTTTTCACGAAGAATAGCCAAAAACCTTTTGTGGAATATTACCGGCCAGGGATGGCTTCTGCTGCTGACCTTCTTGGCCACGCCTTTCCTGATTCGCCGCCTCGGCGTCGAACTCTACGGAATCTACATCCTCGTCGCCATCCTGGTGGACTACTGCTCCTTCGCTCAGTTCGGGATTGTCGACGCATCAGTCAAATACGTCACGGAGAGGCGTGCTCGGGAGGAACAGCGCGGTGTGCAGGAAACCTTCTGGACGGCAATGCTCAGCCAGGCCGTTATCGGCTTTGCGGGGGCGATGACGATCCTGTCCCTGACGGACCTGCTGGTGGGCCATGTGTTCAGGGTCCCCGAAGGGCTCGTCCGGGAGGCCCGATTTGCCATCACCATGGGTGCGATGTCCTTCTCCCTCTCGATGGTCACCTCAGTGACAACCGGTGCACTGCGCGCCGTCGGCCGCTTCGATCTCATCAACATCGCCGGCATTCTCTGGGGAACCCTCCAGACCGGGGCCGCCGTGGCCTTGCTGTGGTTGGGTCAATCGCTGTCCGCCATCCTTTTTTCGAACCTCTGCGTTCAGCTTCTGTCCCTCGTGATGCTTGGAACTTTTGCCCGACGGCTTCTGCCGGTCACGATGCCACCGGCCTGGAGCACGGCCGAGATGAAACGATTGTTGCGCTTCGGGGGCTTCCTCACGGTATCCGGCGTCGCGGGGCCGATCCTGACGAACATCGAAAAAATGATTCTGTCCGCCATCCACACCGTTTCCGCCCTGACTTACTACCATGTGCCCTTTTCCCTGATCAACCGTCTAGCCGTGATCCCCTCGTCGTTCTCATCGGTCTTGTTCCCTGCTTACAGCTATTTCCAGGGGAAGCAGGACATGGAAGCGAACCGATCTCTCCACCGGCGCAGCACGCTTTATCTCCTGTATCTGTTCGGCGCACCGCTGCTGTTCTGTATCTTTTTCGGCCACACATTTCTCGCGTGGTGGGTGGGCTCCGATTTCGCCGAGGCTTCGACAGTCATCCTGATGATCCTCTCAGGGGCGGGGCTCGTGAATGCCCTTGCGTACCCGTCCATCACCCTGCTCAACGGTATGGGAAGGCCGCACATCCCCGCCGCATTTCACGTGATCGAAACCCTCATCTACATTCCCGTTTGTTATTGCCTCATCCTGACGCACGGTCTGACGGGCGCCGCCTCTGCATGGTTCTTCAGGGTTTTTCTCGACATGCTGCTGCTTCACGCTGCATCGTGCCGTTGCCTGGGGCAGTCCTTGCTGAAATGGTACCTTGATCTTCTGTCACGGGGGCTGCCTTACCTGCTGGTCTGCGGATTCACCCTCTGGGGATTCCGCGAATTGCGGATCGAAGGTCATCCCTCTGCACACGTGATCGGATGCTGCCTGGTTGCGGCATTCTACGGGTATACGTTCTGGATGAAGATTCTCGACGCAAAGGCCAGGGACAGCATCCTCGGGCAAGCAAAGGGGGTTGGCGGATGAACGTCGGCTTGGAACGGGTCCCGCAATGCATGATTTGCGGAACGGAAGGCCCGTGGTTGCATCGAGATCTGCGGGATCCCCGCTATGGCGTCCGCGGCCGGTACCATTTTCGGAGGTGCCCCCGCTGCAGCCTCGTATGGCTCGATCCCCGCCCAGACCCCGCGAGCATTGCCCTCTGCTATCAGAAATACTACACGCATACCGCCGAGCCTTTCGGCTCGTGCTTTCCCGAGCGGAGACGCTTCAGGCACTTGCGAGACAGCATCCGAACTGCCATTCTTTGCGGTCATTTCGGTTACCGCAACGGTCACAGCAGCCATGGCATGTGCCGCCTTGGCGTTCTGTTAGCATCCGTAAAGATCCTTCGCCACCGCGCCGTCTTTGATGGTTTGGCGGAGCGCTTCCCCGTCTTCGTCAAGCGCCCGGACAATTTGCTGATCGATGTGGGGTGCGGCCGCGGAGACTTCCTGGCGCGGATGAAATCCCTGGGGTGGAACGTGCTCGGGATCGAGCCTGACCCCGTCTCCTCAAGCATCACCCGGGCTCGCGGCATCGACGTGTTCAACGGCACCCTCAACGGCGCCCGACTGGCTGACAATACGGCGGATGAAATAGGCGTGAATCACGTAATAGAGCACGTTCACGACCCGCTTTCGCTGCTGCAGGAGTGCCACCGTGTGCTGCGACCGGGAGGTCGCCTCGCGTTGTACATGCCCAACATCGACAGCCTCGGCCATCGGTTCTTCGGACGAAATTGGGCAGGTCTCGATCCCCCACGGCACCTTTTCCACTTTTCGCCCCGGAGTATCGGCGAGTTGCTGCGCCGCAGCCCGTTCCGGCGTTACCGGATCCGGACGGCCGTCAAAATCAGCCCCGGTATGTACGACACAAGCCTCGCGATCCGGGAAGGCGGGCTGAATGGGTGCGAGGAAGCGCGACGGAGAAGAGGCAGGCGGATCTTCAAGACGCTGGAGGCGCTGCTCTGCGCGGCAGGGATTCCCGCGGGAGAAGAGATCGAGGTTGTCGCGTTCAGGTGAGAGCTGCGCTCCTCCTCCGCGGTTCCGGCGTCTCGGGCACAGCGGCGGGGGACGGTCCGTTGCAATCTGCACAGCTTCTCTTTGTTTCGATGACCGTGCTCATGACGACAAGGGCGGTCAAAAACCAGAAGGGCTCCATGATCCGCACGATGATGAACGTATTGGCGCCAATCCCATGGAACAGGAGCCCCACGAAACCTCCGAGATAGCCGAGCGCAAGACCCTGCGCGAGAGGGTCATTCGTCGTCCGGTAGATCCGCAGAACGTGATTCCAGACCGACCACAGGAGAAAGAAGAAAGAAACGAGACCCACGAGACCCGTTTCAGCGAGCATCCGCGGATACTGGGCATCGACGAACCCGTACCCTGTGATACCGTACCCCAGGATCGGGTGTTTCAGGAAATCCTGCGTCAGAATGGTCCTCCAGGACAGGAGACGGGCCGATGTTGATGTGTCTATCCGAACCTGGCCGATCTTTAACTGCTCGGGGTCGTTCGGCTGGGTGAACGTGTATGCGACACGGTCTACAACGCTCTGGGGGAAAACAAACGGCGACACAAGAAGCACGGCGATCAAGGGAAGAACGATGAGTCTCCGGTTCCTGCTGAAATAGATCAACGTCAGGAACAAGGGCGGCAGAGCAATCCAGGACCCCCTGGAGTGCGTGGCTCCCAAGACAATGAACATGAGTGCGAGAAGAACAAGAAGAGACTTCTTGTGCCGAAAAGCTCCTTTTGTGACCAGGAGCCCGATGACCACGGATACCATGAGGACGAGATAGCCGCCCAGGGTGTTCGGTTCCCCCTCTTCCCCCTCGAAAGGCGCTGAAACACGGACGCCGGAAGGAATCTGAAAAATGCCGTAGAGGCATACGAGCAGACACACCAGCAGAATGAGAACCAGAAAACGCTCGATCTGCTCTCGTTTCTTGAGATGGTTCACGGCCATGAAGTAGATAATGAAGTACTCGACATATTTGAATACGAAGAAAAAGCCCGTTATTCCTTTTACGCGCCCCCACATGCAGCCGTTGAGCGTGGCCAGAGCGCAGGCCAGGAAATAGAAGGCTATCGGCTTGTTGAGCGCCGTTCGCAAGAACAGCCCCAGCTCTTTATCGATCGCTGTCCGGAGAAACCAGCTCAGACCGATGATGGCGATGAGGAAATCATCGAATCGAAGGGTGATCCCGCGGCCGCGCGCAGCAGCAATGGTCGAGCTCTCCGTTATGAATTGCGGCCCCAGCAGCATGGAAAAGATGAGGACATAAAGAGCAAACTCGCTGCTGATAAAACTGACTGCAAAAATGACAATGGCAAGCACGGCAGCGACGGCGATCCCCATGGACACGCTATTGGCAAGCACCGCAGCCAGCGCGGCCAGGAATAAGACCGTGATCGTGAAAGACACGGAGCGGGTATTGATCGAGACCTGATCGGTTCCTGTCATGACGATTCACACTGGATGCCCTTGCCCAGGGAGCGCGGGGACGCTCGGCGACGTGCTGTCTGATTCTCCCGGCATTTTTTGCAAGAAACAAACCAGTTCACCGGGGCGGGAGTACAGGAAATGCTGTTCTGCGGTATCAAGGAGAGCATCGAGGCGGGCCGGAACAGGGCGGGGGCGGCCTGCCAGACGGATACGATCACTGCCTGCAGGGAGCGCTCCGATCGACCCTGTCCGGATTCTCGCGCATTTTTTGCAATTCGTTATACTGCCGCTCGATATCGCGGGGGGCATACCCGGCATTGGTCTGCTCAACCATGCCATCGAAACAGCCGCGGACAAAAACAAGAGTAAACGCCGTTACGGAAGCCGCCAACAGGACGATGGCAATCCAGGACCGCGTTATTCCGCTGCCGTTCTTCTTCGCATGCCGTTTTTTTCTCCGGCTTGTCCGGGGCGGTTCATTATGGACATCGATGAATTCCGGCATCATTTCGGACCTGCCTATCACGGCTCCACGGGCCGCATATCACTCCCGCCCAAAACCTCATTTCTTCCCGGCGACAGGGAGCACCGCACCCTCCTGCTCCGTCTGATGCACGCCGGCGGCTTCCCGTTGCATGCGGATTGGACGCGCTTCCTTCCCTGCCATGGCCCCCTTTTCGTTCTGCGACGGGCTCTGGACGGCGATCCGCTGTGCATGGAGAACAGGCGCAGGGGGTTTCACATATCCCATCTGATAGAGGATCCCCGCGATGAGAAACAGAATCGCTGCGAGAAGAATGCCGGTTTTCCACAGCCGGGCCCCTCTTGCCGCGGGGGCGGGAAACGGGCCCGTGCTCTGCGCGGACGTTCCGTCCGTTTCCCCCGTCCCGCGCAGAATATGCCGAACGGTCTTGATGGATCGTCCCCTGTTGGCGATATCGCGGGAGATCTTTCTCACTTTGCCGTCATCGACTTGCCTGACAATATGGACAACCGTGCCGGCCGCGGCGCGGATTTTATCCAAGACCGTTTCCGGTTTCATCGGCGTCGAATCGTCGTAATAATATTTGTACTTGTAATCTGCGTAATCTGAGCTCAGATCAGCCCTCATGCCATTGAGGATGACGCCGATGACGTTGGCCTTGATGTTGTCCAGTTGCGCCTTTGCGCGCTTGAGAATTCCCCTCGGGATTTTGCCGACGCGGTAGACCATCACAACCGCATCGGCCTTGGCGGCGAGCAGCACCGCATCCGTGGCTGCCAGGAGGGGAGGTGCATCGATCAACACATAGTCGTATTCGGCACGGGCCTGTTGCATGAATGCGTCGAGGGCCTTGGAATAGACGATCTCCGCCGGATTGGGCGGGATCGTGCCGGAAGCGATGATATGGAGATTCTCGATCCCGGGGGTCGTCAGAATCTCGTCCATGCTCATCGTCCCGGTCATAATGTCCGAGATGGTGCGTGTAATCTTCCTCCACTCGAAATTCCCGAGCAGAACATCCGTGAGGCCGGGCGCATGATCAATTCCGAACATTCGAGAAATCATCGGCTTGCGCAGATCCCCCTCGATCAGAAGAACCCGGCTCCCACCCTGGGAGAGCGTGATGGCAAGATTGACGATCGATGTTGTCTTTCCCTCCTGGGGCGTGGAGCTCGTCACCACAATGGATTTCACGTCGCGCTCAAGACAGGCAAAGGCCAGGCTGGTCCTGATCGCCCGGTAGCTCTCCGCCAGTCTTGATTTCGGGGCAAAGTGCGAGACGAGCCGCGCACCGCGCTCGGCGACCTCCGGCTCCACATCCCCGGCGTACTTCTCCTTCAGCGTCTCCAGGATTTCCTGCTGACCGATATGAGGGACGAGGCCCAGGGTGTGGACACCCAGCAGGCTCTCGATCTCCTCGACGGCCCCCATAGAGGTATCGAAGGTCTCCGCCAGGAAAACGAGCAGAAGCCCCAGGATCAGGCCGATGAGGACCCCGGCCGTGGCAGTTTCCGTCGTTTTCGACCGGTTCGCGGGAGTGGCAGGCAGCAGGGCCGGTCTAATGATCTGAACGTCCTCCACCTTCTCGGCCTCCAGGATCAGGGCTTCCTGATGCCTTTTCTCCAGAAGGGTGTAGACCTCCGTATTGAGTTGAATCTGCCTGTCCAGGCGGGCAAGCTCCAGTCCCTTCTCCGGGAGCCTCCTGGCCTGGTCGCCCATCTGATCCACCCTTGCCTTGAGTGAACGAATGTCGTTTCCAAGGGTTTTTTCGTAATGGTCGAGTTGGGCGATCATGCTGGCAACGATCTCGCGTATCTGGTTCTTGAGTTCCACGACCTGCGGGTAATTCTCCGTGTAAATCATCAGCAGAGTGTCCCGCTCGACCATCAACTGCACCAGTTTGTCGTTAAGGCTCTTGTAGATGCCGGGGGCTTCTTCAAAAAAGAAGCTGGTCTTGGAAGCAAGGGGGTTCGACTCGGCCTTCGCCAGAACGCGTTTCACCTCTCCGATTTTCTGCAGGGCGAGCTCCGCCTTGTCGTAGCTGACCTGATACGAGTTCAATTGGCCAAGGATTGCCGAGGTCTGCGCATCGAGCGAAATCAGCTTGTTTTTCTCCTTGAACTCGCGCACGGCCTCTTCCGACGCCTTGAGCTTGTCGCGGGCGATCTTCAGTTGACTCTCGATGAAAGCCCGCGTATCCGCCGCTTTCCTGTTCACCTCCCGAAGCCGTTCTTCCCTGAGAACGTCCGCAATGGTATTGGCCAGTCGCTGGGACAGACGCGGATCGGATGATGCGACGCTGATATGGATGATGGCCATGGCAGGATCCGCTTCCGCCTCGACCTTGTTTTTGAGATCCGTGACGATCTCGAGGTATTTCTGGTTTGCCCTGATCTCTGCAGGTGAGAGGTTCCCGGGCAGCAGGCCAAGCCGTTGGGCCGCTTTTTCAAGCAGGGGAAAGCTCTTTGCCGTCTGGGCCTGTGCTTGGACCGTCTGGGCATAGCCGTCCGCCATGGGGTCGTTGAAAAGCCCCGCTCTGACGATGCGCTCCATTCTCACGCTGGCCGTCGCCTTGTAAATCGGGGCCGGCCGACTGATCAGGGCAAACACAAAGCTGAAGAGCCCCGTCAAGACCACCGTCAGGAGGATGAGATATTTTCGCTTCTTGACGACGCGCCAGTATTCGCGCAGGTTGAGATCGTATTGAGCCATATCAGTATTTCAGGAATCGCAGGTTCTGGGGGTCCCCGTAGGCGTCGCGGTACGACGCCGGCTTCAGCAGGTAATCGAGAAGCGGCAGGGTGTTCGTGATCCACTCGTTGACGTCGCCGATGAGGATCCGCGGCACCCAGACGATGTCGCCGTTTCTGAGCGCCACGTTCTGGGCGATGTCGCCCCTCTTCGTGATGTCGTCGTAGCTGGCCGACAGGATCTGGGGATCGCCCTTCCGTTCCTGGTATTCGCGGATGATCTTGATGTCCGACTTCACGGCCAGCCGTGTCGGCCCGCCGGCCAGGGACAGGGAGGCCAGGAGGTCGCTGGCGTCCTTCAGCCGATAGATGCCCTGCGCGTTCACTTCCCCGAGCACGTAGACCCGTTCGCCGAAGACGGGAAGCTCGGGCACGGTCACCATGTCCCCCGCGTCGAGGATCACGTTCTGGCCGACGTCGCCCTTGAACATGACGTCGTAGAGGTTGAGCGTGTAGCGCCTGCCCCTGCGCAGCAGCTCCACGTTGCGCAGATCCGCGTTGCCCCCCTCGTCCCCCACGACGACCTGCGTCTGGCCGGTTCCCGTGTAGGCGCCGCCTCGGCCCGTGACGGGGCCGCCCGCCGAGACGATGAGGTCCAGCACGGACGTCTTTCCCTTCAGGGGATATTTCCCCGGCCCGGAGGGCCCGGGGGAGATCTTGTTGATCTGGCCGAAGAGCAGGACCGTTTTGCTCCGGTATTCCTTGACGACGACCTCGAGCCTCGGGGCCCGGATGTACTGCTTGAGGCCCTCCATGAGCGCCTCGTGAAGCTCGCCCACCGTGCGGCCGTTCACGGGCACGTCGTCCATGAAGGCGTAGGAGATCTTGCCGTCGGCGCGGACCTCCGCGAGGTATTCCGTGCTCTTGGCCCCCTCCCAGTAGGTGATCTTCAGCACGTCGCCGGGGCCGAGCAGGTATTCCGGCGTCCCCCGCCGCTCCGTGAAGGCGAGGTTGCCCGTGACGGAGGCCATGGCCGCGATGTCCTTTTCCTGCTGCAGGCGGGCTTTCTCGGCCGCGGCCACATCCTCGGCCGTCGGCTTGATCGTCTTGACCGACACACCCCTGGCCTCGAAGACGTGGGGGATGTAGCTGCTGCACGCGGAAAGGCAGACTACGGCCGCACCGAGCAATGTTGCAAAGATTGCATTCGCCAATCGACTGGACATTCCGACTCTCCTGCGCAGGATGAACGGAATGATGACATGCCAACATCATGCCAAATAACGGGAAATATGTCCGTGTACGGTTCTTGCATGGCTTGTGCTGGCCCCCCTTGTGTCCGGGGTCCGAGAGGCTCGTCCCGGCCGATGGCGCAACGGTGGGCACCCACTACCAGGAAAGAGGCGGACGTTCCATGGTACGATACGTCGACCTGATCACAGATGCCGTGCAGAGCGGCAGAAAAGACGACGCGACCCAGTCGCCCGCGTCGGCGATCCCCGAATCCTTTTTCTCCCGGGCCGCGCAGGCGCCCGCCGCAAAGGAGCCCGATTCCGACAGGGACGTCTACCTCTCCCTCTGGAAGCACCTGCAGACCTTCAAGGCCGCCGTCCTGGAAAAGACGGGGTTCGACATCCTGCCCCTGAAGGAGCAGGTCCGAGCGATTGCGGGCAGCCCCGACCTGCTCGACCGTCTCTACCACTACACGACCCGGTTCGGAAACGAGGAGGACTACACCGCGTCCCATTCGATCAACACGATGATCTACGCCCTGAAGATCGCCCTGCGGCTGGAGTACGCCCCGGAGGATCTCGAGGCGCTGGGGCTTGCCGCCCTCCTGCACGACGTGGGCATGTTCGCCATCCCCGACTCGATCCTCCGCAAGCCCGAGCCCCTTTCCTCCGAGGAAGCGGCGGCTGTCCGCAGGCACCCCGAGACGGGCCGCGACACGCTCGCCCCCTGGGGCGCCGAGATGCCCTGGCTCGCCCAGGCGGCCTTCGAGCATCACGAGCTGGAGGACGGAAGCGGGTATCCCCGTGGGCTTCGGGGCGAACAGATCTCCGAGTTTGCGAAGATCATCGGCCTGGCGAGCACCTACGAGGCCATGACACACGACAGGCCCCACCGGCGATGCGTGTCGGTCCGGGAGCTGATCGACACGAAAAACCGATCCTTCTCCCCGCGCGTGATGCGGGCGTTCCTGGAGCAGATCTCCCTCTACCCCGTCGGGAGTTTCGTCCGGCTCAACAATCGGACCCTCGGCAGGGTCATCCGCACCCATGCCGGTCAGCCCCTCCGGCCCGTTATTCAGATCATGGAAGACGCCGACGGCAACCGGGTCGCGGAAGACAGGACCGTCAACCTGCTGGGCAACCCGATCCTGTGGGTGACGGGGGCCGTCTCGGAGGAGGAGCTGGCGCGCCTCACGAAAGGATAGACGTCGGAAAGGCCAGGGGATTCGGAACGTTGGAGAAACGGGCAGAATGCGGCGCGCCGCGAGCCCGTCCAGGCTTCTCAGCTTCCCAGCTTCGCGGCTTCCTGTCTCGGTTCTGCATCCCCGGGATCATCGCCCGGCATGGCCGTGTCCTCGATGGCGGTCCTGGCGACCGCCGCGTCGATTCGTTCGGCCTGCATCCCGAACCCGATCAGCAGGCACATGTCGCAGAGGTTGTTCACCCTGCGGTGCACGCCCCGGGTCTGGCGATGAATCTCTTCGAGGGCGTCTCGTGTGAAGATCTCCCGCTTCGCCCCGGCCCGGCCGAGCCGGAAATGGACGTACTGCATCATCTCATCGATCCCGAGCGGCCCCAGGTGGTAGCGGATGGCGATCCGCGAGTCGAGCTGTTCGATGCGCCTGACGATGCCCCGCAGCTCAGGCTGGCCGATGAGCAGCAGGTTCAGCAGGAACCGGTCGTTGAACTGGTAGTTCAGCAGCAGGCGCACCTCCTCAAAGTTCGTCGGCGACAGGAGCTGCGCTTCGTCGATCACGAGGACCGTCGTCCGGCCCTCCTTGAAGTCCTTCATCATCATCTCGCCCAGCGTGTTCAGGAGCTCGTGCTTGGAGTGCGAGGCCGGGTCGAGACCGAACTGGTAGAGGATTTCCCGGATGAACTCGATGGGCTCGAGCATGGGGTTCGTAATGAGCCCCACGTGGTGCTCCTTCTGCCCGAGGCTCCGGATGAAGGCGCGCGACAGGGTCGTCTTGCCGCAGCCCACGTCCCCCGTGAGCAGGGCGGCCCCCTTGCGGCGCTGGACGGCGTAGGCGAGCCGGGTCATCCCCTCGCGGTAGTCGCCCGAGTTGTAGACAAATTTCAGATCCGGCACGATCTCGTAGGGGAAGACGTCCAGCCCCCAGTACTCTAGATACATCGAAGCAACCCCTCCAGCGAGAAGTAGATCTCTGCAAAACAGGTCCGGTAGTGATAGGGCGTCTTCCCGTAGGGGTCCCGGATGTCCGGATCGGCCCCGTCGTCCTGCACGGAAAAGGATTTCAGGAGCCGGACCTTGCCCCCCGCCCCGGGGTGCCGCCTGAGCACCTCGTCCCGCTGGGCCTCCTCCATGACGAGGACCCAGTCGGCCCGTTCGACCATGTCGGCCGTCAGGGCACGCGACCGGTGACGGCCGGCCTCCATGCCTTTTTCCCGGAGAGCCGCGGCGGCCTGCGGATCGGCTTCCGCACCCCCGAGATCGAGCAGGCCGGCCGATGCCGCCTCAGGGCCGGACAGCCCCGCCTGCCTCGCGAGCTTGCGAAACACCTGCTCGGCCATGAAGCTGCGGCACAGGTTTCCCGAGCAGACAAAGAGGATCATCTTCGGCGCCGGCTTCGTCATCACGGGCTCCGTTTCCCGCCCCGAGGTCGAGGCATCGCAGACACAGGGTGCAAAACCCATGCCCTGCCGCGACAGCCATGGGAAGGCCTTGCCGCCGGGCGGGCGCCTCCGGCCGCGGATCGATTGGCACATT
>Ga0302248_1000654_pt1 | contig 31109 bp, 55 predicted proteins | sample AAG_UR_Leu_MG_FD_193528 | JGI IMG/M metagenome (GOLD analysis project Ga0302248, IMG submission 193528) | Enriched activated sludge microbial communities from anaerobic digester in WTTP, New Holstein, Wisconsin, United States - AAG_UR_Leu | ecosystem: Engineered > Bioreactor > Anaerobic >...
ATTTCATGGACAGTTGGAAGTTCACTCAATAGTTGCATCTCAAGTAAATAATTAGCCATGTTAATATTTCCTCCTATATTCTTTTTCTATGGTTAGTTCGTTACATTTAAATTTTGTTCTAAAATTTTTTAGAAACATACGTTTGAGTTTGTTTCTTATTTTGCAGAATCAGTTTTTAGTTTATTTTGACCTGCAATGTTGTCCATGTGCCATTGAATATCTCTTTGAACTTTCTCAAGTTCTTTTCCGACTTTCTCTCTGCAGCTTTCTGGATTCTTTTGTTTCGGACAGCTTGCAGATACTCTTTGTAAAACAGATCGTTTCTGTTTTAAAGCATTCATTTTTATTTTAGACATACAAATTTCTCTATCAGGCCCCTCTCTATATGTACCACATTTTCTAACAGCAGAACTAAATAGGGCAGCAGCTGATCTCCACGCTGCAAATAATGCTTTATCCACCAACATTCCAATTATCATGAGTCTAGCAAATCCTGCTAGACCACCTGCTAATTTTGCACCACCCTTTGCAACTTTTGCTGCCATCTCTGCAGCAGCTTCATCTAAAGATACTTGTTCACTGACAGTGTCTCGCAATCTTTTTTGGTATAACAAAATCTTATTATTAATTTTATCATTTTCAATTTGAAGTGATTTTGCACAATCTTCTGGATTTTTAGTTTTAGAGCATCCAATTCTAGCTCTACTTAAAATATTTTGTTTTTGTTTTAGAGCTTTTAATTTCTCTCTAGCTATACATGCTTGTTTTCCGGGACCTCCACGAAAAGCACCACATTTTCTATGAGCAGAACTAAACATTGCTGTTGCTGCTCTCCAAGCTGCTGTAAGTCCAAGGAAACCAAGAGACCAAACCAAACTTACTCTTATATCACCTTTAACCATTTTTTTAATAGCTGCTCCTGTAATTGGAGCTTCAGAAACAGAGTCCTCTTGTATATATGCTAAATAAGTCTCTAAGATATTTTTCATGTTTTAGGTTCCTCGACATCTTTAGACATTAAGTCTGATGTAGATGTCTTGTAAATTTCATCCTGTTCGTATCTATTGTTAAAATATTCTGCAATTACAAAATAAAGAGTTTCCTTGTTTCCATATAAAAACTCAAATTCTTCAGATAGATTTGGACCAAGAAGTTTCAAAGTTAAAGTGATAAAATCTCTACTAACAACATTAAATTGACTTTGGTCTAACCTTGTAGCCTCTATAGAATATATTAGAATTCTCTCCTTATAGATAATATCGAAAGCTTTTTTCATATGATATTCAAGAGTTATAGCATATGATTCAAAGCTCTTTATAAACGTGTGTTTTCTACTAGCCTTATACTCCAAATATCTTATATATAAAAAAGTAAAAGATATTAAGACTATAGCTAAAAGACATGAATAATAAAATAAAGTCAAAATGAAACCTCCTATTCATCTCTTATTACATCTTCTTCGATTCTATTTTCTATTTTCTCATTTGTTTCACTAACAGAAATTGAAACTATTTTAGATGATCTAGTTATAAGAACTTTATCTGTAGTTTGAATTGTAACAATTCTTTTCAAATCTAATATTTTAGAAAGATTTTCAACGTAAGAAGAAATATCAGTGTTATCATCATCGTTTAATATAATTGGTTCCATGTTTTCTTGATATATCACTATTCTCTTCATCTACAGCTCTCTTTCATTTTGTAGATTTAATCATCTTATCAAGTAAAGTTTCATATTTAATACTCAATTCTTCAATATCAATTTGACTAGTGAAATTAAAATCCTCTTCTTTCTTACTTTTTTCTTCAATTTTTTCTTCTGCTGCTAGATTTTTTTTCTCTTTTTTTACTTCAACTTTCTCTTCTTTTTTAGGTGGAATTATTCCATTTTCAAATAACTCATCTATTTTACAACCAGCACTATTAGTCTTAACTTGTAATTTAATCAAAGGAATCTCATCTTCTGTAGCAATTATAGTTACTGGAGTTCTAACAGTTTTTCCTTTCAAACTTATCAGTAATCCTGGAGTTTCTATCTTTACTATAAATTTTCTATGATTCAAGATTAGCTCCTTTCAAAAAAAGGTCAGGTGGAAAATTTAATCCACCTGACCTTTCTAATCTATATTATGAACTAACTTCTTCTGGTTTAACTTTTTCTTTCTTTTCTTCCTCTTCCTCTTCTTCCTCCTCTTTCTCTTCTCCAGCTTCTTCTTCATCCTCTTCTGCTAGAAAATCTTCACCTAGAAAATCTAAATCTTCTTCTAAGCTAAGATCTTCTTTTTGAAGTCCGAGATCATCTTTATCTAATTCATCTTCTACTGGTTTTTCTTTACCAGCTGCTCCAGCTTCTTCGTTTCCGGCAGGAGTTTCACCATCATCTTCTTCCATCATAATCTCTTCTTTGAAGATCTTGAATGCCTCTTCAATTTCTTCCTTTGCGGTTCTATCTGATTTTCCAGAAGCTTTTGAAAGTGGACCAATTGGGAAAGATTCCTTTGTAGCAACTTTCTTATCTACATCAAGTGGTTCTTCTTTTGCAGCATCTACATCACCTTGTTCCCCATCAGAAACACCAGCTTGGTCTGCCTTCTCTCCCTCTTTTTCATCTTCTTCATTTTCCATTTCTTCAATTAGTTTTTCTAAAATAGCACTTTCCATTGAAAGTTCTTCTGATTCATTATCTATAAATTTCTTTTGTGCCATATGACCTGCAGCAGCCCCACCAGTAACACCAGCAACACCAAGAGGTAATCCAAGACTACCACCAAGAACTGCTCCAGCAACACCTTCTTCTAGATCATCTGCATCCCCAATATAATCTTCTTCACCAAGAAGATCTAAATCTTCAGATAGATCAAGTGCTTCTTCAATACTGGTTTCATCATCAAGAATTTCATCTTCAAAATCATCCATTGTTTCTTCAACATCATCTGGAGTATCGCCAGTTACGATCTCATTTTTTTCCTCTGGATCTGGTTCTTCTGCAGTCTGCTCCATTACATTAACACCGGAGTCACTCTTTTCATTGAAATAATATCTTTCAAGAATAGAGGCTGCATCTTTATTTGTTTCCATTTCGCCATCACCAGTATAACCAATAATAGGTTCGGTCATTGGGCCTTTGTAATCGAATGATTTAACATCATATTCAGAAATTGCTTCTTTCAGTAAATTTACATATGATACTTTCTTCTTCATATAAAAATTCCTCCCTAAGGTAATTTTCGTTGACTTTTTCCTCGATTTTGTTATTTGTTCTGAGAAATTTACTAATCTCGGCAAGTTTGTTTCTTAGACTTTTTAACTTTAATAATCTCAAATGGTGGTTTTACTGCAGAAGAAAAAGAAGCAGAACACTCCAATGCAAGTCTTATTTTATCCTCAATTGAAAGATCAGATTGATGTGTTGCATGTAAGTGTCCAAGTGCATAGTTTCTCCCAGCACCAATAGCCATATAATCAGTTTTATGTATTGCAACTTGAAAATCACACATTATATGATATATTTTTCCATTAAATCCTATCAAGAATTCCATATCATCTAGTTCATTTTTGTCTCCAGGATCGAATCCTTTTGATTTTAAACATTTTGCTAATGAATCAATAAATGTCGAACACAGATAATCGTGATCTGACTGTTCATCTTTTTGTTTTGGAATTTTAAACACAGATTTAATTATTTGACCAATTCTAAACGAACCAACAAAACCAAAAGCTATTCCATCTTTCATGAAAACTTTTGAGTCATTTCTGATAGTATAATCATGTCCATCAATACTTATTGAGTCACCTCCAAGATAAAGGATTCCATTTCCAGAGTCATATCCTATTACACAAGACATCTCATCCTCCTAAAATCCTTCAATTCCAAACCCAGTAAAACCACCTTTTTTATCAAATGTTGATATCATAGTATCATCTGGTTTATCAGGATTGGTTACTCTATATCCATTTTCAAATTTAAAATATTTAAAGTTAGTTTTAAATTCTAGAGATTGATCTGATTTTCCACTTCTATTTTTTCCAACTTTTACATATACTTTATTATCAACAGTTCCATCTTTTATTAATAAGAAAATACAATCTGAATGTTCAATTTTCTTAGCTGATTCTGAAACTTGATCTAAATTTAAGCTTTTAGAGTCCGCTGTTCTATATGCAGACTTATTTAATTGTGTAGCTGAAATGATTGGAATTCCATAATGAACTGCCAAGTTCTTTAAAGATAGTGTAATAAATCCGAGTTCCAATCTATATAAGTCATATTTAACATCTGTTTTAAGAAGATCCAAATAATCTACATACAATCCTTTAATGGACTCTTTTCCATACTCAAGAATAGCATCGTCTAAAACCATGGACAAATCTACTGTACTAATCGACATACCAGGAAAATATTTTAGTATTAGTGTAGATTTTGTCTGTAGCAATTTAGCTTTTATTTGATCTTCAATATATTTTTTACCGTGTTTAACAACATCCCCAATAGCATCTTTAATTACTTTATTAAATAACATTTGATATAATCTAATTAAAGTTTCGTCAACTGAGTTTTCAAGTGTTACATAAATAAATACATTTTCAACTTTCTTATCTTTATCTTTTTCAGGAATTAATACTGTATTAGTACAATTTGCGATACAATTTAACATTAAAGTCGATTTTCCTGAACCACTACCACCAGCAAAGATGTATAATCTAGAAGCTTCAAATCCTCCATTAAATATATCATTATCTAAAATTTGAAATCCTGTTGGTGTAGTATTTTTTCTTTCATATTTTTCTAATGCTCTAATTAATGCATCTTCATAATCATCTTTAAATAAGTCGAGAGATTTTGATGCTTCTAATGCTGTGGATCTTCCAGCATCCATTAAACCTAAATACATTTCTCTGACTATTTGCTCGTAATTTAGAACAACATCATCCATAGAATCGTAAGATCCATCTTTCCATGTATCTATAAAACTAGTTATTTTATCATAGTTGTGCAGCATGGAATTTAACTTTTTTCTAAGTCTTATTTGATTAACGTTATTCTCCAAAATATTATCTTTAACTTCTTCATTCATTTTAATATAAATGAAATCAATAACATTTTTGAACTTCTCACTGAAAGAGAGACTGTCAATAATATTATCTATATCTTTATCATTTAATCTCATCTGACATACTTTAATTAAGCAGTCAACTTTATTTTTAATTGACATCGGAATACTTATCTTTTCCTTCTTTTTATAAAAATCAAGAATCTCCAGAATATCTCTATATAATGTATTATTCCTTCTGATTTTTGTATTTTTATTAAAGATTAATGAAAAACATGAGTCAACAAAAGATTGGGTTATCACTCTATTCCCCCCAAATAAGTTTCTTTAATCCATTTACTAATTTGTTACCAATAGTTTTTTCAGATTCCACACCTATGGTTTTAAATGAATTTCCATCATGAACTTTTAGCTGATTATCAAATGTATCATAAACAATAGTTCCTGTTGGAGGTTGTAGTGGAGTATGTGAATGACTGGGTGGAGAAGAGTAATATCCGGATACAAAACCAGATGTACCAACCACATATCCAGAAACTCCACTCACAGCTTGACCTAATCCCCAATATCCAGATGGTCCACCACTAGATCCAGACCAACCAGAAGAGTAGCTAGTACAACCAGAATAACCTGAATAGTCTGGTTCTTTCTTTCCTACTATCTTTTCAATCCAGTCCAGTTTTGCCATTCCTTGACATTTTTTACAAACCCTTCTTCCCCATGCTTCATCTGTAATATAACCATATCCTTTACATACATCACATAAAACTTCACCCTCTTCAAGTTCTTCTTCTTTAAGGGGATCTATTCTAAAACCATAATCATCATATATAGATTTTTGGTTTATAGTGTGTGTATGAGAAGGAAGGTTGTATGCATGACCAGCAAATGACATTTTACCACCTCACAATTTTATTTCTATCATTTAGAAGTTCGATAAATTCATCTTTTGCTAAAAACTTTTCTACTATACTTTTACAATACTCTTCGTCAAGGTTACTCAACATATCTAAAGATCTAACTATACTATATGTTTTGTTTTGCTGTTTCCTGGTGATCTTTTCATTATTAATGTTTCTGGTTATTAGTTCTGCTTTATTATTAAATTCTTCTAGTTCTCCTGCTTCATATAAAGGATATAAACATTGCACAACATCCTTCATCTTATCTTGGACTTTAGAATACATATAAAGAGAATACAACATAGTATAGATTTTTATATCTGTATGAAATGTTCCTGATTTTCCACAATAAACATCAGATCTATTGATTCTCTTAAAATTAAATGTATCTGAAAATTCATCTAATGTTTCTAAATACTTTTCCATTATTTTCTTTTCTTCATTTCTATATCTCAACCCAAGAGATGTAGTTCTAATATCAACTTTTTTGATTGCTTCACCATCCATTATATATACATATCTTCCTCTCATTAACCCTTTGAAAAGACCAGAAGAATCATATGTAATTTCTAAATCTAATTTATGTTTCTTCATTATATGTAATTTAAATAACTCATAAAATAAAATTTCTCTAAAGTTAGATCCACCCAAAATATGAAAATGCAAAACAGATCTTTTATTTTTGAGAGCTTCGTTGATTAATGGAATCATTGGAAGGACATAAATGATACAAGGAATATCCATATCAGAAGATTGGTTAGCTACAATACCACCCGTAGCATGATAGTTAAAATATTTAAACATTTCTTCATCATGTAAAATCTTAGAGTATATTTCCCAAAGTTTTGGTGTTCTGAAATGGTGAACATATATCATTTTATTTCTAACATTATCAGGGAGATTTGCTGCATTTACATATGACTCATGGTTTAGTCTATAAACATCATCAAATGTATTAAATACTTTGCAATTTGGACCTGGTGGGACGTCAAGAATAAATGCTCTATTATAACTATCAACATACTCAGTCAAAAAGTCATAATACATATTGAATAAAAGATCTGTTTGTCTTTTATCAAGAAGACCAATAGAAATCTGAAATCCTCCAGAATCTACAAAGAACTCAGAATCATTAAAGAAACCAAATCCTCTACATTTGGTAAATAATTCATTTTCTTTTTTAGAATACTTTTCATATTTTCTTGCATCCCTAAAATATTGTCCGTAAGAATGCAAAAATTTATTACAAGTGTTAGAAAAGAAATTATTTATATCCTGTCGGGTGAAATTCTGTTCGTATTCATCCCCTTTAATAAATCTATCTAAAATTCCTGCTACTGTTTCAAATCCAGCGCATACATAGTTATTTCTCACTTGTTCTTCTCCTAATTTTCATTACATAATTTATTCCCGACATAGGATATAGATATCCGATGAGAAAGAATCTGAAGTCATTAAAAGATATGAACAAACAAAATATCAAGTTCCCACACATCACCTTGTTTCTCTAGACAAAATAGAGAAACCCCACTATTATCATCTTCTTCTGGTTCACCAACAACTCTAAGAATATCAAACCAAAATGAAATTTTACCATCGTTCCTATAAAAACCAAAGTCAAAAATTCCAACGTAGTAATTAGACATTTAGACCTCTTTTAGAATACCATAGATTTCTGCTTCTCCCAGAACTTTATAAATAACATCATCAACGATAAAATCTTGGCCTCCACGTGGATGATAAAAAATGGTATCTCCAATCTTTACATATTTTACATCTGTACCAATAGATTCAACAACACCTTGATTTTGAGGTTCTGCTTTAACGTTCTCTGGAATCACAATACCACTCTCTCTAACATTTTGCTTGAATACAACTCTAACTACAACTTTATCGCAAATCGCTTCCACTTTCTTCATCTTTCTTGCTCCTTTTCTTTAGTCTATCTGAAACTCTAATATTTTTTAGTCTTTCTTTTTCATTTCGGCGCCTGGCATCAATACTCTTCTTTCTTTTAGAATCTCCAGGTTTCATATAATAAGATTTTTTCTTCAAGTCTTGAAGGATTCCTGATTTAGAAACTTTCTTTTTAAATCTTCTAATAAGAGTTTCTGTATCTTCCCCTTCTCTCTTCTCTACAAATATTCCTTTTATTTCATTTTGTTTTTCACTCATTGATGTACTCACCCCCGGTTTATACAAATCCATATATAATATGTTCTCTGGAAGAGAAGTTGAATTTGTATTTTTCACACATATCAAATACACAATGCTGATTCTGAAATAACTCGTCTCTTGTTTTTCCTTCTGGCATAATATAAACTCTTTCGTTTATATTAAAACTTGTTAGAAACTGTAAGTAATCATGTACAATCTTTCTATCCTCACCAACAACTTTTATATATATTTTTTCGTTTGATATAATTCTCTTAGTTAAATCAGTATAAAAATCAAAATCCTTTTCTGAAAATAACTTTGGTGATAAAATATACTTAACATTCTTTTTTGGATCTACATCTTTAATGAGTTTTATTAAACCATAACCATTTGTTTCTACATTATAATAGTTACAATTTACATAATTTATTAAGTCCAACGTTCCAGATAAATTTAGATTGAATGTTGGTTCTCCACCAGTGATAAGTAGACCACACTTTTTATCATCTACTACATTTTGAATAGTTTGAATTTCATATTCTGACTCAACAGATATTCTCATTTTTACAGAAGTATCACACCAAGGACATGATCTATTACATCTTTTAAATCTTACAATAAGCATTGATTTTCCAGTATCTGGACCCTCACCTTGATATGATTGAAAACACTCAATTAATCTAACTACTTTTGACATGACTCCCCCTTTAAAATTTTAATATTTTATCTTTTTCTTTTACTTCGTTTAGCGGACCAAGTAGAATTTTATATCTATCTTTCCATGAAAATTCTAACATCTCTTTCACATTTGGAATTAAGAAATTTGGCAAACTCTTTTCATCTTCTGGAACTGCCACAACTTCTAACTTTTTACCATTTCCTAAAAAATTCTTATTATAATTTTCTGCTATTTCTTTTGGAGCTCTATCAAGATCAATTCCCTGAACATGGAACAAATAACTTTTTGAACCAACATTATGTGTATTGTACATCAGTTTGTTCCAGTTTTCCATTGCCCTGACTCCTTGTGGGATTGTTTTATAATCTTCTAATTTCTTTCCCCAAGATACTGGTCGAGCAATAGTTTTATCCCCTTTCTTAATCTTATCCATAAAATCCTTTTCTTTGTTTTTAACATATTCGTTAATTCTTGCAATAGATACTTTATCACTTTTCAATAAAATATCAAATAACTCTTTCAAACATTCTTTAGTATAAGATGGATAATCAGACCGTTTTGTATCCAAGCCCATTGCTACAATTTCATCAGTTTTAACACCTTCTTGTGAAATAACATTAACAGCATAATGTTTTTTAGAAATAAATAATCCTCGTTTGATTACTAACTCATTTTTAAGTTCAAGTTTACTCGTTTCAATATCTATATTATGTTTTTTAATTATTTCTGGAATTAATTCTTTATTTAAGAATATCTGAATCCTATTACAATAATCATAAATAATTTTAAGATCCTCAATCTTACCTTTACCAACAATATCTTGAAGTGTAGCAAATAAGCTGTCTGTATCCCCAGTTATAATATATGGTGTTACTCTGGAAACATCACCAAACATTTCTTCTTTTGTTAATGGTTCTGGTCTTATATGCTTTCCTGTTTTAAGAGAATCAACAAAGTTATTTGCTTCAATAATTGCATTTTTAATCATTTCTTGGCCAGTTAAGGTAATTGTTCTAGCACAATCAACATTGAAGAATCTAAAGACCTTATTTCCAAGAATACCGTAGAGAGAGTTTGCAAGAACTTTATAAACTTGCTGTCTAATATCATACAAACCCTTCTTCGCTTCATCTCCTGCTTCTTTTGCCTTAAACATCTTTCCTTTGTATACTTTTCTTGATTGTAAAATACCTTCAAGAATTTCACTATAAAATGATGTTTCAGACTTCTTAAAAAAACATCCATTTATAGAATAGATAAGATTTGAATCTTCAATTTTTTTCAATAGTTGTTCTTTAGTTACTTCAACTTCTACTGGTTTCTGAATGGGATCTACAATTACTTTAATTTTTTCTGGAAGTGCTTCCCGGTTATAAACTAAATCATAACCAAGTTTATAGTCTTTCAGTTTCATGCAAAACGTGTTGACACCTATATTTAGTGTCCTAATAATTGATGGATACAGAGATGTAAAGTCAAAGTCAACAATATAGTCATGCACACCAACTATCGGTTCTTTTACAAATGCTCCTTCAAACGCTTCATCTTTTTCTTGATGAATCGAATTTTTAGAAGCTAATCCTCTTTCTTTCAAAAATGAAACTAATAAAGAATCCAACTGCCCCATCGAGCTTCTTGATCCTCTAAAACTAGATCTACAAATTCTTCTTAGTTCATCTTGTAACTGAATATGTTTTAGTTTATTATTTAAATCTCTTAGGAGAGTAACATCCTTGATATTGTATTTAATTGATCTATTTATATCTTCTCGATACATTTTTGAAAACATTGAAGATGTTTCTAGTTTTCCCTCTTTTAACTCCGCCATTGCAATTGCATTTAATGAGTAACTTTCTTTTTTTGACGGAGTAAACGCTTTATACAAATCAATCATATCCAAACAAATAACACCAGCAACATCAACATATCCCTGATAAAAATCAAAACTGACCTGACTAAATTTAGATAATGTATTTGGATCTATCCCTAATTTCTTTGCCCTATTGATAATCATAGGCATGTCAAAATAGTTACTATTCCAGCCAGTCATGATATCAGGATCTAATTTTCTCACAGCAGAAAAGAATTTTGTTAATAGTTCTTTTTCATTGTTACATATTATGATACTTGGATCTTTATCTATTACTTGTTTATTATCTTTTACGATAGCCTTGGGATCAACAACAAAAGTTGTAACATCGTCATGATAACAATATGTTATCATAACAATTGGATCTTTTGCATCCTCAATATTTGAAAATTCAAGACCATATGCATATGTTTCAATATCTAAAAACATAATATTAAGAGGAACATCTGGTTCGTCCTCTTTCTTTCTTAGATAATAATCTTGTGTGTGTTTAACTGTAATCTTCAAATCACCTTCATAAGTGATCTCAGGATCTAAGTTAAACTTTTGAGAATAGGGAATTTTAACTTGTAATAAATCACTATACGATACTACTTTCTTCGCATCAATTCCATCTTTTACTTGATAACAAATATAATCGTCGTTTTCTCTGTGATATACTTTATTGTTATTCCTGTCTCTAAAGATATAGACAACTTCACCTGTTTTCCCGACGAACTGGGTATCAATGAGTTTATAGTCTGTTGTATAATACTTATCTGGAATTTTGTAATGATGTACACCGGATTTAGATGACGCAATAGATTTTTTAACTTCACTAAATTTAGCTCCTAGAAACTCTGCTGCCCTCTTTAAATCTCCATCAAATTTTGGTTCCATATTTTTATTTCTATTGACATAAGATGGATGAAGTGTTAAGAAGACAGTGTAATCTCTCCATTTGAAAAAGTTGCCTGCTTTATCTGGACTTGTAATACCACTTTCAGCGATACCAAATGCCTTCATAGGAGATGTTCCCATCAAGACAATTAGTTTTGGTTTGCATATATCAATTATCTTAAAACAATTCTCTTTACATTTGGATATAGTTTCATCATCAGGATTTCCTGTATTTCCTTCTTCATTCAGAGTTAAGCATAAAACTGTATTTGTCAATAACCATTTGAAATTCTTTTTGAAATACTTATCAAAATACTTTCTAAACATTTGCCCCGCTCTTCCAATGAGGGGAACTCCTTTTTCTACTTCGTCTTTTCCTGGATTCTCTGAAATGAATATTACTTCTACTTTTGATAGATCATCTTCACTATTTGTTTCTAATATACAAGATGGTGCATTAAGCAGTTTGCAGGTAAGGCAATCTGCAAATGAGTTCTTAATGCTTATGGCCATATAATCTCCTATTTTTTAAATTCTACTTCCATAACTGAAAAATTTTCTTCGACTAGTTCTTTTAGTGAAATATTACTCTTGCTCTTTTTTGGTTCTTTCTTTGCTTTCTTTTTTTCTGATTTCTCAATTCCCAATGCTGTATAAATCGCTTCTTTTTCAGGATTCTTTTCTACTAGATTGCACAATAGGGTTACTTCATAACTTTTTATCGTTGGGAATCTACTACGAATTTCATTCCATATTTTATCTTTCTTCTTTGGATATGGAATATACGATAGTTGATTTCTTTGAATTTTAAAATCTTTAACACATTTCTTAATAAATTTAAATAGTTCTTCTCTATCCAAATACCACAAACCAATATTATTGAACTGTTCATTCAAATAATAATTTAGTTTTCCTGATGCTAAAAACACATTGATTGCATACATTGAAGTAATTGGAGAATTATATTTTAGAAGAACTTCTCTATTTGGAATTTCAGATTTGAGGTTACCATCAAATAACCAAGTGTTGAAAGTTTTAAATGGCATATATCACCTTTATATTATGTTCCTTATAATGCTTTCATTTTCCCAATCAAATTTTCATAAAAATTGTATGCTAAATTATTAGTTTTCAATTCTGGTGCTCTATAATATTGAGGATCTTCTAATAGGTATGAATATAATAAATTTTTTAATTCTTCATAATTATTATATAAGCATCTTGGGGGAAGTAACTCTGGATACGAAAATGCGTTTGGCGCAAGAGGAATAGTATTATTCAAAATAGCATCAACTACTTGATACCCATATGTCTCTTCGCGAGAGCTTATAAGTAATACTCTTCCACTAGATACAAACTTATAATACTCTTCCCAACTATTACATTCTTTTCTAACAATCTTTCCAAATTCTCTTTCAATTTTTTCTTCAATTTCTTGATTAACTTTTTGATATGATGGTCTTGCAACAGAGATTATATTATACTTCTTTTCTTCTTTAAATGTTGGCATTGGTGGATTTGGTAGTCCTATCACTTCTAGTTTTCTACCATTAAAACTTACTATTAAACCAAGTTCAGTTAATTTATTATAATGATATTTACTTCCAATAAAAACTTTATCAAAAATAGATGACTGTCCACACTCGACTAACCATTTACTTCTTCTAACATTTTCAAAATAATCACCAACATTCAAACTTGTAGCATGACAATATGCATAACATTTCCGTGGTCTTCTATGATGTAACACATTTGCAAAGAAACCTGGAAAACTTAAGTCAGACATGAATAATGTATCATCTAGTTTTATATCCAAATCTAAATACTCTTGTATCTGCTCAGTTTCAAATTTTATTGCAGCATCAACTGGAGAAAACATATTTGCATCAGATTTGAGTGCATCGTTCCAAGAATTTTCATCATATATTTTTGAACTATATGGTTGATCCTTAAGTCCAAAATGAGTTCTGATTCCAAGAACAATTACATTATCATAATGTTTCCAAAAGTTTTTTGAAAACTCTGATAGCCACCAGGATTGATATCTGAGAGGAGTAGGATATTGAGGAACAAAAATTAGTCTTCCCATATTCCCTCCAGGGAAAAAATTACTAGCTTCAGCTTTTGCACCCTTTACCATCAATACTGCATGCTACTGGATTTTGAGATTCATCTGTAACTACAGATTCAGCAGAACATCCACAAGAGGAATCTGGAATACTGTCCACACATCCAGTATTTATTGATAGTTCTACAAGTTCATATGCAATAATTCCATCTTTTATTTTCTGCCAAGTTTCTCTATTAAATGGCCCATCTGGAAGGTCATTTCCTCTAGTCCAATCCTCTCCAGCTCTTGGTTTTCTTGTAGACGCTTGACAACCCAAATAACCATCATCATTAACTTTATCAATTGCAACAATGCTATAATAATGAGAATCAGTATAAATATACAACACTACTCGTTCAAAATTCTCATCTGGATCAGTTGGGTTTCCTATTCCTTCTCTTTCAACAATTTGAACAAACTTATGTGTATCATATGGATACCTGGTTATTTCTTTTAACCATTCCATCAATTCTACAATCTTACTCATAAAAACCTCCTATAATAACCACTTACAATATCCTTCAAAAATGTAATACTTACCATCATTATTCCATAAATTCTTTTGAGATGGATATACATCATCAAGAAGTTTCTTTTTTTCATCTTTGTTTTTTACTTCAAAAATATATGGTGCTTGCATATTAACATTGTAAAAAATAACATTATATTTCATTTCTCTTAAAAAATTTTCTCCTATTGAACCAGACATTCTATGCGCAGGATGAAACTCATGAATGGGATCTGGAAAATAATAGGTATTATAGGGAGAGAGAAGATGACCAGGAATAGATTTCTGAAACAACTGAACTTTTAGGTTTGGAACAAAATCTTTAAGTTTTAGGGCTTCTTCTCTTCTTTCATTTGATACATTTTCTGTATAAATAACAACTGGTGAAATATCTTTGTTTGTTAGAATAGAATAACAACCAATTATTTCGTCATCTGGATGTGGTGCAATAATAATAACTTCAGATTTTTTTCCGTTTTCCATTTTTACCTCACAAAATCACTGGGAAATTTGTACTTTGCATTTTCAAGTTCTTCATCTAGGTTTACGTTTTCTGATTCACAGTAAAATTTAATTGCATGAAGAAGACTATCAAATTTCTTTACATAATGTGGTTTATCCCACCAAACTTCTGGAGGATAATGTTGTTTTTCAGAATACAAAAGGTCAACAGTATTATTTGTAGATCTAACTATTTTCGCATATCCCCACCAATTACAATCACCATATACACACCAATTCATATTTCACCTTAATGTAGGATTTGATAAAACTTCAAAGGTAGGATAAAACTCAAAATTTGGACATTCAAATATTGGAGTTACCAGATTAAACTTAACACAGTTCTCATATATTGATTTTGCTATTTCACAATTTCTTTCTTCACCAGGATAGAATTTTGAACATACATAACAAAGACATAACGAAGTATGTTTTCCCTTCAAATCTTCTCTTACCCATACTTCTTTTCCATGATGTTCATACATCATGTACTTCAGTTTTTTTGGCATTTCTCAATCCTTTCCCTACAATCTGGACAACGCCTATATAACTCAACTATATTTTGTTCTGAATCAACACAACCACATTCCCATAATTGACAGTCATATAACTGTGGTTTATAGTTATGTTTATAACCTCTTCTCTTCATTTCTTCAGCAAGTTCATCATGTCTACGCAAGATATTATGAACTTCTACTAAACCACCATTGATATAACCATCAATCTTTTTTCCTTCTCGGAGAGTCCCCGCGAACATGTGCATTTCCAGGTGCTCCCCGAGAAGGTGTTTTCTGCATAGGAGCTTGGGATCCACTTTCCACATCCTCATCGTTCACCTCACGATAACCAACGATTTCAAATGACTCAACTATTTTATCCCAAAGCTCATCTTTAATCAATTATTCTTTTCCCTCTTTAATTTTTTCCATGATTCTAATACGAATTTCCTGAGCTACCTTCTTAAGAGCCTGCATGTCCTTCCTAACCCTACCAGCAGCAGACTTATTTCCCTTTTCTACATACTTGGTAAGATTAACTTCTGCTTCCGCTACTACACCCTTTACTTTCTCTAATAGTGCTTTCAGTTCGTCCATGTTCACTTACTCCTTAAAATAGATTTATTGTATGTTCCCATACTTAAAAAAAGTTTCCCATTATTTATTTCGTTTTTTCCAAGCTTCTTGATATAATCTAGAAATACTTAGAAATATTGCTAAAAAGAATAAACCAAGCATAAATGATGGTTCAGTTCCAAACTCACTATCTATCAAATAACCAATGTAAAAAAACAGTACAGAGGATATAACTATTACAAATCCCCATGTACTTAAGATTAGTATTTTACCCATAGCATTTTAATATTTGTTCTTGGTTTATACATTAAGTTCTATATATATTAATTTTCAAGAAATGAGAAATTAACTTTTTAACCAACAAGGAGGAATAATAATGAAAAGATGTGATTTTTGTGGTACAGTGAAGAAGGCAATTGTAAAAAAAAGACAGTATAGTATTAAGATTTATGATCAAAAGAAAAAGAAGAGAAGCACCCTGAAGATATGCACGAGAAAAGAAACTGTAGTTTATTGCCCGGCATGTAAGGAGAGAATGAAGGCAGAGAGTATAAACAGGAATGACCCCCAAACATGGATTAAATACATGGAGAAAAATCCAGAATACGAAAAAACAATATGTGCTGGGATTCCTGTGATGACACTCAAGAGGATGTTATTTACAGAGAAGAGGAAATTGGAGAAGATGATCTAGTTCCAATTTATAACAAGGAGGTAATTGGATGGCACTTAATGTCAGAAAAATTTCAAATGATGTGTATGAAAGAGTCGGTTCGTATCTATGCAACTTTGGAGAAACACAATATCAAGTTCCAAAGTCTGAGTACGAGAGATTAGCATCTCTCTATAGCAGGGAACTTGGAAGAGAAATTTCTCCAATTGAAGTTCGAGATGCAACTCGAAAATTCAAACACACAACTGGTGTTCCAACAGCTCGTGGGGCAAATTTCAGAGTTCAGTTGGTTGATGGTCAACTGATTACCAGAGAATTATCACAACGATACCAAGCAACTCTTGAAAGGCGAAATAGGGAAGGAAGCGGGAATGGTAGTCAACAGGAACATTCTGGTGATACTACACCCCAGGAAACCCAGACGTTCAATATCCCACCACACCTCAGACCATTTGAGAGAGAGATCAACAAACAAGTAAAACTCCAAACATACAACCTGAGAAAGGAGTTGATGGAGTCGAAGAAGGAAATCAAGGATCTCAAAGAATTGGTCAAAGATCTTAGCTCTTCATGTGAGGCAGAAGCCGAAAGATACAAAAGACTTGTTATCGTACACGATACCAAGATGGCAGAAATGCGGCACATGATGAAAATCGTTGAAGCTGTTGATGAATACACAGCCTTTAAACGATCAACAGAGAAACGAAAAACAGATGTAATCATGTAGGAAAAGGAGATCGTAGCTCAGTTGGTAGAGCATCGGACTTTTAATCCGGTGGCCGAGGGTTCAAATCCCTCCGGTCTCACCAAATTAAAAAGTTGTAATAGATGGTTTGGTTCGATTCCAGAACCCGCACCAGTTTTATCCAGTCGGGTGAAACTCTATCAAGGACGGAGTACTATTACAACTTAAAAAAATAGCAGAGAGGTGTCGAAAGACCGGGAGATTCGTAGTAAAGTTCTCTTCGCCTTAGCCAGAGAACGAGCGTGCTTCAGGCCCGTCCCATTGCAGCTACGAGCATAATTGGGTCCTCTCTGCTAATTTCTATCTTACTATGGGGATAAGATATTTTATGCATAAAAGAAAATCATTGGAGAATATGGCAACATCATTTTTGAGGAACAAGGGATACACTTGGGCAGGAAATAATAAATCAGATCCGGAATTCAAACAAATAGTTGAGAACAGAAGAGAGGAAAAATATTACCAGGTTGGTCCTCTTGGAATGTTGTCCAAGAAGAAAAGTGGTATAATTTCTCCAAGGAAAAGAAGATAGAACTGTGTGTGGGAGAGTGGCGGAACTGGTCTACGCAAGGGACTTAAAATTCCTCGGTATTTCAATACCTTAGGGGTTCAAATCCCCTCTCTCCCACCATTTTTTATTTAAGGATATTTTTATGTTATGTGAGTATGGTTGTGGAAAAAAAGCAAAATATAAACTAAGATGTGGTAAATGGTGCTGTGAAAATAGTTATAATAAATGTTCTATAATAAGAAAGAAAAATAGTGTTGCTGTAAAAAGTAGTTATAATAAATGGAAAAAAAGTTGGAATAATAGAAGTAAAGATGAGCTAAAACAAATTTATAATAAAATGGGAAAGAACTCACTACAAACTAAAAATAATATAGTTAAAAATCTACCTTGGAATGATGTTCCATTGGCAGAAAAATTAAGAAGAGTTTTAAAAGAACAACAAGGAAAATGTTTATTATGTAATTTAGACAAATGGTTAGAAAAACCATTAAAATTACATATAGATCATATTGATGGAAATGGACAAAACAACAATAGAAATAATTTAAGATATCTTTGTCCAAACTGTCATAGTCAAACTGAAACTTATTGTAAAGTCAAAAAGAGAATTTCAGATGAAGAAATAATTGAGTCAATAGAAACAACACAGACAACAAGACAAGCATTGTTAAAAGTTGGATTAACACCAAAAGGTGGAAATTATAAAAGAATAAAAAGATTGAAGGAAAAACACAAAAAAAAAGAATATCATAAAATAAAGGGAGATATATGTAACGGAAATGAGTTCTGATGACTTTATTTTTATATGTTTGCTTGTGTCTGCAATGACATATGGACTTTATTATTTAATTCGACTATTTGTATTTATGGAAAAACAATCTAAAGAAAAAAGACAAATGTTTGAAGAATCTTTAAAAAAGAGTGAACGTGAATACGAGGAACTAAAAGAACGGCATAGACAAAGACATGAAGAATTCATGCGTTTTCAAGAAGAAATTCATAACCAATTTGAAGAAATGAGAAGAAGAACAGAAGAAGCACATAGAAGGGCATATCAACAAGCAACAGAAGTAGGAAGAATTCTTAATAATGATATGAAACTTCTTGAAGTTAAATATCCATTTACAATTAAACAACTCTCAAGTCAACGAAGAAAACTCAGTTTGAAATATCATCCAGATGTAGAAGGTGGTTCAGAAAAGAAAATGAAAGAAATAAACGAGTCTTATGATAGACTAAAAAAGATAGCAAAACAATGAGGGAAATAATGGATGAGTTAAAGAAAAATATTCATAGAGTTCTAAACTATGATGCTCTAGACGCGGCAGAGAAATTTACAGGAGCAAGATACGAAGATAATAAAGAAACAATGGCATTGGGTTTTGCGTTACATCTTTCCAGTACGAGACTTAAAAGAGATATGTTAAAATCCATGAACGACTCATACTTTGGTTGCCCAAAAGGTGAGTTTAAAATGATCGTTGAGAGGTTCGGTTTTGAAGAAATTTTCAAACTGGATTTTTATTCAGAATCATCCAAAAAAATGGAATCTCTGAATATAATGTGGTACAAAGGTATTCTTCTAGTATATGATACATATATTGGAAATGTTAATGGGGGAAAAGCTTATTTCAACTATCTTGTAACCTCTCCATATGATGTAGCTTGTAATGGTCACGCTTTTGATCACGTTAGTGGTGGTATGGATACCAAGGAAGAGATCTGGATGAATTATAAAGGATTTAAGTTACCAGATACATTCTTTTGCGGATGGGATCATAAAGCAGATGATAGATGGGTAAAATTTGGTGATATAGATTGTCGTCAAGGACTCATCTTTCATCTTACAACCATGTTACAATATGGTGAGTTTTTGGAGAAGTGGGTTCGTAAACCTTTCCTTTGGATTCTTCATCATATGGACACCAAAGAAGAAGGGTACGATTATGAAGCAATAAACAAAGAACGGATTTCATTATTTCCAAAAGAAATAATTGAAGCAATTTCACCGAAGGAGGAATTTTAAGATGGGAAAGAAAGTGGAAGAGTTTAATCTTACCGGAGCGCAGAAAAAACAGTTTATGGCACTGAAGAAGATCAAAGACAAAATTGAGAAACTGGAAGAGGAAAAGAAAGCTCTCCAAGCACCGTTGCTTAAATTTATTCATAGTGTTGGTTTGGAAAAAGCAACACTATATGCAGGCGATGTATCAGGAAAATATGGTACATCATCAAAGAAAACCATTCTCAAAAATCTTCTTCTTGAACATGGCATTTCTTCTGACGTAATCAATGATTGTACAAAAGCGGGTAATACCTATGAGTACATCACATTCGGAAAGTAGGAATGGAGCTCTATTTCCAGAAATCATTGAAGTAGAGGTAAAGTTTGAACTTCCCGATTGGTTTCCACCAGAGAGACTGAACTATGATAAATGTATACTTTATCCAAAGGGTCATATCTGGGCGGGACAGGTTGAAAAAACTTGTTATGAGAATACAGCTCTTGATTCCCTTATGAAATTGAAGGAAATCAAAGAAGTTTGTTTTGATCCATTTGGACCATGGTTAACGATTGAATTATCTCTCCATAACAACTTCTATCTTCAAATTGGAAGATTTCAATCTAAATTACAACGATTTTTAAATCGTTATAATGAAGCTCATGGGAAACCAGGAAGGAGGGGACGTGTTAAAAGAAAATGTTATTAAAGCTTATGAAAAAGCTGAGGAAAAGTTTTCCAAAGGAAATATTCTCAAAACTTTTGAAATAATTGAGAAGTGGAGAAATTCCGGCAAATATTGTTGTATCAATATAAAAAGTGATTACAACTACTGCTGGAGAATTGAAATCTTAGAACATCTCTCAGAGAGACACGAACCCGCCTATATAGTAGACGGGTTCGAAGATCTCTATGAAGCAGTTCTTGAGATGGATAAACAACTCAAAAACACTTAAGAAAGGAGAAGGGGTGTCAGAGTTTGATTTAATATCAGTAGAGTCTATTTGCAGTACGTGTGCCTTTTTTCATTTCAATATCCCATGCAACTCAAGCCCCGAGAGATGTGTCAAAAAAGCAAGGATGCAAGATTCATCCTTTCATGAAAGAAGTTTCGATGAAGATGAGGAAATAATGGGATTTAATTTCAAAAAAGGTATACGAAAAGATTATTAATTTGCAAATATATCATCAAAAACCACAGGGATTCTTGATTGAATATCTTTTAGCAGGGGAACCATAACTTCACTCATCTGAGGATGTGGTTTCCCTGCTACACCCTGTGCTCTCATCTTAAAAATATGTCTCCATTCTCTTAAATTAGCTGATGCAACAATTTCAGTTTTCAAGGAATTTGGTAATACTGATCTTGCTTGTTGTGGTGACCAACCAGAGTGTTCTACAAGATTCAAATAAGTCATTTCACTTTCAGCAATAGATGATAACCAATTTCTTCCTGCAGGTGTTGGGCAAGTTTCTACATCATCTACATAAAATTTATTCTGATATGGATCTACTCTATAAATTCCTTCTTCAAGTTTCAACCAAGGTGGAATAATATATGTAACATGACCACCAAAACCATCACCAGAGTAATTACAAAATCTAGTTGATTCCTGACTATATGCAACTAGACGATGCCTCACAAGTTCATGTGTTACACCACGATCTACAATGAAACGAACACTTAAACTATAATGTTCAATTGTAGATTCATGACCACGTTTAATTAATCCTGTCACAAATTTTTTTGTTTTTTCAAAATCTCCAATTTGATGCTCAGACTTATAACAGGTTCTGGCTGCTCGTTCTAAATGTTTAAGAATTACTTCACTATTAATTTCACTTTCAATTTCATAATAGGGCTTAATTAATCTCACAATCCAACTCCTTTCTTTTTCCAGTTGTATAAACCAACAAAATTAAATGCAAGTAAAAAGAGAGCTTCAGATAAGAAGAAATATGTATCTTTTCCATATGCAAACATAGACCACAGAATTTGTGCAGCAACTAATATCCATAGTCCATATCGCTTAGGAATTGATATTACAACTACTCCCCATATGGTAAGGATAGTAGCAAGAAACTCTATTGTAATTAAAATATCATGGATTAAAAATTCTTTCATCATTCTTCATCATTCCCCATGTAATAATCAAACATTCCTATACCAAAATCTCTTTTTCTTTCTAGTGCATTTTCCATATTTCTTGCCATGTCATTAGCTACGTCTATTAATTCAAAAATATGCTTCTTAGTATCATCATTCATATCTGAGTTTAAAACTAAGTATCTTATTTTATTATGCACTCCACATATAACTCTATATTCTTCTCCCCTAACAACATATATTTTCATAGTACCCCCATTCGTTATTCACGAATAACAAATGTGGTGCCCCAGGTAGGATTCGAACCCACAGCGACGAGGATTTAGAGCCCTCCGCTCTTACCATTTGAGCTACTGGGACACACTTTCACAATTCTAATATTTGAAGTTTTTTAAATAAATCTTCACTTCCTGTGACCGTTGCTAATGCAGTCATTTCATTATTCAAATCTGGTTCTCTAAACGATGCATGAGCAATTGATTTCTTATGGAGCTTATGATCCCACCATCCAAGTTCATTAACATCTTTAACACCCAAATAAACTAGAATTCCATTATCCCAGCTATAAAGATGTTTATATGGGAACTTAAGAAGAAACTCCGCTATTGCATGACCCGCTTGAACTGCTTGCTGAATGTTCGTTAGATCTTTCCGAACTAGGACATACATTTTCATATCGTTCTTTCCAGTATTGTTTTGTTTTGTCAATGAACTTTCTGTCTGGCTCATTTCCTTCGGAGGGACGTTCGATTTCATTATATTCTCTTCCCCTCAATTCACAGTAAGCGATGTGGTTGTGACGAAATTCCCATTTCAGCTTGAGAATTTCATATTCTAGAAATGATAATGTATAATTTTCTCTTTTATCAAGTTTTCTATGATCTTTATAAAACCTGATCTCTTTTGCCCAATCTTTTAGTTGATTTTTTAATTCAATGTATTTCTTCATTACTCTATCCTCCTAGTTTTATTTACCTTTTTTAGTTGATAAATAAAAATATGGAGGAGCTCTTTGTTTATCAAAACCCTACGTCATAATAATCACCCCCTATTTAGAAAATTTCCTCCGCTTCATTTCAGCAGAGATTTCAGCTCTAAGTCTTTGAATTTTATCATATTCTTTTATTGCTTTCGTTCTAAATCCCGTCCCAGTAAGATAATTGAGAATTATCTTCAATTTATATTCTGGTGTCGAACTAATTGGACCCATATAATTTCTAAGTTGCTGTAAACACCATTCAGGTCTAACATTCCACTGACCAATTAACTGTTGCCTGGTTTTCTGCCATTCAGGATCTTTAACAATTTCTTTTATATTTTGCATTTTATATCCCTCATTAATTCTTCCATAGATGGAATATAATCTCTATATCTTATAAATTTCCACCCCAAGTTTTCTAGATCATCCTGTCGTTTCTTATCTGAATCTTCGTTTTGATGCCAATAAGAACCATCATATTCAATTGCAATCATATGTTCTGGAATAGCAATATCAATACATCTATTTACTTCTTCAACTGGAAAATTTAATATCGAATTTGAATATATGGATGCAATCAACTCATACAATTTTACTTGTGGTTTAGAAGGATTTTTAATAAACTTATTTAAATAAGCAGCTCCACCATTTATCATCCACTCTCTATGTTCTTTATAAAAAGATATTCTATTTGGATGATTCTTCATTTTATTTATTGTTTCTGAAGAATGATGCTTTCCGTAAAATGGGTTATCTGAGCCACAAAATTTTCCTTTCCTAGATTCACTAATATTCTTTCTATGTTCATCTGATTTTTTCTTTCCTGTTAACGCATTTTTTATATTAATAACTTGCTGAGGGGTTCTCTTTTTTCCTTTTAATCCTAATATTAGTTTTTGTTTAGATTCTTCAGATAAATAACCATGCTTACCTTTGTTCCATGGATCTTTTCCAATTTTAGAATCACTCATTCTTTTTCTTGATTCTTCAGTATGTTTTTTACCTTTATTTGATTTTGATATTCTACTTCGTCTTTCTTTTGAAAATTCTTTTCCTATATTTCCTAAACTATTTTTTAATCTTATATGTGGGCATTTTGTAAATATGTATTCACAACACAATTTTCCATTTTTAAGTTTAAATTTACCAATTTGACCGCATCCATAACTACATAACATTATATTATTTACTCCGGAGTATAAGTTTCAATTTTTAAATTTTTTTCTTCCATTTGTTTATCAAGTTCTTTTTCAATATCATATATACCCTTGATAATCATGGAAGCTTTAAGCTTATGCCATACTTGAAACTCTTTTGTTTTAACCATTCTTTCAAATGCTACTTTTTTGTTTTGTAATTGATCTCTATGCTCCCTCGATTCTCCAACTGCACCAGATTCTCTATGAATGATTCTTACACCAGTCTCTCGTTTATTTTGATTTTGACCACCCTTTCCACCTGAGCGAAAAGTTTGAATTTCAAGATCTTTTTTAGTTACTGAAAACAATAGTTCTTTCATATATTTGTTCCAATTAAATATGCGGAAGAGTATTAATAATCTGATACAGCTCCATCTTACATGACATATGTGTCATGAAATCTCCCCAAAGAGAACTAATAAATGTTTTATCTACATACCAAAGAACTGCCACACCTTCAACACATCCTGGTTTGATAGAATCATAGTGAGCAATAATGTGATCGCTAAGAAGACCAGTAATATTTCTAATAGCTTGAATATCTTGTTTAATAAGACCTTCTGTTTCATATTTTTTCATCACTCCATTAACAACTTGATCCAAATCAGAAAGAGAAACATCACAAATAAGACCAATATACATTGGCCATCCCTTCATTTGATATTTTCTAACTATTAGTGGAGAATAATTCTTTTCTAATAATCTGGTTGATACCTGCGAGTCATCCATCGTTCCTACACGTTCTATTTTCTCTTTTTTACTCATAAATACACCTTTCACTTTTATAGTTTATTCTCAGGAATAGTTTTAGATTCTATATATATTAATAACCAATGGAAGTGATGAGTCTTATATAAAAATATAAAATACCGACAAAAAGAGTGTACCTGGAAACTACACTCTACAAATCGGTGCCTTTTTCAGGAGAGGTAAGCGGCGGATAGCATGCAATCCTTCGCGGACTCCTCACTTCCAGGTTAAAACAATTTTACTACGGCAAGGAGAAAATATATGAGTGAGATAGAAAAGAGAATTGTGAGAATGAATATTCCAAAACCTTTTCTAGCAGAAATTTACTACAACAACAATGAAGAAGAAAGTAATTACGAGTTTCTATCGTTAACTGCGGTAATACACAAACTAATATTTTTCAGATCTAATTCTTAGGCAAGGAGGTTTTATGAGACAAAGATTCGACATTGAGTTAGATCATATGACTTCCAGTGTTCCTCTAACTGGAAGAATTGTGATCTTGGAGTGGAAGAGTGTTGATGATCCTCTTCCTAAAATATATAACACAAGATTTGAAATCAAGGAAGGTGTTTATTCTTTCTCTGCTGACAAAGAGAAAGGAACAGATTCTATTCCTATGATTTCTGAATCTTTCTGTCAACACCTGCGAGATGTACTTCGTGCAATCTACGACACAATAAACTTCAAGTCAACCCACTACCTCTGGAATTTGGAGGATTGATATGAATCCAGAAATCAATTACTTTGATCCAAATGTCTTGAAGGCTGAAGCAGATCTCCTTCTCAAGCTCCAGGAGAGAAAAAATGGGGGTCTGGGTGTGTCATGTGTCAAAACCATTGCAGCATATCTTCAACTTGAAAGATTCGATACTGCAAGGCAAGTTCGTCAACTCGAAGGTGACAAAACCAGGCAATACGAAGATATTGAAAACGAACTTCGTAGATTCTTTGGTTGTCGGATTCATGGAAAACACGATTGTCAAGACTGGATATGTCAAACGAAGACTTATTATCCCCCAGTTCCGGAGAAGTAAATAATTTACGAAGAAAGGAGGGCAGTTACTTGATTGGATTAAGTCTTTCGTTTTGTGTCAGAGATATCGCCAATGGTGTAGTCAACATTGACGACGTAGAAAAAATCATCACTGGTACTCGGTGCGATTCGGCTGAATCCTGGTCGTACCTCCTTGAGCAATACGGAGGTACATACTGGAATGGGATTGAAGCAAAAGCAGAAGCAATTCTCATAGTTCTTCTGAAGAACGAAAAAATCTTTCAACCCAGAACAATTGGAGAACTTCCTCCAAATGTTTCAAAAGGAATCTGGGTTGAAGATGAGAATTCTCTCGCAAAAAATCGAAACTGTTCAGACTGTTCAGTCTTCGAAGTTCCTGATTGTCCACTTGAACTTCGAACTCAACGATATCCTGAAGAATATCGACAACCCCTAGTAACTACGTTCAGATCGGAGACCACGCCGTACCAACTGGGCTGCTTCTACTTTCAAAAGAAGTAGAAGACCAGAATATGAGAGGGGGTATGCTCCCTCTCATATTTTTTGTAAAATTTCATCAAAACATTCAGAAATAGAATAATAGACCTTTGTAGCATGATATTTAATCCAGAAGTTACATTCATGCTTTTTATTTGGATTAATTATATAAACTGGTTTCCCCTGTTCATATGCATAAATAATTTCCATCACTGTTCCAAATGATGGTTCTTCTACAAATGCAACCAAAACATCACATTCTCGAATGTATCTTTTATCTTCTTCTACTACTTGTGGAAATATTTGCTTCACAATTAGTAGTGGGTCAATTAACTCTAGTTTAGGGTTATCTCCATATACCTTATGTACGAACTCACGGTATGCTGTTTCTCTAACCGCTCCAGCAGTATAAATTTTCAATCTTCTCATAATTCGTATGTTCTCACTTTCAGTTTGCTTTGTTCTATGAGATATTTTGACATCATGTCATAATGGTCAAAACCTGTTACTACAATTTCTGAAATACCTGCATTTATAATTTCAACTAAACACGGCGAACAAGGAACTGCACAGTTCATATACATAATACAATCTTTTACAGATACACCAACTCTTGCTGCATTAATAAGAGCATTTCGTTCTCCGTGACCAGCTACACACCATTCAAGACCTTCTCTGGATTTAAAATTAAGAATTCTTCTTGGGCAATTTTTAATACCAGACCTATATGGAATATCTCTTTTAATAAACTCTTGAACTAATCCAGTATCTAACATATTATTATATCTTTCATCACAAGGAGGAACTCCACGGGGAGGACCATTATATCCAGTTGAAATAATTGATTTATCTTTAACAATTATTGCTCCAACTTTTCTAGAATAACATTTACTATTATCAGAAATAGTATCACATACATTCAAAAAATATTGATCCCAGTTCATATCAACTCCCTATACTATAAACTGTAAAGAATCAGCTTGTTTAAATTGTCCAAAATTTAACAAATAATTTGGTTTTTTAGTTTCATCGAGATTTCCTACTTTTACTCCTGCTTCTATAAATTGTGCCTTCTCAAAAACCTCATCTCTTGGTAGGTATCCAAGGATCCAACCAATATTATTTTTTCTACTTATTCCACAAAACAAATAGTAATCACTGTTTTGTTTTCTAAGTTTTGGAAGAAGAAACTCTACATATGGAGATGGTCTTTTCTCTAGTGTTCTAGATTTTATTTCTATTGTTTTATTATTATAAATAATATCATATTCACTTGTATCTGCAAAAGTAGATCCTTTATAATATATTTCAGAAATAATTACACCCATCGCACCAATAATCTTGTCTTTCCCATTATTAAGAGAATCCTTATACTTAGGCATATTTTTACATCTTTTTTCTGCTAAATCCCACATTTCCTTTGTAAGTGTAATTGGTATATATTTCATACTAACACCAACTCTCCATTCTCTTTTAGTTTCTTGAATTTCTTAACAGTATCCTCCGTACCACCTTTCCTATCTTCCGCAACACAAGCAATGAGTTTATCAGAAGTTTCAGCTATTGTTGTATTTCTTTTAAATCCAGCTGCTCTACCATATAAATCCCATCTAGCTGGAAATATTTTGATAGGAACTTTAAATTTGATTGCAATCTGCTCTGCGAATCTATCTCCCCCTTTAGTACACCCACCAGAGCAGATTGTATCACCAGGTTGGTAAACTTTTAAAAAAGCTTCTTCAACTTTTTGATAATCCTCTTTTGTGTTTCTTCTTCTGGATCCTACTATTCCTATAATCATAATCCCCTTCTCATTTTCGTTATCCAGTCAATTGTTCCTGTTCCTTTACATTTATCACAAGGGTCGCCATCCATAAATCCAGGAACATTATATTTGAATTGACCACCCATAACAGCAATAAATATTGGTTCAACTTGAAGATTTACATATCCTAAACCATAACATTTATCACAAGTAAATTCACCAAAATCTTTTGGTTCCATTATTCACCTATTTTAAAAAACAAGGAATTAAAAGCATTATTATCCCTAAACCAGTCATCACTATTATTAAAAAATCTATCATTGTTTTACTCATATTCCTCTTTATGTATACTGACCATACCCACTATAAAGTTGATCCTTACCAATACCGAAGTTCTCAAGAAGCTTCAGTACCATCTCTTTCGTTAATCCCAATGTAGGGGCGTATACTTTGATGGGATAGCTTCCAGCAATTGCAAATAGTTTATTAATCTCATAAACATAATCCTGGTAACAATCTGGAAAAAGTCCTTCTCGATCTGAGTAGTCTGGACCATACCAGATTTCCTGAATTCCTTGAGATTCTGCTTCACTAAGAGCAATTGATAGAAACATTGTATTTCTTCCAGGAACATAGTGTGGAGCAACTCCTTCATATCTCCCTTTTTCACCATCTCCTGTAAGACCACTTTGGGCAGATAATCCTGTTATGATAACTTTATTCCATTCGATTTTTTGAGCATTTAAGTATTTCTGAGCAAATTCCAATTCCTCCTTATGAAGTTGCCCGTAATCAATAAGAAGAGCATAAACACTTTTTCCCATTCTTTTGGCAATTTCTAATAGAAGAGTACTATCTGCTCCACCTGAATAAAGAATTAAAATCTGATCTTTATAAATTCTATTGTCTTTCATATACACTCCTTTTCGCTTTTCTTTATATTAATTTATTCCCGTATTTTTAGAAAACTTCCCACTAAAAATAGTATCCATTTTATAGTTTGTTTCTATATATATTAATTGGTAATAAATAAGGCAAGGAGAGTTTGTTTTATGAATACCAAAAAGTTCCTCATGCTCACTGCGTTCTGCGTATGTTGCATTGTCATCGGACTTTGCATTGGGGTAATGACAAAGACAATCATTAACGATCTACAGAGAGATGAGATCTCCAAGAGAGCAGATCTCGAAGCAAGGAAACAGGTTGCTTCTCTTTCTGAAACAACCAAAGAAATCTTCACAATCTCAATTCATGGGGAGGATGCAAGAATCATTAGATTCACTGCAGTTGATGGAGAAGATCCTGAACTCATTCTTGAAACAACTCTTGAGATGAAAGAACTTCTTAACCAGTTGATTTTAATTGGGTTCTGGGAACTTCAGGTTACATCTCCCGGAAACGAGAATATCATTTCAGTAGATTTCAAGAAAATGAAAATCTCAAAAAAGACAACAGTTTAGAACGGTTACCCTTAGGTAACTGAAATTTCACTAAGAGAGGAGTATTTTATGGAAGAGTCGAGAAAGCCCATCAGAACCAAGATCATTCAGAAGTATGATGATGGAACCAAGGTCGTGAAGCAGATTCCCGAACCGGAAACGGAAGTCATCGAAGCTCCCAAGCTCTACAAGGAGACCAGGATCGACTATTATGGAGAACCGCCTGTCATGGACAAGTACATCCTGTGGGGAACCGCAGCCTTGTGTTTGATCGCCGCAATGGCTGCTGCCGCGTACATTCTGTACAAGGAAGATGAAGCCCCTGCACCGGCACTGGCTGCTTCGGATCAGCTGTAGAAATTCAGAAGTCTGTGAAATCACAGGAAAATGGGAAGAGTTCGCTCCTCCCATTTTTTTATCCCAACTATATTTTTTTGTTTATATATAGATCTAAATTCTATATATATTAATATCTAATAAAATAGCAAGGAGAAAATTTTATGACTATTAGATTAATTAAGTTAGATAAAAATAACTCTATTATGGAAATTGTAGAGATTCCTTCTTGTGAGTTGAGAAAGGATCAAAAAACATGCAATGGAAATGCTAATACAATAATGAGAAACATTATGAGAATGTTAGCTGAAGAAGAAACCAGACATATTTCAGTAGAAAGGGTAGGGTGACAATCATGTCAGTTCGAAGAGCAGAATTTCCCCTTTTAGAAAACCTCATGGATACGATTCTTGCATTCAATAAAATTGAACAAAAAAAGATTCGTGAGTATGAGAAAAGAGTTCAGATTGCAAGAAGAATGTCAGGAGGAGATGAAGAAAAGTTTGAGGAGTTAAAATCCATGATTGATCTTTCCAGTTTAATTGATCATGACGTTGACTTTGCTGGAGTCAATCCTGAAGTGAAAAAGATTCTTCTCAATCCCAAGAACCGACCTGTTCTTCTCGCAGCATCCCACACCAAGGACCACCTCAGGCAGAAGAGACTTAAGAGAATGGAAAAGCCTGCGGAGTACACAAAGAAGAAGATCAAAAATATAAAAGACAGAACCAAATCGGATTTTGGAAAGACCATGTGTGATATAGCATGGATGGGAATCAAAGCCAAGTTTGGTCTGTAAAGAAAGAAAAGATGAACTGGGAAAACCAGGTCATCTTTTTTTAAATCTTCTGTTTTATGATTTTTATTTTTTGTATTGAAATTCTTGGAATAGATAATAACATTCTTCCCATTCCTTCTTCAATTATATCTTGACATATAACAACACAATCTTCTGTTTCCCCAACCAGTATTCCAACTGTAAATAATGTCTTTGGATTCACTATTGGAATATCTTCTCCTTCACAAATATAATCACATTTATAATATGTAGCATCAGTCCATTTGATAATTGCTATTTTAATCTCTTTCATTAACATACCCCCAAGAAGCCATATTCATTCCACAAATTGTATCCATAGAAAACATATGCATACATTTATCTAATTGCTCTTTTAGTTGATTATAATGAATCATAGCATAAGATACTGCTTCATTTAAACTTTTATCGTCAAATGAAATAACTCCTTTTTTTTTATAAAAATTTAAAAGTCTAGTTTGATTTCTAATTAATAATGGTGTTCCCGAACAAAGAATTTCAGTTGAAACTCTTGGACACCCATCTTCTTTATTGGATGTTACTATACCAAATTTACTACAA
>Ga0302248_1000664_pt1 | contig 30823 bp, 40 predicted proteins | sample AAG_UR_Leu_MG_FD_193528 | JGI IMG/M metagenome (GOLD analysis project Ga0302248, IMG submission 193528) | Enriched activated sludge microbial communities from anaerobic digester in WTTP, New Holstein, Wisconsin, United States - AAG_UR_Leu | ecosystem: Engineered > Bioreactor > Anaerobic >...
CGACCTGGATGTCGCTGGGACATCCGAAAATTTCTGAACCTCAAGGATGCTACCTGGGTTTATTCCATGTGGCCAGGCTACTTTCAGACAAGCAAGCCGTTAAATAAGCTGCGGTCATACTTTGAGGAGAAGAATGTCCGGATCGAATACCTGCATACAGGTGGCCATGCAAGCATACAAGATTTAACAAAACTGGCGAAGGCACTTAACCCTTCGACGCTCATTCCCATCCATAGTGAGCATGCGGAGAAATATAAAGATTATTTCCCGAATGTGACTCTCTTAAATGACGGAAAGGTATTCCTCGTTGGATAATGGAAATGAAGCATAATCTCGGAAAATACGAGTTAGAATGGATCCCTCTCATGACCTCTGAGTCGATGGATGGATCAGGACATGGCATTGAATTTCAGCACAAACTGGGCAAGGGTTATCTTGTGATAGGATTCATAGAAGGATTTGCTTGGCAGAATGGTCTCAGCAATCACGTTAAAGTATATTATCTATCGCCTGAGAGCACAGAGTGGGGAGAACTGCTATCCAAGGCAGCCGACATTTTGCATGAATTAACAGATTATGTATATGAAGTACTTGAGAAGAAAGGACCTGGCAAACAGAGAGAGAACATGCGGACATGGTTTAATGGATAATCGTCGTAATTGCGAAGGAGCGAGTTGAATGTCTGCTATAGTGGAAAACACATTCTTTTATAGTAAAAGACAGCGTGATCAGTTTAAGAAACGTGAACTTTTTAAGGAATGGTATAAACAGTATCCTCAGATATTTGATGAGGACGATTTCCGTATTACTGTTGAACAGTCGAAGGGTCATTATTTCGAATGGCTATCAGCCATCCTCATTTTCCATAATTCTGGATACCTGAGCCTTGTCGAGAAGTATCAGTTCAAGAGCCACAAGAGGAAGCATGATATATTGAAACAGTTCGCGTATTCTGGTCAGATAACCGCAGAGTTATATGATTTGATAATCAATGGGAAGAAAAATGGTTTTGGGAACAGCCAATGTCCAGATCTCTTCGTCTACCTGCCAGACGGCAGTGATTGGTATTTCTGTGAATCTAAAGGCTCGGACGTTATTACCCTTTCGCAGAAAAGATATTTTGAGAGATTGTGTCAAGTCTCTGGAAAGAAAATTCAATTGATGAAATTCAACCAGCTGGATTGAGTGTCAATTAGTGAGAACTTCTCACACTGGATAGAACTATCGACGGCAGCGGATCGGCGCTAAGGACAGAGGAGGCGTAAGATGCTGGGAGTACCGAAGTGCTGGGACAGAAAGTGCAAGCATTTTCTCGGGGTGCTACAGCCTGACGGGACGGAAGAGAGCGAGGTAAATTACTGCAAGGCGTTCAAGAAAGGAATCCCGGATGAGATCGCGTATGGGGACAATCCCCACCTCGTTCCGTTACCGGGACAGGGAAATAAACTCTTTTACAAAAAAGTGAGGTGAGAGTCACGGAAGAGCAGTGGTACTAGGTTACCGATATTCGTGACTTTCTTAATTAACAGATTCTCATTCACTTCTTTTTACCGTTTTATCTCCTTGGAATTATTCCGGATATTGTTCCGATTTGCAGTTCTGGGTAAATACAAGGGAAACGGGGCGTGGGGGCATCAACTCACGACAAGGTTGCTACGTTTTATTGAATTTCATTAATTGCTTATATTGCTCATGTGTCAAGTTTCTATATGGTGCTCTCTCCTTCGAAAACTTTTCAAAGCCGGCTAATTGTTGTATACATTCAACTTTGATCGGTTTCTCCATAATCACTAATGTATTCGGCGCAAAATAGTTACTCCAAGGGTAATCACGTTCTTCATTTGTTTGTTTGACTTTTTCAATTTCGACCTCGACAGTAATAGCCTTCAAGTATTTATCATACAACAATAATTTCCTGCCAGTTCCATCAAGGTTCTTATACTCACGAGGTGTGTTCCACCGTGACCATAGACCTCTCCTCATTTCTTCAATATAATGCTCGGCATTTACTCCTGATTTATCGCCGAAAGCAATCTTAGAAATAATTCCAACAATGTCTTGTTCAAATATTGAGTCTCTAATGAGGTCTAAATATTGCTCAATGATTGATTTCAAAACACCATGCTTATCACTGATGTACTGGCTTAAATAATCATAAACATTCTTCCATTCCAAGTGGCGTATGATTTTGTCATTTATTTGCAAATACTTACGAATGTAGCTACTATTTGAATCATCAGGCGTCAACAAAACAAGAACTTGTTGCTTATGATTATCGTTAGCAAATACTTCTAAATGTCTATTGAGTTGATCATCTCTCAATGTAGCTGAAACAATTTTTGTCTCAAATTGAATGGTTGAATACTTTCCAATAAGTTGTGCATCCACCGTACTCTTGGTTTCATACCCCTCTAACACTTGAAAGTATTTATATTCATCAGGAGTATCTATTCTAAGCAAGCGATTCAAAAACTCATTCACAAAATTAGGGTCTTGAATATTGCCGAGGCTTAGAATTGATATTAAGCCATTTGTAAAATGATTTTCTTTTTGACTATAGCTACTAAATATATTCACAGCTTTATTTGTTTTTGCCATTTTTGCTTCCTTCATTATAGAGCTGTCGAACAGTTATTAGGCGGGTCCGCATAAAACGCCATTGGAGATACTGTCGGAGGCGAACTCGACCCGTATGCCCCGCTCGGGGTAGGGGACTGGTGGATAAGACCCTGGCTACCCGATTGGACATAGGCACTTTGCAAAAGAAAGCAGGGGGTCGTGTTTATGATCATACATCAGTGAAGAGGAGAAGGTAGTCACTTCCGCTTGCTAAAGACATCTATTGCCAATGGGATCGTACTTACCGCCCCGACCAGGAACAATCTCCATCCAATTTTCTTTCTCTTGTCCTCTCTGATTATATCTGCAAGCAACAGCCCAATACCCACACCACCTATCACGCGAGTGCCGGCTATTAGCATGATCTCCGGCAAGGTCAGCGCTGACTTCTTCATACTGCCTCCTCATTTAGCAGTCGCTCCCATCGATGCATTGACTGCTCTAATCTCCTGAAGAAGCTCCTGCTTCGATATGATCCCCTTCCTATCGAGCAGGGCAATGAGCGCCTCTGTCTGGATGATCTCCGATATTATCAACTCGCGGAATGTGACAGTCTCCCGAGAATCCAGTATTTGCGTCATCTACTCACCTCTAACCCTACCCATTTCATGGTCTGAAAATCGCATCCAGTAGCCTTCGTGTTGCTTCATATATAGCAGGATCCTTGCTCGCCCTGGGACCTGCAACATTGAGAGTTTCTATTTGATTCCTTTTCAGCCAGATTCGTACAGTCTCGCTCGCCTCATCGATGCTCATCCTGTTGAAATCGACGTGAATGAACGGCTTGTCCTTCTTTTCCGAAAGAAATTGAGTTAAAGCGGAGCCTCCGGTCAGTCTTCCATGCGACATGATCAATGTCCCGTCTGCAGCGAGAATGTTCTTCTCCGTGCGCTTTGAATAATCGGAAGTCGGCATTTCCTGAAGCTTGTACTTGTCGGGCAACGTGCCGTCTTCGGTCTTTCTTCCTTTGGGAACCCATCCGCCATAGGGTATATTGAATTCAATGGCATAGTCCAATGCCGCCCTGTCTGCTCCGGTCTGACCTCCTGATATAATCTTCATTTCGTTCCCAGACTCTAAATAGGATCACTTCCTGCCATTCATTTTATCCGCATCATACCTCAGCACCCCATCCTTTCTCACAATGGCCAGCTTGTGCTCCTTCCTCAAATGGGTCAGATGGACGGATACGGTTGCCTTTGTTGTCTTTGCTCTTTTCGCCATTTGCTCAATAGTTGCCCCATCCAGGAGCATCTCGTCGATCATATCTGCAGTTGTTCCTATCCCGTGCCTCAGCCAGTTTCTGTTCTTGAGTGACAGTTCATGTGACTTCTCAGCATACGCCGTGTCTGCTCTGTCGAGCTTCATTCCGCTGCTCATTGAAACACCTCCCGTTTATCCTGTGCAAATATCTTAGCACTTATTTCAGACCGAACAATATAAAAAAGGAGAGTGACCATTATGCTTATTATTCCTCACAAGAAACTCAAATCCCGCGAGGCAACCATGGAATCTCTGCTGGATCCTGCCCGACTCAAATCCTTCGTCCAGGAGCTTCGCGCATACCTCAGGAGCACACAGTATCTCTGCGTAAAAGAGGGATTCGAGAATGACCCCAGGAACTGTGTCCACCGAGGCATGTATGACAGACCAGAACCGGTGCTCTTCAGGAGGTTCAATCATTTTTGCACGGAGCGGGGGCTGGACTGGGAAGGCGCTCGCGAGATGGTGGAGAATATGTTGAGTGAGAGGTTTATGTGCGAGTGCGAGATGGTCTGGAGGTTGAAGGATGAAGAGATAGAGGATAGGTGGTGAGAAAGAGGATATTATAGTAACTTCCTTTGATTATTCCGCTTCAAAAGGGAGATATGTCTTGTCGATTAGTCCCGACATTATTATTGTCGATCGAAATTTTTTCTCTTTTATGCCAGCAGTTCAATTGCTTTCATCTGCGCGTCGGTATCTCCCCAAAAGGCATGGATGCCCTTCTTTTCGAGTAATTTTATTGTCAGGTCGCCAGGTTTGTTTTCAAATGAAAATACCAATTTAATGCCTGGATTTTCCTTCTGAAAATACAGGAGTGTATCTGCGTCTTTTGCAACCATATCTGACATCACTTGGCCCGAGTAAGACTTGCACTCGATTGCTACTTTCTGTCCGCGGGAAGTTTCCATAAAAATGTCAATGTCTGTGCGAACCTTGTTTGGGTCTCCATAAAACTCATTTCTCATCTTGATGATTTTATGGCCATTACGAGTTGCAGAGTTTGCTAACCTGAGTTCAAACAGCGCTCCTTTGACATTAGCATAGTCTGCGGCGCAGAGAAGTTTTACGACATTCTCGAACCCCTCGACCTTGCCGAGACTTCTGTAAAGGTCATCTGCCTCAGCGGAGGAAATGACATTTCGCTCCCTCGCCACAGCAAGTAGAATTGCTTTTCGTGTTTCCGGGGGATACTTTGTGATGGCCTTCGTGATCTCCGGCAGATTTTTCAGTTTCGACAACGCCGAGATTTCCGAATGACTAATTTTTGCTGCCGTAATTGCTGCATCAACCACTCTAGGCAGTTTCTGGGCAGTGCCTACCCCCGCAATCGCATTACAGACAAGAAGGATGCTCATCATGATAAATATAGAAATGAGAGCTTTAATGTTGATACGATATAGCATGCTCTTCATGGTTAATCCTCCGCGTTACTGAACTGACACTTTACACTGGTAATTGGAAACAAAACTTTCCAGTTGAGTATGATAACCTTCGTACTGGCCGATTGTTCGATTGAGATCTAGTAAGGGTTTCTTGTTTTCCGGATCTTTGAGGAACTTCTCGTCTGAACTGACATCATTCAGGCAAGTCTTTGCGACATATAAGTAGTCGCTGTAATCATTCAGAGATGTCTTAAGTTTGCTCTTTGCCAGATCACATTGAATCGACTCTGGAGATATAGAGGTAACAATTCTTATAAAGTCCTGTTCCTTCTTCGTCATAACAAGAGATTTAACTAATAAAGCCTGATTTGCCTGAGTGCGGTATTTTCTCTCTGTCCTCACCGTGATGTTTTGTATCCTCACAAGATGGCTTGGTTTCATCTTGTCCAATCTGAGCATTAAACGGTCGACAAAAACTGATAGGGTGAATGGTATCAGGTCGTTGTCTTTTTCGTTTTCTATGGCATACTTCAAATGATCGATACTCCACGATACATCGACATCTCCCTTGGATAAGCTGGTAATCGCCAATAAGGCGTGAGGCAAAGTGATTGAAATATTTGATTTGCGATCGGTGTTCGCTATCCTAACCTCGGAAATGGCGTGTTGAGCGTAATAGTAAGAGTTATCGTAATTCCCAGCATTCAAATAGAGGAGTGACAAAAGGGTGTATATCTGGCCAAGCTCTTCATGTGTCTTCAGATCCTGATAATTAAGGGCGAGGTTGATCCCTGCAGTAATGACCCGCTGATTGCTTTCATCAAATTGTGGCTTTGATGAGTCATATTGTTTGTTTATCGTTTCTATGATGTCCTCATATAACTTCGAGCCGCGATCATTTCTCGGCAGAGGAAGAACTGGAAGCGTCTTAGCACGTTCCATAAAAGCGGACTTGTCATATACTTCTAAGGATTTACTCAAAGTATAATCGATCACGACGTCTGAAGTGAAAGAAAGGGCCGCAGCTAATATTGCAGTTCCACCTAGTATCCCTAACCCTCCGGAAGCTATACTCCCACCACCAATCAACGCGAGACCATAATTCGTTGCAGCAATTCCAGAAAGACCGGCTGCTTTCCCAATCCAAGTGCCGATAGTCACTATCATTGGTCCACCTGTCCCACCAGAAAAATATATGATGAGAGCTGCGCCAATTGCGATTACTAATGCAATACCAACTGTTTTTAACCAATCTATAGGTGACTTGGAATAAAAGGCTTGAAATGTCAGGTTTTCATCCCATGCATAAGCAGAGCTTGACAAAATGATAAGGAAAATTAATCCGCTCAGTACGATGCAAAGATATTTTAACCAATTACGCATGGCTAAGCTTTGCCTCCAACTTCATTTCATGGGTATCAATTTCAATAAGGTGAATACTCCATCTTGTCTTTTTTAGTGTCTTACCTTGAACGGTATCGCCAACAGAGACTTTCACAACGGTGACATGGGGGATTATTGGATGCGAATTAGTCTGGTTTGATGCACATATAATGGGGGGGAATACTACGAGGGCTGACAAAACAGCTAATGAAGCGATAGTAGGCGTTGATAGCCTGAATGAAGCCTTTCTAAAATTTCCCATCTCCGACCCCCAGAGCAGGAACAGGACATGAAAAGCACATCACTCACAAATTATTCAATAAATAAACTAATAATTTCAATTTCTTATCTTACAATACACTGTCGATAGACTTATTTCCCCGATCAATTCTCCCTTATACTTGCAACTAATGTTCCTAAATCGGCTTCATCAAGTTGGAGTAAAAATTCCAGGTAGGCGTCTGTCTGCAGCAGTCTCTTGAGAATAAAGACGAGATCTTCCTTTGCCATCCCTTCCTCCCCCCAGTTCCAGGATAACAAGTGCTCCTATATATATAAATCATTGAAAATTCAAGGATATTCTTGAATTGCCCACAATTCGTCCGGAAAGGAGAAGAATCACCATGCTCAACCAGTGCGTTCTGACAGGCAACCTTGGGGCGGACCCCGAAATTTTCTACAGTTCCGAGGGGAATCCCGTAACGTCGTTCAACATCGCTTTTCACTCGTCCAAGAAGAAGACCTGCTGGATCCGGGTCGTCTGCTTCCAGAAACTCGCAGACATCGCAGCCAGGTGCCTTCACAAGGGAGCCAGGATCGCTGTCATCGGGACGCTTGACAGACATGTCTGGGAAACCGATGAGGGAGTCTCCAAGAGCACTTACCAGCTCATCGCCAATTCTGTGGAGTTCATCAAAACCGATGGGCGCGGTTTCAAGGAGGGAGAAGCCAAAGACGACACCCCCTTCTGAGAAAGGAGAGGGGATGCCATGCAGGAGAAGACCATAGGGCTCATCATCAAGGCGGCGGAGATCGCCATCGGCATCGCCATACTCATCAAAGAAATCTTCGGAGGTGGAAAACATGACGACAGTGGAGCTTCAAAAAAGAAGTGAGAAGGCACAAAACCTTCGAGTGATCCAGGTGGACGAGAGCTGGTTCTATGTGGAGTCCGACGAGCAAAAGATCTGTTACAAGGTCTTCTTCGTCGATGAGAACCAGTACTCCTGCACCTGCGGGGATTTCGCGAGAGGAATCAAAAACGATCAGACCTTCAAGTGCAAGCACATCCTGGCGGTCATGAGCTGCGTGCCCAATGGGGAGCAGGAGAAGGCGCAGTTCCTGGAGCGTAGGAAACCGAAACTGGACGAGCGGTTCATCACGACGATCGAGAACAAGGATTTCGTGCTCTACGCGGGGCTTCTTGACCTAGGGCACCAGAAGGGAATCCTCAAGATCGACGTGGAACCCCTTCAGCTTCCCACAGCGGACAATGGTCACATGGCCATCTGCAAGGCCACTGTGCTGTCCAAGTCGGGAGAGGTCTTCACGGATGTGGGGGACGCAAATCCGCAGAACTGTCACCCTCGCGTGGCCAAGCATCTTCTGAGAATGGCCAGCACCCGAGCAATTGCCAGAGCCCTTCGTTCCATGACCAATGTGGGCATGACGGCGCTGGAGGAAATCTCGGATTTCGGCGAAATCATCGACATCAAGCAGGAAGACAGCAACACCCGAAAGGTTGCACAAGCAGCGCCCAAGAAGATCGCCAGAGCGAAGGAGACGAAGTCCATTCATGACAAGGTGGACAACCCTGACAAGAAACAGGAACCAGTTTCTCAGGCGACTGCAGAGAATCCCACTCAGGCGCAAGCTGCCCCTCAATCATCTGGCAATGGCAACGGTCGAGGCAAGAGCAAGCAGGAGATTGCCCCCAAAATCTCCTCTGCCCAGGCCAATGCCATCGCCAACCTCTCCCGAAGAAGAGGTATCTCTATCGATGAACTCGAGAAGATGGCCGTCGATGCCTATGGCGTCAAGGTCGAGCACCTGTCTCAAAAGGATGCCTCGGCTCTCATCCGGCAACTTCAGCAGTCCGCTTAATCAATCCCTTTCATAACTCTCTATCTCCCTTTACTCCACATCCGGGACAGGATGCATGGGGATTGGTGCGTCCTGTCCCATCTTTCATAAAAAGCGCAGGATCCTGCGTATTTCGAGTCAGGAGGAATCACATGGACTTGAACGACATGAGAAAGGAACCACATCTCTCAGCGTCAGGCATCGGGGACTATATAGACTGCGGCATTTTGTACCGTCTGTCACGAATCGAGAAACTCCCCCCACAATTCCGAGCTGATGCATTGGAATTCGGAAGCTGCATCCACCTTGCCCTTGCCGACTTCCACAAGCAGAAGATGGACGGGAAGACCATGACTGCCAAGGAGCTGCACGAGCGCTTCGAGCGTTACTGGAGGGCGACAGCAGAGGGCTACGATAACATTCAATATGCCGAGGGCAAGAGCTTTGAAACCCTGCTTATGGAGGGCAAGGAGCTCTTGACCACCTATTATCACAAGTGTCCCCACGAGCAGTTCAGAGTTCTTGCCATCGAGGAACCCTTCTCCTTCACACTGGAAAACTGCCCCGTCAAGATCATCGGCGCCTTCGACCTCGTCGAGGAGGACGAATCCGGCACCATCATCATCGTGGACTGGAAAACCTCGGGAAGAGCTTACTCCGCTGATGAGGTGGACAGAAACTTCCAGCTGACCCTCTACCAGATGGCAGCCAGGGCAAACGGTCATGCAGACAGGGAGATTCTGCTGAGATTTGACTGCCTCATCAAGACCAAGACCCCCAAGTTCGAGCACTACTATACGACGAGAACCGAGAATGACTTCAAGCGGGCGGAAAAGAAGATCGCCGAGGTCTGGAGGGGCATCTCTAATGGAATCTTTGTGCCAAATGATGGGGCAACGAACTGGCGATGCAAAAATTGCTCATACAAGAAACACTGTGACGAATGGTTCGAGAGGTGAACACCATGACGGAAAAGAGCATAAACGATGCGCAGGAGTTCCTGGTCATCGACTACGGAGGCAGAACGAGACGAATCCTGGATATCACGACCCTTCTTCAAAACCACACGGAGGATGCGGTCATTCGATTCCTGAAGGGCCTCCTGAGGGAAAAGCAAAAGCTGATGAGGCAATACCTGGTGACGGACAAGACGAGCCCTTATCTGGATCAACTTGTCTCTGAAACCTTCCGGATCGGCATGGCCATAACCGTCCTGGAGCGAGAAAGCGAGGTGAGTATCAGCAATGCGCTTAAACAAGGAACAGGAGAAGGCGGCGAGCTTTCTCACGGGAACGGCAGCTGTGATTGCAGTTCCAGGTAGCGGAAAGACACGGACCATGATGGAGAGGATTGGGAAATTGGTAATTGAGCATGGAGTAGCCCCTGAGAACATCCTGGGTCTCACGTTCACTCGAAACGCGGCAGAGGAAATGAGGCAACGACTGATCCCAGTCTTGGGAAATCAAGCAGCAAGGGTAACACTGAGCACCATCCACAGCTTCTGCCATTATCTGCTTCGCAGCGAAGGGAGGATCTTCGAGATCCTCTCGGGCAGAGACCAGCTTGTTTTCATAAGGGGCATCATGAAGGAGCAGAAGGTCAAGAACCTCTCCATCGGGATGGTCATGCAGGAGATATCCCTTGCCAAGAACAATCTGATTTCGGTCGAGGAGTTCAGGACACTTTATGATGGCGACAAGACCATGCTGAAAGTAGCTGATGTCTACGAGCGCTACGACCTGGAGAAGGAAAAGCGGTATCTCTACGACTTCGATGACCTCCTGGTCAGGGCATATCAGCTCCTCAGCGAGAACCCATCCATCAGGGAGAAGTACACCGAGCGTTATCTGCACCTTTTGATCGACGAGTACCAGGACACGAACCCACTGCAGCTAGAGATTTTGAAAACCCTCATGGATGGGTCAGGCAACGGGTCCAGCTTCTGGGTATGCGGCGATGACTGGCAGAGCATCTACGGGTTCATCTCGGCATCAGTGCGGAACATCATCAACTTCGAGCAGATGTTTCCGGGGTCGAGAATCTTCATCCTCAACCGCAACTACAGGAGCACTCCCCAGATTCTCAGGGTCTGCCAGAACCTCATCGAGCACAACGAGCGAAAGATCCAAAAGACCCTGATGACCAAGAATCCAGATGGGGAAGAAGTGGTAGTCCTTGAAGGCTCCTCTGAGGAGGGGGAGGCTCTTAACCTGGTCAACGAGATCCAGGAGCTCATCTGGAACAGGGGATACGAGTACAAGGACATCGCAGTATTGTATCGTGCAAACTTCCAGAGCAGGGTTCTGGAGGAATCGTTTTCCCAACACAAGATCCCCTACCGCATCGAGAATGGTCTGGGATTCTACAATCGCCCAGAGGTGAAAAAGCTCCTGGACTACCTCAGGGTCATCTCAGGCCCCAACTCCGATGCCGGCGACGAGGCATTGCTGTCCATTCTCAATGTGCCTGTCCGCTACATCGGCAGGAAGGTCGTCACCCAGCTCGAGGAGGAGGCTGCAGGCAAGGGGGTCCATCTCTACGAAGCTCTCAAATCGTTCAGACCGGATACCCCTTTTATCCGGAAGAACGTCAGGGAGCTCGTCTCGTTCCTGGACCCCCTGACCCAGCTTGCCCATACCCTGCACCCCGCGGAGGTCATCAATCTGCTGAGAAACAGTCTCGACTATGACCGCTACGTGACGGACGAGGATATCCCCACTCCCGATGATTCCAAGATCCAGAACCTCAATCAGCTACAGCTCGCAGCGACCAGGTTCTCCAGTATCAAGGCATTCATTGAATACACGGAGACATTCCAGGACGAGACGACAAATGACACGGAGGGGGTGTCCCTGATGACCATACATAAAGCGAAGGGGCTGGAGTTCCCCGTCGTCTTCGTGGTCGGACTGGTCGAAGGGATACTCCCCTCCAAGAAGGGGGACATCGAGGAGGAGCGCAGGATTGCCTTCGTGGCCATGAGCAGGGCGATGAAGCTGCTCTTCCTCAGTTGGTCCCACACCTACCTGGGGCAACCATCAAAACGCTCCGTCTTTCTCGATGAGGCGATGGGGGTCAGACAGGACCCATAACCCCCTCCAGAACCTTATAAAACCGTCCACGGCGAGAGATCTCCCTTAAACCCTGTCTCGATGGGGAAGGATCAATTTGACCTTCCCCTAACTTACCAAAGAGCAAGTTATCAACAGAGAGGAGAAAAGCTATGTCATTTGAATTGTTGCACTTTCGCGATTCCGACAAGATCCTGAGAAAGAAGAAGATGGAGAAGCACCTGCTGGCAACCCTTGAGTACATGGACGACGCACTGTTCGGAACCCTGCACAGGGGGGAACTGCTGAGGCAGGCGCTCGAGGAGATGCACTGGAGGAAGGAGCCCCTGAACATCCTCGACGGCAGACGGTACTTCTACAAGGGGCTGTCGAACGGCATCGCCATAGACGGGTCGCTCAACGTCTACGAATTCATCCTGGAGGGGCTCCTGAGGCTGCAGATCGGGTTTGCCCGACAAAGGGTTGACGCGGGCGTCTTGCTCCTCAATGGCAGAAGGAGCGATAAAACGCCATTCGGGAGCACCAGGGAGCTGGTTCAGAGGGAGATGGAGCAGCTTCTTCCCGTCATCACTCTGCCGGTCACCATCGTTCTCTTCGATCTGGGTCAACCGGGAATTCTCGTCAATGAGAATGAAACGGAAGCCCCGGGCGAGCAGTCGGATGAAACCGGTCCTGAAATCATAACCGACATTCGGGCGAATTCCCCTGATCAAGGGGCCCGTCCCAAGGCAAAGAGAAGACAACCTAAGGCTAGGTTGGGAAAGGAGGCAGAAGAGACATGTCCGGCATGACGACTCTTGAGAAGGTCTGTGACCGAGTGGCTAGCATGGCTAGGTCGCATCATGACAAGATGATTTCTGTCGATGACGTCTCTTTCAACGACCTAGAAACAGTCTGCATCTCGGGCGAGCCCCATAGGTTGCGAAACATGGCGCAGCAGAGCATTTGTTGGCGACTGGGGATCCCGATCCACTATTTGCGGAAATGTCCGCCGGATCTCCAGGTAAATCATCTGAACTATTGGATGAAGCACGAGAAGCGGGAGAAGCTGTTCTTCAGGTTCGACGGCAACGAGGTCAGGGCGATTTTCACGCCGCGGTACATCCCCACTGACAATAAGCAGGTTCTCGATAGGTTGCTGGATCTGGGATACCGACCTAACACCCGGGTTCAATGCTCGCTGGATGACGAGTTCATGCTGGTCAGCATCCCAGATGAGAGGGAAACATTCCGGATCAACGGCGACAGGATGACTCCGGGCATCTCTGTGAGCAATTCGGAAGTGGGACTGGCAGCACTATCGATTTCCACGTTCACCCTGAGACTGGTCTGCACCAACGGGATGATGTCCAAGACTGCGGTTTCAGCCTCCTACAGGCATGTTTCCAACAAGCTCCTTTCAAACCTCCCGGGAGTCTTGAACGATCTGCGACAGGGATTCGGTCGACAGCGGGAGCAGTTTCAAATCTCGTTGGAGAGCAAGGTGGAAAATCCCGAGGCAACTATCGAGAGCTTCAATCGCCAGTTTGAGCTTCGCAAGGAGGAGAAGGAAGCGGTGGAGTGGGCCCTTGCGCAGGAATATGGTTTCACGATGTTCTCAGTGGTCAACACGTACACCAAGGCAGCCCAGTATGAGTTGCTGAGCGCGGAGAGCAGGTTCAGGCTTCAGAAGGTGGGCGGGATGGTGTTAGGCATGACCAAATGATTAGAAGATAGTCAGCATCATGAAAATAGAATGATGCTGACTATCTTATCTGTCTGTTTTTATTGATATATTACAATTATTGCGCCGTCTTTCTAAATTTCAATTTATCAAGAATGAATTTTCTTGTATCCTTTCGCGTCTATTTGTATATTTTGGATAGACATTTTCTTTTCAATCTGGTATTTATCTATACTAAAAACAATCATTCCTTTACTATGAACAGAAATATCCTTTTAGTCGAACCTGCGTATAAAACAAAATTTCCGCCGCTCGGTCTTATGAAATTATCCACTTATCATAAGACAATAGGCGATAATGTATATTTTGCAAAAGGATGGAACCATGACGTTGAGTATATCAGCTGGGATAGAATATACATAACGACTCTATTCACTTATCATTGGAAAACAACTACTGAAACTATCAAATGGTATAAAGAATTAGTAAAGGGTGATATAGATAAAATCTTCATCGGCGGCATTATGGCCGGACTAATGAGTGAAGAATTATGGAAAGAAACTGGCGTCAACCAAATAATTAAGGGTACTTTAAGTAGCGCAAGACTTATCGCCGATAACAACCAACATGTTATCGATGAAATGATACCGGATTATTCCTTATTCGATGGAGTTCAGCATAAATATACATTACTCGATAGCTATTTCGGATATTCGACACGTGGATGTCCAAACAGGTGCCCATTCTGCGGTGTACACAAATTAGAGCCCGTATTCATTGATTATAAAGGCATTAAGCCATATCTAAAAAAAATAGATGATTCATTTGGTAAAAAACAGCATTTAATTCTATTCGATAATAATATTCTCGCATCTAATCGCTTTGAATTACTGATTAATGATTTATTGGATGTTGGATTCCATAAAGATGCTCGAATAAATAATAGACTTAGGCATGTAGATTTCAACCAAGGCGTCGATGTTCGCTTAATCAATGAAGAGCATTTCAGGTTATTATCAAAAATTCCAATACATCCTCTTAGAATAGCGTTTGATAGTTTAAGATTGAGAAATACATATGAAAAAAAGATAAAATTAGCCGCCAAATATGGGATAGAACATTTATCAAATTATATTTTGTACAATTATAACGACAGTCCGGAAGATTTTTGGCAACGACTAAAAATCAATATTGAATTGAATAAAGAACTTGGCCTGAAAATATACTCTTATCCTATGAAATATATCCCTCTCAACGCCAAAGATAGATCCTTCATAAATGAGCCTGCTTGGAATTGGCAATTCATAAGGGGTGTTCAAAGAATTCTGAATGTCATGCGTGGCAGTGTGATGCCTGGAGATGATTTTTTTTACAGAGCTTTCGGATCTAGTACCGATGAATTTATAACGATTCTTTATATGCCTGAATCCATATTAATGAACAGGGGACGTAAACCCAAGACTGAAGAGATTGAATGGTACAGCAAATTTTCTGAGCTAACCAACAATGAAAAAAAAGAACTCTTAATAATACTTTGCGAAAATCGAACTAAAAGCAAATTAGCAAAGGCGATCAGTCGCATAAATAACATGAAATTAGCGGACATCCTCGATTATTATTTACCGGATTACAATCTGCCATTATTCGATTACAATTAATAGGAATGTTGTATGCAGAAATCTTCTTTTAAAGCAGGCATGTATTTGTTAGAAAACCTTACCTCAGGCATGTACAATGATCCTCTTTCAATTTATAGGGAATATGTACAAAATGCTGTGGATTCCTTTGACATGAATTATAAAAGTAAGGGGCATTATCGTGTTAATATTGATCTCGATCCTTTTACTCGCAGCATAAGAATATTCGATAACGGAATGGGAATTTCTACTCATAATGCTGAAGATATACTAAGCAGTATTGGAGATAGCAATAAAAGAGGTCTCAAATTAAGGGGTTTTAGGGGAATTGGAAGATTAGGAGGAATCGCTTTCTGCGACAGGGCAATTTTTCGAACAAAGGCGGAAGGTGAGGATACCGAAACTATTCAAGAGTGGGATTGTAGAAAATTAAAAAATATTCTCGAAAACACTAACCAGTCATTAACTTTTAAACAAGTCTTCAATAAAATTACATCATTTGAAAAAAAGAACAACAGACAAAAGAACGGAAGCTATTTCGAAGTCGTACTAAAGGACGTATCAAGTTTTCGAAATTCTATTTTTGATATTGAAAAAGTTCGTCAATATCTGAGCCAGGTAGCACCCATACCGTTTAATCCAAATCTGTTCTCTTTTAGCGATAAAATAGATAAATATTTGGCACATAATTTAAGGCATTATGGAAAATATAATATATTTATAAACGGTGAACAGATCTTTAAACCCTACAGAGACAGAATAAGGACAACAAAGAGTAAATCCGGGGGATGGGATAACATTTACGATGTTGAATTATTTGAAATTAATATCGGTAACAATAAGCCTATTGCATATGGATGGTATGGGAAAAGGAATGCCTTACTAGGTTCAATAAGTAAAGGTGAGTCATGTTCAGGCATACGTGTTCGAGTAGGGAATATAATGATTGGGTCTTCTCATTTACTGGATAAATGTTTCAGAGAAGATAGATTTAATAGTTACGTTATTGGCGAAGTTCATGTTAACTCAGAGGAGTTAATTCCTAATAGCCGAAGAGACGATTTCATTGATAATAAAGCAAAGACTTTATTTTATAACGCCATTGAAAAACATATTGGTTTGCCGATATCTAAAAATATAAGACTCAAGTCTAGACTAAGTTCCCAAAAATCAGAAACAGTTAATACTTATAATGAAAATAGAAATCTATCTTTGAAATCAAGTCAATCTCAATTTCTTAATATTGAAGATTACATCAATAAATTGTGCAATCAGTGTGAGACTTCTAAAAAGATTATATCGAAACTAAAAATGACATTTTAATATATCATGGTGATTCACATTAAATTATCTTTTAATACTATACTTCTTTTGTATAATTTTTTAATACGTAGTGTGCATAACTTTCAATTTTATCATTTCCGTCATTAACAGCATCATATAAAATATCAAATCCACCCTTCACGTAGCCTTGAAATATTTCTATAACTCTTTTTTTGTCTGCAACTATATCAACGGTTCCAACATCTGATATCGCAATACATATAGCTATTGGTATATCTAACGTGCTATCTAGATATCTTGTAAATATGATTTCTTTACTTTTTTCTATATTGCCTTTTTTCCCAGCATTAAAGCCCAGGACGGCAGACGCCATAACAATTTCTTTAAGACTCTTAAAAGGCAGCTCTTTACCAATATCAGAGCTTCTTGAATATAACTCATGTATCTTTTCGTATTGCGATTCATCGACATATATTCGATCTGGCCAATCATCATTATTGAATCTCACTTTAGACCTCCTCAATTCGTGTGCAGCCTTGATCAAATATTAATGAATATTGCGCTCCAACCCGCGGCAATAATACATCAAGAGTCTCTTTACTAACTTCTTCATCCTGCACTAAAAGTACCCACTGGTTAGTTAAGTCCGGTATTTCCCGACAAATATTGATTCTATGTTCACTAAAGAGTCTTCCAAAAGGAGTATCCATTATAAGGGGTATTTTCCCTCCCGTTACGAATGCCATCGCTGTTATAAACGACAAACTCAATACTTGTCTCTCCCCAGCCGATAATTCAGCACGCGCAGGGGACCCGTATCGATCAAATAATTGAAGGCTATAGTCTTCTGTCAGTCGGACATCGGGAAATTGTTCCTTCTTCCAGATCAATCGATAGAATATTTTCTTCATTTCATCTTCTATTTCTTTTCTCTTCTCGTTTGCAAATTCTTCATATGTATTATGAAGAACGTCAATTGCCAATTCTGTCAATTTCGACATTCTAACTAATTTACCAGTCGCTCCTTTATTTTTTGAGACTGTTTTGAGATGTTTCTCTACTTCCTTTGCAGCGAGGAATAGCTCCTTCATCTTCCAATCTATTTTAGCTTGCTGCCCTAAGATATTTCTTTCATCTTCTTCATATGAGCGACGCGCTTTTTCTAATGAAGAAATATCTGTATCACCGACCTTCTTAATCTGATTATGAACATCTTCTAATTTTCCGGCAATGTCTTCCAATTCATCAAGAAAACTTAGCCAACTTGCAACGTCCTTATTAATTCTACGAGATAGGTCTCTGCCGACTTGCTTTATTGTATTGAGATCGCCTATTATTTCAGATATTTCTTCGGCAATTTTAGTATCTGTGTGTGAAGCAGTAAGGAATTGTTCTATTAGTTTTCTACCTTCTGTTCCTTCAGATAAGTCATTTCCACATATACACAATTTTGCCTCAATTAGATCTTTGATGAATGATTCCCTTATTCCTGGAGGAATGTGTCCCTTCTTTCTTCTTTCCTCTAATATTGTCTCAGATATACCAACGAGTTTATCGCTCATAATTAAATGTGAGTTAGATAATTGATCTGATATCCTGTTTTTTACATCCAGAATTCGTTTTTCACACGATCTGTGACTATCCTGCAAGTCATCTCGTCTCCGAGTTAATTCTTTAATGCTGCTGTACTTTCTCAAATCAGCATCTACTTTGTTTTTTAATTCCCTTACCTTGATAAGTTTATCAGAGCAGTCCTTAATTTCTTTCTTTGCTTTTTCAATCTCCAAATCTATTTCTTCCTTTAATTTAAGAACCTTTTCTTCATCAACATCTTTTGCGCTTCTTTTTGCAACTCTAAGTATTTCTTTTTTAATAGACTCTAAATGCTCACACGCTCGTAAAATCGAAGGTAACTGGAGAACATTCTTCACAGCTTCTCTCACTTCATTATCATGCTCAGGCTTTGATAATTTATCTATCTTCTCACCGTCAAACAGAAAATATTGGCGAGCATTATGAGGTAACGACCGATCTATCATAATCGTGGGCTCTTTAATTTCCTCCATCCCACGTCCAGAAGAACGGAACACTTTAAAATCATCCTCAGTGACCGGCAACATTTTAAGAGAAAACTTTTTATACTTTATTTGCTCATTTTCCGTACTCGTAACGTCCGATCCATCCTGCTTTATCTTTGTTGCTCGACTTTTTCTTATAGCTACATATTCCTTTCCTTCATGTTCGAACCAAATAGAGACGCTGCACTCCGCATTCTCTCCATAATTCAATTCAATCGCTTTTTCCTTTGAAACAATTGGACCGCGATTAGGATCATAATCTCCGTATAAACACCAATTAATTGCCTCAAATAAGTTAGTTTTTCCGGCTCCATTTGGCCCATTAATAAGAGTGATATTGGCTTCTTTTCCGGCTGCAAATCGAATGCTGTTCCGCCCATAATATTGCCGATAATTTTCTATAATGAGCTCTTTAAATCGCAATTTATGACCTCCTATTTATGGTCATTCATGATGTCCTTACACTTCGATTCATACTTGCTCAATATAGACAAGAATGGTTCCTTGTAACGCGGTGTTATCATACTCGTATTATCCAATTCCCAATCGACTATTTCCTCACATAACTGCGACAATTCTTTATTATTTTTGTATAAACGATCCGACACTTTACGAATTTTTTCGAATATCATCACTCTATTCATCATTACCTCTCACTAGGACATCCTGGATGTTATAAAGACTAGCTAAATCATAAACTGACAAAATAGCTTCATGTTTATTCTCCGCACAGTCAGCAAAATGCTTCAGACGCATGAATTCTTTTCGCAAAATACTTCTTTCAATCGACAGTGTCCGCTCATCAAGGATGTTGGGATTCAAAGAAGGTACAGTAATAAAATCAATAATTATTGCCTTCTCCTTGTTTTCTGACTTTCTAAGTATGCGTCCACGCCTTTGTGTATATTCCCTAGGATTTCCGCTACTTGCAAGAATATACGCTTTTTTCACTTGGGGAATGTCCACTCCTTCATCGAGACATTTAATGGCAGTTAAAATGCTGTATGTTCCCTTTTCAAATTCAGCGATTATCCTATTTCGCTCTTCACTAGGTTCTTTATAAGTAATCTGATGAGACATTAGGTGCATCTTGGATAACAACGCATTAACATCATTCAATAAATCGGGAGAGGTGTAGATGAGGGTATTTTCATGATCTTCGTCATTAGATAACAATTGCTTTAATAATGGTATCTTGTTTTCTGCGTTATTAAGAACGTTGGCCCTTTCTCTTAAAAGAAACCCTAAAATTTCATCATCTACATGCAATTGTTTAATCTCTTGATACCGCTTGTATATTCGTTTTGTAATCTCAACGTATTTATTCAACTCGTGAGGCAGTAACTCAATAGTATGAATCATGTAATCATATTTGCATAATACATCATGAACATAGATAGCTTCTTTCAGATTCAACGAATAGACGATACCACCAAAATATTCATATAATCCAGCAGTTCCTGAATAATCACACCATCGCTCAGGTGTAGCGCTTAGACCAAGTCGGTATTCTATAGATTTAGGCAGTCTACTTAAGGCACTTAATGTCCCAAGATGATGGACTTCATCAGCTATAAGAAATTTTTTTAGATCTACTTTCGATAAGATAGACTGAAAAGTGTTTGATAGAAAGGCAGGGATTGATGTAACTGCTATAATGATCGATGCATCTACTGATCCTAAATATTTCTTAATCTCACCTTTCTTTAGTTTATCCTTTATATCCTTGCTCCATTTTTTATTGCTATCATAACAGGCAACGGCATTGACATTGAATTTCTGGCAAACAGTAATCCATTGATCTACTAAATGAATATATGGACATACTATAATAATAAACAAATCATTATTGTTTTTCAACAGTTCTATAATGGCTGACAATGATGTGATTGTCTTTCCGGTGCCAGTTGCCATATAAAAAATGCCTCGATAGTTATTGTTAACCCAACTTTCAATCGCGGCATTTTGATATTCACGAAGAACGATATTCTTAGGTATCGACGGTCTATTTGTCTCGACACTTTCCGTTTTGAGTTTATAAGGTCTCTGCTTAGTTCTAAAACGAATTATCTTCTCCGCAACTGCTTGCGGGAAATCGAATACTCTCACATTGCGATCTTGATCTGACCATAGTTTCTCAAATCTAGATGAATCTTTCTCAACAAATACATTCAAAGTTGAATCCCAAGACCAAAATACTTTTATTGATTCATAGTTCAATGATCCTTTCATGCTATCATTATAGGAGCCAGAAAATGATATTCGATTGCCTTGTACATCACGGAATATTCCAAATTTGTCATGAAAATCTCCACCATCTAGGTGATTTGTTGGTATAGCAATTTTGAACGTAATGATCCCATCTGCCACCATCCAAGACAAGGCGATTAATGTATTTTCATTTAGGGTATTTTCCAAGTCATCGACTTGTTCTAATAAAAGATCTTTTAATAATTGATCAGCCTTGCCTTCCTCCCCTCTTGCAATTGCCTCATAATCATCCTTGCTAAGAATTGGACTTGTTATCCATCTTGCTACGCCTCCATTTTCAGCGAATTTTACCATCCCTGCGGAAGCTTCACGTAACCACCCCGAAGAAAAGAAACCAACTCCTCTATCGTAGAATAATGATCTGCTTAGGGTGGGTATCAGAAAATCATCGACGATCGATGAATCTGAACTATCATATATTTTATTTAGTTTTAAATCGGTAAAATTCATTTTAGCGAATCTATTATTGATACGTCATGAAAAAGCCCCAAAAAAAGCTTATACTTTCATTGTTGGGGCAAATTTACCAAAGTCATCAGTCAGCAAAGTTTCCATCCTGAAATTTGCATTTTACCGATAAGGACTCTATTCCATTAAATTAAAAAATAGCTGTAAATCTCTATTATTGTCAAGTAATTATGATGCGTTATATCCTATCTAGTGTCCGTCCGGAAACTGTAACTGTTTAGAAAATCTTATTAATTTGCGCACAAAGGGCTTTTAATTTTCGGCGCTTTCTGCTATGGTTAACTCACAATACATTGATATTGTTAAGCAAATAACAAAGCGAGGACAGCCCGTGCGACGAAAATTCAATGCCCAATCGAGCCTCTTCACCTCCACCTCCAACAGGCCCATTGCCCGCGAACTCGAACAGATCTCCCGGATTCTCGACGAGACCCCGCGGCTTCTCGATCTGGTCTACCGGGACCTCGTCGGCACAAAGCGCGACGACACGGGCCGGCGGGGACTCAATGCCGAACAGGTTCTGCGCTGTGCGGTGCTGAAACAATATCGTCAGCTCAGCTACGAGGAGCTGGCCTTTCACCTGGATGATTCATCGGCCTTCCGCGGTTTCTCCCGTCTGGAGATGGGGCAGTATCCCTGCAAGTCGATTCTCCAGGACAACATCAAGTCTCTGCGGGAAGAGACCTGGGAGGCGATCCACGAGGAGATTATCGGCTACGCCCGGCGCGAAGGGATCGAGATGGGCCGCAAGATCCGGGTGGATTCCACCGCCGTCGAGACCGATATCCATCATCCGACGGACTCGACGCTGCTTTTGGACGGCATCCGGGTCATCACCCGCTGGCTTGCCTGCGGCAAGGACCTGCGGCCGCAACCCGTCTATGTTTTCTCGGACCACACGCGGGTGGCCAAGAAGCGAACCCTCACCATCCTCAACGCCAAGAAGGACGCGCTCCGCAAGGCCGCTTACCGGGGCCTTCTGAATGCCCAGATGCCGAGCCTTGCCGAAACAACTGGCCAGGCCGCCGCAGATCTCCCGGAGCGACTGGGCTTGTCCGAGCTGACAAAACATCATGGCCACGAACTGCTCCCAGCAACTGAACCCTTTGGCGCCTCGATCGGCCCGGGTGGCCTCCACGGCTTCAAAGAACTCGCGTCTCGGAAATAGGTGTAGAATTTGACCGAAAATGCTGCTAAATCGGTTCATGAGGGTGCCGCCTTTCAGGTTTGATTTTCTTGTCGCAAAGAAACCTTTACCTGATTGGGTGCACCCTTTTCAATTGCTAAAACCTATCTTGGACAGATGTGATCCTTCGTTGATGAACGTGACAGGCCGAAAGTAATTGAATTTTTAATCCGCATTTGTCTTTCCGTAATAAAGACAAATCTCAGCCTTTACTATATCCTTCCTGGACGGAATCTCCTGCCCTTCCATGGCCGACAGCGCATCGATCAGGGCATCAAATTCTTTCGGTTTCCCTTTGATGTCCTCCTTGTCCAGCAAGATCACGGCCACCTCGGGACGCTCCACCGACTTCAACCGATAGATCTTCGTCTTGTTGTCCCGCATTTTCCACTCGATAAGATCTGCCTTCTCTAGCTCGTTGAGATGGTAGTAGAGGTTGTACCGGCTCTCGTTGGTAAGAGTCTCAAGCTCTGCCGTCGCCTTCTCCGATTCCTGCAGCGACTTGAGGATCGTCGAGCGGACGGGGTGTGCGGCAGCCTTGGTGGCGTGACTGATGTACGTTCGCGCCCCCTTGTTGGTTATCTCGGGTCTTTTCGATTTTGAGTCCTTATTTTCCATCCTTGTCTTTCTTCCTCTTCATGTATTGCCTCTTGTCGTACATGATCTTGTTCATCATGGCGGCAGAAATGTAGGCGCTCTCGACCTCGCCAAGAGACGATTGGTCTATCTTCATCTGCTTGTATTTCTCGCGGAGCTGCGGCGAGATGTTCTTCTCGTCCAGGTATGCTTCTGCGGAGGCCTGGTGGCGCTTCGTCCTCGTCTCGGAGCGCTGCAGATAAAAGTGGCTTATCATGTGATAGATCTTCCCCTCGCCGTAGTCGAAGGTGACGAAGACCGGTGACTCACCGTACTTGTCCTTGATCTCCTTGGAAGAGACCAATACATGGACCTTTGCCCCGTCCACGATCTGGATGGGGTAGCTGCTCCCCTCGAGCCACCACTGAGGGTCGTCGTTCGGGCCCAGTATGGATTTCAGGAAGGGATCCTCGACGTCCAGGACCTCGACCCTCACCACTTCATCCGTAGTAGGCTTCTGGTTGTATTTGACGTATCCCGGGAAAGCCTTCTCAAGGACATGCTTCAAGGCCCAGTCGGTGGTAAACAGAAACCCTCCGGAAAAGACGAAACGCTCGAGTCTCCTGAGTCCTGCAGGCTCCACTTCACCTGGACAGTTGATAAAGACAATCTGATCGGGTCTGAGTTGTGTCCTGCTCAAAGATTGAGGGCTCACGAGTTTAAACGGGACGCCTGCCAGTGAAAGCACCTGTTCTATGAAGTCATATGTCCCCTGCACGACCAGGACGTCTGCGCCATCCGTGCTGGTGATCTCCTCCAGGGCTTCCGGATTGACCTCCTTCAGACGGTCCTTAAGCAGTTCCTGGGCAATTTTGTAGGCATCCTTCATCGCGCCATTTTTGTGTTTCTTGTCATTCATGGTCGGCTCCCCCTTGCTTTTGTAAGTAATTACTTACTACATGAGGGGTAATTTGTCAAGTAAATACTTACTTACAATTATCGCCTTCTTGGAGATATCTCCGAACCGAGGTTTGATATGCTGATATTTTAAAGTTTTATTAATACAATCCGATACTTATTCCAGAAAGAATGCGAAAGGGGATAAAAATGGAAAAAGGCAAAATTCTGTACAGAGAAAATTTGACAAAGAAATTTCTCATGCAACTTCCTGACGGCTTGTATCTGGTCAGTAATACGCACGAGAATCGATTTCAATCAAGGTTTGCTGAAGAAATCGCTGCACTCGATCAAAGGGGAAACCAATGGAAAAAGATAGTCGCGGCGGGGGTCAGTCAGGCACTCTGTTATGTTTTCAAAACCAAAAAGGATTATGAAATCTGGTTAAATCAGGTGAATTACAAGCCTGACAAAATAAAGAAGCTAATTTTACATTGACCTTATTCCATAACGCGAATGAAATGAAGGGAGTTTCGTATCACGTGCTTCTTTCATAAGTATTGGGTGCCTGTGCGCTCTTCCATCCATGTTGCTCAAGCATCGGCTCAAGAACCGCTCTGAACCGATTTCTGCGGGAATTTGTCGTCCATTGATTGGTTTCGGGGATCACGTTCCCAATCAGAACCCTCACTCGATTGTCCGACACCCATTTAAGATATTTTGAATTTTTATCCCCTGCCGTGATCTGTGCGAAGACTTTTTCGGCAAGGGGTTGAACCTTCAATGGGGCATCTTTGACCCCGACGACTCTCTTCTTGTGGAACTCGTTACATTCTGCTGTGCCTTTCTCGACATCAACAGACCAGCGATGGAGATCCGCGTAAACACTGCCAGCGACTGTTTGACCATGCCGCTCGATCTCGAATATGATCTTTGAGGGAGCTTCAAAGAATGGATTCTCGACTCTATGCAGTTTTGCAATATTCATGTTGGTGTCTGTGGAGCCTTCCAGAAGATCCCAGCAATCACGCAGTAGATTGTAGAGTGCCCGTTCATCCTTTATGGGACCTGTAGGCAAGTCCTTTATGAAATCCCTTAATTGCTGCAAGGCCTTCATGCTCCCACCTCTTTTTGAGGCTCTTCCGGGTTTTTAGTACAGCGAAACTGAGATAAGCATCTGTAATTATGGGTTAAATGCTCTTTGAAAGTTGTCACGATTACGTGTTATCGCTGGAGTGCGCTCGTGCCGCAGATAAAAAGCACTCTGAGACGTCTACAAGTTCTCCGGATTTGAAGCACACGTCGCGCTCGCAGCACACCTGCTGGACTCTGATGCTTGTGTCGTTGGGCTTGAACGGCAATAAGATACCTGTCTGCGACGCTTGCGGGACAACCGCTTCAGGCTTTTCGGACCAGCGGCGACACCGGCTGCGGGCCCGCGATACTGAAGCCGCACGGACCTGTCTCGAGTTCAAGCCCATCGGGCGGCGTGCCCGAAATAAAATGCTGTGAAACACGAGTTCCTGGTTATCAGAGAACCGAAATCAACCTCATTTATGCACAACAAACCCGGAAGACCCCTTTTTGAAAAAGGGCTTGTCAAGGAAGATTAACTTGATTTGTTGTTGATTTCATGCTGATTTTGTGCCAACGGAGGCTTCAGACAAAAGGCTTCTTCTCGAGCGTACACAAACCACCCCGAAAAAAGACGATCTGCTCTTCAGGGCCAGGTGTAATACTTGGTTATTGCGACTTGGCATGCTGAAGTAGGCCTGGAGGAAATGAAAATGGTTGGAAAGCGAACCCGAAAGGAGATGGGATCAACAGAAATATCGAAGATTGGGAAAAAGGCTTTAGTAAGCGAAGATCAGGCTTCCACCACTAATGGCACAGAGAAGCAAGAACCTCCTCATTGCCCGGCAGAACTGGTGAAAGCGCTCAGAAGGCAGGGGATTCGGGTCAATGTTGCAGGTCCGCTAGAAGAGAGAATCAATAACGATTTAATGATGGAGGGCTGGCACGGGAAGCATTCCAAGGACAAGGAGTAGCCGATTGATCAAGCCTAACTCCTTGCTGCGAAGTCTTCTAATGGAGATGAGGGCATATGAAATTCAAATACATGCTCAATGCGACGGGGGGAGGATTGGGCGGAGGATGGAATTCCGAACTGGGGTTCCGAGAGCTTGCGCGTGGATTCTCCGTATGGATCTCTGACGAGGAACGTTTTACAAGGCATATTAAGAGCAGTCGACCCCTTAGCTGGAGAACGGCATGCCAGGAGATGCTTTCGTTCGAAACAGGATGGATCGGATGTGAGTGTGGTGGTTTAAAAGACGTCCATACACAAGGAATAAGCGGCTGGAAGTCGGAGCTACTGGTACTCTCAAGCGTTAACCAGGAAGAGCTCGGTTTTGAGGACGTGGTTAAGACACTCGTTCAGCTCGACGAGGAAGACCTCGAGATAATATCATGTCACATCGGAACCTTTTACGATGAGGACACGTTGATCGCCCTGCGAGATATATTTGAGTTATATCCCGAGAACCCCCTGAAAATATGGGAACTGCTGGGCGGCGTCGCAGATACATTCTCGCTTTCGGCTTTATTGGCGAGGATCGAAGAGGAGCATGAAAAGATAGCGGAACAATATGAAGAGCAAATTTCAACCCTTGTTCATGCAGTGCTCGGCAAGAGGCCCACAACTGGCGTAATATCAATGCAAGGTTACGAATTTAGGAGGAGTTCCCTTGAGAAAAAAATAATTCAAAGTTTGTTAAAAACAAAAAAATTGCCCAGCACCTCGGAATTAACTGGAAAGTGAAAGCTGTGGTTTCCTGTGGCCATTTATGCTTCTTTGTCTAAGCAACCGATTCTAGAAGATCCCTTACCCCTTGCACTCCGGAAGCCTCTATCAATTCTATGAACCGCTTCTTTTCATGCTGTGTCATCTGTTCATAGATGCTCAGGATGTATTCTATCGAATCTTCCTTTCTGTTTTCGAGGTACTCATGGTATTTCTGAATTTGAATCTGATGCAACAGAGCATTACAATCAACATCCCCCTCATCGATGTCAATGGCATCCTCGAAAAGGGTTGCATTTAGTAACTTCACTTCGCCCAATGGGGTTACTCCAAGAAATCTTCTCTTGTTATCCTTTTCCTCGATCTGGATAAAATATTCCCCTGTTTTTCTATTCTTTCGTATCTCCATGTCTTAATCCTCCTTATGTAGCGGATCGTGATGATAAGTCTATGAATTCTTGTACACCGTAAGGATTTTATCGTCTTCGAGAATGATGGTGCCGCCCTTAGCCTTGTCAGCGAGTTGGATATATCTTTTCAAGCGCTCTATGACCATTCGATGCTCCTTCTTGCCGAAAAAGATTTTAACAGCCCCCCCTGGCGCCCGCTCGTATACGCCGTTTTCCTCGATGATCTGCAAGATTGCATCGGAGAATCCCCTTTGCTTTTTTCTCGCCTCCGCATGCCCAGTCAGTTTCATAACTCCTCCCCACACGCCATTCTGCTAGAAGGTATCCGGGTCAATAGGCTCACCCTTGTCAAGTTCTGCCCTTATTGCACTATGAAGATTGTCTATGAGCACAGTCACGTATCCAAATCTTTGAATAATAGGGTCTTCATCCCCTAGCATTTCTAAAAGACGGCGACTAAGGTCGTCTGCGCATTTATAGAATTCGTCGAGCATCTCGAATGCTTTTTCGTGCTTCTTTTTTTCTTCTTCCTTGCCGAACTCGACGACCCCTTTCAACAACCGGACACCCTGGTCCACCAAGATGTCACGAGGAATCTGGGTTCTCTTGGCTAAGTCGTTCAGGGTCTTCAAGGATTTATGGCTGACCACTATTGTCCTCCTGACCGAGCGGTTCAGTTTCTTTAAATCAGTATCCTTTACATGTTTTACGATGGAAGATAGAAACGTGCTTTCGTCTAATTCCGTACTGCTATCGCCTGGAATATTGAGACATAAAATATCGATTAGGGACTTCAGGGTGGTATTGTAGTGTTCTGTCAACCAATCCAGCGCTTCGTTTGCTTCCTGCGTAATCCTGAAAGTAGTTCGCGAAACCTTGTCAGCGATGTCGCCCTTGACGGCTTTCATGATGTTTTTCTTCGCATCACTCGATATACCCTCGATCTGTTCGCCGGTCCTCTTTTTCATGACCCCTCCTGTATTCGACAACCATTATCCATGCTGTGATTATCAAATAACATACTACTTATAGTGTGTCAAGCGATTTTATAATAGTATTAAAAATATTTTGCATCAATGATGGGCAATGGGACATATTTATCTCAACATATTGTAATTATTGGCATATATTATTCATGGACGGAACTGACAGGCTAAATTAAGGAAATACGGACTCAGGCTATGCATACCGAATGGTAATTCCCAGGTTGATCTTGGCGCCCTTTATGGCCGGTCTGATAGAGGAGATCGACCATGGAAACTTCAAGGCGACTATCCCCAACAATGGTCTGATCGGGCAAGATCCTTATTTGAAGTGCTGGAGGGCAATTGATGAGTGGCAGGGGAAACAAACCCAGAAAACCAAATAAATAGAATAATTTTAACTAATCTCCATGTGACTAATCAATTCATCAAGTCTGTTGCGATGCTTCGATAGAAGGGCTCTCATGTTAGGGTTCTTGATAAGCGCTTCCACATCATCTCGCCTGCAAGCCTGATACTCGGACATGATCCAGACAAATTCCATGATGTAAACGGGCTGCATTTTTATAAGCGAGCGCCTGGCATCGTTTATGGCTCTTCTATCTTGAGGCTCCCACCTCGCTCCGTTTCGGACCAGCATGTGGATCATTTTGATTTTTTCCCTTGAGCGTGACGTGTCGATATCCCTTTCCCGCCTGTCGTGGGAAAAAAGATCGAACGACCAACTCATTCCGTGGAGAAGCGACTGTATCATCGAAGAGCCCTTGTCCTCCAAGCACAACGGGCCAAACCCCTTGTCTAGCAGCAGTTTCAACAGGTCGGACTTGTCGCCGAAACAAGCATTCTGAAAGAGGTCTGAAGCATATGGCTGCCGGGGATCGAGTTTTACGCTTTTCATCTTGAAGATATCGTAGTGCTGGTAGAACGCCGCGAGCTCCAGTCCGCTGAGGTATTCATCCGGGTCGTCTTCGTCAGGGGAATCGGGTCCTTTCTCGTAAGGGTCGGCACCTGCCCATAATGTCAGTGCCACCCATTTTGCGCTCCCCTCCTTGCAATGATGGCGCAGTGCGATGTTGAGCTGCTTTTGGAAACTGGGATAGCGGTCTTTGTATCTCATGAAGAGTCCCAGAGCAGGACGGATTTTCCAACAGAGGGCATGGGCTAGCGGATAGCCTTTCTCGAGGTCCGCTCCTTGCTCAATGAAGAAATCGACGGTTTCGTTGCTCCAGGATGCGAAGACACTGTCCATGGGAACCGAATGAATGTCGGCTCCGTGCTTCACGATCAACTGCACGAGATCCAGCCTCCGCTTGTGCAGTGCCTGCAACAAAGGCGGATACCGCAGATCTTCCAGGGATGCGCCTCCTTCGAGGAGCACCTGCACGAGACTGTAAAACCCCAGATCGATAGCAATCTGAAGGGGGCTCTGCTTGGCCCTTTTGATAGTGTGCGCTGGAGGGAGATTGACGGGCTTCCCTGCGGATATCCAGTCTTGGACTTCAAAAAGACGCCCCGCTTTGCACAGCCTGACCAGGGGCTCTATTTCTTCATACGTGTTCACTCGCATCATCTTCGCTTGGATGTTGAGATGCCTGGTTGGAGACTGTTTCTTTCTCCTTTAGTTTGCTCTTTATGCTAGCCGCCTTAATCAGACCGTAAATGAAGCTGCGCAGGCAGTCCTCCAGCCTCCTCGTTTCGGAATCCCTCCATGTCCTCCTGGACGCAATGTGATAGCGGACATCTTGGTCGTCTATCATCAGGAAAAGGCTGCCCGAAGGAGCTGCGCGGTCAGAGTACAGGTTGTAGCCGAACCGGTAGTATCCATTCAAATCATGCTCTGCGGCGTTAAGACGCCTTCGTTTCAGTTCCTCCTGCAGACTGATTTTGAGGTACACGTCGCCAATACGAACCCAGGTCGCCCCTCCCGAAACGGATATTGTAAACCCGACCTCTGTGAGGGCCTTGATTAGGGTATCCATGATTCCAAGTGCACGGTCGACGCATTCCTTCGATACGCGGACATCCAGCCCCCCTCTCTTGGAAGGAGTCAAAATGCCGCTGTCATTCTCTCTGGACGATGAGAGGATCCGGGCCGTCTCTTTTATCAAAGTGTGGGGGTGTGTCAATTCGACGGGAACGACGATCTTCCTGGGTATCCTGTCGACGAATGGATTGCCCCTGTGTTCTCTGCTCGTTTTCGGTCTTTCGGGATGGGTGATGATATTTATGAGCGGGTTTTCGGCGGGTTTGGGAAGTCGTGTGATGGGCACCCTTTCTCCAGCCTTCTTTCTGGCCCAATATCCTCGGCCTGGACGGGGGATGTTGTACTTCCGGCATATCTTGGCCAGCCAAACGTCCGAGAATCCGTATTTTTTAGCCAATCTGGCTATGGGTTCTGACCATACCAGTTGATGGAGTTCGTGCCGATGCAGGGAGATCAAATTTTCGTTCATTTTCAAGTCATCGAAATGTGCTTACGTTTACTACTCCAAATTTGATTTACAGGCTATATGCGGAATTAGCCCTGTCCGTTGAATATCAAATCCAAAGGTCTCGAATGTGATAGATTTGTGATAGGAACACATAGAAAATGGCCATTTATATCACAGAACAGGCAGGAACAAATGGAATTGGCTTGTTTGCCCTAAATAGTTGATATAACGGGAAATCAGACCAAATATTGAGGGCTTACGTTTAATGATTTTTTCTCTCTGATCGACCTACGAATCCAAAGGTCCTAGGTTCGAGCCCTAGAGGGCGCGCC
>Ga0302248_1000676_pt1 | contig 30556 bp, 25 predicted proteins | sample AAG_UR_Leu_MG_FD_193528 | JGI IMG/M metagenome (GOLD analysis project Ga0302248, IMG submission 193528) | Enriched activated sludge microbial communities from anaerobic digester in WTTP, New Holstein, Wisconsin, United States - AAG_UR_Leu | ecosystem: Engineered > Bioreactor > Anaerobic >...
GGCGGAGTTACAGGTTCTGCCCTGCGCGGCGGCGCAGCCCCGGAAACAGATTTCTGATATCTCCGGTAGCTCTCCCATTCAAAGACAACGATCTTCGATTCGCCTTCGAAGAGGCGGTCGATGATCCGTTCCCCCAGGAGCTTCTCCAGGCTCTTCAGGTCGGTGATATTCGTGGTGAGGATCACGGGCCGCATGGCCTCGTAGCGCAGGTCGAGGATCTCGTAGAGGATCATCCGTTCCGTGTCCGTGCCGAACTGAATGCCCACCTCGTCGATGACCAGGAGGTCGATCTCGCCCATCCGGGCGATGATCTCGCTTTGTGAAATCTCCGAATCCCGGTGAAAGGTGTCCTTGACTTCCCTGAGGAGTCGGGGGGCTTTGGTGAATAACGCCGTGCAGCCGGAGCGAATGACCTCGTTGATAATGGCGGCACAGAGATGGCTCTTGCCCGTGCCCACGCTGCCCATGAAGAGAAGCCACGTCCCCGACTGGCGATGGCGATGAAATGCGCCGGCAAAATCGCGCGCGATAGACAGGACGCGGAGCTGCTTTTCCCTGTCCTTCCCAAACGGGTGAAAATTCTCAAAGGTCTTGTCGATGAACCGTTCCCGGAGCATGCTGTTCGCAAGCAGGGTGTTCAACCTCTGCTGGACGGCGTCTTTGGCCCTCTCCTCCATCTCGCGGAGAAACCGCTCCCGCTCGCAGGCCTCGCACGGAAGCGCCGTCCAGTGGGGCTCCTTCCCCGTGATCTTCAGGTAGGAGGGATGGTCCATGAAAATGGAGTGAAGCGGCGCGCCGCAATCCGGGCATCTCCTTTCCGGCTCAGGCGATGAGTTCCGGCGGGATATCGGAAAAGGGAGCGGGCCTTTCTTGAGAATCGTCCCGATCTCCTCGTCGTTGCTCGGGAGCTGTTTTTCCATGATCTTTCTCCTTTCGCTCGGCTCTGGAGAGCCAGCCTTGAATGAATCGTTTGTAATTCTTGTATCTCTTGTTGGGATTGGCGATCAGCCAGGCGGTCATGCGGTTGATCTGGCTGGGGATGTCCTGGTCGGGGTAGGCTGCGGCCAGGGCGTTCCAGAAATCCGCGTCTGTTTTCAGACCGGAAAAGAAGGGATGACCATCCAACAAATCGGCGAGGTCGCGACAGAAGAAGTATGAATATACTTCTTCATGATCTTTATTTTCTTTACCTTTTCTTTCCTTTTTCTTTAGGAGGTCGCATGTGCTCGACACTGAAGGGGAATCAGCGAAAATCTTAGGTTGTTTTGACCTATCGATTTGGGTCGTTTCGACCTCTTTTTTCAGGTCGTTTTGACCTATGACGCTCACGTCGCCGGATAATTTTTGGGTCGTTTTGACCTTCGCAGGATGGGTCGTTTTGACCTCATCCGGATGGATGAAATTGACCTGTCGCCCGACGGCCTTCCAGAGGAGATCCTTATAGGCCGGATCATCTCGCAGAGGCACCCGGACCTTCCAAAGGTGATAGAATTTGTTCAACCGGTAGCGACCGTGATTCCCGGCATCCGGCTCGAAGATATCGTTTTTGACAAGCCACGATATGGCCTTGCGGGCATTCGATAAATCCAGACTGGAGAGCATTGCAAAATCTTTCGTTGTCAAAGCCGTGAACGTCTTCGGACCGCACCCGAAGGAGAAGCGCATCTGGACGTCGATGAGCCGCCGCGCCCGCTTGGGGATGTCGGCGCACATCAAGGCTTCCAGGAGTTCGTTGAAGATCATGGTATAGCCGTCTTCTCTCTTCGGATGTCCGGTCCTTTTCATGCCGCCCTTTTTGAATCAAGCCGGGACAGTTTTCCCGTCCGCCCCGGCCGATGGGTTACGCCGCGATCTGCCTCAATTGCCGGTCGGCCAGAATGAAAAAATCCACCTCCGGGAGCCCCGGATTCTTCGGCGCCTGCTGGCCCGTAGTACAGAAGCCGATGATCTGGTCAAAGCGCGGCAGCGCCTTCCGGAGGAACTGGAAAAAGAAGCCTCGGTTCGTCTGATCCAGGACGTCGATGCCGTCGATGACCATGAAGCGGAGTCCCGCCAGTTCGCTCAAGACCGCCTGCAGGACGATACCCACCCGGAACCGCTCGCTGGCGGAAATCAGATGGACCTCCGTCCGGGCGCTCTTCTCGTAATCGCAGAGGAAGATCCGGAAGCCTTCCTCAAAATCGATGTCCAGGGCGTAACGGTTGCCGGTCAGTTCCCCCATCAGGCCGTTGGCCAGGGTCATGAGGGAGGAGGCGGCGCTCTGCATGAGTTCGGACATGATCCCCTTGGGAGAAAAGGCCTGGGTGAGGACCTCCAGCTTGCCGGCCCGCACCTCCAGGGCCAGGATGCGCTCTGCCTTCTCCAGGGCGGCCAGGAGCTCCGACTCCTCCCGGATCTGACCTTGCAGAAGGGCGATCCGCTCCTTCAGCCGCTCCGTTTCCGCCGCCTTGTCTTCGCCCACCGCAGCCAGGACCGCCTCCAGCTTCCGCCGTTTCTCCCGGAGGTCGCCCTCTTTCCGCCGCGCCTCGGCCAGGCGGGCCAGGGCGTTTTTGGCGGCGGCGATCCCGCCGTTCGTCTGATTCAATGTCTCTTCCTTTTCCCGGAGGCAGCGCACAACGTCATTCGTCTTTCCGGTCTGCGCTTCGATGGCGGCATCGATTCCGGCTTGATCGGCAACGGCAGTCGTTATTCTGGAGGTTACTGCTTTGGTCTTGCAGATCACCTCGGGAAATACCGGGCAGTGGCCGGTGAAGGTCTTTGCCTTTGCCCGGCTCTTTTCTTCCTGTTCCTGCCGGGCCAGGAGCTTCCCCGTCTCCCGCTGGAGGGTGGCGTAGTCTTCTTTCAGGCTCTGGATCTCTTTCCCGACGGCAAGGCGCTCTTTTTCCAGATCGTCGAGCCGGGCTTCGAGATCCGTTGGATCGGCATCTCTCAGGAGCGTCTCCAGACGTTCCAATTCCTGGGCGATGTTTGCCAGTTCCCGCTCGATCTGCCTGCGCTCCCCCTCGGCCATGCCCTTTGTCTCGCCGATGGCGACATGGAGGGAGGACAGTTCCTCGCGTTTCCCGTTGAGGCTTGTCTCCAGTTGTTCCATGGTCAGTCCCCTGGGAAGCCGGGGAGAATCGCCCATAATCTTCAGCTCCCTTCGGGCGATTCGTCGTTCCTCGTAGGCCTGATCGTAGGCATCTTCCAGCGTGGCCGGCGAGGCAAGCATCCCCAGGAGGTCCTCATCCGGGGTGATGCCTTGCTTCGCGAGCATCTCCGGCCGGGCCTTCAGCCAGGCGGCAAGGTGGCGGGCCATATTGCTCCCGTCCACCTTCAGGTCCGGCAACAGATCGAAGAGGATCCGTTTCTTCTCGTCGGGGTGGAGGTTCAGGAAGCCGGTTGTCTCCAGGAGGGCCCCAAGGGTCTCCCGGTTCGTCTTCAGTCCCTGGAACAATGTCTCGGGATCGGTGCCCTCTTTGGCGCTGGCGCACTGTTGCAGATCGTAATGCTCCAAACGACCGGGGATGCCGTTTTGGGATAGTGAGACAGAGACGGAGAACTCCTTCGCGTCATGGCGCACCATGGGACGGCGGTCGCTGCCGCCGTTCTGGCCATTAACCCGGCCGGTCAGGGCCAGGGCGATGGCCTGGGCAATCGTGGTTTTGCCCGATGCGTTTTCGCCGAAGATCAGATTGACGGGTTTGGTGAACCGGATGTTCAGATCCTCGAAACACTTGAAATCCTGTAAGGCGATCCTTTCAATCTTCATGGTGATTCTCCTTCCATCAGAGTCCCCGTCTCCCCTTTCCAAGAGGGGTCTTTATGCTGAATCCCTTTTGGCAAAGGAGAGGCGAGGGGTTTAAATATTGTTAAAACAGGTCAAACCCGCCGGCGGCCGTGGCAGTTCCCGCGGCTGCATGGGATGCGATCGGAATCGGTCCGCTGGCGCCTTGCACTGAAGCCGGCGCCGCTTCCGTACCGGCGGCGTTCAAGGAGGGAGCACTCATGGATGCTGACCCTCCCGCGCCCTGACCATTGCCGCCGTATCCCTCCAGGACGGTCCTGAACTCCTTCAAGCGCGCCGGTCTCTTGAGGGAATCGAGGAGCTTCGCCTGTTCGGCGATCTGCTCCGGCGACATCTCCGTCATGGAAGCAATGCCGTAGCGCTTGTAGCAGTAGCGTTTGTAACCCTCCCGCGGCAGGTCGAGGGCGCCGATTTTCGCGAAAAGGGTCTTCAGTCCGTTGCTCATCCCGGCGGGCGTTGCCTGATTCGTCTCACCCTGCGGCGTGGCGGCTGCGGAAGTTTTCCCCGTCTCGCCGGTCTGCCGTGCCCGCGGTGATGGCGCCGCAGCCGCGGAAGCCTTCCCCGCCTCATCCCCTTTCTCTGACTGAACCGCCTGGCCTGCCCGCGGCAAAGTGGCGGAGGCCCCGTCCCTCCCTGTTGACTCCTCCTGTTTCGGTACTGCTGCAACCTTACCCCGGTTTCCCTGGGCCTCTTCCTGCTGCCGCCCACCAAAGGGCTTCTCCTGGGCGACCGCTGCCGGCGCCGCCTGCCCGTTATTCTCCAGCCAGGCGAGGAGGGTCCTGCCCGTCTCGATGGTGGGCACAAAGTACTGACCGTCGAACAGGGTCGTCCGGTCCTTGGTGGTCGTGGCGGTGTGCTGCTGATCGAGATCGATGAAGACGGTGAACTCATACTCCATGCCGTCGCGCTGGATGGGGCTCATGCCGAGCTTTTTGACCTGCTTCTTCCCGTTCTCCTCCACCTGGGCGTATTCCATCTTGCTCCGCATGGTGGCGACGATGTGGCATTTGGACTGGAGCATTGCGTCCACCAGCTCGTTATGCTTCGGCGTCACCTGCCGCCAGGCGCTCCAGGAATTGCCCGTCTTGTCGGCGATGTGGCCGTGTACATCCAGCAGTCCGCCCTGACCCACCCAGGCGTGAGACAGGGAATCAATGATGATCGTCTCGTAGCCCAGGTCCTCCGCGGCGTGGATCGCCTCGACGTATTTCTTTGGCTCGAAGGGCGGGTGGATGGTGCAGGCGTCGTAATGCCCCAGGTGGTCGTAGAGCTCCCCGGAGCCCCGTTCCGTGTCGATCATGGCGATCCGGCCGCCCAGCCCCAGGGCGATCAGGAGCGCCGAATAGGTCTTCCCCGATCCCGCGGGACCGGCGATGGCCAGCCTAAGCTTTCCCTTCTTCCTCTCTGCCTTGTGAAACTGTGACATCTTCGTTTCCCCCTTTCCGTGGAAAGGCAAAAATCATGGTTCTCTTGCCTTTGTGGATTTTGCCGATGCATAGAATTCTCTTTCCCGCTTCGTCCTTCTTGACCCTTTCCGATTCCTTCAGCTCCATCGCATCACCTCCCTTCACCCCCGGACAGCTCAGATCAGATCCGCTTCCCAGAGGCGAAGGTACGTGGCGTCGCCGAAGTTCCGCACGATCGCGTCCTTGTCCTTTCCGCAGATGGAGGGGAAATCGCACCAGTTGCAGTGCGTGCCAGGATTCAGGTAGAACCGCCGGTCCGTGATGTTTTCATAGACGGCCCGGGCGGTGCGGTAGAGGGCGATAAAATCGGCGGTGGTACGGCCATCCGTTTGCCACTGGATCGTGGGGGTTTTGGTCTTGATGATGTTGACGTAGCCGACGGGGATTTCCTCGGGCTCGCGGGCGCCGCTTTCCATGATCCGCTGCCGGACCCACCAGGCATAACAGGTCAGCTCCAGCGCCACCCGGACTTGCCAGGCATCGGCCTTGCGGGCGCGGGTCTTGATCTCCAGGGGGCGCAGGACGCCTTTTGGTTGATCCACGAGATCGATGACGCCGACCAGGGGTACGGGCAGGGTGTCGCCGTTTTCGAGATCGACCAGGGGAAGGGAGAAATCCCGCTCGATCTCCAGGGGGTCGAGCGGGACGTCCCGGAGGAACAACTGCGCATACCGGAGGGATTCCGTCCGCGCCGCTTCCATCTCCTGCCTGGCCTCCGGCGCCTCGTCTTCCTGCATGTACTTCGACCAGATGTTGTCGAGAACGCTCTGGGCATCGATGAACTCTTCCTTCTTCCGGGCCAGGTGATGGGTGGCAATAAGCCGGTGGGTGGACCGGCCGATGAGGAGATCCCTGTCCGGCCGGAGGGGGACAATCCCCAGATCGTAGTGCAGAAGATAACTGCGGGGGCAGGCGATGTAGCGGTTCAAGCGGCTCTTGGAGAGGTAGAAATCATCGGCGCCGTCGCCACTTTGAAAAGGATTTTCATCCTCAATCTTCAAAACCATCCTTCCCAGAACCATCCTCTCCGCTGCCGCTTCCGGGGCAACTGGATATTGCTGAACGTTCATAACCGATCCTCCTTTCATTGAGATTCACCCCCCGGACAGCCCCCGATCAGATTCTTTCCTCCTCCAGCTTTTTGAGAAAGCGATCCACGGCGGTCGTCCTTTTCGTTTTCGGTTGCGGCTTATTGATTCTCTTGAGATTTTTTATGGCTTTGGCATAGCCTTCCTCCATGCAGTGGACGATGTCCTCGACCAGGATGTCGTTCACGCCGTGGAGGAGAAACAGGCACTCCAGGTACAGGGCCATGTCGATGAACGCATCCCTGACGATGCGGGTCGTGTTTGTCGGTTCCGGGTTGGTCATGATCCTCCTCCTGAAAAAATGCCTCCTACTTGGATACGTCAAAAAAAGTGCTCCAGGGGACAAAAAATCTTTATTGCCCATATAATTTCAGCTACTTGGCGAAATATTTTTTTATGAGCCCCATGATCCTGAGCCGCCGGCGCTTGAGGCGGTCGTAGTCGCCCGGAGCCACAATGTCCTTGAGAGATTTGCCCTTGATGAGCGTTTCCATGATCATTCGCTTGTCCTGCTTCGTGATCTTCCCGGCCCGGATCAGGCGATCCAGGAAGGCGGCGGTCTCCGCCACGATCTGCTCGATTCGGTCGTCTTCGCCGTCACCGGCGGCATAGGTCCGATTCGACTCAAATTCGTCTGTGCCGTCCCCTTTGAGGGCAACGAATCTCTCGTCGGGGATCGGGGACAACAATCCCCGGACCCGGTTTCTCAGTTCCCCGACGATCCGGCCGGCCACTTTGTATGGGGTGATGTTGCTTTCCCTGATGATCTGGATGAGGAAAAGGCAGAGGTCCTGGATGAGGTCCTCCCGGTCGATGCCGGGATGCCTCCGCCTTGTATGGGTGTAGATGCTTGCCAGCGCCGGTGTGAAAAGGACGATGAAGAGCGGGGCAATGTCGCTATCCCGGTTGTCGTTCCGGTAACGGGTAACGAGATCGAAGAGGATGGCGTCTTTCCGGTCCAGGTCCGCCGCCTGGTCATGGAAGAAGGCAATCAGGTCGCCGGGATCGGCAAAGGGGAACAGCACCGGGCATTCCGCCCGCAGGCCCTCATAGGCCCGCCTGAATCCCTGGGAGGATAGCTCCTTCCGGTACCCGGAAAAAGATAAGCCCATGCGTCGACAGCGGCATGGGCTTCGGGAGCCTCGGAGCCTCCTCCTTTGAAATTATTTGATATTCCGGGCCTCGGGGGCCTCTAAAAACTAATGATTCTTCTGCACTTGGAACACTGGATAGCGACCAGATGACCGACGACCCGCCGGGTCATACGCCCACAGGGACACGAATCGACGGCCAGGATACAGTCCGACCCCTCCTCCAGGATGATCTGCCCCCGGACCCACCTCCCGCATTCGCAGGGATAGTCGTAGTGACCCAGGGCCAGGGGCGGCCGGGCCAGTTCGGCGAGTTTCTTTCCGTCATGGGGGCAGCGGCATTCGTACATGGTCTGATTACAAGACAAAAAATGAACATGATCAAAGAACACAGGCAGTCTCCGGCATTTCGTGTCATAAAATGATGCACACCCCTGACCGGACCCGGAGACCGCTACGCTTCATAAGCCGATACATTTCTTTTCATTGCCGAGAGAAAGCACTTTGACGGAGAAATACCGTAAAGGATCGAAAAAGTTTCGGACAAAAAGCGGTCTTTTTGCGGTTTTTTTGCGGCCGTCGGGAAGGGCGAATAGGGAGTTTATGGCCGACTTGCGGCCGGTCTTGTCTCTTGGGTTGGGGAAAATGCAAAAAAGCGGATTTTATGCGGACAAAAAGCGGCCGCGTGGGAAAGGAGCGGATAAAGCCTGCCGACTTTCGGCCGATCAGCGGCCAGGCTTCGGTCAATCTCTGATCAAAAGTGCGTATTGTCGGAAAAAAAGCGGCCAAAAAGCGGCCGCTACAGTTTACCGATTGAACGCTTCCTCGAATTCCTTGATGACCGCCAGCACCTCGTCAAACGACGGGGGTTCGTCGAAGAACATTTCGCCCCGCATGGCCTCATAATCCCGCCGCCAGCCGCTCTCTTGGTCCGGTGGCGGCGCCAGCCGGAGATCGCCATGGCGCAACGTGTCGTAATCCACCCAGCCGACCTTGAAGAAGACCTGCCGGTGCCGGGCAACACGATCGAACAGTTCCGGATCGTTTGCCGCCTGGGTCGCAACGCCCTTCCGGATGAGGCACCAGAGGTCGTAGTAGTGACGGGATAGTCCGGCGCGGCGCGGTCTGTCATCAGGGCGGAAGGTCTCCTCATGGAGGAGCATCGCCTTCTCCCAGAAGGTCCGTACGGCAGCCACCGTTCTTACGGCAAAGGCGCTGTCAGGCAGCAGTTCGGGAAACGCCTCCGCCAGATAGGGTTGAATGACCGGCCTTTCGACCGGCTCCGTTTCCGACCGGGCGCCCATCTCGATCTTGACGACCGGCCTCACGTAGGCGAGGCGTTCTTGAAAAACGGACGGATAGTGAAAGAGAATGGTTTGCTGATCCGGGTCTTCCTCCCGGTCCGCAGGGCTTAGACCCCATTCCAGGCCGGCGGGAATCGCTTCCCGAAATCGGCTCTCCAATGCCGGTCCGATTTCTTCTTCGATCCGCCGGCTGCATGCCTTGATCAATCGCTTCCGCTGTTTTGCGCTGAGCGTAATGCCGCCGAAACCGAGGTGCTCCCGGTCGATAACCACATCGATATCCTCGGAAAACCGGGAGATCAGTTGCCAGCCCTTGGATAGGGAGGTCCCGCCCTTGAAAGTCAGATGCTCCCCCCATCCCTGCAAACCGAAAAGTTCCTTTAAGGTCCAGCAGACCCAAAAGTCCTTCTCGATGCTTGCCGGAGGCAGACCGAGGCGCTGCTGGCCCTCTTCACAGAGGAGCCGGCGACGGTCGGCGGGAAAACGCAAAAAGTCGTTCATCCGGTCCTCTCCTCCGAGCCGGAAACCCTTCGCAGAATGGCGGCGATCCAGGCCGGCGCGTAGCGGAGATCTCGAAGCAGCACCTTTTTGTCGCTGGCGGACAGCCGCTTTTGCAGATTGGCCACAACGGCATCGTCCACCTGCCCTTGCCCGAGATGGCGCAGCGCATGGATGACCAGCCCGGAGACCCGCCCGGCCGTGGCCATGGCCCGGGGCGTCGTGTGCTTGAGCATGATGATCTGCTTGCCGATCTGGACGCGGCGCGCCGGTCCGTCGGTGAGAAACACAATCTTCATGGGCACCTGATCGGAGAGCCCCAGCAGATTGGCGGCATAGCCCCCGGACGGTTGCAGAAGGATCTTGTCCCGCCCCTTGAGCGCCTTGACAATGGCGTCTATGGTCGGGGAAAGGAGGCCGAGCGCCGGATCGATGCGCGGGTAGTCGTACAGCCCGCGGGCCAGGCGGCGCAGCGTCCCTTTCTTCGCTAAGCGGTGCAGCGCCAAGTCTACGGCTTGCCGGCTCCCGAGGTCCGCAAAGTCGCCTGGGGTTACGACACAACCCTTCCCACGTCCATAGATGCGGCTTATTATTTTAGAATCAATGCTTTGCATGATAGACCTGTATGAAATTTTGTAAGGAAAAGTAGCACTTATTTCTTACAAAAACAAGCACATCTTCACGATGAATTTGGGATATCAAAATAGTGTCGCCTCCAGATAGGGACGCATGACCTTCTCCACCCGGCACACCCGTGCATAACGCATCAGTTCATCGATCTTGCGGCGCTTCCTTTGCCGATAAAACTTCAGGGCCTCCAGAACCACATCGAAGCCGATCTTGTTCCGGTATTTGAAGCAGTCGGCCAGGGTCTTTTCCGGATTGTAAACTTTTACCGGGATGCCGTCGATATCATGCTGTTCAACCCCGTCCGTGAAAGCAGTACCGCTGAACCAGAAAATGCGCAGGGGCGGATAATCGAGCCGCAGAGGTTCAGCGCCCCGCGGCAGGGCGAGATAAATTTCATGGGGAATTTCGGTGGTCATCTCGTGATAGGAGAGGGCGGAGATAAGACAAATAACACCCTTGGGGACTCGCATGGCCACGGTCGCCAGATCCGGGTTCCAGAGCGATGGCATATCGGCAAAGCGATACATCCCACGCCCCAGTCGCTCTATAACGCCCTGATCGCGCATCTTGTAGAGGGTCCGGGGATGAACCCCCGCTTTCAGTGCTTCACAGGTGCGAAAGGCGGCCGCTTGAGGTTGGAAGAGAGCCCTGGCCTGTTTTATGGCCCCTGTATTCTGTTTTTTGATGTTTGGCGACATGGATAAGTTTACCTGCAATAGTTAATATGTGCTGGTATGTTTATCCAGAACTAACAGGTGGTCAAGTGAAAAAAACAGGCGGAGAATTCCTGACAAAACAATTGCTGCCCACCGTGGTGTGTTTCGTTTGCAAAAAGGGCCACTTTTCGTCCCTATTTACAAACAATCCATTGAAACATTTATGACTGTTTATATCCCTCCTTTTCAAGTCTATTCAGGCAAAAGGAACAATGTCTGAGTTCTTTTTTGAGAACGGTCCTTTTATATTGTCTCGGATCTGAGCAGGTGCCGATTATTTTCCACATTCGTTCCCCTCTTTCCGGCAATCCATCGATTATTGTGGGTCTGCAGATCCTGTGATCGAAAACAATGTGCACCTTTCCGCTTTTTGCAACCAAAGCCCCTTCAGACAGAATTAAATCTTTCCCCTTGATTTCTTCAGCGCTCATAAATCCTCCATGAACAAGAATGCCTTTTAATTATCGCATCATCCTCGTGATCAGATCATTCTTACGACAGTATGGGATAAACAACTGTTCCCTCGCCCGTGTGACTGCCACATAGGCCAGCTTCTGGATTTGCTCCTCCGTCCATCGGCTACCCGCCCCCAGCCAGTCCATGCCTAAAATAAAGACGCAGGCGTAATCAAACCCCTTGAGGCTGTGAATCGTTGAAATCGGTATACTGTCCGCTGTCACATCGTAGGCGCGCTTTGACCGGTAATCCTCTGAGATCCAGTTATGCATGAGGCCCCTTTTCTCCAGGGCATCCTCCAGTAACCGGGGAAGATTCATAGCGCTATCACCCTCCGGAGAACGCATCGTGTAGATCACAGCGATTTCCGCGAGGGGATAGGTTTCCATCTCATTTAGAGTCCAAATCCGGTCGACGACCCAGGCCGTAATTGTTTCGTAATCGTTAAGGTGCCGGATATCCGGTTGCGGACCATGCAGGTCCTCAAAGATCTCCGGGAACAACTCCTCCTGATGAATTTCCCTGCTCGGTTCCTGATAGCCCAAGATAACCCTATTTGCAAAATCGGCGATCTCTTTCGTATTACGATAGATCCACGACAGCCGGCGCACCCGACCGCGGGCATGAATGCCGATCGCCTTCCAGGAAGACCGCCGCTGGTAAATATTCTGATTGTCATCCAAGGCAATGGCCAGATGATCCGTCCGTGGATTTAGAAGGGCCGTGGCGATTTTGAGCATGTCGTCGGAAAAATCCTGTCCCTCGTCGATAAGGATCGCGTCATAGCGAAGATTGCATGAGGGCAGTTTCTCCAGGGTATCCTGGATAACCATTTCATAGTACTCTGAGTCCGCCTTTTCATAAGGAACGTCTTCTCCCGTAATCTTTGCGCAGAGCTGAAAGAAGTGGCAAACCTCGACACCGCCCTTTCCAAGAGGCACATGCTTGTCGGCCAGGAGACGGCGTATGTAATTGACGAGGGTAATGTTATAGCAGACGAAGAGGATGTTACGGATCGCGGGGTTGTACTGCTTCAGAAGGGCGGCACGGTGCACCAGGATCAACGTCTTGCCACTACCCGAGGGTCCCGTGATGATGCGGTGCCCACCATCGTACTGCCGGGCAATACTTTCCTGGTTATGATCGAGGAGCTTCAGGCGGCGGGTTATGTCGGCGCGCTTTTTCTGAGTATCTCGATCCGGCAGGTCAATCCGCACCACAGGAAAAATCAATTGTCGCAGGTGGTTCAGTTCCTTGCCGGTCATGGAGAACCTGGGTTTGACCATGAGCATCCGCTCCAGGGCTTCCTGGAAACAGTGCCCCGTTGGATCTTCACAAATGGGCGACTGGGGGTGGAGATCATCCCAGAAGAAAATCCGCTCCGAAGGAATAACCCGATGAAGTTCTTTCTTTTCGTACTCATGCTTGTTGATGTTGGGAAAGACAATGCCGCTGTTGACCGTGACCTTGACCTGGCCATAAGAATGTGCATCTTTTGACACCAAATGCCCGTCCTTTTTGATCTTGTCCATGACATCGCCGAAGTATTCACGGATTTGTTGGAGGGGGTTCTTACGCGGGACCTCTTTCCCTCCGATATGAAGGGTGAAGAATTGGGGATCGGCGGCAACGATCTGGTCCAAGGCCCAGTCCTTGACCTCGAAGATGATCAGACCAGCGTCCTGCGCGTAAAGAATAAAATCCGGCTCATGCCCAGCTATATTTGGCTGATACCAGGCAATGTACCTTACATCAGGCTTGGCACAGGCCTGAAGAAACCGATAAAAGATGCCCTCTCCTTCGGTTGTGAACGCATGGATATCAGCAGGGATCATGGTGGCCACGATTATCGCCTCACTATCATTAAATCATTGACCAAGCCCAGTAGACTGAACATATTCAAGGTTTTCAGAAATCAGAAGATCTTCATCATTGAAAAAGTTCAAAAAGATGATGACGATCCCAAAGGCTAATGCTGCGATCTTTAGCGAAATTTATCGCATCGGAAGTGAATCCACTGGGACAAACCACAACCCCTCTTGTGCTAGTCGCACCCTTAGGCAGCACCCCGTTTAATTCTCTTATGACATCAACACCCACCGGCGATATATGATTTTTACACTGAATATAAAGGGTAATTTCCACGCCAATATCGTCATTACGCCGTGCCATCAGATCAACGCCGCCATCGCGTGTCAAAGGTGTGCTCTCTACTTTCCATTTCTTTTGCTCTAGCAGACGTTTCACATGCTCCTCGAATTCCACACCACTCATTTCTGCATAGCTTCCTTTGAAGGAGGCTTTATGCTTAGGTTGCTTTAGGTGATCAGGGGGTTCCAAACCAAACAAGCCGAAAAGCTCTTCGCTCGTCAATTTTGATTTCAGATCAATTGAAACACTATCCACCAACTCATCGAAAAGTAGCTGTTTCTCAAGCAATATTTTTTCGATCCGCTCCTCAATCGTTGCTTCGATGATATATTTATATACATTAACGGGAAAAGTTTGACCAAGGCGGTGCGCCCTACCTTCAGCTTGATGCTCAACGGCAGGATTCCACCATCGATCGAAGTGAAAGACATAAGAAGCATCCTGTAAATTCAACCCCTGTCCACCTGCACGGAGCGAAAGAATGAGAACTTTATGATCTCGATTTTCCTTAAATCTTCTTATGACGGAATCTCGTTGTATTGGAGAAAGATCACCGATAAAAAGAAGGGGATTATACTCCTCAAGCCTTGATGCTATGGCGTTCGCTCCGTACGTTGAATCTGTGAACTGTGAAAATATTAGAGCACGATAACCCTCGGATACAATGATGTTTAATCTCTCTAACACATCATCAAACTTGATGGAGCCACCATCAATCGGACAGAAATTACATATCTGTTTCAATTTCATTATGAGCGCTAAAACATGTTCAATTCTGACAGATTCCCCACTTTCCTTTAATTGGATTATGCCTTCTTTTTCAGCCCGCTCATAACATTCTCGTTGAGCCCCATCCAATGCTAGAGATATCTGACTCACAATTTTAGGCGGCAGTTGTGGGAGCACATCCTGCTTCTTACGGCGAAGCTGCAAACTTCTATGCACTTCTTGAAGTTCAATGCCCGGTTTGTGTCGTGGTGGTGTCTCACCTTCTTTGAGAGTCGAAACAAATTCAATAATTGAAGCAAGATCATCCTCTCGATTTTCAAGAGGAGTACCTGTAAGCGCCCAGGCCCTTCGTCGATGCAACAGTTTACATTTTCGACTAATTTCCACATCCCTATTTTTAATCTTCTGAGCTTCATCAAGGATGACAACATCCCACACACGACGACGGGGGGGGGACTGTAAATTGTCAGTGCAATCGGACCTGAAGGTTTCATAACTCGTCAGGTAAATATGGGCCGGCGTTGCCCATTGCCATGTGCGCTCTGCCGCTGTGCCTCTGATGGTGGAGATGCGCAGTTCTGGAGCCCAGTGGTGGATTTCCTTACGCCACTGCCCGACCAAACTCGCCGGAACAATTAATAGACATGCCTCAATTCGGTTTTGAAGAAAAAGAATACGTAATGCGCCTATCGCTTGTATCGTTTTCCCGAGGCCCATATCATCCGCTAGTAACAAAGCATCTCTAGAGAGCAGAGCCTTTATCCCTTCAATTTGGTAGTCGAATAAAGATCCCGGCCATTCTAAAGGACCAATCTTCGACAACAAAACGTCAGTTGGTGGTTGGAGTAGATAAGCTAACCGTTTGGAAAGGGGTATTTCTGATTGCGTAGCTTGATCAGCTGCTTTAGAAGGTTGCAGACTAACATTCGATCGCGTTTGTCCTGTCAGTTGTTCACCATAAGATTCGTCTTTCAGTAGGAGGCCCTTTAGGCCGACACTACCGCGTGCATAATCATCATCAGGTTGCGAACGGTTAGAAAGGTAATTGATAGGGATATTTATCGTACATGAGGGACTTAGAGACTTAGGGTATGATGGCGTATTGGTAGCAGTCGTCGATAAAAATTTTGGTGCAGATAAGATCACACCTGGCACAGACAACTTTTGTGGGATAAATTCATCGAGTTTCACCGGACGTCGAAAAAAACCAAACCACCGTGCTTTCGGCACGTGCTCGATTTCTCGTTCTGCCCACCAAACCAAATCAGTGCTCATTATTTACCTTTGTCTGGATAGACCTCCTTGAGACCGATAAGCGCCCTTTCGAATGGTTCTGTGAGCATGCCCTTTGCTGACAACGTCTGCAAAAGGCTCAGTTCTGTCGATCCGTCGGATGGCCTCTCCGGATACCAGAAGAGATTCATGGGTTCTTCAGCTTCGATCCTATCTTGGATTTCGTTTGCCGAATATGGCAGAGCTTTAATTGCTGGCGCTATTCTGCAGACTGGAACCGATAACCGAATATCCTGACAAAATATCTCGCTGTTTACCTCTTCGGCAAGACAAAAAATCAAACGTGGCACTTTCGGACATAATGAGAGCAGTGAGGTAGTTATTTTTTTAATTGCATGACGGCGAATATCTGCCTGTCGCCATAAAAATGTGTGCGGCGTTTCAATTCGGTTATAGGTAAATTCTATCGGCTCACCGCGTGCATTGATCAAAAATAATGCAGCCAGATATCCAGATGAATCTTGCGTAGGTTGAATCTTAAGATATCCAGCGATCCCCAAGTCGTTCAGTTCATCAGCGTCATGATAAGGGATGGGCATTTCATGTAACCTCCCGTCTTTTATAATGACTTTTCACTGCTGTTATCGGATGTCTCCTCAGTTTCTACTTCTAATTCTTTATCCTCTGTATAGTCTTGTTTAATTTGTTCGACTTCAATGTCTGGTTTGTACGTTTTATCGAGACGCTTTAGATCCCATTCTGTAATCCACCCTTTAACATACTGACGCATTCGCGTTGTTGTCATCCGCTCTATAGTGGGCACGTGCGATGGGGTCCATTCATAGGCCTTAGCATGTATAGTCCGTATTTTTTCATAAGTTTGATTTAAAGCTTCACTATCGGGGGATTTTAATCGGATCGATTCATTTTGAATAACTCGCATTCCTCGTTCAGCCTGGCTTGCCAAAAGAAGATCGCTTTCTGTTCCTCTCGCTCTCAATTTCCCTGGCACTTTTTCAAAGTCATCGTTCCCCTCCAAGATTATGCTCTGGAAGTCCTCAGTAATAGCAAATACGGTCGTCAATCCCTGATAAGTAGAATCTTCGAGCTTGCCCATCCATCTTGCCAGTTCACCATAGGATTTTGCTCGCTGCAGCAGAGAATATCTTCCAATCAATTCTGCTTCATCAATCAGCAACACCCATCCGGCATAACCAGCAGCGATAATTAAGCGGGAAGCAAATTTGAACGACTGCCAAGCAATCTCCCTTACCGGTATGTTATCAAGTTTATATGTGACCGGTTCACGACATGCCTTAAGATATCTCTTTATTTCACCAGTACCGATCCTATCACCTGACCAAAACCGGATAATACGATTGCTGACTTCAGGATCGTTTGGCATTCGTTCATATAAGAATAATGTGGCCGCAAATCTTGCGTTAAGGCCACTCTTGGTGTGTACCCATCTGTATAAATCAGCGTAGGGCTGGCTATTGAAATGCAAGGCTGTGGCAATTTCTGTCATAGCGTTGCCCCTTTTCCCTGGAACAAAAGCTGCGCCTACTGCGGCACGATATAGCTTCGCAGGATCAAAAAGTGGCGTTTCTTTACTAATGACAATCTTGCTGCATACAAAGTTCTTCTCCAGGGCCTGGTGCATCAGGTATTCAAGAAGATGGGATTTACCAGAACCAAAATCGCCTGCTATCATTAGCCCTTCGTTATTGCCTCCGGTGACAACAGCTTGCTTCACATTTTGCAGCTTTTGTCGAAATTTTTCTTCTATTTCTGGCTGATTACAGCCTAACGCAAGTACGGCATCGCGATTAGGCACACCATTGCGTAAGGCTTCTATTGCCCTGCGGTTTCTCACTTGTTCGTCGAAATTCATATGAATACCTCCCACAACGATACGTATTATGAATTCTTCAATTAGTGGACAAGCGAACCAACGAAGCCAATGGATTTTGCTTTCGTTTGTCTCTCACTTCATCCCAGATCCTCAACTTAAGAGCATCATACCGATTTAAGCCCCTTCTATCGTCATTCAGGAAATCTCTCGATGCAAGCACTATGAACAGCATGCCCTCCATTTCATCTGTTCCATCGATGAATTGACGAAGGACCTCGTAGGCATCAAGCAATGCTGGTATTGAATAGAAAAAACCATCATCCGGATTTTTTGATCTTGTTGAAGTGAGATAACGTCTGATGTCAAGCATAACGACAAGGCCGCTTTTACCGTTGATTCTCAGCCAGTGGGAGAGGGAAAAAAGCATATGCCGAGCATTGTGCCTGGCAATCTTTTGGAAAATAAGAGCGTCCTTTAAGGTTGAGATCAATCGGAGTTCACCCCGCAGCCATTCTTTAACTGCATTGCTTAAGAAGGGAGTGGGACTCGTCGGATCAAGCTGATCAATACAGAGACGAATCATCGCAATTCTGAATTCCTGGCTCATTTCAAAATCGTGAAATATTTCTTTTTCAAGCCACGAGCGGAATTCTCTCCGTAAAAATTTTTCTTCACGTTTATTTATTGCAGCAATATTCTCAAGGTCAAAATCCTCACGGTGTATCGGCAATTCATAACCATTTTTCATGAATATTTTCTTTACAAATAAATGTGCCAACTCATCCCAGTCGATCTGACGTGCCACTTCATGAAACAGCTTATCAATCATATGAATTTTCGTTGAAACTGAATCGACATTGACGAAAAGATACTCGTCCCTCTCCGAGCATTGTCGCAAAGGATCGACTATTTGGCTTTCTTCATTTTCTTCCATAGGGACTACGAATTTTACTGCCGCACCGCCACGCTTAACAAAATCATGCAAATATTCGTTACAAATCGTCTCTGTCCATTCATCGTATTTTAAGTTCATGGCGTATCCCTCCTAGGACTTTGAAAAAGCAATACCGAAATACATCTTTTCTCTGCCTTCTTGGGTGACCACCCGGACTGTGCGCGTGGGTGATTTTGTACCTGTACTCGCGGGGAAGCTTATCACGAACCCGTCTTTAGTCATCGTTACGCCGCTCTGATCAAGAAGATAAACATCTCTACCAAATTCCTGCCTTGAATAATCTTTGGACTGTCCCGGAAGTAATGTTAATAATTTATGAATTTCGATAAGAGGTATAACTATTCCTTTGCCGACCTGATCTTTTCCACGACTACTTATTAAAATCTCGTAGGCCGAAAACATACTTTCCATAAAAGCTTCAGGCTTGAATCGGACAGGTTTATTCTGCAATGCCTTGAGATGACTAACAAGGACGGATGGCCGCAAGCGTTTCTCTTTTGCTTTGTCTATTTGGACTGCAAGCTCATTGGGAATGATGCGGACAAGGAAGGGATAACAATATAATCTTTCATCCTGTTCAAAGATTCTTACCCCAAACGATTTAGACATCTCCAATATTTCTTCTAAATAGGCCCTGGAGCCGATATAGTTTTCCGCCTCAAAGTTCCAACCATCCTTTGTATTTGAAAATTGTTGCTTCAGCGCAGCGATCGCCTGCTCCGATGAATCGATCGCCCTTTTCAATTCTCGGAGGCTGCCTGCTTTGATCGAACCTCTTAATTTCTTCAATGAGCTAACGACTGCATTGGCAGCTTTCAATGATGCATCAGCATCGGCTTCTGTTTTTGCAAGTGCCTTTTCGAGGCCATTCGGATTTATGTATTCCATTTTCCCTCCTTTTATGCGTAATTATCTTGAAATCATCCCTTGTTTAGAGCGCGTTATCAATACCATCAGAGAAATCAGGCGTAGGTACAGAGACTGAGGCATCCAATGCGGCATTGACAACTGATGCATCTATAACCGCTGCATTATTTTGTATGGCATGCAGCACAATATTAGCTGCGCTCGATAGTAAGACCCGAGGATGAAGCATTTTCCGAGTTTCCAAGAGAACATCAATTCCATCATCAGTAAATGGTTTTATAGTCCCGTTATCGGAAGAATTTATCCGGTAGTAATCAAGATGGGCGACGATGATCTCCTTTGCTTGGTCCTTGCTCGGCAATGGTAATTCTACGGAGTTGGGTGATGTGGGATCGAGTCGTGCAATAGCCGATAAACCGGCATCGCCCCATGCTTGCGATAATCCAACCGATGCTTGTTGGTGGGTTGTCAATACACAGGAGAAAAAATTATGCGTTGTATTCGCATATCCCGGACGAACTGTGCATATGCCGAATTCTTTGGCGAATTCAATGCGGTGTTTTCTCGTCATTTGATCGACCAAATTCTCAATGTCATCGATGAACAGATATCCCCCAGCAAACCCTGCTGCCCGCAAGTAATTTACTATGTCATTGAAAAGCAAAGAACGTGAATAGTCCAGGATTCTCGTATCACGTGGAATATAGAAAGGTTCAAGATTGCCATCCTTGCGGAAAGAACGAAGGAAATCTTCAAATCGTCCTTCGGCCAAAGCATTTGCGGCGTGAATTTGGACATTTTCCTGCTTTAGCTTGATGAATACCTGTTGGTCCAACTGTTCCGGTTGAATTCCTCTGGTTTTCAGTAGCTCATCATTCAGCAAGTTATTCGGATTTTCATTCCCCTCATCGTCAGTGAGCACTATTTTGGCCTGCTCTGGGGTCAGACATTCCAAACGCAGGGCAGCCCTTGAGGCATCGAGAACACCGCTTTTACAGATGTCCACAAGGCCAGACAAAGCTAATTGTTCCATATACCTGCGATCCACCTGTGCTGGAAAGGCGACGTAGACCACAACAGCCGAGAACTGGCCGTTAAATTCACTATGCCCCCAATCTACATTAATTCTCTGCCTAAAATAGCGAAGAAGTGCTGTTTTCCCCATACCACGACCACTCTGTTGATCACCTTTTGACCAGAGATATGCCAGATGAACCCTATTCAAGAAGTCATCTGGTCGAATAAGTAAACGCTGAAATTTATCGATCTCAGCCTTAACAGGTGACTCGGCGTATATCGTGCCGTTGCGTCGAGGATCGGTACTGTATGGATTTACCACTGGATCAGTTGGAAATGGTAAATCTTTAAGTCCGAGGGAAGTGTATCGTGTTTCCGTTGGTAGGGTGCTCTTCTTGGGTAAGTGTATCATCATGTCCTCCTAATAAGGTTGTAAATTTGTATTGATCCAAGATTACGCATGAGGGGTTTGCGCCGTGCTGAAATACCTTCATATTTTAATCCGACTGTTAGGGGAGCAGGATTCCAATCCAGCAATTCGTTAATCCCTTCATCAAATGATGCTTCAGGAATTCTTAGATAGTCACAGACATAATCTCTCACATTCGGAAGGTCGTAATAACCGGCTTGCGGCGATATAATGTGAAATGCTTCGTCAACTGCCGCAAGTAGTCTTTGTTGTGCGGTTTTCTCACCCATACTAGGTTCACAGTAAAATAACGTGAAAAATTCTCCAGATAAACCATGTACCTTGATGGGGATATACCAATCATCAGATGGAGATGTAATTGCACAAGGCGAATAGCTCTTATCAAACTCACAGCCGCCGCTGCTGGTCCTCATGATGTTCAATATGCGGAGACTGACCAAGCGGTCACACAGAGAACGAAACAAAGGAACGTTTAGTGATATTCTTGGCAAAACTCTCTGTAAAATTTGTTCATGCAGTAAGTCTTCTACTTTTTTAGGACTTTTCCCCTTGGCTCCTTCCCATACCTCATCGGCCACGTCCCGGGCATCGTTTTCATAGGATGGTTTAAGTAAACGATACAAATAGTCAGGAGTTGCAAGTTTTGCAGCTTCAACAATAGGACGCCATATATATCCAATTTCAATATGTCGTTGAACAATCGCTCGAAGGTTTTCATACGTGTTTAGATGAACAGCGACCATAACCCTTCGCAGTTCCCTGTGTTTGCGTCCATCCAGCAGAGCAAGCGCTTCCTTTCCGGCATTTGTTAGCTCATATGATTTCTGCACTGAACGTGCAAATTGAAAGTGCACCAGTTCCTGACATACCTTTTCACCAACAGTCTCGAATGTCCCCTTAGGTTCAGGAAGCATAAAACGCAAAGATCTATCCGTAACATACTTCAATACACTCCTTGAGATCGCACTTGTTTGTTCATCCCGCTTTGATGTCGATGGCAACCCTGCCAGTACACGAAGACCTATATAATGGTAACCAACATCCGTAATGTTATAGCTCGATATCTTCACTTTGAAACTCCTGATTTTGCCATTCTAAATATGGATAATAAACGTGTACATTCATTATTTAATTGTAAAAATTCTTGACATATCGAATGAGTATCCCGCTCTCCAACAGCATGCAAGACGATCCTTTCCTCCGACAAGTAGCCGCATCTTGTTGTTAGCCATGTTTCATTCAGGTTCAAAGTAATACGGTTTAGTATTGCGCAAAAGTCATTAAACGAGTCAATTTCTTTGGGACTAATCTCCAATCCATTACTAATCTCGTAATCCATTATTTTCGCATTCCGATGAAGCATCGGAAGAGGCCTCAAACCCGGCGCTATAGGATGAATCCCCAAGCCCATGCAAGCCGCAAGTCCAGTTACCTCAAACTGAGTATTAGACATGAATATCGGGATTATTTCGCTTAAAAGAAGAGTGGGATTGAGTGCCAAATAGTCGAATATCTTTGCGAAGAAGACAATAACATCATTTTTTTCGGGAGGGGAGCCCTGACGATTTTTTAATTCGAGAATTGCTATCAAATCCTGACTCTTTGCAACAATATCAACTTCATGACAGACCCCAGAGGCAGTCTGCAAATTGCAACCGAGATGCATTTCACGCTGTTGCGAGATGTTCCAATCAATGAGATCTTTGACACAGCTTTCACGAAACCGCAGCTCAAATCCCTGGTCTGGTATTGGTTCACGATCGACATGTTGCCAGATGCTATCTACGAATTTATAGCAATGCATCATAATCTGAAGCGCTGATTGAGGTAATCCAGACTCTACGCTTATACTCATGACTGAGATAGTCCTCCAGTTGCTGACTGAAGCGAAAATTATGCTTCAATAGCAAATTCCCATAAAACGCCTACTCCCCGCTTTTCGTTTCTGCTTCTCCTCCGCCCATACACCAGACCATTTCAGCATGCTTGCGGCTCAGTTCCTCTTTGCGTTCCTTCCAGTCCGGTAGCACCCGTCCCAGTATCCGCCAAAACTCTGGGGTGTGGTTATGCTCACGAAGATGAACCAGTTCGTGGGCTATAACATAATCAACCAATCTTACCGGCAACTGAAGGAGCCGCCAATTGAAGTAAAGGCTACCATTCTTTCCGCACGAACCCCAACGGAAACCGAGGTCGCTAACGGTTATCTTTGAAGCAGCAATGCCTGCCTTGGGCTCCCAGAACCGAACACGCTCATTGAGCCATTCGGTTCCCGTATCTTGATACCAACTCTGAAAATGTTTTGGCGCGTCCAGTCGATCCCGCTCTCGCAAGGAGAACCATTGTCCGTCGAATCTTAAGGGTACGGATTGTTTCTTCACAATTTTAAGACGGTAATTTTGGCCGAGATAAGCAATGCTTTCGCCGCTCACCACTTCGAGCCTATTGATTCCCTGGCTATATTCCTCTTTGCGAAGGAGCTTTCGATGAACCCAAAGGAGCTTCTGGTTGACCCAGTTATGGAGTTCCGCCTGGCTCGCTGTTGCCGGTGAGTGCACAACAAGCTCGCCGGCGCGATCAACCGTCAATCCCAGCGTCTTACGGCGCGGGCTCCGTCGCACTTCGAATTCCAGTTTGTCTACAACCAGCACTTCACTCATCTTCTTACCAGGTTTTCGTGGTTCTCTTTTGCGAGGGCCACCAGCTTTTGCGCGATGTCTCGTTCTTTTCCCGGCGGGCAGACGCCCGATGCATCGAGGTCCCGCACAAGTTGTTTGGTGAGCAGTTCACGACGGTCTGCGTTCTTCCAGAAACCCACCTTGGCAATCTCCTGCCGGATTCGCTCCACGATATCGAGAGCTAAGCTTATGGCGGTTCTTCTCTGACTCTCGTCCAATTGACGAGCCGCCGAGCACACTTCAAGGATCAGTCGAACAAAAGGAACCTGCACACGCGGGTCAAGGTCCGGGAAATCGTTACGATCACCCCGTCGGAGTTCGTCCATAAATTTCCGCAACTCCCTTTCCAGGGCGTCCCAGTCATCCTTGAACCGCTGGAGGATCTCCTCCAGCTTTTCGCTCATCTTGCGGGCAAAAATAGGATTTTGATTGCTGAAACCGATGATGTGATATCGCATAGCGTACTGCATCTGAGCCGCTTTTGCCCGGCTGCTGCTCTGGGCTTCTAAGACTTTTTCAAATTCTGCGTCCGTAATCGTTGTTGGGGGTATCTTAGGGTCAACGCCCCGTGCCGATATGTGCGCATCGATCAGCGCTTTCACCTTTTCCGCGACACCCAGAAGATTCAAGGACGGATCGCGGTACAGGTTCGCCGCCACCTTATTGATGAAGCCAAGGAGCTTTGCATCGCGGAACACATCGTTAGGCACTTCCGGACGATGCTCCAAGATATTCAGCGTCTCATAGAACATGCGCAGTTTATTGATAAATTCCGCACGGATTTTCAGGTCTGCCAACAGATCAACACACGCCTCAACCTCGGCCTGGAGATCCGCAATGCCTCTATCGGTAAAAACAGCCACGGCCCGATTTCTGCGATCGAGAAGCTTTGGCAGTTCAACATTAATATCGATGAGCGTGCCGGTGATATCCTCACCGTCATAGTCCTTCAGGGCATCGTTCAGATGCCGCGCAACGCCGATATAATCAACGACATATCCACATTTTTTCCGACCACAGGTTCTGTTGACGCGTGCAATGGCCTGCAGAAGGTCATGCGCCACCACCTTCCGATCCAGGTACATCACCTGCTCAATCGGGGCGTCAAAACCGGTCAGCAACATGTTATTCACAACCATCATGGCCAGCGGATCAGTCTTTTCCGTACGCTCGATCGCCAATTTACGCTTGAAACGTTTGGTATATTCGTCCTGCTTCTCTTTATTCGACCAATCCCACCACGATTCGGGATCATTATGATCTCCGGAAATGACCACCGCCGCCTCCATCGCCATGACCAGAGGCAGTAACGCGTGCGCCCTCACAAGGAATTGTATTTGTGGGTCGAGCCGTTCGATCTCATGGTCTGGAAGCGCCAGGGTCGCGGCGGGAAGGCCCTCCAGATCTCTGACAAGTTTATCCCTGGCCGCCAGGAGTTTATTGCGAAAGACGACGGCGGCGCGGCGGCTGGTGGCGACGACCTGGGCCTTGAAACCCTCGGGCAACACAACCCCCACATAGTGGCGCAGCATGTCCCTGGCCTTCTGTTCGATGAGCAAAGGCGCTTCGAGCACATCACCCTCCGTCCCATACTTCGCTTTGATGATCGCCAGTTCTTTCTGGGTATAGGTTCGGAACATATCCTCGAACAGTTTGTCGAGGCTTGGCGCATCTTTGACGAGGCCGTCTGCGGTGCGACCTTCGTAAAGTATTGGAACTGTTGCGCCGTCCAATTCTGCATCCTGAAGGAGATACTTGTCGATGAAATCGCCGAAGATTTCCCTGGTCTCTGTCTTTTCTTTGCTCAGGATCGGTGTGCCGGTAAAGCCGATGATCGCCGCATTCGGGAGGGCGCGTCTCAGGTTGCGGTGCAGGGACCTGGTGTGGGAACGGTGGGCCTCGTCCACCAGTACCAGGATTTCAGTCGATTCATTGAGAACCGGAAACTCCGCGAACCGTATGTTTTCTTCAAAGGTGACCTCTTTCGTCACCACCGGCTCGTCCTTGCCGGGCTTCTTCTCCTTGCGGAAGATGGTCATGGCGACCTTCGCATCGTTTGCAGCCAGCCGGTCAACATCCTGATACTTCTGCAACATGGCAAAGACGATGTCCGGCGTCGTCTCGGATAAAATGCGCTGAGTGAGCGCCGTGGAAGATTCCCGGGTGCGCAGGTCTTGATCTGTGGGACGAACGGCTTCCCCGGAAAGTCTCGCCGTCTCTCGCAATTGAATTTCCAGGTCGGTCCGGTCGGTCACCGTCACGATCTTGTACTGTTTGAGCCCGTCAAGGGTTCGCATTTTACGAACCAGGAACACCATGCTGAGGCTCTTCCCAGATCCCTGCGTGTGCCAGATGATGCCGCCCCGCTCATCCTGTTCGGCACCTTGCGGTTTTGTGCGGCCTTCCTGAAGCCTGAGCACGGCCTTTTGAATGGCTCGGAACTGCTGATAACGGGCGACCACTTTGCGGGTCTTGCCGTCCACCTGCTGAAAGACGGTAAAGTTGCGCATCAGGTCCAACAAATGCGCTGGACGGAGCATTCCCGCCGTTAAAACCTGCTGGCTCTGCAGGGCTGCCCCCTGCACGCTTCGCAATGCCTCGGGGCGTTGCTCTGTCTTGCGGAAAAAAATCGGTGTGCCGACACGTTCGGTCTGTTCCGGTCCGACTGCCAGCATCTCGCCCTTGGCCTCTTCGAGATCTTCATTGGCGAAGAAGAGCTTCAGCTCTTCAGCCACCGTGCCCATGGGAACCGGGCTCGTGTCGGCCCATTCCAGGTACGCTTCCGGTGGGGCGCCGATGGTCGCCGCCCGGGCCTCGAAGAAGTAGCTCGCGATCAGAAGCTGGTTGGTGTGAAAAAGCTTTTCGACGCCTTCGTTGTCGGTATAAAGGGTCGGGAAAAGTTCTCGGCGCTGGTTCGAGTAGCGGAGCAATTGATTGATGGCCTCATGCATGGGATTTTCAATGCCGGGGCTTTTGAACTCGGCCACCACAATCGGGATGCCGTTAATGAACAACACCGCATCGGGGATGACATGCCCGCGGCCGCTCGTCAATTCCACCTTGAACTGGTTGATCACCAGAAAATCGTTGTTCTCGGAATGGTCAAAGTCGATATAGCGGATCGGCTGCGGCCTGCCGTTGTCCCAATCCGGCAAGCCCTCGACAACGGTCCCCTTCAGCAAGAGTACCGTCGCAGCCTGGTTGACCTCCATTAGTCGATGACCGGGGGCTCGCTCCAGATCACGGATTGATCTGGTGATGCGAGTTTCGTCGAGCCAGGGCCGCCCGTCGCGGAGATTGATCCGCGCCAGCGCGGCTGCCAACCGTCCCGCAAGCAAGACCTCCCGGAAACTCTCGCGCTCCGTCAGCTCCGGTACATCCACGTCGCCTTCGATCCATGACCAACCCATCGTTTTGATCTGTTCGCAGAAAGGCCGCTCGACCAGGTCATATTCCCATTGGATCTTGCTCATTTGCGCCTCTTTCTGTCCTTTGGTTTCCCTTCGGTGAGTTGCCGGGCCGCTGTTTCCAGTTGCTTGATCGCTTCCGCCTCGCCAAGGGACTCTTTATATTTCCTGCGGCGCACCTCGAACTTTTCGTATTCCCCCTTGGCGTGATCTTCAGCCGCCTGCTTACTGACTTTGCCTGCGGTAAGGAGCACCCGTCTCTCATTGAAGCGCAAAAACTCATCGAGCTTCCGCTCCCAGTCCTTCATAAACACCTGCTTGCGTCGTTTGGCCTGATCCTCGGCAAAGTCCAACCACATGGTCACGATGCGGTTCAGCTCCTCGATCTCCTTTTCATTCAGGTAATTCTTGGCGGTGCTCACATCGGTCTTACGGACTTCGCCGCCTTTCCAGGCGGTCAGACCCATGTTGGGCAATAGATGATCGGCCCGGGATTGAATCAGCTCGGCGGCGGTCATGCCGGTGGCTGCAAAGTGCAGTTTGTTCTGGATCACACTGAAGAATTTGGTGGTTTCGCCCCAGGTCGGCTCATAATCCGCCGCCATGGCAAAAATTTCCCGCACCCGGAGGTACATGCGCCGTTCGCTGGCGCGAATATCGCGGATGCGGGTCAGCATCTCGTCAAAATAGTCGGGAACAGCGGACCCTTTCACCGGCGGATTTTTAAGCCGTTCATCGTCCATAGTGAAGCCTTTGACGATATACTCCTTCAGCCGCTGAGTGGCCCAGATGCGGAAACGGGTGGCAATCAGGCTCTTTACCCGGTAACCCACCGAAATGATAAGGTCCAGGTTGTAGAAATCCAACTCCCGACGCACATCCCTATGGCCTTCGCGACGAACTGTTAAGAATTTCTTAATAGTTCCTTCCGGGGTCAGTTCGCCCTCTTCATAGATGTTGCGGATGTGCATGCTGATATTGGGAACCGTGGTCTGAAACAGCTCGGCGATCAACTGCTGCGTCAGCCAGACGGTTTCATCCTGAAGTCGGACCTCCAATTTCACTTTGCCGTCCTCAGTCTGATAGAGGACGACCTCGCCTTTGTTGGGATCATCCTGCATGTCTGAATGCTCCTTTGATCGTGACTTCATGCCACGGCAGCTCCTTCCATGATTGATTCCGGAACAAGAACCCGACCGGTGAGCAGGTCATCCTGGAGGCCGGATTTAAGGGAGCTGAGTTTTGTTACCTCGTCAATCTCCTTTAAAAGATGTGCTGCCGCTTCCTTTACATGTTCAGCAATCAGATGTCTTTCTTTGGGTTCGGGCCACGGAACTATAAAAGAACCAAGTTGCTGATAATTTAAACCCTGACGATTCCCACATGTATTCAGCGCATCAAGCTGTTTTTGTCCTATTGTTGAACCCAAAACAGTAGAAAGAAAAAGTGCATCTGCCTCTGTGGCTTCTGGAGCACGAAGAATGCATACATGTTGATTAACGTTCGCTTGTCCCATACCATCGGGCATTGCGCAACAGCGCCCAATTGAAGCACCGGTGATATTGAAGAGAACATCGTGTGCAAAGACTTCGCTGCGCAGCATACCTAAATGAATATGCCTTGGGATGTAGGCTATGTCTCCTAGTTTCAGACCTTCAAAAGTCACATTCTGGCTGCGGATAAACAGGATTCCCTCTTTGGTGTATACGTCCTGTCCGCCTCGTGGGGTTACGCCGCTGCCAATGTGGATACACAAAGTGCCGAGCGACTTTGTTTCCCACTCCCGCGGAATCAGTCCCAGCGGCGAGTCTTTGAACTGTTCAGGGTGGGCGATGGGGTCGCGGAGGCGGCCGTTTTCATCAAGGCCATAGCTCAGCAAATCGTGCAGCATGCCCGCCCGCACCTGCTTGACCTTTGCGATCACCGCCTCGGTCGCGGCAATAGCTTCGTCGATGGTATCGAGGACGTAGGCGATGCGGGATTGTTCTGAGTCAGATCCGGGCTTGAAAATCTTAAACCGCTTCAAGTCCCTCCAAGAGGTACGAGGCATTTTTGTCCCGGCTGCCGTAGTAACCGCTACGGAGAAAACTCGCTCCCACTGGAAAACTTGCGCAGAGAAGTCAGGAACAACGCCATCTTGGCTTCTCAGCACCAAGATATCAGTCGAGCAATACCCATCAAATGGCGCTTTGATACTTTTTCGTAAATTCGGCCGCAGTTTTCCAAAAAGAATGTCGTCTTTCTTGAACACCGCATTAACACTGATGGAAGTTGAACTATTCGCAGTCCCGAGCAACATTGGTTCTCCTTGGGCCATGTGTTCCAAGCCGACATAAGGCAATTTGGGATCTTTATTTACGAAGATCTTCTCGGTCTGAAGCGACACAAGTTCATCAAGCGCAGCATTGGTTATTCGATTGCTCATATTGAGATCAACCCCGCGAGTACCTGATTCAGCCGTTCATCGCTATCCAGCCTGCTTGCTTTGATAGCGTTCAGGCTTACCCGATACTTATCCCACAAATTTTCAACGAACCGCACCAGCTCCTGCTGCTTATCCATGACCGCGGAATCGAGCCCGGCGTGCAGGTCCTGGGCAAAAAGTTCGAGCACCAATGCCTGCTTCTCATCCTCGCTGAGTGCCGCGCAGCGTCTCTTTAACTCATCCACAAAGGCGTTGGTGAGGGTCCGGAATGTGGCTCTGGCAGCGGCAAGTTCCGTCTTGATCTTTTCGTAGGGAGCCAGATCCGCTTCAAGCGCCACCATCTGGTCAAAATAGGGTTGCAGGTCAAGCCGGGCAGCGGCGGCTTTGCTTCGGTCGGCATCTGTCGCCTTCGTTTTCGTGGTCGCCTTTTCGAGTTTGGTCAATTCCTTCAAGGCATCTTTGAATTCCGCTTTCAGTTCTTTGACCTGGCGCTCCAAGTCCTTGGCATAGTTCCAAGATGCCAACTCCTCGTCGTCGGCATCGTCCGGCGGATTGCTCTGCTCGAAGGCCTCTTTTTCGCCCTTCAGGCGGGCGATCTCGGCCTTGGCATCGTCGATCTGCTGGAGATAATCGGCCATAGTCCGTTTGACCAGCTTATGGCTAAAGGGATCAAAGGCCGGACCTACGCTGTCGTCATCTTCCACCGCGTCGGCAATGGCGTCGATCCAGCCGTCGACCACGCCGCAAAAGCCGTTTTCCATCAGGGTCTTGAAATCCGGCAAGCTGTCGGTCCACCAGGCGGCGACCACGCCGGATAATTTGAAGTTGCCCAGCATTCCGAGCGGGAGCAGTGCGGCAGCAAACCCCTGGAGGAATGCCGAGCGCACCGCGTTGAGGTTGCGGCCTTGCGGCAGAGCGACCAGACTCCCGGTGTGGGAGGCCCACCACCCGGTCAGTGCGTCTTTGATCACTCCTGTCCGCGCCTGCAACCCGGCATCTGTTTCTATGATCCTGGCAACGGCGGGTCGTTCCGTGACTTCCGCATTGAAATCACGGTAACGGTTATCATCGGGCCTGCGGGCGAATAGCACGTCCGGCGCAAACCCAAGGGATTCGAAGAGCGAAGTGCGGTCCTCAATCTCGGAGACTGGAATACCGCCGGCGAGATGCGCCCGCACATCATGCGGCTCTGGCGGCGGAGAATTATCCACATAGCGGCGGACATTGAGGTTGTAGTCATTGGCAATGTCCGCGATCTCTTCGAGAGACACAACTCCGGAATAATTGAGAACCTCGGCATACCGCTCATAGGTGGAGGCGATTTTTTCAATGTCTTCCGGGCGCAGGTAATTCTGCGCCCGCCCGGCCAGATACTCGTCATCCGCATTGATAAACAGCACCCGGCCGCGCCGATTTTCCGGTTTATTGGGGTTCGGAGTCTGACCGGTGATATTGGAGCGCATGATCAGGATGCAGGCCGGAATACTTGCACCATAAAAGAGATTTTGCGGCAGGCTGATGATCGCTTCGATCAGATCCTGCTGCAGAAATTTCTTGCGGATCTCCTTTTCCACCCCGCCGCGGAACAGCACCCCGTGGGGCATGACGGTTGCCACCATGCCGCCCGGTTTGCAGACCGCCAGCATGTGCTGGGCAAACATCAAATCCGCCTTTTTGCCCGACGTCGGACACCAGCCCCAGCGATAGCGCTCCGGAAACTCCATATTGCTCTTCGTATAGTTCTGGCTGAAGGGCGGATTGGCAATGACCCGG
>Ga0302248_1000684_pt1 | contig 30375 bp, 17 predicted proteins | sample AAG_UR_Leu_MG_FD_193528 | JGI IMG/M metagenome (GOLD analysis project Ga0302248, IMG submission 193528) | Enriched activated sludge microbial communities from anaerobic digester in WTTP, New Holstein, Wisconsin, United States - AAG_UR_Leu | ecosystem: Engineered > Bioreactor > Anaerobic >...
AACCAGCCCCAGCCTCAGGGCATCTTCAGCCCAACACGATGGACTATCTGTCTTTTGATACTGGTTCTGGCTGCTATTCTTTTCTTCAAACATGGCGTCCTGAATCCAAACTTCACTATATTTCACCTTCTTGATCAATAGGTACCCTAATCTCACCTGACATGAGTTTAGGGAGAAGTGTGTCTCTCAATGCAAGCAATTGATTGTTTTCGCTCTCCTTACACTTGATATAATTTAAAATAGGTAATATGGTTTCATCAAAACACTTCAAATTGTCCTCATTTGGAACTAATATTAAATTCATATATGCAATATTTCGATTCAATCCTGGCACTGCTGAGTCTGTCCCCAATTTATCTAGATTTTGAACTTTGAGAGCATAATAAAGATAAATCTTACTTACTTTTGAATCTACATAAAAGGTAGTATCTATTGGATAAAAGTCATCCCAAACAAAATTCACAGTTCCAGGATTACCTTTTCTACCAATTACAATACCAGGCCCTTTAACAAGTGCCTCATTATGATATCCGACAATACCATTAGATCCATAGACAGGATATAAACCTGTGCAACGATCCTCTGCCTTAAGTGCTTTACCATATAGTAGTTTAAATACTTCTGAGTTTCTATGGACTCTCCACCCCTTAGGAATCATCCCAAGTTCGCTTTCAACCAATTCACCAACGCTAGATTTATATGGCTCCCCATCTTCATTGGGAAATTCAAAATCTACAAACCAATGCTTGAAAAGTGCCTGAGCCATGGCTTCGAGGGTTTTATTAATCTGGTTGTTGACTTCGATTTTTTCATCTAGCGAAGAGAGCACAGATGAAATTGCTTTTTGTTCTTCTATTGGTGGAATAGCTATTATTGCTTTTCTAAATTCCGACTGTTTAATTCCAGTTACAGTAGTACCAGTTTCCCTTGACTTAAGTTGATATTGCCCATTTGATGACATTAAATAATATCTCAAATAATCATTATCTAAATAACCTTCTTTCCCTCTCAAAGTTAATAATCTTTGTGCAATAGCAACTTTATCTCTATCTAATTTAGCAACATAGCCTAATGGAGCTTCGGTAGTCAGTAAAATATCACCCTTTTTAGGAAACCCTCGAACCATAAATTTTTTATATGTTTCTTCTGAAATATAATACGCACTCGTATAATCAATATATCCATTCTTTACTGACTTTGCACTCAAAGTAACAATACCACTTTCACTTTTTTCAGGCGTTTTCCCTCTATAATCAATTATTTCACTCAAACTATTCTCCATTGTGTTAACTTCCCATTCACAAGGCAACTTCCCGAGCTCTGTATCCCTAAAACTCATACCCAAGCCTCCCTAGATTCTTCCTTATCTCCTTCTCCAGGTGGCGTGATTTGACAAAAAGCTCTGCCAATTCGCTGGTCATATTCTCCATTTTCTCCTCAAAAGCAACTCCATCATCCTCAGTGTCTTCTATTCCCACATATCTTCCAGGGGTTAAAACATACTCATGTCCCCTGATTTCCTCAAGAGTAGCCGATTTACAAAAGCCCTTTATGTCCTGATAATCTTGAGATGCACAACTCCCTTCAGCAACAAGCAAATCACCATAGGCATCTCCCAAATTCCCACTGCATGAGTTACCTTGAGTATAAGCAGAGTATTTTGAATTATAAATACTTCTCCAATTATGATAGGTATCTGCTATCCTTTTTATATCATCCTCAGTTAACTCTCTATGCCTCCTGTCAATCATTACTCCAAGCTGTCTTGCATCTATGAACAATATTTCATTCTCTCTGATTCTGTGCTTCTGACTGCCTTTCTTATTTCTATTAAGTATCCATAAGGACACAGGTATGCCTGTAGAATAGAAGAGTTTATCCGGCATGGCTACAATACAATCCACCAAATCGGCTTCAAGTATGTTCTTGCGGATCTCTCCCTCATTGGAAGTGTTGGAGCTTAATGCTCCGTTTGCAAGTACGATACCTGCTACACCATTTGGCGATAGATGATAAATCATATGTTGAAGCCAGGCATAATTTGCATTACCTGCAGGCGGTATGCCATAGGCCCATCTTACATCCTCTTTAAGCTGCTCTCCACCCCAGTCACTGACATTGAATGGTGGATTTGCTAATATGTAGTCAGCTTTCAGATTCTTATGAAGGTCATTGTGAAAGGTATCTGCATGTTCAGATCCCAAATTGCCTTCCAATCCTCTTATTGCAAGGTTCATTTTACATAGCTTCCACGTTGTGGCGTTGAGCTCCTGCCCATAAATAGCGAGGTCAGTCAGCTTTCCCTGATGTTCTTCAACAAACCTTTCACTTTGAACAAACATACCTCCGGAACCGCAGCAAGGGTCATAGATTCTCCCCTTGAATGGCTCAATCATACTGACCAGGGTTTTTACAACAGAAGTAGGGGTATAGAATTCTCCACCGCCTTTTCCCTCAGCATCGGCAAATTTGCCTAAGAAGTATTCATATACCCTGCCGAGCAAGTCCTTTTCTTCCTTTGTATGAAGCTTTATTGTAGAAATAAGGTCAATAAGCTCGCCCAACCTTCTCTTGTCTATTTCCGGCCTTGCATAGCGTTTTTCCAGCACATTTTTCAAGGTCTGGTTCTCTTTCTCAATTAAAATCATGGCATCATCAATTATCTGCCCTATTTTCTCACTCTTCGCATTATCCCTTATGAAACTCCATCTTGACTCTTTGGGAACCCAGAATATATTCTCTGAAAGGTATTCGTCCAGTTCCTCCTCGAAGCCTTCCCCCTCAGCAACAAGCTCATTATACTTGATCTCAAACTTGTCTGATATATACTTAAGGAATATAAGCCCCAGCACTACATGCTTATACTCGCTTGCATCCATACTGCCTCTTAGCTTATCCGCAGCTTTCCAAAGGGTCTCTTCGAACCCGATATTCCCTGTGATTTCTGCCATCTCAATCTCTCCTCTTGGAACATAATTATATAAATTACAATTTGGTATTATTTTGTTATTCTATATAATTCTACTAAATATTATTTATCCCTTCACAATTTTCTACTTATTCTGCGCTATTCATGATTTGTTTTCTATAATACGGGCTCAGGTTTATAAATAGCTCCTGAATATCATCAAGCCGTTCGGCATCCATATTATTGAATATATACGTCAATAACTCCTCCTGTCTTGCTTGTCCCAGCGTAACCCTATATAATGATAATATCTTTATAAGCCGCTCATACTGAGCGCTTTCTTTGCTGAAGGGGTATATCGGCACTATCCTCTCGATGTATACTGCTCCTTCTTCCTTGCCAGGCTCCAAATACCAGTACGGAACAAGGTCGCACTGGTTTCCCTTTTCTTTCTCCCTGCACGTCCGGAACATCTCATCCCAAATATCTTTTTTGAATTTAATATTGCCATACCTGTTTGCAACATTCTGCCTAATGGCAAGTCCCTTATAACGGTTTACCCTTCCTTCCCGCTGCTCCAGATCTATGGGATTTGATGGAAGGTTCCAGTGGACTATTTTCCTGCAATAGAAGTGAAAATCCAATCCTTCCTGCCCAATTGAGGTTGTTGCCAGTACAAAGGGACGGAATGGAGAATTGAAGGATTGTCTCAGGTACTCAGTCCTTTGCACGTTTTTGCCTTCACTGCGTGAGTTGTAGAAACCTACTGCAAAATGTGACCTCATACGCATTTCTGATCGTTTTGCGTTGGAAGCAAAGCTGTTATATGTATCAATCTTATAACTGGCGGTATGTGTTTTAAGAGAGCTTATCAAATAACTAGACAGCTCCTCATGCTTCTCAACAGCATCCATATCTGTAATCCCATAAGCCTCAATCAGTATATGCTTATACTCGTCTAGTACTGCCTGTAGATTGCCATCCGAACAATACTTCAGCACATTAATCCAATGTGCTTCATCAGGCTGCTTTACCTTCTTGCGGCTGAACTCGCTGCCGTACAGCAGCTCTACTATCGCAGTAGCTTCAGGAGTGTTGAACTTCCTTACTATTTCCCGTGCTATTATTAAAGAGCACTCCATTGCCTCTACCAGTGCTTCTTTATTATCCTGGGTGAGCATTCTCAAAGAGCAGCTGGCTGGAGAACCAAGCACCTGCAATACCAATATTTGTACAAGATCTTTTGGAACTGGACCCAACTCCATATCCTCCGGATGGTCAAAGCATCTCCTTAATAGTGAAAAGTGCTCCGAGAATAGAGATTTCTCATCCTTACCCATAACCTCTTCGTACCCATACCCTAAATCTATATCCTCATAATTCCCCATACTTGTTTCATTAAACCATATACTGCAATTTCCCTTTTCATTCATTGCATCAAGAATAACCGGTGCAGCCCAGTACCACCTTTCATCTGCAGGTCCTCTGTATATCTTCTGATACTTTCCCACCGCCATTTGGACAAGCGGGCTGAGCCTCTGGGATATTATGGCTTCAAGCTTCTTCCTGCTCATTACCTTACCATCATTTGCATTTAAAACTTCAATAGGGTCGAACAATCCGGCCAGTGTAATACTAGGATACATCAATGATAGCAATGCCATTCTTCCAGGTTCCGCAGCCCCTGTTTTTTCATTCTTTCTCATGCTCAAGTTTAGTCTTCCGTTAGGATACCTGCGCCTATTGTCCGCAAAATATGTACGGTTCCCTTCACCTTCTGCATCACCTTTTTCTATCAGCTTGCCTGTCGTTCTTCGTTCTGCTTCATACGAAAGCAGGCAGGCTATCATTCTGGGCACCATTTCCCATGCCGAAAATACAAGCACCTTTGAAAACTTCCTGCTGTTTTTATATGCCCCACCAGGTTCATAATAAGGAAGGGAGGGTGGTATCCACATGAGGAGCTCTGAGTTTTCACTGAAGGCCTCCTTTATCAACTGTTCCAATCTGGCATTTACTGGCGGAAGCTTCTTATAGCTGCTTATAAAGTCCTTCCTAAGCCAGCTATTACTGCCTTTTCTTAATAACTTCGCTATTTCCGGATGTTTGGCAAAGTACTTCCTAAGCTCCTTCTTCAGCTGATAGTGCTCCATGAAAGAAAAGATGTAGGGAGAAGACTTTATATATTCTACCGGAGGCAATACTTTACTTCCCAGTTCCTGTAATGCACTTGTTATCGCATCACTTTCTATATAAGCCATGATGTCATTTTCAGTTATTTCAATGCTTCCCTCTGCTTTGGAGGTATCAATCATTGCCTTTCCATTCTTCGATACCATTAAACGCTCTGTCCTGCATACTCCCTCATACATCAACTCTTCAGCCCTTTTCTTCCTTCTGAAGGTTTTGTCCCAGCTTTCCAAGTCCAGCTGCTTAAGGAAATTGGAAAAATCGCTCCAAGCAATACGGAACTCATTGCATTTTGCCTTGTCTTGATCAAACAAAAAATCCATTACTTCTATAAACTCATTGTAATGATCATCATTTCCGCCATTTTCAGCTATCTCGTCGAGAGTAGAGTAAAGCTTGTAAGGTGTTGCCGAAAGCAGAAGAGTTTTGACCTTGCCGCTGTACAAGAATCGTTTCGCAAGTATTCCGGTTTCTGATTCTTCATCTGCAGTAATCAACTCCCTGAAGCGCTGAAATTCATCCATGATTACAAGGTCCGGTTCAAGAAAATCTATGCTAATCTGGGCCATCATCTGCCTCAGTTGATAAATCAGGTTATACATATTGATGCTCGTACTTCCGTTTTGCCTGATAGAAGTACAGGCAGCCAACAAATCATTTCTCAAATCTATGAACTCATCATCAAGACTACTTTCAATCTTCGGAAGCAGACTTTTTAAGTATTCTCCTCCGCTTTTCTTGTCACAATCATCAACACGAGTTTCCATCGAGACTTTCGCCCAGTCATCCCAGGACTTTGCACCATTTTTCATTATTGTCTCAAGCTCAATTGCATAGCTTTGGAACACCTTAATCCGTTTTATGATTGCGTATATTAGCGCCCTTTCCTGCACAATACCGCTTCCTCCTATAACATTGAAGGAGGTTGCGGGTGTCAGCGGTATCAATTGTACATAGCTCTCCATTATTCCCTTGTCATTTTTCTGTTCGAAAAATTTCAAATGCTGCATGGATAGCCGGGTATCCCCTGAATTATCAACTGTTACACGGGGATCTATCTTAAGCTTCATTATATTCTGTCGTGCAATATTCTGATTAGAACATATATATACAACCTTAAAAAGGTCATCACCCTGGTTCTTATGCATTAATGCCGTTTTGGCGATTACTCCTTTCGCTATGAGGGTTTTGCCAAGCCCGACTTCATCCGCTATGAGAATGCGGTTCTGTCCCTTTGCAAATAAGCTGCTGATACGCTCTACCGTATCTCTTTGGAAGTCTTTTAGACCATTGATTATTTCTTGTTCCCTCTTTTCAAGATCTATCATGCCTTAATCCTCCATACCTTGCATATCGTCTTGTCAAACTTGTCATACAGCTGTTTAAATTCAGAAGGTACTATATTGGAATCTGCTTCCTGAATCAGTTCCATTACTCTTTTTATGTCCTGCAGGCGTTCAGGGCTTCTAGACGCTGCCTTGAGCATCTTTTCATACAGCACAGGCTTCTGATAACCGCTGCCAAGAAACTTGAATTTACTACAACCACCATCAAAGGCCTGTTCCAATGAAGTCAAAAGGAAATCATCCCCCAACAGGAAAGCAATATATTGGATGAAGCCTTCTTCATTCTTTATTATGCTCTTGAATATTTCACTATCTCTTGCCTCAGGTATTCCACTGGTAGCAACCTTTAATACAGCTTCTTTTGTGCTCTCTCCATCTATTGAGACTCTTATCACGAAAAAAGCACCCAGTTCAGTTAACTTCAAGCCTTCAAACAGCATCTGCCGCCCAAGAGCAGTAGCTTTATTCTGACATAGCAGGGGGTATACCTGCACGGACACTCCTTCGGGTATTTCCGGAAGCTTTTCAAAGTATAGGGAAATGTTGAACGTATCTTTGCAGCTACTATCAAATACAACATCGGCCTTCGATTTTGCACGGCAAATTTCCCTGATAAGTTTTTCCATCAGCAAATCATCAAGGCTATCACCCTCAATATCCATAATCCTATCGCTGGTAAACCGTTCAAAAGGATTTGTTCTTTCTTCATCACCGAATAAGTCTGACCTAAGATTTTTAAGGTTGCAATATCGTGAAGGTCCTATAAGCTTCAGCATGAATTCTATATTGCCCGAAAATCCTTTATTGGAGCAATTGGTTGAACCCAACCATAATTCACTCGTACTATACTTTGTCTTCAGATAAACCTTCGCATGTATGTCCTGTTTACATATAATCCCATTTTCCTCTTCAAAAGTGCTTTCCCCATCAACAACACTTTCTTTCATATGCCAGCACTCCAGCCTATCAACCAGGTCTTTTCCCAGCTTACACAGTTCTGACTTCCGGCTTACAAGTATCATATCCGCATTGCTGAGACGCTTTTGTTCCAACATTTCAACTCTGGATTTGCTTAGAAAGGGAGAAATGACTGCCAATGAATGATATGTATCCTTAAAAAGTCCAGTGTCATCCATTGTGTAGCCCGGAATCCCAAGGGGATAAAAACCAAATCCGCTGAATTCCCTGCATCCAAGCTCAAAGCTTGCAAAAAGTAATTCCGAAGCCAGGCTTCTGATATTCTTTCTTCTTTTGCTGTCTGTGACATAGCCTGACAAATAATTCAAGAAATCAGCCAATGGGCGGTTCACTTCAGACTCCTCATTTGCCGGAGCACCTTCCAATGAAACAGCAATATCCCAGCTTCTGTCAAATGTAAGGTTGCGGCTTAAAACAATCACTCTATATTTTATATCTTCTTCATCTTTCAAAGATCTGTACTTAAGAACCCACACCTTAGGATGGAAGGAGTTTTCACCTTTTGGAAGCACCTGATACACACTGCTCTCCAAGAGAGAGAATATACTGCGTTTTTCTGCCGGTACGGCTATTTTGCCGCTCTGGCAAAATACCGTTATCTTGTCAGAGCTTTTTCTTATCGCTTCAAGCACTTGTAACCCGTTACTACTTACCTGCCCATCCATAGACTGTGCGAGGCTTAATGCCAAGGAAATGCCAAGAAGCGTCTCAAGGTCAAGTGAATATGTTGTTCCCACTGCCATCTCCGTTACATAATCTACAGGGGGTATTAATATATTACTGTAATCAAGTCTATCCTTGTCTGGTTTTAACATTCGCTTCACCCAGCCCTTCCAAAATGTCTCCAAGAAGCTGCTTTGCGCTGTGCCACCTGAATTGCAGCTTATCTAAACCTAGCCAATTGCCTTCAAAACCCGTAAACTCGTCAGAATTCTTCAGCTTGGAGCGTTCAAGTCCTTTTAAGGCTATCTCCCTTTTCCTTATGAGTTCATCCATTTCATTCAGGTTAATGTTATCAACATCCCTGGCGTAATTAACCCAGGATCTTATAAAGTGCCTAAGTCTATAGTCATTCACATTTATCCTATAGAACAAAGCATCAGTATCCCACCTGGAAAAGTCAAAAGAGTGCTTCATTTCATACTTCCAGCTATTCCACTTCATCAACACATCCTCATTATCTTTTTTGAGAGTTTCAAAAAACAATATGTTATACCTTATATGGGCACCATATATAATGTCAGCAAAACCTCTTGCCATTGAATAATCTGCATAGACCTGCGGCGGCATGTTCCTCGCAATATCCTCCAAATCACTGTAATAACGGCAACCCATGGCAACATCGCCAAAATCACGCAGGATATAAGCCCACATGCTGTCTTTTGAGTACTTTGAGGTAAGTATTTTATGTTTAATGAATGCTGCTTCTTCTGTCTTAAGTTTCATATTGAGGTTTTGCTTCCAGTCCGTTTCAGGTTGGATAATGCTCCAGAATGTACTTAATGAATCGGCTGCAAATGCATCCTTATCGTCTTTTTCATCATCACCATTTTGAAGCAGCTCGCTCTTCTTCCTGTCATTGGTGTCCCGAATGGTACATGCTGCAGATATATATTCAGATAATGTCAAATTCCGATGTATAAAAATTTCGTATGTTTTGAGCCCATTCCAATATATATCTGATGGCTTCCGTTTAAGCTTCTCTTTCGCGTCTATACCTATAACCCCCCAGGCACCATCCTTAGCCAGTGTATATATCAGCTTTATCTCCTCATCATGGAGCTTTCTTTCAAATTGTACTGCATTAAGCCCCTTCTCCCTCTCCAGTTCAGACATCAGCCAGGGAACAATGAGAAAATACTTGGCACGGGTCTGTATCGTAGAAGTACCTGGGAATAAGATATCAGCAAATCTATCCCTTATTACTGCAACCCCAAGTTCATCCACTGCACCGGGTTTTGCAAGCATATCCAACACACTCATTACTTTGCTTCTATGTTCCTTTGAGAAATCAATCCAGCCAATTTGCATTATACAACCACCTTTATCCTATATTAAGCTGCATATATTGGCATAATCACACCAGGCGCAACTATCCCCATCATTCTTCCTATACTCCTCAAGTGAATGTCTTTCCAGCAACATCGAAGAATACTCTTCCAACTCATTGATCAATCCTTCTGTGTCTATTTCCTGAATGCTGTATCTCCAAAACTAACACAATCAAGGAAATACAAATAGGCTCCTTTTATATCAGCCTTCCTGCCGTTTATAACTGGCACACTCTGAACAGCCTTAATATATGCACATATCTGCCTTCTGTAGTATTCAGCCTTATTTTTCATATCCTCGTCACATCTAATCTTGTTGGTCTTGAAATCTATTATATATGCCTCTAGATTCCCCTCGTTTTCATAAATATCTATCCTGTCAATAGCACCAATAAGATTGAATGAACTGCATAAAGGTACCCTGAAGCCTAACTCATGGAGGCTCTTCACCAGTCTGCCCTTTCTTGCCGGAATCATCTCTTTTTCGATATCCACGTAGTTCCTCACATACCTTCTTATGTCCTCGGCAATAGCGCTACATGTGTCGCCGCCCTCAGCTATTTGCGCCTCAGCACTGGCAATGCACCTCTCTATTGAATCATTACTCGAATCTGAAAGCCTGAGGTTTTCTAAGATACCATGAACAATGCTGCCCTTCTGGGCTGCGTTAACTACATTTTGAGTACCCTCTTCATCAACTGTATCATCCGAATCCGGGCTATACCCTTCATCCTCATAGGGCTTTATACCGGCAATATATCTAAAATAGAAGGACCTTGGGCAGTCAAGGTATTTCATGAACATTGAAATACTGATATTCCCTTTCGGATTCGTCTTAACAGGCTCCAGCATCCGATAGTCGCCTTCAAGCGTATCGTCTTTGACCTTGTCTATATACTCAAAGCAACTCTTAATGTGATTTGGCGGGTACTCATCCTCTGCTTTACTTCCACAAATGCGGTCTGTGCCGTTTAGAATTGTAATCGTATCTACGCCGCCATTCATGTCCATAGCCCATTTTAACTGCTTCATAAATGAATTCAATTCCATTGGATCTCCATTTTCAGGGACCTTTTGATCTGTTCCTACAAACCCCAGGTACTTTTTCGCCCTTGTTGCTGCAACATAGAATACCCTGCGGCTGTCCTCATTCTCCCTCTTCAGCATATTTTTATATTCTTCTACATATAGAGGGTTTACTTCACTATTTCTCTTTCCCTCCTCATCTATGCCAATGGCAACAACGCCTTTCTCTTCACTAAAGTAGAAGAGCGGTTTGTTTCTCTTACTGATGCCGTCAATGGCTCTATGCATATCCGGAATGATGACTGCATCAAATTCCAATCCCTTTGAAGCATGAATTGTAAGTATCTTAACAGAATCACTGTCCTCTGTATCCAAAAAGGCCTCTGAATCCATGCCAGAATTTTCTTCCATAACAGCCAGGTATTCGGGAAGCTCCATAGGGCTGAATATGCCTTTTTGCTCAAAGCTACGGATAATATTCATAAGCTTTTCCAAATTCCTGTATTTATGAGTCCCCTCCGGCAGTGACAGCAGCATATCCGCATAAGAGGTTTCATAGCATAGGAGCTTCATAAGCTCATATGCATTCTTTATGCCGTCACACTTGGATACCTTCTCCAGAATTCTACATGCCCTTGAAGCTAGCCATGCATCCATGCCACTAAGCTCAGCTTCTAACTTTCCTAAAGCCTTGAGCATGTTGATATTCTTACTGCCTCGATAAATACTTATCAGTCTGAATATCATATCATCTGAAAACCCAAATATAGGAGACCTTAGTACTGTCAGCAGGGATATGATATCATCACTGTCAAATACCAGTTTGTACAGTGCTATTATATCAACTATCTCCTGTCTTCCCCAGAAACCTATACCCCCCAGTACACAGTAAGGTATACCATTGTTTGACAGTGAGTTCTCAATAGACTTCAGTCCTGTCCTGCTTCTCATGAGTATAGCAATATTCTTATAAGCAATTCCCTCTTGCTCTGCAAGCCTTTTGATCCTGCCGGCGATAATATCACCCTGGTAATCGCCTTTTGTTATATTGGCGACTCCTGTTTCCCTTGCTCGCAGTGCCTTAATCAGCTCATCAGTTTTGCTGTCGTCGGGAAGGAGCTTTTTAATAAAATCCCATCTCGTGCTTTTCTCGATTTGTAACTCTTTATCATCCCAAAGAATAAGCTCTACCTTTGCTTCTTTCTCATCCCTTTCCCCGGGATAATTTAGCCATTCATAAGGTTCTATAAGCTTTGCAAATATTGAGTTAACGGTATCTATAATACATTTTGTGCTTCTGTAACAATTGGAAAGGTTCTTGTTGCCTCGTTCGCCTATGACATCGCAGACTTCGTTAAATATCCTGTAATCCGTTCCTCTGAAGCCGTAAATGGACTGCTTGTGATCACCAACGATAAAGAGTCTGCCCCCCGGCAGTTTTCCTTCCTTCAAGCACAGTTTATAAAGTATTCTTTTTTGTATCGGATTAACATCCTGAAACTCATCAACTAAGAAATATCGATATCTCTCCAAATATCTCATTTTTATTTCATCATTTGAAAGCAATCTATCTGCAAGGATTTCCATATCGTTGAAGTCCAGCAGATTTTCCTTTTGTTTGAACTCGACGTACTTTCCATCTAGACTTATTACCATTTTGAGTGCTGCCCGCTCCAGATTATTTACAGCTTCTTCGCAGTATTCCTCATCCCCTGAAGCAAAAGCTTCCTGCGTCATTATTCCGTATACGTCCTCGACGCTCAATCCCTTCTCCCTAATTGACTTGTACAAATTTATAAGCCCGTTAAGCAGGTCTCCTGATATAAACAAGTCTGAGCCGTAAACAGAAGCAATACTTTTCACTGCTTTATCGTTTGCAGTGCTCTCAAGAAACTCATTTATTACTTTTTTTGCATACTCAAAAAGCTTGGTTCTGGAATCCGCTTCTTCCATTACTTCGAAATATGGATCCAGACCCAAAACTTCGAAGTTATCCCGCAGCATCTTTCCGCAAAACCCGTGTATGGTATCAATGTTAGCAGAAGTAATTAGAATGCGAAGCTTATTCCACCTTCTGCTTTCCTCCTCCCTCTGGGACTTTTCTATTCTTTTGGAAATCTCTTGCCTTATCCTTTCCTTCATCTCTGAGGCTGCTTTGCGGGTAAAAGTTATGGCAACAATCTGGTCGATATCAACATCTACAGCCTCTGAAAGCAGGCGAAGATACCTGTTGGTAAGTACCCTGGTCTTGCCTGAGCCCGCTCCTGCCCTTAGGGCAATATTACTATGAATATCAAGAGCCTCAGCCTGTTCCTTATTTACTCCATATTCTTTACAAAGCTTCTCAATCACTACTTCTCACCTGCCTTCCTCTTCAAGGCTACTCTATATCTGTCATACCTGCATATTGGTTTGTATAGGCAGCCCCATGGCGTACCATCAGTAGGGCATACATTTGGAAGATTGAATATACCCTTCTTTATCTCAATGACCTTTTCGTCGGTGTTTTCTGCAACCCAGTCTATAAGAACATCCATATTCCTTCTGCCAACCAGGTCTCGAGGGCCTTTTCTCGATTCATACAAATATGGCTTTGCTTCGCTCCTGATTATGCCCTTGCGTTCAAGCTTCTGAATGCTGTAATATATCAATGCAAGACATTGCGGTTCTGATATTCCAAACTCCTTTTCCAAATAACTGCTAATTGCAATATAATATATTGGCAGCTGAAAATCCTTGCCTTCCACACATTCCTTCAAGGACTTGATACCTGACTTCTTATAGTCATATATAATGAATCTGCCTGTATATGCTCCATCCTCCGTTAGTTCCAGGTCAACCCTGTCAGCTACACCTCTCATTGTATATCCGGCAAACCTGTCTGCTTCCTTAAATGGATGCTCCAGCAGCACTGGCTTAATTCTAAACCCGGTTACCTCGTGATAATGCCTGAGATTAGAAGCATCGTGCCTTACGAAATTTGAGATAATCAGCCACTGCTCCATCTTAATGCAGTCAAATAGTGCTGTTGGTATACTACCGTCATTCAGGGCAGCTGATTTGTTGTTGAAAATCCTCTTCAAACGCTCTTCATTATATGTACCAAAATCATCATTGTCTGAATAGTAGTCCTTCAGTATCTCATGATAAAAAGTGCCTATATTCTTCGCTCCAAGCACTTCATCTTCTTCAAGCTCTGAAAGTCCCAGAACCCTCTCTGAAAAATACTTGAAGGGACACATCATATAGCTGTTGATTTGTGAAGCACTGAAGCCGTATGCTGCATCCTTCTGAGCGAGATTAGGGTTTGACATTATCCCATCATAAGCGTCAAAATAAGGGTTTGCCATCCTTGAAAACTCAATCATCGCACTGTGATTCATCAAATCAAGTTTTTCTCTCACAGTTTCCTTTTTGTAAAGGCTGTGTATATAGCTCTGCTCTTCTATTCCTGCTCCATGTCTATTCCATATTGTTTCCGAGAGCTTTCTTATTGCTTCTGAGACACTTGCCGGTTCATGTCCAAAGCTGAACCTGTCCCTCATATACACCACAGGTGCTATTACATGGTCAAGCACATCTTTATCAAACAATGCCTCCAGTTCATCTACGAACGGAGATTTTATCATGTATCCGCCTTCTTCATCACTGGTTCTATAAGAAACATAAAGCTCCTTCCCTGCTGAACCTATACACATGTTGAACCTCAGCTTCTCCCTTTCAAGCTCCCATAACCTGTTTCTCAGGTTTATTCCATGCTTGAACAGCTGGTCATCTTCAATAATATTAAAAAGAGGATTTGCTGATAGTCCGCCAGGGAAAACTCCTTCATTCACACCTAACAAGAATACAGTATCATACACCTGTCCTCTTGCAAGATCCGGGTCCAGAACCTTTACCCCTCCAAGGTTCATGGTCCTTTGACTGATTGTCGTAGATGACAGAATATCAAGCATTTCCCTATATAGCTCAGATACCCAGTTATTATTATTTTCAGTTGCATGCTTATCGCTTATATCCATCAGTTCTTTCAGTATGCCTTCAATAAGCGCTGCTGCCTTCATCCCTGAAGCAAACTCCTCTCCATCAATAAGCCTTTTATTATATAGGGAAGTAATATTCGCTCTTATATCAATTCTGCCAAGTATACTATACAATCGCTCAATAAAACTTACAGTTCCTTCTATATCTTCCAGCTCAACCCCTATGATGAGATCAAGATAATTTTCCAGATCACTGCTTATATACTTTAGTTCTTCATCCAGGTCCAACTCCCGGCACAACATCTCACAGAAATTCCTTGGATCGGCTGTATCAGCTACCCTATGTGACAGCTTTCTCAGACACTCCGTCTCATAATTCAGCCTTTCCAGTAAAGCCTTTGGCAAAAGATATTTAGAAGAACATAATGAAATCAGTGCTTCCTTTCTTCTGTCTTCCAGGTGATAAGCAATAAGGCAGGTGTAATCTTTCACCAAGGGCAAGGATAACAGACTGCGCTCCTCAACAAATCTCACCGGTATGCCCAGCTCCTTGAATACATCCAGCACTGCTTCCTCATATTCATCCATACTTTTTATAAATACCGCTATATCCTCCGGTTCAGCCTTTTGAAGCACCAGTTTCTCTTTTATTATCCTTGCTGCAGTCCTCACCTCGTGCTCAATGCAGGGGCTGTTTAAAATCCGCACTCCTAATGGTGCTTCATTGATTATTTTTTCCCCGGAATACAAGTTGTCGGCTATTGATTTTATTAGTGGATTCACTTCTGGCAGCTCGCCAAACGCACGGGAATCCATATACAAACCCAATTCAAGCAAGTCCCCGATTGCCTCGTCCATGATAAACTGGCTGTTATGTACGTTTTTACAAGGGAAATTGCCTAGGATCTGGATATGAGGATGATTCTGCTTTATGACCTGCATAAGCTTTTTGTTTATCGGGTCAATGTTGATAAACCCGTCTATGATAATGATGCCTGTCTCTGAAAGGAGTGGGTTATCTTTGATCACACCACATGCTTTTATAGATATGTCGTCTATATCATATAATGATTTCTCACTCTTGTATGACTCATATTGCTTGTATATATCAGCTACAACGCTGCATTTTAACCTCAATGCAGAATCAAGCTTCTGAGATTTTCTCAGAAAATCATCAGGAGAAATATCAAGCCTTTTCAACCTCTTAATACAGCCGTAAACTGCCTTCGCAAAACCAGATTTGCTTTTCACACGGGCATAATATGCATCCTCGGGTATGCCTGCCAAAAGGCTCCTTATAATTACACCTATAGAATTACTGTTCAGCAGGTTATCAAAATTAGTTTCCCCGGAACACAACAGCTTTTCGAAATCATCAAAGCCAAATATATATGAATTTACAATCCCCCCGTAAAGTGACATGAATATATTCCTCACATCAAACATGGCTTCGCGGGATGGCAGAATATATATGACTTTCTGATCGTTATTCAATACCTCAATACACTTTTGAACCATTTCTATTCTGCTCTGGCTCATGAAAGGCGAATAATATATACTGCTCACAACTATCCCCCCATATTTAGTTAAATTAATCATTCACATTCATTATACAAAAGACATAAGTCATGTAACGGGTAAGTAGTCCATATTATAACGTACTCCAGTCAAAATCCTCATGTTGGAATATGTATAACAAAAATCTTGCCCTGGAACCTCCGACATAAATATCCGCCTTGGTATACACTGGACTGTCCTGCTTCACATCTATAAGAAACACTATATCTGCTTCAAGACCCTTAAAGGAACGTATTGTATCAAACTTTATTGCAGACGCATCATCTCCGGTATTTCTAACAGGCCAATTTTTCAGCTTATCCACATCAGCCATGCAGCTCTTACCCCTTTTATGGCCTGAAACCAGTGTAATTCTCCTCGGTTTAATCCCCTGGCTTATTAATCTCCCTACTTCATTTTCAATCTGTTTCTTTTCATCTTCATAAGTCTTCCATTTGAAATGCTTGACTTCCAGCCCACCTTTTATCTCAGGTACCAAACTACTCTCTGGATATAAGGTCTTTACCCATCCGTTTATCACTTCTGTATTTCGCAAATTCTTTGTCAATTTATGCTTTGAAATAGGCATCTGCTTGATTTTGCCTATATCATTGGCGAAAATATTCTGGTTTGGGTCAGCGAATATATAGAAATACCCATTATTTTTCAAACAGGCTTCCAAGCAAGTAATCCAGTCCTCTCTGAAATCCTGCCCTTCATCTACTATCACTGCATCAAATTTATCTACCTCTTCAAGAGAACTAAAGTAGTCAAAACCCATATTGGGAAGTGTCTCTCTATAATAGATGTCCATCTGGCTTAAGTCCACAGGTTTATCGATGCTATAGCCCTTTTTAGACAGTATATATTCCAGATAGTCATGAAAATTAATCGCTACAATATTCTCGTGAAGATCCTTGAATTCCAAGGTTGCAAGCTTTTTATTGTAACAGGTAAGAAAAACCTTATTTCCGGCTTGTGCCAGTCTTCGCGCTTTCTCCTTTGCAATCCAGGTCTTCCCTGTACCAGCACCACCAACAAATATCTTTCTATTGTCATATTCGGTTTCCTCAAGTATCCTATTCTGTTCATCAGTCATAATCCGCTGTGAAAGCTTATAATGCATGTCCATCTTGTCTTCAAGCCTAGCGTATATTTCATACCTGGGTGCAAGTACCTTTTCCACTAATTCTCTTATGCATTGTTCATTCTTCCCAGTGCTTTTCCCACCGAAGGTATCAATGATTTTCTTTTCCAGCTGCGATACATCTACAATATCATCAAAAAGAAAGATACTGCTTTCCTTAATCATGGATGGTATTTCCCCACTTATCCTGTCACATTCCGGAAAACAGAGAGCATATCTTACTTTGAGCGGAAAATTGTGATGCAGCTTCTCTCTATATTGATTCATTATAGAGAACATTGCACTTTGGGCTTGTTCTATAGGATTCTTTCCCAGCTCGCAGTTATTGCCATTTTTGAACTCCTGCCATCCACCCCTGAAGCAGCTTATATCACCCTGCTTAACCTCAATGACCATATACCCCAACTGCGGGTGCAGTAGTACAAAATCCGCTTCTCTATATGGGAAGTTGCTCTTATCTTCGTCTACAATTCCATATTTATATGAGTAGCAAACGGTGAATTCATCCGATAACTTTGATAAAGCGGTATAGAGAGCCTTTTCGCCATTATTCGATATTGTTGAAGCATCTAAATGAGGTATAAGCTTAGCCACAAGCGCACCTTCCTTCACTCGATAATATTATATAATTTGACATAATACACCTATTTCCTGCAATAATTACAATTATTTCTAATCCCATATTCCCTTCAATTCATCGGATTCTACCGTAACTGCAATCAACTTCGCCTATTTAAAAATGCTCCTTCATACTTAATTGTTTAACAAAAAAACCTTCCTGTCTTAACGACATGAAGGTAATGATATATATATGGTAATGGGTATCCTATACTGAGCCGCTGATTTCAATTTTATATTGTCTTAACTTAATGATTCTATTACCATCCCGGATATTTGCTTATCCACTCTTCGCTTTCCTCAAATCCGGTAAGCAAATCGTCTGCCAGTATTACTAACTCATTCTTCAATTCCATTTTTTCAATCCAATCAGCGGGAATTGCTTCTATTCCCAGATATGCTCCAAGAATATTACCAGTAATAGCCCCGGTACTGTCGCTGTCTCCGTCGTGATTAACAGACATGCACAATGCTTTTCTGAAATCATCTTTATATTTAAGGGCACAGTATACTGCAATGGCTATGGCTTCTTCTCCCACCCAACCTTCACCTAACTCTCTTATTGATCCTTGGGTATAATATCCGTTATCCACCAGTTTTACAGCCTTCTCCAACAGAGCAAGGCAATCCTCATGACCTTCATATGTTTTCAGTTCACTCATGGCCTCTAAGACCGCTTCTCTCAGGTCAAGGCCTTCTATAAGGCCACATATAATCAGAGAAAGTACTCCTGCCGGTAAATACCCATTCTTGTGCCCATGGGTAATCGCAGCAATTTCACACCCAAGAGCAAAGGCACTATTTCTATTAGAAATAAGTCCAACTGGAGCAACCCTCATAACACCTCCACAGCCTTTACTCTTATTTATTGGGTCATCAATTGTTCCCATATGCCCGCTGCGTAACGCCGATAAGCATGAGTTACCAGGTGCACGGTTTGAATATAGTCCCCTGATTCCGGAAACCCATCCATCTAGCTCATTAATTATATTCTCCTTACCTCTGCATACCCCTCCCTGGGTGTGAAGCCATCTTATATAGGCATTATATACTACAGTAGGTATATGGCATATACCCTTTAAGTTTTCCCTTGTCTGTGCTCTTAATAAGCCTTCAGCAGTAAATATGGTCATCTGGGTATCATCAGTAATTTCTGCAATACTTCCCCCTCTGGTGTCTAAATCTTTAATCCCGTCTGATCCATAAGTTCTTGTTATGTCGGCATAGCTTTTGAATTCAACAGGCCACCCTAATGCATCACCTATTGCCCCGCCTAGAATGCATCCTCGTAAATGCGGTGCGTCCATTTTATTCTTCATTTCATATCCTCCATAAGTAACATATCAATTATTGTCTCTCTATCACGAATCCGCTCCAGCTGTCAGCGTACTGCAACAGAAGTGTCAGCGGTTCCTCACGTGTTGCGCAGGATCTATTATCTTCTACGTATTGTCCATCATGGTATACTATTGCCTGAACTTCTTCCTCTGTAAGATCAATAAACTTCATCGATAAATATATACTTCTTACAGGAACGCTTAGATAAGTGAGATTGTTATTAAATCTATACGGATACTCCGGTTTATAACCATACCTTTTCTGTTTCTCTGTCGGTTCATTCGCAATATACTGAGGATTATTAGGCATTCCAACCTTGCCTAGGTCATGTAGTAAAGCAACTATTACACAGGATTCATCTGTGGCATCCGGGTAAATTGCGCTCTTAAGCTTCAATATTGTCTCAGCAACATTAACCGAGTGTTCAAGCAGGCCCCCTTCCTCACAAAGGTGATACTTTGTACTTGCAGGAGCTGTAAGCCAGTTAGTTTCGCTCTCAACAAACTCCATCAGCTTTTCGAATTGGGAACATCTCCTTATAATCTTTGATTTAAGCTCTTTATATCTCTCCAATACACATTGTTTATTCATGATAATCCCTCCATACAATAATATTCTAGTTCATCATACAGTCATATGACGGGTACTCATGAATATTTTACATTCAATTAAGCTTTTATTAATCTTGCTTCATTCTTCAAATCAATTTCATTTCCAAGCTCTTCATAAAAGCACCATGCTCTACTTGAAAATCATGTTTTTGATGTATCAATACTTGTTTCAGGTAAAGTAGCTACGATAATATTAATTTTATTTAATTTATACTCAAATAAATAACTATACCCCAAATATTTCTGTCTAAAGTTCACCTAGCAAGTACATTGTGCACTACTCTAAATACTCTTCCAGTTTTTCTGCAAAATGAAGTGGCAATGGCATCCGTAATGTCTCCTTATACTGATGAGCTGCCTTTCTTAGCACATGAGCTAAATAGGCCCATGCAGCCGGGTTGTCACCCTTTTTCAGATGGATTGGATAATACTCCATCATGTCCGGTTTCTTGTATTCCATTTCAGGCTTAACAACTTTTGATATTCCTCTATGTGAGCCTCTAAAGAGTTTATCATTTGGCTGTGAAGCAATGCTCCAGTATACATCTCCATATCTATAAAGTCCTGAAATACCGGTTGTTTTGCCATTCTCCTTTATTATAGAAATATAGTCCGGAACCTCTCCGTTACCCCTGTATCGCATAATTCGAACTCCAGTATCCTTTGTTTCCAGATCAATACCACTTTTAACATCTGAGTTATCAAACCAAAGCCTTTTTAATGTATACTTATCCATTTTTTCTTCTTTTGACAGTTCAGTATCAGAGATTTGTTTCCAGAACCTTTGGCTATTCCTATCTGATTTAACCAATACAAGCAGTGGCTTTTTTTGCGTATTAAATAGTTCCACCATCTTCGCTTTCACTGTCAGAAACGAGTTCTTTTTTACTATCTCTTTAATTTCTTTTACTCCAGGCATTTTCTGGAACTCAAGGCATGCTTCCCAGTATAATATATTGGGTCGAGAAAAAAGTCCACAGTCTACTCTGACTTGACCACTTACATAGTCAGTTGTTACAAAGATCGGAAATCTCTCAATTCCTCCATACACAGTATCCTTCTTATCAACAATCCAAATTCCCATCGCTGGAACAGTGAAATCCGCTTCTTTTTCTTTCCGCTTTTCTTTAAGAGGGTATAGATATCCTAATTGTCTATACAAGTCATAAACAGCTGATTCAACCCTATGTTTACTATCACCATCTGGTGTATCTTCATCTTCTTCCTCCTCTGAAAAAGGTACTATAAACTGTGTCAATCTGCCGGTTGCAGCAAGGCCTGCTCTGATAGCCTTCTTCGGATCCCGCTCATCATCCCCAAAAGCATCCTTACCAGGAAGAACGATTATACAAGCAGTCGGGCTGGAATCAGTTTTTCCATACATCTCCTCAATCTCAGCCACTCTTCTTTGAAAGCGCTCTAGCTTGCTCAAATTGGAATCCAGTGGGTCACCAATCTTCCCTAATGGTTTTATGCAGACACTTGCCGTAAGCTCAGCAAATGCCTCCTTGTCACTACTTAATCCAAAGTCTTCCCTAAGTCTATCACATACTGCCTGTCCCATTTTGGAATCCTCATTACAATATATCTCAAGGGCAAGTATATTACTGTCAATAGCTTGTGCTATCCTTTCCCTAAACTTTGCTTTCAGTTGTTTTTGTATAACTGTATCATCAAGACCACCTAAGCTCTTACTTGCACGTGTAGTGGCTTCTGTAGCAAGAGCAATTTCCGGGAGCTGTTCTAAGAGCCACTGATGGATATTAATCCGATCTATCATTGGAAGTCCCGGCCTTGCCTTATGCTTCTCCATATCAAGCGCATATCTGTAGGTTAATACCATCGAACCTTGCTTATTTGAAATATAATCAGCCGGTGATTTGATAACATCATTGATATTTGCTAGTTGATTTTCCACTTTATAAAGCTCATAACATTTCTTATCAATCTCATCCCAAAACAACAACTGATCTTTTCTATTAAAGCCGAACTCCATCACTTGGAGGGTATCATCATTAATCCTTATGTAAGCTTTTGTGTTACTCTTCTTATAGTTCCATGCCTTTGAAGGTACGCTAACCCATCTTCTTACAGATAGATTATATACGATAAATGCCTTTCTCTCGGGAGGAGTTGTTTGGATAGAAAATTTAATCACTATAGAAAAATATTGCCTATTCTTGCCAGTATATAATTCTACAGGGTCCGTTGTAAGTTCATTTTTCCCAGAGTATAGAAGTCTGACCTTCCTATCTCCTAACAAAAGCTCCTTACCAACCAACCTATTTACTATTTCTAATCCCAATACTCTAAATGTCTCTCCACAGGCAGCTTTTCCAGCATTATCAAACATTTTGAGCTCAACAGGCTCATTGCAAATTAAATGCCGTCTATCAATCAGCTTATACAAATCTTTTGCCTTATTATGTACTGCATCTCTTACTGCTGGATTTATATAGCTATTTTCTATGTATTCGCTAATTAACCAAACCTTAATCAATTCTGCAAGCAATACAACATCAACAGGATCACATGAAATCAGCCATTTTGAAGTGTCTCCATTTTTAGAAATTGGATTCAGTGCCACCATACCAGGCAACCAAGACACTAATATTTTTTCCAACGATATAGTAGGCAAATTATGGTCAAAAGGCTTACCCCTCTTAAGGTTTTCAATTTCATATAGTGCTTCCTTCCAAATGTCAGGAAATGCTACATAATATACATTTGCTTTATATTCTACATTTGGTAAAAATGCCGCAGGTATTAAGTTACTCATTGTATCCAAGCCCCTTTCTGCAAGCCCTATAAAATGGACCATATAATGTTTCTGCCACTTCTCTCTCATGTCCAAACTCAATTTGATCACTCATCCAGCTCATCATTTCATTTAGCAAGTCAAATCCCCTTTTATCTTTTGCTTTAAAAGCCCCATCAGCAAAATATATAGCTGGAGCCGGCCTATTAAAGTCTGCAATTCTCGCTAGACGCCCAAAAATCTGGTGAATTATTACTAAGCGAGATACAGCAACGTCCCTTTTCTCTCTACCATCCATATAATCTAGCTTAGGCATGTCGCCTCCAAGCAGTTCGCCCCAGGTTCTTAATGCCCCTAATCGGATTGCTTTCATTCTCGCATAAGTGTTTTCGATGGGTATGCTATTTGCTAATTCGGAAACTTTTCCATTTAATTTAATAACAGCCTCTTCAATGTCACCTGGTACTTCCATCGGTCTTGACAGGAAAAATACTGATGTAAGTACAGAATGGCCTATTTCATCAACAATGTTATGACCTCTCTCAATTGCACCAGCCGGAGCCACAAGCATTCTTGAGTCAATCTTAAAAAATTGGTCTATCTCACTTCGCCTTATTGCGTTTTCTTTTTCTTCTTCATCATCCCTTATCATATAACGAATCTTTTCTTTGGGGAATTGCTCTTGAAGAATGTATTTGGCTTCGACAGCCTCCGAATAACTATTAACGACGAATAGAATCCTAGCATGTGGGTTCTCCCTTAACTCCATATCAATATAAGCGTGGCATTGCCTAATAATATCTTTCAGCATATTGCTTCTTTGTGAAGCACTGCCGGAAACTCTTGTCACCGTTTCTAATTTAATAACTTTCGTCTTCTCTATGGTATCTCTTACCTTCGGATCCGCTTCAAGTATATAATTTACATCCGCCCATATGTGATATTTATACGATCCCTTCGCCCAACTTGTACCGGAAAGCAGCAATACATTAGGTCCAATAGAATGTTTTGCTTCATCCATTAATAAATAAGGCAGACATAGCATAAGCGCTCTCCCAAAGGCGTATTGCCTGAAGATCTTTATATCTCCCTTTTCTTTATCATATACAAAGCCGAATATATTACCGGCAGCTGAAGCCGGAAGATAGTCCTGAAGCTTTCGGAACCGGTTCCTTAAAAAACCTGATAATTGTCTTCCGGATGTTCTCTCTATATCAGCAGCTGTACCATAATCACTTATATACCTTAATCTATTTTCAAGAACTATTAGGTTAAGAATAAATTTGATCTTAATGAAGCATTCACTTGAAACAGCTTCATTTCTTTCAATCCACTCTCTTATTAATCCATCATGTTTAAACTCATCTGCTGAACTTTCTATTTTACTCAGAATTGTTGAAAGACCTTCACTTTCATCCCCTTCGTAATACTTTTTCAGGTCCTCTTTAATAGCATCAGGTATGCTACTGTCCTTTTCTATCAAAACCATTGCCGAGAAGGAGCTTCCTTTACCGATTCTCTCCCACTCACTTATTATTTTATTGTGATTAATTAATTCCTTTACCACATCGCAAATATTAGGCAACCACATTACTTGATCCTGGAAGTTACGTTCTTCTTTTGAAAGTTCAAGCCTCTGTCCTGCTGCTTCCATATATTCTTTAGTTAACTCTGCATTTTCTCGAAGAAGCTCGTCAAGCGAAGACGTTGGGCAAAATTCAGCATCAAATATTGCTTGAGTTCTATCAGCCTCATCAAAAATCACTATGTCAAAATCCTTCATAGCCTGTTCAATGAATTTCAATTTTTCACCTATTATCGGATATGGCGAACGCCCATATATTAGTCCTGCCGGCGTTGTTACAACTAAATCAGCCCTTCCTAATGCTCTTTCATTACGCATGGCAGGACAACTGTAATAGATCGGGCAAATATATGTACTGTTTGACGTTTTATCTCCTTCACACTTTAGTAGTGAATAACAAGGCTCCTCCCCATAATCAAAAGCCCGGTCATTAGCATCTGTTCTGAGTCCGTCCAATGGACAAACAGCAGTTAAATGCTTTGAATATTCTTGTTCTAAATACATCGAGTCCCATTCTATTGCTTTATTCAACTGTTCATTTCTCGAATATCTCCCTAAAAGCGGAACTGCATTAATGCCGAGCCGCTCATAAAACCTTACAGTTTTTAGTACTTCAGCTACAGAATCCAACACCATTACTGTTCTATAACCGTTTTTCACTGCCCAGTAGGTTGCAACTTTCATAAAAGTTGATTTTCCCGCTCCTACCATACCAACGACATTACAGATTTTATCTATTATAATTTCCGAACCATCTAAAACATTGCTCTTATTGATTCCTTTAATGAGAAGATTATTCATTGATTCAAACCAATTATTTCTCTCACTGCAGCCAGCAACACTCGATATCAGCTCATCCATCTCTTTTGCAGCTTTTATAAGTACCTGCCTGCTAACGGTAATAGCCCCTCCTTTTCTTGTTCTCAAATATGACTCGCCTGTATTTTCGCAAGGAATAATAGGAAGTTTGATTCCCTCTGTGTTTTTTTTATAGATGAAAGAATATGACTCTCCACCTTTTGCGATATTGACCTTGTTTGTATTTTTCTTAGGATATTTATTTAGAAGCTCCCAATAGTCAATTTTCCTTTGGCTATAAGGAATATTCTCACTCTCTTTTATTGTTAGCCGATCCTCCTCGTCAATTTTGAAAAGCTTAATATCATTATTTACTCTTTTATACCTTAAGAGCAAGTCCTCCCAGACTTTCTTTGCCCTAAGCTCCTTGAGGATTATCCTTGCTGCAAACAGTAAATAATCATCACTGTCAGTAACATGTTTCCCAATTATGTTTAGTCTGGATAATAGAAAATAGGCATTTTTCACATCTTCAACTGCTCTAAGGTAATGGTTTAGGTATAGTAGCAGTTCTGCCTTTACAAATTCTCGAATTGATAATAAATCGGAATCCTTCTGTGAGTAAAAAGGCTTTATGTTCTTTTCTAAATATACGAAAATATCTTTATTTGCCATACTTCACCTCTACAGCTTTACTTCTGATTATAGATATAAAATCCTTGTAACCTACACACTGAACTTTATCGTCCTGCCCTACAATGTTAATACCTCTATTAACAGCCTTGCAATAATTCTTGTCCGATTTAAGTCTCTGATCTGGTATTATGATAAAGCCCCTATCCCAGTCCCCGTAAGGAATAGCATTTTTGTCATTTTCAATTTTATACTTTAGCAAAAATGCTTTGGAATAATCCTTTGCATCAATACACCACTTCTCCCCGCTGCTAAATGTGATTCTCAAGTCGTACCTATCCATTTCGGGCCACATCTCAGTTTGCAGTCCTATTTCCTTGCATTGCTTTTCTATATCTAACTCGATGTCACCTGGCACAGAGACATAGCGGACAATACCTTTTTTTAACCGATAAAAGCTATCAGCAGGCTCATTTTTTTCAATAATCTCACTAAAACTATTAGTTTCATACCTACACCTGTCACTGTGGCATCTCCCGGTTAACTTCGAATCAAATTGTACTGTCCAGCCACAATGAGGGCATATATAAATTCTATTTGAATTGCTTTCCCATGTTTCATAGGCAGCATCAAAGATCTGCTTAATTTCTTCCATTTTCCCAAAGTCAATACCAAAATCCCTTATTGCTCTATTCAAATCATCTCTTCTCATTACTCTATGCTCTTTCTCAATCACAAATCTTCTTATTGCTTCATACTCTTTTTGCTCCAGTTTTATAAGCTTTCTATAGAAATCCTCTTGAGCAAACTCTGTTTCAACAAAGTGCATACGTTGTACATCGGATAATTGCTCACAGAATTCAGATAGAATAAAGGTATTGTTATGACCTATTTCAATCAAACTATCCCAGAATAACAAATCCTGAATATGAGCCATGTCAATAAGCTCCCGAGGCCATCTCCCCATCCATTCTATTACTGGCTTTGAAAAGTAATTGAGTACAGCATCTGTTTCATCAATAGGTGCTAATAGCATGCCGTTTTCATCATAGCAATGATAAACCATTGCAAAAACTACAAGCTCATTCAATCCATGCCTTAACACTGGACTATCCGGATACTTAATCTTTTTATTATCCCTCTCATTAAAAATGTGTGCCTTTTGTGCTAATCCCTTAACTATATGGTACATAGTTGCCTTTAGCTCGGGTAGTTTAACCTCGTCTAGCATTGACCTCCCTCCATTCTTCTTAATTTATCTAAATATAAGGTAAGTGTATAGCCAAAAAAAATTTGGTACATAAGCATCTCTCCTTTCGAGAAATTTCTCATGTACCAATTTTATCAACTGTAATAGACATCTGACGGGTGTTTTGAAACCTAAATATAATTTTTTTGCATTTCTTTAATTACATTTTGAATCTCTTCTCTCAGTTCAGTAGGTTCAATAACTTCTACCTGTGCCCCAAATCCTAAAACCCATTTTGTAATTTCCGGTGTCATAGTAGTTTCTCTTTCAAATATAATGAAACCTTCGCCAAGCTCTTTGATGCTATCAGCTTTATCTTTCTCATATTCCGTTACAAACCTAGCCGCATCACCTCTGAACTTAAGCTTAAGTTTGATTTTATCCTGGCTTGAAAGCATATTAAAGCATTTCCTTTTGTAATTCTCATAGAAGTTCTCCGGCCGCGTAAAGGTATCTTTTGTCATTACAACGCTTTTAATTCTGGATACTCTTAAGTCCCGTTCTGCTTTTCGCATATGGCAGTATCCTACTACATGATAACAACCTTCTTTGATCTCTAAAAGATACGGGTTAAACTTTCGGGATGTAATCTCATTACTATTAAAAGCATGATACTCAACAACAATACTCTTCTTATCTGCTATAGCATCCTTAATAAGTTGTAGATACTCCTCATTTATCCCTATGTCCATACCTATATCTGATATTGTAATCTTTATCATGTCTTTTAATGTATCAATGTAGATTCTACTCAGTTTGGGTGTGTTAGTTATGAACCTACTAATCAACTTATAGGCTGCAGATCCAACATCAAGAGTTGAATATGACTTAAGAACCTCTTGCGCAAAATACAGTGAAATCAATTCTGTTATTGTAAAACTTATATTTTCAACATTATATTTATCAGCAATATAATACGTTTTATTGTTTTTTTCTTCTTCATAAACAAAAAAGTTTGCTGTTATGTAATCTATATCTCTCTCAACAGTTTTTCTACTTACATCGATACCTACCCTATGCAAGCTATTCATAAGGTCTTCAATTGTATAGCCCCTTTTATTTTCAGAAAGCAGCGAAAGTATATAAAGCTGCCTTTCTACTTGAGAAACATCAGACATAATAACTACCTCTCTATTAATAAAAGTGATGATATGAATACATAATTCTATTCGTTTGCTTATAATCCTTCAATATATTCAAACTTGATTTTCTTTTTCTATTGGTTCCCTCTCTTCCCGAGTACCTATGCGTAAAAATAAATAGCAAAAGCCCTGCACACTGCAGGGCTTTTGTCATGGAGATAATATCTTAATGGAAAAGTAGAGTAGTTACTCACTATTATTGTACTTAAAAGACCACTACATGAGGAGCGGTTCCATCCAGCAGTGCCACATTTGCCTTTTTTATCACCACTCCGTCCAGGGATTTGTTATCTGAGGAGCAAAAATGAAGTTCCACATCATATCCCAGTTTCAAAAATTCCTCTCCTATAGTCCTCATGAAGCTTGACTTTCCTGTCCCGGGGCCTCCTTTGATTACAAATATCCTCTCTGCATCCTCGGGTATGATATAGTCATAAAATGAAAAAAACCCCCTGCTTGTGTTGCCTCCCGGAAAAACCTTCTTTACCCTGCCCTTTTGTGCCATGCTTATACCTCCAAAAGAAAAATCGAATTACTATATCATATGCAATTCCACAGATTTATGCCATAAAGCTTGTATATCATGGACCAGGGAGGCAGGTTTCTCATCCCAGGCACTTATCGAGGGTCGTTTTATCAGCAGCACCCAGCATGTATCCGTTTGCTCCGATTTCAAATGCATCAAGAGCATAATCCCGGCTCTCCGAGATAAAAACCACCCGTATATTGCAATTGGCCAGCTTAACCATTCTTGCCGCTTTTAAACCGGGTATCCCTTCACATCCCAAACGTATTATGCATAAAGCCGGATTAGACTTGATAACCTTTGCCATAAACCGGTCATAATCATCGAATACTTCAACCTCTGAGATCTTCTTATTATCAGATAGGCATTCAAGCATGCGCTTAAGGCTTTCGCTTTTCTTGTCCAATACATACACATTCATAAAGTACACCCCCATCTTGAAGAATTCAATATAATGAAATATTATCAGGGAGTTCTCCCAAAATTCTCCCAAAACTTTAAAAAGCGACAAAAAATACGCACTATGTTTTAAGTGCGCATTCTTAATATCGATGTTTACTTTTACAACTCAGCCAGTAGTTTCCGGATTTCCGGCGGCGGAGATATTCCAAGCTCCTCTGATAATACCTTTTCATACCTCCGGTAATGCTTGACAGCATCATTCCTTCTGTTGGTATTCAAATATAGTCTGAGCAGCAGTGATGTCACATCTTCAGAATATGGATCCTTCTCATATATTTTTCGCAGCAGCACTTCTGCTTTATTGAAGCTTCCCTCCTTCAAATATTCATCGGACAGCTGCAGCATGGCACCCAAATACTGCATTCTCAGTTGCTCGCGTTTTGCTTCAGCCCATAGCCAATCACCGTCTTCAAAATAGTCACCGGTATATAAACTCTCCAGCTTCTCCAGTATTATACGGTTTTCTTCAGAGGTTTTGATTCCATTATAATACTCTTCAAACAGCAGGAAGTCCGTTTCCGCTTCACCCAGCCTCATAAGGTAGTTGCCTTCTATAGCTATATGCTTTTTATCTATGCCGAATTCCTGAAGGGTTTTCCTTATATAATAGATTCCATTATGAAGCTGATGCACCGACTTTCCCGGGTCCGCATCAGGGAAAACCGCTTCAAGTATTTCATCCTTGGCAACGGCCCTACCCGAATTATGCAGTAAAAAAGCAAGCAGCTCCTTTGTTTTTTCTGTTCTCCACTTGATCGGTTCCTGCCCTTCCCAACCAATCCGAAACCTTCCGAAGGCCTTTATTGTGAGCTTTTTTTCACCCTTCTGAGGTACAGTGTGCTTCTGCTTTTTTATAATCCTTTGCACCGTCTTGCCCAATCGTTCTGCGGAAACCGGCTTCAAAACATAATCCATAGCATGCAGTTCAAAAGCTTCAACAGCATATTGATCATAAGCCGTAGTAAAAATAATATCGCAGTCAGGGCACCGGTTTAGTATTTCCGATGCCGCATCAATCCCCTGCAGCTGCGGCATGTTGATATCAATGAATACCGCATGGGGCTCTATTTTATCTATCTTTTCCATTGCCTCGAGAGGATTTGTAAACATACCCGCTATCTCTATCATAGGGTAATTCTTTAACAAATGCTCAAGCCCCCTCAACGCCGGCCTTTCATCATCAATCAGAACTGCTTTTATCATATATCAATCACTCCTGCCATTAATCGGAATATACCAGGTTACCTCAAGCCGCTCTTCAAAACGGGCTTTTTCTATCTCAACATAAGCTTTTGCCAGTTCTATTTCATTCTTTAAGGGTACAAACTGGCTTAGGTCTTTAAAATCAAAGCTCCTTCTAAGGTAGTGGCTTAAATCCGTAAGCAGGCTCCTGGCCTTGTCCATGTCGAAATACGACATAGATACAAAGGTATTCAAGGTATTATACAGGAAATGGGGTTTGATTTGAG
>Ga0302248_1000696_pt1 | contig 30098 bp, 21 predicted proteins | sample AAG_UR_Leu_MG_FD_193528 | JGI IMG/M metagenome (GOLD analysis project Ga0302248, IMG submission 193528) | Enriched activated sludge microbial communities from anaerobic digester in WTTP, New Holstein, Wisconsin, United States - AAG_UR_Leu | ecosystem: Engineered > Bioreactor > Anaerobic >...
GGCCGACATCAAGCAGGATCTCAAGAGCCTTCAGGAGATCGTGATCGAAGATAACGGAAAGCGCCTCGCCATTCGCAGTGAATGCAAGGGCAGCTGCGGCAGGCTCTTCCAGTCTGTCGGCGTGGCCGTCCCGCTCACCATCCGGGAGCTCTCGTGAGCGTCATCCGCTTTTCAAAGAACCCTATGTGGTGCCAAGAACTCCTTCGGCACACCTATCTATATGGAATTACGGCACTATATTTTTGCAACTGTTAAAGATCAGTTATAGTAATATGTATCGTATTCACCACCACCGACAAGAGTGTCGTTACCTTTGCCACCGTTCAGATAGTCCTTGCCGGCACTGCCGATCCCGTTTCCGCTTCTATTTATTGCTGCTTGATCCCCCTCAATTTCAAGCGGCAGATCTCCGTAAAGAGAATCATTGCCATCGGCGCCCCACAATCCATCGTTGCCATAGCCACCAACGATTGTCATGTTGTTAGGAGTATATCCAGAGTAGCGATCTATACTGTAATTGCCATTAATCAATTCATCTCTTCTGCTGCCGATTACGGTGCTAACCGGACCACGCGGATCAATCATGAATATGCCTCTTGTGATATCATTTGTTATATCTGCAATTAAATGTGAAGTGCCATTAACAAATACCTCACCACCAATATCTTTGCCAAAATTTGCTATTCGGGAAAAACCACGTGCCCCCGAAATATTGTACATCTGACTAGAATTTATACTTTCTCGATTGCTGAAAAACTCCTTATACTTTGTCCACGCATATTGATCCCATCCGATTGGGCAGGTCGTTAGGTTCTGACGTAACTCTAAGGCTCCAGGAGCACTATATGTATATACATCTTGAACATTTGAGGCATATACGACTTTCGCCATCTGAGCGAGACAACCGCCCAGAGAATGCCCAATAACATCAAAATTGCTGAATCCTAACTCAGTCTGTTTATTTTTTATGAAATTGATTGCGTAAAATATACGTTACCTGTTCTTTGAAAAAGCAGAGAGCATCTGATACGCCTTTAGAGAATTCACCAACACTCGAAAGGAGGTATCGAGATGCTCCCAGGAGAGTTTCCCCTCCCGAAAGGGATTTTTGCCCGCCCCGGGGCCGTTGTCAATCGATTGTTTGTTCATCTGGGCGCGACCTACGATCGCGGGTTTGCCGAGGAGTACGGCCAGGTTCTTCGAGACTTCCAGATCCGGTGGTGCCGGAGGCGCCAGGGTCGGTTGCACTGTCCCCGCTGCGGCAGCACGGCCTTGATCCGCAAGGGCTGGCGGCCGCGGGTGCTGCGGAGCTCGCGCGGCCGGTTGTCTCTGCAGGTGCAGCAGATGCGCTGCAAAGCCTGCCACCGGACGTTCCGACCGGCCAATGCGGCGCTGGGGCTTCCCTTCCAGCGGCGATTCCTCGACGAGCTGGTCGAGAAGGCCATCGGGATGGGGATCCAGATGCCCTTTGGCCGGGCATCCTGGGCCCTGCGCGCGCTGCTGGCCGATGCTCCGTCCCCGGAGGGACTGCGGCGCCAGATCGCCGCCAGGGCAGCAACGTTGGCCCCGTGCGATAAGGTGGCCGGCAAGACCGTGCTGGTCGACGGCACCCGGGTCAAGGCGGGGAAGAACCCGCGAGGCTCCGCCGTTCATCTGGCCGTCAGCGCCGTACCGGGTCCCGAGGTGGCCGGGCGCCCGACCATCGTCAAGCGACTGCTCCACCTGCACGTGGGGGATGCCGAAGCGCTTCGCCAGCGGCTTTTGGGTCTGCCGGTCAAACGCCTCGTGCACGACGGGGGCATGAACCTCGAGGCCTGTGCCTCCAAGGTCCAGCGCTGCCGCTGGCATCTGGTACACCAGCTCAATCACTACCTCTGGCAGGACGGCATGAAGGTCGAGCAGCGCCGGCACTACCAGAAGCACCTGAAGCGGTTGCTGTGGCACCAGGGGCCCCGCGCCCCCGAGGGCCTGGATGCCTTTATCAAAGAGCTCCAGCGCGACGGATTCCGTCAGTCGGCCGAGCACCTTGAAAACGCTCAGCCGCAAACCTTCACCTGGCAAGCCGACAAGGGCTTTGCCTTCACGACAACCGCTCCCCTGGAGCGGGAAATGAGGGAACTGAATCGCAGGGCCGATGTCGGTGCCCGCTGGAGCGACCGCGGAATCGAAAACGTCCTGACGGTGCTGTTCCATTACCGGCTCAATGAAAAACCTATAGTGCCCCTAAAGGCGTATCCGTAGGTAACGCGTTTTTGTTGCAATCATGAAATTAACCATGGAGCGAAATTGCTCCGTCGGCGCATTTCCATCGGCAATTGTCATGGCGGCATAGAAGTCGCTACTTAAACCATAATATTCTACTCCTCTGATCGCTATGACTGTTTTCTTCGTCTCGTTATTATAGAATATTGTTGCAGAAAAACCTGTTTGCGTATCACTTATGAAGTCTTTGACAATATATTTGTTACCAAGCATTTCAGTCCATAATGCAGAATATTTTTCAGTCTTAAGCTCCCATGTGTTGTTGCCTTGATTGAATTTCCACTCAGCATAGGAGAGATCACAAAGTTTAGCATAGTCTAGAGCAATATTCGTTGTACAGCTATCATTTACGCTAATAGTCATATTATCCTCCTATATCTTCTCTAGGACATCATATTGAAAAGTATTTAATAATGATTCCTCGGGACAACATACTTGATTGCCCGGTTCACCTGCCCACCGGAGCCAGACAAAAAATGGAAAAACATCCGTATCTTTTCTGATTTCCCTATATTCAGCCATAAGACGTCCTGTGGAGCGCTCATAGACCTTCACAAAACCCATTTGAATAAGAGCAAAACTGTATAAATTGGACTCGACTAAGTACTTACTTTTTACTTCCTCAACGGGAAAGCATTGCGCGCGATTCACGATGTAGTCATTCATGTCTTCTATGCATCGATAGATAATCGGTCGCGGAAATGTAGTTAATTTTCTATCTTGCTCATGCTTCTTAGTGATAAGAAACTCCATGTATTGATAGCCTCTTTTGATATCATCATTATTTGAGAGGGCTATCCTATTTACCAATGTACCGTCTTTCCTTGTGCCGATATAGACCGTATCGCGAAGATATCCCTCGTAGTATATGCCATCTGTCTTTGCAGTTTCGTATATACTGACTGTTGAGAAAAAGGGACAAGCTATATAATAGATGATACCGCTCAGTACTACATCCCAGGAAGGAATAAGAAGGGCTATCGCAACAGCAATTGTTCTCAAGCGTCGGTCCGTCGTGATTCTTCGAACACGGCGCACCATTGCATACGCAATCACAATATAGAGCAAGACTAAAAAAGGACCCAGAAGCATCGTCACTTATATTCACTCCATTAAGAAATCCAGTTATTCACAGAACTGGGGAAATGATCCATTTACTCAGCAAAGATTCCAGCGTTATCCAATCGGAGTTTTGAGTATACCCAACAATAATGTATAGTCCTGATATCTTGAATCCGTTCATTCCCTGCATCAATGTTTGCTGATCTCATCATTGGGTGTTTGCTCATTTACATGGCCTTTCATGGACGCCCTCTCCTTTGGAATTAAATCAATTGTTCCATTTTTTGCCTCATATTTCTGAATCAAATTACTAAGACCTATGGCCATGCGCTTCGCTGTTTTTAAAGATACTGCTATCTTTGACTCAATACGCAGTATACTCGGATCAATCGATCGATTTCCGAAGGCAAACATAACTTCATCAGGCCCAAGAGAAATATTATAGGTACCGGAATAAAGCGTTTTCACACCTTCTTCGACGATTCGCATCGCTCTTCTTTTTGGTTGCCGCTCTTCATCACTGCTCTGCCATTTCGATTTGATCTCTTTTGTGCTCCCCTGATTCTTATCATCAGTTGCCATTTTTAATCGCCTCCGTAATTCTGCCAAGATTGTATTCGACGCACGGAATCATGGAATGTTTCACGGTGCTCGCATTCACCTTCATCACCCAATAGTTCATTAGACATTCTTCTTCATTTGATCACGTCTATGTAAATAGCGTGGTACCGATGATTATCGCCAGTCAATGGCATATCCATTGCCTGGCAGCGCAATATGTCAGGAATTATATTAATTTGAGCACGGATGCCGTTTACTTACCATCGGATGCAGTAGTCTTATCCGCTCGCACGGCATTTTGTTTATGCTTAGATATATTTGAATGAACAGCGTTGTTGACGGGCACTTGATTCGTAAAACCGAAACAAAAGCTTGCCTGAATTTTTATTGTTTCGATGCCATCAGCTTTTGAGATGAACAAAAAATAACCTATTCCGTATATGGAATAGGTTATTTCATTATCGCACTTTTCAGCAACATGCTTGCTCCGTTAAGTTCCTGAAATGACGAGTTATATTATTATTTGCACTTATTTTTGTCATATGCCTCTTACGATACATATACTGATTTGTCAAGCGCATATCGCTCTTCCTGAAAGAATATTTCAATTGACACGCGCCGAATGGGCTAGCGTCTCCCCGATCGCATCCCGGTACGTCAGCCCCTCCGCCTGCGACCTCGATACCGTTGCAAATAGAATCGCGCAGATTAGGGTGGCAGCATATATACGAATCGACATCGGTGTCCCGTGCAACACAAAAATCCTCCCTGCCCGCTTTTTCTCGAGATACGCCTTCAGAATCGCGGGCAGGGAGGACAAGAGTTCCAACGGCCGTTCCCTACGACTGCTGCCAGCTCTGGGCCAGCGTGCTAACGTAGAGCTCGCTGTTGCGCATGTTGTTGTATTTCTGGATCAGATCCATCCCCGCGTCGTTATTGATCGAACTCATCGTATCGATGATGTTCTCGATGTCCTGTCGCGTGATGTAGTAGCCGTCCGTAACCGCTATCCTTTCGACCCCGTAGTCGCTCTGGGTGAACTGATCCGCGACCTTCAGGTAATTGCTCTCGTCGATGAAGACATAGAGATCGCTGTTCTGCTTGACGAGAATGGGCTCGCTGTCGTAGATGCCGTCCAGGTTGATGACATCGCTGTCCGAGGGTTCGGTGCTGTAATCGCTGATCGTGTCGACCCCGTCGGTGCGGCTGAACACGTAGGTATCGCTGCCCACCCCGCCGTCCAGGGTGTCGTTGCCGGCTCCGCCCTGCAGCGTATCGCTGCCGACCCCCGCAATGATGTCGTTTGCACCGCTGTTGCCCGTCAGGAGGTTGTCCAGCGAGTTGCCCGTCCCGGTAACGGCGTCGCCGCCCGTCAGCGTCAGGTTCTCCACGTATGCCCCCAGCGTGAAGGCAACCGAGCTCTGGACCGTGTCGGTGCCTTCGCCCGAATTCTCCGTCACGATGTCCCCCGCATTCTCCACGACATAGAGGTCGTCTCCGGCGCCGCCCACCAGCGTGTCCGCAGACGCAGAGCCGTTCAGCGTGTCGTTGCCGGCATCGCCGGTCAGGGTATTCGCCCAGGCGTCGCCGGTCAGGACGTTATCCAGCGCATTGCCCGTCCCGTCGATTGGGCCGGTTCCGTTCAGCGTCAGGTTCTCGACGTTGGCCCCCAGCGTATAGGTGACCGAGCTCACAACCGAATCCGTGCCTTCGTCCGCGCTCTCGGTGATGACGTCCCCCGCACTGTCCACAACGTAGAGGTCATTCCCGGTGCCGCCCGCCAGGGTGTCCGCCCCCGCTCCGCCGTCCAGCGTATCGGTCCCCGCATCGCCGGTGAGCGTGTTCGCCGCCCCGTTGCCCGTCAGGACGTTGTCCAAGGCATTGCCGGCCCCGTCGATCGCGCTGCCGCCGGTCAACGTCAGGTTCTCGACGTTGGCGGCCAGGGTGAATGTGATTGAGCTCTGAATGGTGTCCGTCCCTTCATCGGCATTCTCCGTCACGATATCGCCCGCATCGTCCACGATGTAGGTGTCATTGCCTGCACCGCCTGCCAGGGTATCCGCCCCGGCCCCGCCGTCGAGCACATTGGTCGCGTCATTGCCCGTCAGGGCGTTGCCCAGAGCATTGCCCGTCCCATTGACTGCGCCCGTGCCCGTTAATACCAGGTTCTCCACGTTGGCGCTCAAGGTGTAAGTGATCGAGCTCTGGATCGTGTCCGTGCCCTCATCGGCATTCTCCGTCACGGCGTCGGCTGCGTTGTCTACGATGTAGACGTCGTTGCCTATGCCACCGACCAAGGCATCGCCTCCGGCCCCGCCGTCCAGGGTATCGTTTCCGGCATTTCCGGTGAGAGTGTTTGCGGCGCTGTTGCCCGTCAGGGCGTTGTCCAGCGTGTTCCCCGTCCCGCCGATACCGCTGCTTCCGGTCAACGTCAGGTTTTCCACCTCGGCACTCAGGGTATAGGCGACCCAGCTCCGCACCGTGTCAGTGCCCTCACCCGAGTTCTCCGTAACGACATCCCCGGCGTCGTCCACTATGAAGACGTCATTGCCCGCGCCGCCGACCAGGGTATCCGCTCCGGCCCCGCCGTCCAGCGTGTCGCTACCGGCGCCGCCTGTCAGCGTGTTCGCGGCGCCGTTGCCGATCAGCGTGTTATCCAGCGTGTTCCCCGTCCCGTCGATGGCGCTGCCGCCGGTCAGGATCAGGTTCTCCACGTTTGCGCTCAGGGTATACGTGATGGAGCTCTGAATCGTGTCGGCTCCTTCATCCGCGTTCTCGGTCACGGCGTCTCCGGCGTTGTCCACCGCGTAGACGTCGTTGCCCGCCCCGCCGGTCAGAATGTTCGAACCGCTGTTGCCCGTCAGGACGTTGTCCAGGGCATTGCCTGTCCCGTCGAGGTTGCTGCCGCCGGTCAGCGTGAGGTTCTCTACGTTGGCTGCCAGGGTGTACGTGATCGAGCTCTGGACCGTATCCGTACCTTCACTCGCGCTCTCGTTGACGATGTCTCCGGCATTGTCCACAATGTAGATATCATCGCCCGCGCCCCCGGCCAGGGTATCGGCCCCGGCCCCGCCGTCCAGCGTGTTCGCGGCGCCGTTGCCCGTCAGAAGGTTGTCCAGCGCATTCCCTGTCCCGGTGACGGCGCCGACGCCCGTGAGCGTCAGGTTCTCCACGTTGGCGCCCAGGGTGTACGCGAATGCGACCACGACCGTATCCACGCCCTCGCTCACATTCTCGCTAACGACATCGCTTGCACTGTCCACCATGTAGGTGTCGTTGCCCGCACCGCCGACCAGGACATTCGTCCCGCTGTTGCCCGTCAGGACGTTGTCCAGTGCATTGCCGGTCCCGTCGAGGTCGCTCGAGCCGGTCAGCGTCAGGTTCTCCACGTTGGCGCTCAACGTGTAGCTGACGGAGCTCTGGATGGTATCGGAGCCTTCATCGGCGTTCTCGGTCACCGTGTCCCCGGCGTTGTCCACGACGTAGGTGTCGCTGCCCGCGCCGCCCGCAAGTGCATTGGCCCCGCTGTTGCCCGTCAGGACGTTGTCCATGGCATTCCCCGTCCCGCCGAGGTTGCTCGAACCGGCCAGGGTCAGGTTCTCCACGTTGGCGGACAGGGTGTACGTGATCGAGCTCTGGACCGTATCTGTCCCTTCTGCAGTGTTCTCGGTAACAATGTCTGCCGCATTGTCCACGAGGTAGGTGTCATTGCCCGTGCCGCCGATGAGGGTATCCGCTCCGGCACCGCCGTCCAGCGTGTTCGCGGCTTCGTTTCCGGTCAGGGTATTATCCTGGCCATTCCCGGTCCCGTCGGCTGCGTCGCTTCCCGTCAGGATCAGATTTTCCACGTTGGCAGACAGGGTGTACGAGATCGAGCTCCGAACCGTATCCGTGCCTTCGCCAACGTTTTCCGTTATCGCATCGCCGGAATCGACGAAGTAGACGTCGTCTCCCGTGCCTCCGGCCAGGCCGTCCGCACCCGCCCCGCCGTCCAGCGTATCATTGCCGGCATCTCCGGTCAGTGTGTTCGCCCCGCTGTTGCCCGTCAGAACGTTGTTTAAGGTATTTCCCGTCCCGTTGAGGTTGCTCGAACCGGTCAACGTCAGGTTCTCCACATTGGCCCCCAGCGTGTAGCTGACCGAGCTCTGGATGGTATCGGTGCCTTCAGCGGCGTTCTCGGTCACCGTGTCCCCGGCGTTGTCCACGACGTAGGTGTCGCTGCCCGCGCCGCCCGCCAGGGCGTTGGCCCCCGTGTTGCCCGTCAGGACGTTGTCCAGGGCATTCCCCGTCCCGCCGAGGTTGCTCGATCCCGTCAGCGTCAGGTTCTCCACGTTGGCTCCAAGAGTATATGAGAGCGAGCTCTGGACAGTGTCCGTACCCTCATCCGCGTTCTCGGTCACGACGTCCCCCGCATCCTCCACGACATAGACGTCGTCGCCGGCCCCGCCCCGCATCGTGTCCGAGCCGGAGCCCCCGTTGAGCGTGTTCGCGGCGCTGTTGCCGGTCAGGATATTGTTGTTGTAATTTCCGGATCCATTGATCGCGTCTGTGCCAATCAGGGTCAGATTCTCGATATTGGAGCCGAGGTAGGTATACGAGATGGAGCTCATGATGGTGTCTGTCCCGTCCATCGAGTACTCGGTCACCCAATCCCCGGCGTTGTCGATGTAGTATACGTCGTTTCCTCCGCCCCCAATCATCGTATCGGCGCCGGCACCGCCGTCGAGTGTGTCGTGATTGACGCCGTAGCCGCCGTTGAGGATGTTGGCCGCGCTGTTGCCGGTCAGGTAATTGTTCAGGGAATTTCCCGTCCCGTTGACGGCAGCGGTGCCCGTCAGGGTGAGGTTCTCGATGTAATCGCCCAACGAATAGGCGATCGAGCTCTGAACCGTATCGGTGCCCTCGCCGGTGATCTCGGTGATGACATCGCCCGCGTTGTCCACGACGTAGGTGTCGTTCCCCGCACCCCCCGTCATGGTGTCCGCGCCGGCATTTCCATTCAAGGTGTTCGCGGCGCTGTTGCCGGTCAGACTGTTATTCAGCTCGTTGCCTGTCCCGTCAATCGCGTTGCCTCCGGTCAGCGTCAGATTCTCGACGTTTGAACCCATCGTGTAGGTGATCGAGCTTTGAATGGCGTCGGTGCCTTCATTGGCCATTTCGACGACGATGTCGTCTGCATCGTCGACCCCATAGACATCGTTTCCGGTGCCTCCGATCAGGATGTCCGAGCCGGCGGCGCCATCCAGGGTGTCATTCGACTCGCCGCCGTCGAGAATATTCACGCCGCTGTTGCCGGTCATCACGTTATCCAGCGTGTTCCCCGTTCCGTCGATGTCCGTGCTGCCGGTCAGGGTCAGGTTCTCCACGTTGGCACCCAGCGTGTAGGCAATCGAGCTCTGGATCGTGTCCGTTCCCTCGCCGGAGTTCTCGGTCACGACGTCTCCAACCGCGTCGACAACGTATGTGTCATTGCCCGCGCCACCGATGAGAGTGTCCGCCCCGGCTCCGCCGTCCAACGAGTTGGCGGCGCTGTTGCCCGTCAGGATGTTGTCCAGCGCATTGCCGGTCCCGTTGATGGCGCTGCCGCCAGTCAGTGTCAGATTCTCCACGTTGGCCCCCAGCGTGTAGGCAATCGAGCTCTGCACCGTGTCCGTGCCCTCGTCGGCATTCTCCGTGACGACGTCGCCCGCATTGTCTACGACGTAGGTGTCGTTGCCCGCACCGCCCGCAAGGGCGTTGGCCCCCGTGTTGCCCGTCAGGACGTTGTCCAGGGCGTTGCCCGTCCCGCCGAGGTTGCTGCTCCCCGTCAGCGTCAGGTTCTCCACGTTGGACCCCAGCGTGTAGGCAATCGAGCTCTGGACCGTATCCGTCCCCTCGTCCGCATTCTCCGTCACCGTGTCCCCCGCGTTGTCCACCACGTAGGTGTCGTTGCCCGCACCGCCCGCAAGGGCGTTGGCCCCCGTGTTGCCCGTCAGGACGTTGTCCAGGGCGTTGCCCGTCCCGCCGAGGTTGCTCGAGCCCGTCAGGGTCAGGTTCTCCACGTTGGCCCCCAGGGTGTAGGCAATCGAGCTCTGGACCGTATCCGTCCCCTCGTCCGCATTCTCCGTCACCGTGTCGCCCGCGTTGTCCACCACGTAGGTGTCGTTGCCCGCGCCGCCCGCAAGGGCGTTGGCCCCCGTGTTGCCCGTCAGGACGTTGTCCAGGGCATTCCCCGTCCCGCCGAGGTTGCTCGAGCCCGTCAGGGTCAGGTTTTCCACGTTGGCTCCCAGCGTGTAGCCGATCGAGCTCTGCACCGTGTCCGTGCCCTCGTCGGCATTCTCCGTGACGACATCGCCCGCGGCATCGACCACGTAGATGTCGCTACCTGCACCGCCCGCCATCGTATCCGACCCCGTGCCGCCGCTCAGGGTGTTCGCCCCGCTGTTGCCGGTCAGGACGTTGTTGGCCGTATTGCCCGTTGCGTTGAGGTTGCTGCTTCCGGTCAGGGTCAGGTTCTCCAGGTTGGTGCCGAGCGTGTAATTTATAGAGCTCCTCACCGTGTCCGTGCCCTCGCCGGCATTCTCCGTCACGACGTCGCTTGCACTGTCGACGACATAGGTGTCGTCGTTGGTCCCGCCCCGCAGCGTGTCGTTGCCCGCCCCGCCGTCCAGGGTGTCGTTGCCGGCATTGCCCGTCAGGGTATCCGCCCCGCTGCCGCCCGTCAGCACATTGTCCAACGCATTGCCCGCCATGCTGCGGCCGGTGCTTCCCGTCAGGGTCAGGTTCTCCACATTGGATCCCAATGTATAGGCAAGCGAGGTCCGAACCGTATCCGTCCCTTCACCTGCGTTCTCCGTCACGACGTCCCCGGTAGCCCCCACCACGAAGGTGTCGTTGCCGAGGCCGCCCCGCATCGTATCGTTGCCCGCCCCGCCGTCCAGGGTGTCGTTGCCGTCGAGGCCCGTCAGCGTGTCCGCCCCGCTGCCGCCCGTCAGCACGTTATCCAGGGAATTGCCCGCCAAGCTGCGGCCCGTGCTGCCCGTGAGTGTCAGATTCTCCAAGTTGGCCCCCAGGGTATAGGCAAGCGTCGTCTGGACCGTGTCGGTCCCCTCGCCGGCATTCTCCGTGACGACATCCCCAGCGGCATCGACCACGTAAATGTCGTTGCCCCCGCCGCCTATCATCGTGTCCGACCCCGTGCCGCCGCTCAGCGTATTGGCCCCGCTGTTGCCCGTCAGCACGTTGTTTACCGTATTGCCCGTCGCGTTGATGTTGCTTGATCCCGTCAGGGTCAGGTTCTCCACATTGGTGCCCAGGGTATGGGAGATGGAGCTCATCACCGTGTCCGTCCCCTCGCCGGCATTCTCCGTCACGACGTCCCCCGTGTTGGCCACGACATACGTGTCGTCGTTGGTTCCGCCCCGCATCGTGTCGTTGCCCGCCCCGCCGTCCAGGGTGTCGTTGCCGGCATTGCCGGTCAGAAGATTGGCCCCGCTGTTGCCGATCAGGACGTTGTTCGATGCGTTCCCCGTCCCGGCAAGGCCGCTGGTCCCCGTCAGGGTCAAGTTCTCGAGCGTGGATCCCAGCGTGTAGGCAATCGAGCTCCGGATCGTGTCCGTCCCCTCGCCCGCGTTCTCCGTGATGACATCCCCCGCCGTGTTGATGACGTAGGTATCATCGCCCGTGCCGCCGATCAGGCTGTCCGATCCGACGCCGCCGTCCAGGGTATCGTCGCCTCCCAGGCCAGTCAGCGTGTCGTTCAGGGTGTAGCCTGTCAGGACGTTGTTCAGGGCATTCCCCGTGCCCTCGCTGCCGTAATCGGGATTGAGCAGCGTGAGGTTCTCCACGTTGGCCCCCAGCGTGTAGGACGTGAGCGTCGTCTGGACGGTATCCGTCCCCTCGTCGGCGCTTTCGCTCACCGTATCGGCCGCATCGTCGATAATGTACGTATCGTCGCCGCTGCCGCCCAGAAGCGTGTCGGTCCCCGCCTCCCCGGAGAGAGAATCGTTGCCCCCGTCGCCGTAGATCGTGTCGTCGCCGTCCCCGCCGTAGAGCGTGTCGTTGCCCCCCTGGCCGTGGAACAGATCCGCCGTGTCGTATCCCTGGATGAGCTCATCCGCGGTCGTTCCCTGGAGCGTCATCTGCTTGATCGTCGCAACGTCCCACACCGTGTCATCCGCAAACCGGATCTGCTCGACCATCCATTCGTCGGTGTACCCGTAGTCGAAATAGTTGCGCACCGTCAGCTTGTCCGTCGTGCCCACGATGGATATCTCCAGACTGTCATACATATCGTCGATGCGCCGGAGAATGACATCGGACGTCGAGATGCCCTCTCCCAAGAGGATTGTATCCGTGTTCCCGTAGCTCGCATCCCTTTCAAAGATCACGTCCTGGCCCGACCCGAGATTGAACAGGTAGGTGTCGTTCCCGTTTGCCTGGTTGCTCAGTTCGCCGCCGAAGAAGTAGCCTCCGCCATAGAGGCTGTCGTTGCCGGCTCCGCCTTCCAGGGTGTCATTTCCCCACCAGCCCTTCAACGTATCGCTGCCGCCCCCTCCCGTCAGCTGGTTCGCCCCGGAATTCCCCGTCAGCAGATTGTCCTGCGAGTTGCCGGTCGCGTTGATCGCCCCGTCCAGCATCAGCGTCAGGTTTTCCACGTTTGCGCCTTCCTCGAGCGTATAAGTGATCCAGCTTTGGACCGTATCGTTGCCCTCGCCGGCATTTTCGACAATGCTGGCGCCCTCGTACTGGATCTCGTACGTGTCATCGCCCGTGCCGCCGATCAGGGTTTTCGTCCCTGCACCGTTGGCCTGCAGAAGGTCATTTCCTTCTCCGCCGATTAACGTGTCGTTCCCGCTGCCGCTGGAGAGCTGATCGTCGCCCGCCTCGCCGTACAGAACGTCATAGCCGTTCCCGGCAAAGATCGCATCGTTGCCGTCGCCGCCGTAGAGCACGTTGGCCCCGTTGCCCGCGGAGATAAGATCGTTGCCGGTCCCACCGTCGACGTAATCGTTCCCGTCGCCACTCGTGATGTTGTCGTTGCCATCGTCTCCGAACAGCACGTTGTCGCCGGCTTCGCCATAAATGTCATCGTCTCCGCCGCCGCCGAAGATCTCGTCATTTCCGGCGCCGCCCCAGATATCGTCGCCGCTGCCGTCGCCGCCGTAAACGACATCGTCTCCGTCGCCGGCCGTGATGATGTCATAGCCCGTGCCGCCTACGATGTAATCGGTTCCGGCATCTGCCTGAATGTTATTGACGCCGTCGCCTCCGTATATTTCATCGTCGCCCTGGCCGCCCAGGATCGTGTCTTCATTGCTGCCGCCGACGATATAATCGTTGCCGGCATCGCCCTGCAGCCAGTTCTGATCGTCTCCGCCATAGATTTCGTCATCCCCGGCCTGGCCCAGGATCGTGTCGTTTCCTGCTCCCCCGTCCAGATAATCGTTTCCGGAACCCTCGGCCACGCTGTCACCCTCGATCCAGTCGTTTCCGTCTCCGCCGAACACGATGTCGTCGCCTCCATAACCCTTGAGCGTGTCCGCGCCGCCCTCTCCGTCAATGTAGTCGTCTCCCGTCGTTCCGCTGTAATCCCCCTCAATCCGGTCGTTGTCGGCGCCGCCATACAGGATATCCGACCCGCCGCCTCCGAAGATGGTGTCGTTGCCGGTCCCGCCGTCTATGTAATCGTCGCCCTGGTCGTCAACGGCCACCCATGAGGCGTCGCCCTCCAGGTAATCATTTCCCGTATCGCCGTCTATGAAATCGTAACCCCCTTCACCGACCCCCGTGTCATTTCCCTCGCCGAGGTACACATTGTCATCGCCGCCGCCCGCATAAACGAAGTCGTTCCCCGTGCCTGCGTAAATCTCATCGTCGCCAGGATCCATGCTGTATTCGAGGGCCAGGTTCGTGAATGTGACATTGACTCCCTGTGTGATCGTAAAGGACCAATCACGCGTGGCTATGTCGACGTCGTCGTCACCGAAGATCGCATCGTTACCGCCTCCGCCGACGATCAGATCGTGCCCGTCGCCCCCGAATAGCGCGTCGTTTCTATTCGAGCCGTATACGTAGTCATTGCCCCAACCGCCGGATGCGGAATCGCCCTTTTCATTGATGCTCTGCGCAATCTCCCCGTCCGCGATGAGCGTTTCCATCTCCCCGTAATTTTCAGAGAAGACTTTGTCATCACCCCTTCCGCCTGACAGCAGATCAGTACCGCTTCCTCCTTCGAGCACATCATTTCCCGTGTGCCACATATTGACGATGTCGCTTCCTTCTCCACCCAGTACCCAGTCGTCGCCTCCAACATATGGATCGACATCGTCATCCCCTATACCGGCCAATATCAGATCGCTGCCTGCAGTATCCTGCCATATGAAATCATTATAATACCGGGGCGGATACGGATATTGGTCTCCTAATATTACATTATTCTTCACGGGATCATTTGGATCATTATTAAAATGGAAGCCGAAATTACCTTCCTGAATGAGTCCTTCCAATTGTATCGTACTGCTGTCAGGCAGGGTTATCGTCCAGTATGTGTCGTTGGTCAAAGTGATCTGGCCACTTGCATCCTTCCAGATGTTTCCTGTTCCTTCTTTATATAGATTGCCCAACCTGATCGACCCATTCACGAGACCGATAATGATCTCTCCACTATTCCCCTGATCGCTTATTCTGTCATTGCCGTCACCATTCATATAAGTATATGTGTCAAATCCTTGCCCTCCATAAAGAGTATCATTGCCTTTACCACCGTATAAATAATCATTTCCGCTTGCTCCCGTACCGTTTCCACTTCTATCCTTTTCTGCCTGATTCTGTTCGATTTCGCCAGGTAGATCTCCATAAAGGAGATCATTGCCATCGGCGCCCCACAGCTCATCGTTGCCGTAACCTCCCACTAATATTATATTCCCGGGAATGGATCCTGAGTAATGTTGACTATCATAATTACCATTCATTATCTCATTTCGTGAACTTCCTATGACAGTACGAACCGGACCACGAGGGTCTATCATGAATGTGCCTGTGGAAATATCATTGATCATGGGTTTTATGAAATGCGATGTTCCATTAACGAATACCTCACCGCCAATATCTTTCCCTGAATTAGCAATACGAGAAGTAAATCCTACTCCAGATATATTGTACATCTCACTGGTATTTATGCTTCCGCGATTATCAAAAAACTCATTATACTTCGCCCATGCATACTGATCCCATCCGATTGGGCATTGCGTTAAATTCTGATTTAACTCCATTGCCCCGGGAGCGTTGTATGTATACACATCTTGGACATTTGAGGCATAAACAACTTTTGCCATCTGAGCAAGACAACCACCCAAAGAATGTCCGATGATGTCAAAATTACCGACTCCCATATTATCTTTGGCATCTTTTACAAAATTAACCATGGAGCGAAATTGCTCCGTCGGCGCATTATTTGATGCTATAGACATCATATCAACATAGAAGTCTCCGAAGCTATCCGTTCCTCTGTTCACCAATATTGTTTTATTTGTGATCGCATTATAAAAAAACGTTCCAGAATAGCCTGTGTCTGTATCGTTACAAAAGCATCGCACAACATATCCTTTGTCAGCCATTTCCTGTTCTAGCTGCTTATATTTGGGAGAAATAAGTGTCCATTGATTATCTTTCCAGATCCAGTTAGCCTTAGATAGAACACAGAGTTTCGCATAGTCCAGTGCGATGTCTACGGTAAAATTTTCAGTAATGCTGATCGTCATGATCCCCTCCTTGAGTTATCTCGGCTTTAGGACATCATATTGAAATGTGAAAAGCTGAGTTTCTTCGGGACACCGGACAGAGGCGGTCGATCTGTCACCCCAATTCAGCCAAGTGAAGAACGGAAAAATACTGCCTAGATACTCGTAGGATATTTCCCTATACTCGGCCATTATGCGTTTCGTTGACCGTTCGTAAACTTTGACGAAACCGAAGTGGAGAAGAGCGAACTCATACAGCTCAGTCTTGACCATATATTTACTTTTCGCTTCTTCAACTGGGTAGCATTGAGTGTGAGTCCGCATAGGATTGTTTGGATTTTTTCTATCTTCGATGCAGCGATATACTGTCTGCTTTTGCAGGTCTACAACATCATCATTGAAGTGTTTTTTCTTCGTTATTAATGACTCGACATATTTAAATCCTTTCGCAATATCTTTATCCCCCCCAATCCGGTTTACTTCTCGGTCATCCCAACTTGTTCCAACGTAAACTATTTCCTTAAAACTGCCTTCGTAATATATACCTTCCGTCACTGCTGTCTCATAAATACTAGCCTTTTGAAAAAAAGGACAGGCCGCATAGAAGATGATAGCGCTTAGCAGTGCATCCCAGAAAGGAAGAAGAATTACCACCGCCACTGCAATTGATCTCAGGCAGCGACTATTTGTATATTTACGCACTAAGCGGACCATGGCGTATGCAATTACAAAATAGAGAAACATGCAAAATAGAATGATTATCTCCAACATTATTTTCTCCAGGTACGATTTTCTATTTATTTCGCGAATAGAGAACGCACTATCAAAGCTCTCATCTATGGCTACAACAAATATTTCCGCACACATTTATTATTCTGAATTTTGAAAACAGCCGTTACAAACACTTGGCAATCGGTTTTTTCGTTGGGAAAGGACGTCTGGATTCTGCTCCTTCAACATTGATGATCTGTCCACAGACCCGTTGCTCACCTCATATCTTCGGATCATATTTCCAAGGCTTATGGCCATACGCTTCGTTGTTTTTCTGGAAACCGCTATCTTCGACTCAATACGCATCACACTCGGATTCAGAGATCGATTTCCGAAGACAAATATAACTTCCTCCGGTCGTATTGAGCGCTCCAGAATGGAGCGTTTTCACACCATCTTCGACGATTCGCATCGCTCTTCGTTTTGGTTGCCGCTCATCATCTCGGCTCTGCCCTTTAGCTTTGATCTCTTTTTTGCTCCCCTGATTCTTATCATCAGTTGCCATTTTCAATCGCCTCCGTAATTCTGCCAAGATTGTATTCGACGCACTGAATCATGGAATGTTTCACGGTGTTCACACTCACCTTCATCACCCAATAGTTCATTAGACATTCTTCTCCATTTGATCACGTCTATGTAAATAGCGTGGTACCGATGATTAACGCCAGTCAATGGCATTTCCATTGCCTGGCAGCGCAATATGTCAGGAATTATTAATTTGAGCATTTATGCCGTTTACTTACTACCGGATGCAGTGGTCTTATCCGCTCGCACGGCATTTTGTTTATGCTTAGATATATTTGAATGAACAGCGTTGTTGATGGGCACTTGATTCGCAAGATGAAACTAAAGATCACATGGCTTCTTATCGGCTCGATGCCATCAGCTTTTGAGAGGAACAAAAAAAATACCTATTCCGCAGGGGGAATAGGTATTTTCATTTTCGCACTTTTCAGCAACATGCTCGCTCCGTTAAGTGCCTGAAATGACGAGTTATATTATTTTTTGCACTCATTTTTGTCATATGCCTCTTACGATACATATGCTGATTTGTCAAGCGCATATCGCTCTTCCCGAAAGAATATTTCATGCGCGCATGATCTTCAATATCTTTTCGAGGAGCTGTTGTCCTGGAGCCAGGACACGACACGCTCTATGTTTTCAGAGACGGGAAGCGATCCGTCAATTACTATATCGGCCATACTAGGAAGAACGCTTTTCGCATCCGCTTCGGTAGTGTGCGAATCGTAGCCAGAAATCTCTCGGTTCGATATGATTTCACGGGCTGTCTGTCTTCGAATCCTCTCTGCGTCATCAATTCTTATATAAATCAAATAGACCGCGGAAGGCACCGTGACACGACGAAGCGAATCCACTATTTCGGCATGGCGGATGCCGTCCATGATCACATTCATTCCCGGCTTCCATGCAACTTGCGCCAACACGGATCTGCACAATTCGTCCGGGTTGGCCACAAGCGATGCTCCGATCTCCTGCAAAGTTGTCCTTGATTCTCCCCGTCCCCTCTGCTGAGCGATCTCGCGGACATAGGCACCGAAGCTTGTATATCTCCAATTGAGCGCCTCCGCTACGGCCGCAGAAACGGTCGTTTTGCCGCTTCCTATCTTACCGGCAAATCCGACAATGATTGATCTCATTGCCTCAGTCTCCCTCGGGTTTCAAAATGACCCACCCGCGACGATCAGTCTTTGATATTCTGAGTGGATGTATTGAATGCACTTTCGTCAACCGGATCAAGGTGGCATACTCGGCGCCCTTGCGTCGTCTCCAGAACTCAGGATCCTGGGCACAAAGCGCCTGACTGAATTCAGAACGGATTTCTTGCCAGGAGTGAACATCCAACTCGTAGTGCCAGACACTTGCGGCCAGACATAAGCCTACCACCGGGCCGCCTGATCGCTTCAGAAGTATCACATCGTTTTTCTTTATGTGCCCATAGGGCGCAATCCGCCGTTCAGAGAATCTCGACTCGACGGTCTTTTTCCCGTCCAGAATGAATTGCAGGTACGGTTCGACGAATATCGCAAGATGCATGCCGATGGATGACCGTTCCGTCAGCACTGATGTCAGGTAAGGCTCCCAGAAAGCATCTCCTTTTACGATTGCCCTGACCCCGTTCCTCAGCAACGCCCTCCAATCGTTCACTTTACAGCCCCTCCTTCCGATAATTCTCGCATTCTTCCCATTCGATATTCATAATGTTCTTTACTTGCTCTGAAGCCTCTTCAACAAGGCTATTTTCGATCTCAGTCAGCGCCCGGCCCAAATGCCGCAATACCTCATCCTGAGGAGATCGGCCTGAAGCAAGCGACCATACAATATTACGAATCAGCTCAGGCTGGTCGCATTGGAATATCCGGTTTCCCGAAGTCCAGACGTCTGCACGTTTTCTCCGATCATCCCATCGACTCACCGACGGCAGGACATCGCCCGGGACAATGCTTTTCAACCTTGGATCCCGGAAGCCCCTACGGTCATTTTTGCGGAACCTGACCCGAACCCCCTGAAAGACTTCCTCTGACCAGTTATTCTCACTATTACACATAGAGGGCCGGGGGACTTTGCTTCTCCTCTTTTTCACGAAAAGCGCCAGATTGCTGCAACGCCATTCATGCGGCACGTGATGAAGGCCTTCGGCTCTGAGCGCGTTGCGTTCAAAAGGAGGTGATACGTAAGGCAAGCGCCCGTTATCCACGCTCAATAAATCGAAACCCAGTTGAGACGCCCAATTCAGGACCTCAGCCCATTCCTTTCTTATATTTGGACGAGTGCCGTCCGGAGGAGCGCTCAACAGCAGATACCCACCCGCAGTGCAGAGTCGACTCGCCGCCCACAGGAACGACTTGAAGTGCTCCATATACCAGGGCGGATCGCACATCACGGCTTTGGCCGATATGTCGGGGAGCTTATCGCCGGTTACGTCGCAACTGATAACAGAACCATGCGGTGCGATGGACGATAAACAGTCGGTCACCTCGATGTTCCCTTCAAGCAGAATGATGCGCCGATTGTAACCACGCTCGAACGCCCTCGCCAGGACGCTCGGACTTCCGAGCAATGCAATGCAGTCCTCCGGATCCGTTAATTCTTCGCATTTTCTCAATAGGTGAAAGCTTGATCTGTCACCAAACCTCCAATCGTAATCAAGGGGGTGAGGAAGTGGAAGAGAAACACGCACCTTACCGCCGAGCGCAGAAGGCACGAGGGGATTTTCCGGGCATCGTCCGTAACGCGTCTGCGTGACGGCATCAGTCCATATTTCTTCGGAGATTTCGCCCTGTGATACAAGCCTCTGCACGGAGGCGAGAGCCTGCGTTGGATAGACTCCTGGAAGACCAAGCAATATTCGGTCGAAGCTCCGAATCCCCTTGCGGACGGCCGCGAGGGAGAGGCCGTCGATGAATTGTTCGAACCTGTCTTGCTCAATCTTGGAATACTTCATAATCGGCTAATACGAAGCGGGACATCGGCGATATTCCGAGAGCGTTGCTGTGCGGTGAATCGCTTCTCCAGTTCTTTCCGCCAGGCATCGACGGCAATATATTGATTTCTCAGCGCCCTCTCGCAGAGTTCATCCATTCGCACTTTCACCGGAGAATATACCTGAATCTCCAACGGAACCGTCCGGAGCGGCAGATTCTCGTGCAGCGACTGCAGTCTGTCGGTAAATCTGCATACGCGCGCTTCGATTCCGGAGGATACGTGCGTCGTCAAGGTCACATACGCGTAAAGGTCGATTCCTGTGCTCATGAGCCTTTCCATCAATTCGAATTGCCTATCGAACAGCGCCGCATCCGCCCGCGTGTTGAAGGCAAAGGAACCGCTGTCAAAGCCCTTGAAGCAGCATACCTTGCCGTAATTCGGATAGGATGCGACATATTCCCGTTCCTTTTCCGACAGGAATCTCCAGAAATAGTCAGTGCTCAGGTTGTCGTCCGCCCAAAGGTAGACTTCCTTATCGAGTCCCCGCTCGCTGAGTTCCCTCATCATCCAGGGGACCCACTCCGGCACCAGGTCGGGTTGTCCTCCGGACAAATCGATCACGGCAGGCGGATCTTCCTGATCGAGATAAAGCTCCACGAGATCTCTGGGGCTGAGCATGCGGGAAGCATTTGTATCTGCATCCAAGAGATTATTCGGGACGAAACAATACCAGCACCTGAAGTTGCAGCCTGCCAACTGAAAGACCTGCGCCCTCATCGTATCGGTAAAGGCTATCCCGAGTGCCTTGCGTGCAGGGTCGATGGGCAACGGGTCATCGACCCACTTTTCACCACACCTTCGCCTGAAATGCCTGATCCGTCCGAACCCCCGGCAGTTCGGCGGGACGGTCAAATCCTTTTCCTGGTCGGATCCCAAGAAGTTGGCGATCAGGACATGCCTTTTCGCCGAGTCGACCATTCTCTGTCGATAACGGGCCGACAGGTCGTCGACATTTGCGCTTCTCGAGCCTATCCGTACCATGATGACGTTTCATCCTTCCAGCAGGAAACGCTCGCGGATTTCAGCCTTCCAAATTCTTGCGCCTGGATGGCACAAGCTCGCCCGACTCGGTGAGAAACGGCAATCGCTCTTCGACATAAAGCATCAGGAGGTCCTTGAAATACCTGATTTGACCTTCGTCCAGGTCCTGTTGCATGGGAATGCCGTGCCAGTCCTCAATGCACTTACGGCAGCACGTGGACGTGGCGTGCTGCGCGTAATACAGTACATTGCCCGTCTTCGGGGTCTGCATGCCGTCCCGATAAGGGTTTGCGGAGCCAACCGATGATCTTATCCTTTTTTCGGCGGCCACCCTCATCCCGGCTTTGCCCTTGCGCCGCGCGTGATTGATCGCCTTATCGTCAATGGGAATATGCCAGTAGTAGTGCCGCCAGAGCTCGAATTTCAGCATATCGAACGTAAAGACCGAATCGCCAAGGTCACGTCTGCGTACCCGTTGCCAATCGATGAGCTCGGCGCCGCAATACCTGCACCGGCCCGCCTGGTTGGCGGTCTTCATCTTCTTCGTGGTCCTGAAGCAGTGAAGCCCGCTTTTGCAATCCGCGCTTGAACACGTGATTTCCAGCGCCTTCAGTTTCTTTCGGGGGTTTTCGTCCTCCGCCATGTCCTAGTCCTCCTCGCCTGCAAGCGCAAGCATTAGAAGATTCCGGTCCGTATCGTTGAGCCTTCCAAAAGAACAGTTCTTCAACAGCAGATCACGCGAAACCGACCACGGGTCCGAATCGATTGCCTGAAGATTCTCCGCGGCGCCCCACCAGTTAATGTCCTGAAGCGAAAGACGAAAGGCTATGTAATTGGCCAGAGAATCCACGGCGACATTCTCCCGGTGTGCTACCCTGGGAACGGCACGCTTCAGCCACTCCACGCGTCCCTGCGCCTCTTTCACGCACAGCTCCGCGAGTTCTTCCGCGCGCCCCGCCAGGATGACATCGCCCGCGAACCGGCTAGCCTCTTCCTCCTCCGGGGACGATCGGCGTTCCGGCGACGTCGGGCTCGCCTCAATAACCGAGAGATTGGCCTGCTCGCCTTTCCCCGCCACATGCCACAATTCGTGTAGCAGATCGAAAAGCCAGCGGGCCTGCGAACGTGTGCGCTGCTTGAGGACAATGACGTTTCGTCCCTCAACGCGCCAGCATGCGCCATGAAAAGCGCCCGGATCCCGCAATGGAAGCACAGGCACACCCGATGCCCAGACGTATCGCAAGACGGATTCGCAGGAGATTTGTCCATGCCCGGACAGTATGGCTTTCCTGACCTCGTCATAGTCTGCCGGTATCTGCACCCGCGGAAGCTCTGGCGTGCCTTCCAGTACGAGGAGCGCCAGATAATGAGCGTACAGGACGTATGCGTTCAACCGGCGAGCCTCGACTCGCGAAGGGAGCTTGAAACTGACCTCTCCCGCCGCCGCCACGTTGAGCTCGAGCGGCACATGCCCCAGAATCTCATCCGCGCTCCACCCGAACACGCGGCCGATATTTTCAGTCATGGCATAGACAAAGCCTGGTCTATCGACATCATCCTCCGTCCGCTCTGTTCCCAGGGATGCCGACTGAGGGGCGATAAATCTTTTTTCGATGAAGGCCCGTTCCAGTCCTGCGCTCTCCAAGCGCTTGAAGATGCTTTGCAAGGCTATTGCCGATTTGGGCGCGGTGATTCGTTTTCGCTCCTTTATCCCCAGTGCTCGAGCTATTTCGAGCAATCTTGCCAGACTTGCCGTCTGATAGTCCGAGGCTTCATAACGCTGGATTTGTTGCTCCTTCAAGCCGAGACGTTCGGCAAGTTCCCTTTGAGTCAGACCGGATGCGATTCGTGCCTTGATCAGCGTCCGCGGCAGCTCCTCCAGGGATTCGATCGCAAAGGCACTCTGATCCGCCGATCGCAAAGCCTCGTATGCCCTGAGTTCGGCACGGAGGTCCTGCAGTTGGCCGCTCAAGGCATCCATTTCCAGCCGGCGCAAATCGGCTTCAACGCCCTTGATCTGACCAATCGGCGTTCTGTTCATATCCTCAAGGGCTTGCTCGAAGTTCTGCATCTGCGCCCTGGTGATGCGATACTGCCTCTCGTTCTTTATCATGCCCGTTCCCCCTGCAGACGGATGACCACGATCCCTTTTGCATCGCCGGAGCCTTTATCGATTGAAAAGAAATCCAGGAAAGTCTTCCCGGACCCGGTTTCCTTGAATTGAGCAGGGAAGAGTTCACCTCCATATTTCGTCTTTTGTGCCCACCTGCCAGGCCTTAAATCCATCAATACGGGATCAAGGAGGGCTAGGTTCACCCCGTCCGTGTCCCAGCAACCATCAAAATCGGAGGGCATCTCCTTGATCGTAACGAAGCTTCCGTCGATATAAACCGCCTTGCACCCCGCCTGCTTCAACACATCCATGGCCCTTCGCAAACCACCGAGCAGCTTTTTACGGTACGGTGTTGCCCCGAATCGTTCGGCGAATTCATCCCAGGCGGCACAGTGGAGTCCGGGAGGCAGATTTCCGCTTGAATTGAAGTCCGGTATTGCCATGACACAACAATATAGTTGTGTTAACATTTTGTCAAGATCTTTTTCCTCACGAGAATTCCATTATTGTCATTTACAAACGCGTACTTACGTACTTCCATCCCGTTCAAGGCAGCATCATGATCGCGCTATGCCGCCGAAGTGCGCACTCATGCGGCCCTGTCACTGGACACTCTCTTCCCCATCCTTACTTTTCCTGTTTTCTTCTTGGCCTGCCGAGCGGTGCATTTCGTACGTGCTTTTCCGTGCGGGCACCTGATCGGCGCCATCGTCACGAGCTCGGCGAAATCCCTCTACTGCATGCGGCGCTGACGTTCTTCGGAGCCAGCGGTTGAATGAGGCTTAGACCCTTCGCTCCAGCGCCTTTCAGAGACTCTTCATAATTATTTTCCCGCATCCGCCACGAAACGTCTGCCCTCCCAATCAGATTCCTGTAGGTGGAGGGCCCCAGGTCAGTTCGGCTCCCTCCGCCAATTCTCGGGGAGGGATACAGGATGGCGCAAGCAGAAAAGGTGTTGCCAACCGGCGTACTGACGGTCGGCAGCATGTTTGCGGGTGTCGGTGGGATCTGCCTGGCTTTTCGAAAGGCTGGATTTCGGGTGGCATGGGCCAACGAATGGGACCGGCAAGCCTGCAGAACTTACAGGGCCAATTTCCCAGACCATCGGCTAATTGAAGGGGACATCAACGCCGTTTGCCCGACGGATGTCGGTCCCGTCGATGTACTCACCTCTGGATTCCCATGCCAGAGCTTCAGCATCGCGATCGCTGGGCACCGCCTTGGCTTCAAGGATGAAAACAGGGGAAAGCTCTTTTTCGTGACAACCCGGTTTATCGCCGGGATACGCCCTCGGGCGTACCTGCTCGAAAACGTCACGGGACTCGTCAACCACAACAAGGGCAATACGATCCGGGTCATGGAGGAAACAATCCGAGAACTCGGTTATTCTTTCATTCCTTTCGTCTTGGACGCCCGGAAACATGGCAACATCCCACAAAGCAGACTTAGGGTTTTCATCGTTGGCTTCCGCGATGAGGCATACGGCGGTCCGTTGACCGATCAATTCTCGATTCCCGATCCCATCCCCCTCACTCTTACTGTCGGCGATTGCCTGTCCCGAGCTCCAGTCGCGGATAAATACTACTTGCCGGATGGCTCATACATGCACCCCCATTTCGCCAAAATGGCCCTCTCCCGCAATACCCTCTACCAGTGGAGGCGATCATACGTGCGGGAAAGCAAATCGTCCGCATGCCCAACCCTGACCGCCAACATGGGCAGTGGAGGCCATAATGTCCCTTTCCTGCTCGATGATCGTGGCATCCGGAAACTGACCCCGGGCGAATGTTTCCGCTTTCAGGGATTTCCCGATGATTTCGTTTTTGCATCCGGCATGGCCGACTGCCATCTATACAAACAGGCCGGCAATTCCGTCGTCGTGCCGGTTGTTAAGAGGATTGCGGAAGAGATCGCAAGAGTGCTGACTGGCGGGACGACCAGGCCCTGACACCTGATTGCCATTACCAATTGTTTCTTAGGCGAACCTTATGGCGGACGAGAAGGCGCCGACCGTAACTTCCGGGTTTGTTATTGTAACTTTCCAGGCCCCTCCACTGCCGGCATTTGTCTGCTTCCCTTGCCGAATAGGGCCTGCTCAACCAGGCGAAAGCGATCCGGGCGCCCCATGCAGGCACTGCAGATGGCATAGACGCAGCCCCCGGTCCGGCCGGGTCTTGTCAGCACGCCGCCGGTGGCGATAGGCGTTCCCCCGCACAGCGTGCAACCGGGCAGGCTTTTGATCGTCTCCCAGATCATCCGCCGCGCCTCGGGACGATCGATTTCCGATAGCGGCGCGGGGCGCAGATCGTATACGGAGGCGCCGGGCCCCTGATCGACCTCGACTAAACGGAATGCCCCGCTCTTCAGGGCGGCAAGAGCGAGGTACGCTTCGCGGAGCGTCGGTTTGAACGCCTCGAGGCTCTCAACCTGGCTATGGTGGCTGACCCGGTCATGGGCCGGGATCGGGATGATGCCGGAGTCCCCGCAGGCGGCGATGAGACTTGGAACCGTCTTCGAACCTCCGCAGAGCTTCCGTATGACCCCCTCCTTCGCTCCCGCGGGACCGTCCAGGGACAGCATGTACTCGCAGTCTGTGGGGATCCACCGCCCCACGTGCTCATGGGATCCCGTGTAGTGCGCAAGCGCAACCGGCTCGAGGGCACGCACCGCGAGCCGGGCGTGAATCATGTCCGGGGCGGCACTCCGGAGAAGCAAGCCTCTTGCGTTGCCGTGCCGGTCTGATAGTTCCAGCCATACGGAGGGAAAAGGCAATGCGACCCCCAAGGGGTTCGCTCCGAAGCATTCCGCCGAGTCAGCTGGTAACCGCTTCCCTATTTCAGCCAACAGATCGGACGGGTTTTCGACAAGCACCGCAGGGGCTTTTTTGATCAGGGAGATGACTCCCGAGAGATAGTCGCTGAGGCCCGGACAGGCCTCAGCCGACATCGTCATGAGTGTCGTCAAGTCACGAATGACCTCTCGCATTGAGGACCACCTTCCTTTCTGTCCTGTCTAAACAGCATTCGTCTTTTAGAGCGATTCCTTAGTCGTTAAATCCGTTTTACGGTTCGATTTTTTCTCCGTGTCCGTTCAAGCCCACCGTCCAGACTCTGGTGTGCAGGTCCAGGTCGTCGATGATGTCCAGTATCCTCTTTAGATGCCTGTAGACCGACAGCGCGGCGTCCGCGTCGATCCTCCCGGCCGGCGCCGAGCAGGGGCTCTCCCAGCCGTCAAGCGCCACGTAGACCCTCCCATTGCCAAACGAAAGTGCAAACCTGCCGATTCGCCCCCGAAGCGCCTTGATGCGCTCCATCATCTTCGGGGTCAGGAGGTAGCGCGCCTCGACCTGGTCCGATGAACAAACGCTGAACATCGCCTCCCAATCCGAATCCTCGAGATGGACGGCCTCGGCACCTGACCCGCTGCCGCCGTTAACGACGGTTGTCCCGCAAAAGGGCTTGTTCATGGCCGCCGAGAGGATAATCCCGTGGAAGATGTCGTATTCGCGCGTCTCCCAGTGCCAGTCCGTGCGCCACTCCGTATGGCAGGTGCTGTTTCCGTCGCTGTCGGTTTCCCAGACGGTATCCGATACTTCCTCGGCTACCAGTTCCTCCCGCTCCTCAATCGCGCGGACACAGGACATCCTGAATTCGACTTGGCCGACGAAGCCCTGAATCCCGTCGCAGCCGGAATACCGGTCAGGTGTGAGGAACAGGCCCGTCGATCGGAACTCCACTTCCGGGAGCACGGCATCCGGATCGTACCAGGGCCGGTCGACCAAGGCGCCAAGCACCGCCGGAACAATGTCGCGCTTGAAGCGGGCCTCCACGGCACGAGTGTCGCCCCTGCGGGAGCAGGCGACCGCGATGCCCGGAACGATGGCCAGGATGACCCCGGCGATGACGGCGCCGGCCCATGCACAGAAGGTAACAATACCCAGCCCGGCCGCGATGGTCAGGGCAATTCTGCGCTCGAATTTGTTTTCCTTTTCGAGCCTCTCGCGCTCGATCCTGGCGAGCGTCCTGCCGAGGCTGCCGCGGAGGACGGAGTCGAATCGCTCGTATTTCTCATCCGGGCTCATCGGGCCCTCTTATCAAAGAGATCTTTCATGGCCACCGGGTTGCGCTCCTCTTCCGCCGCCCTGAACATCTCCTTGCGTCGCATCTCCAGCATTGAGGCCGCAACGCGGTAGGGGAACATCTCGCAGGCGTTGTTGTACTGCTTCACGGCGGCATTGTAGAACCTTCGGGCCGCCTGGATGTTATCCTCAACCTCATTCAGAGTTCCCTGCAGGAAAAGGAAGTTGCGGCCGGCCTTGAGCTCCGGGTAGTTTTCCGCAACCGCGATGAGGGACTTGAGGCCTGTGCCGATGTTGCGTTCGAGCGACTCCCGCTCGGTGCTGCCGACGGGAAACCTGGCGGCCTCCGTGCGCCACCGGGTCAGATCCTCCATGAGCTTACGCTCGTGGTCCGCATAACACCCCACGGCCTCGACGGCCTGGGGGATCAGGTCGTAGCGCTTCTTCAGTTGGACATCGATACCGCCATATGCCTCGTCTACCGTGTTTTTCCTGCCGACGACGGAATTGTAGAGGGCCGTCACACCAATCAGCACCGCAAAGACCGCAATAACGAGGACAGTCGCCACGAACACCTCCTTGTCATGATGCTTCTTCCAGATTCGAACTGCTCCATGGAGCCAGAAGCTGATGCACAACCTTCGCGGCTCCCGTCTTGTCCTGCTTGGCAGTATGTCTGCGCACGCAAGGAGAATCATCGCGGCATGAATCTATCAAACGGGCTTGAGTAGAAGATACCGAATGGCGGATGAATCTTTTGAAGAGAAGAATTTCTCTCCGTTTCGGACGGCAGCGGGTATGTTTTCTCACGACCTGCCGGGTAGATGGCCGGCCGGACCTACTCCAGGTTGGACAGACCGAGATCGTCCATCTTATCTTTGTCCGCAGTTTCCTGCAGATGAAGTGCCGGACGGAGCGCGATGCCCTTGACCCGGCTCAGGGATCGCACGTCCGCAGATGCAGCACCAGGCCCGACCGCAGGCGCCTCGCAACCAACGTCCCTTGAATCTCGCACCTTATTCGGGACCCCCTTCGGCCGCCCCGTCGTGTAGGGGAGCTTGTTTTCCTCGAGCATGCTGTCGATCTCATCTCCGGTGAGGTTGCGCATGATGTATTCAACCCCTTTCTCGAGAAGGATCTGCCGGTCGTGCGGACGATAACGCTGCAGCTTCCGGTACGTATCGAGGTTTTGGAAATGGGCGATCACCTTCCTTTCCCTGTTTCCTTCCATTCTCCCCTCCCCTCCTCTTTCTCTTGTGCGTTCGCCGACAGTCGGTTGTAACCGCAGATCGTTGCCTTCTATCTGTGCTCACGGAAGCCATAGCTGCGCGGCTTATTGATTGCTGCCCCGTGTTTTTATTGTATTCGGAACGAAACAGGTACCGTAAAGGGCAGGATGGAAGAAATGGGGGGGCTTTCCGCTTGATCGGTCTTTAACATCAGGAAGGGAGAACTGGGGAGCAGAATCGTAAATAAGTGAAGAGAATCCGTGGTTGCCATAAACTGCGCGAATTGAAATAATATGAAACCGCTTCATATCCGTTCCACATTTTTTGAGGCATAGCAAAAAGCGTGAATTCCACAAAAGGGTTAATCCGTTTTTTCCGAATGCCGAAATTCCACTCTCCTCGCAGTCCGGACCGGATGCATAACGACGTCCAGGACGCCCCGCCGGAATGGACATTCCGGCTCCCCTGTCCTTTCGTTCGGATTTCGGCATATTCCCGTGAGACCGCTGGTCTCACTCGCTTTGCACGTATCGAACGAGAGGTCATTTCCATCTTCATCTTGTCTAGGCATTTCAGATAAATGCATGGGGCATGTCGGGCAGCGTCCCCAAGCCTATCATGACAGACCTCCGGACGTTTGGATTCCTCTGCTGCTGCCGTCATGATGCAGAAACAGGCGCCGGGATCCCCCCCATCTCGCCACCCGCTTTGCGGGTTGGCTCGCTTCCCCCGTGGCCTCTGCGGCCGCCTCGAAAATGAAGACGGTTTGTTCGCTCTACCGCAAGGCGGCATCTCCGAACACACGAGTTCTCATCCGCATGTGGTGTGCTTTTCGAACGCACAGAGTATCATCACATTGGAATGCGGACAGCACTCTTTGCTCTCAAGGCACTGCCGGGCGCCGGCAGTCCTCGAAATGATCTGCATGTCGCATGAAAGTTTTAAAAGACACCTACGGGACAACCCTGAAAACTGGCCGAGTCGACGTTACCGCAACATTCTTTCCGACGGATTAAACCTGGTTGAAAAATGTTCGAGCAGGGCCGCTGTTGATTACATCGGTTCCGCTTCATTTGCATCCCAAACCGATATGAAAATGACCATTTTCTAAAAATCGGCTACTCTACCCTTTGGAAGGGAAGACTTTCGCCCCTTGGTACCGTTTCGCCCCATTTATGGGCATCCGCACGGCGCTTCTTTCGGCTCGGGGCAGCCATCCCCATCGATGCTCCACATTTTACCTAAACTTTTCTTTAACAGTTGTTGACGGGACGGCGATTGTAAGTTCTTGTAATGATTGAATCGCTCTTTGAAAAACCCGGAAATTCTCAAAAACGTGGTGCCAACAAAAAGAGTGATTATTCTTGACGGGCGATGCGTATTAGCTTACATCTGGGGTGACAAGAAAGGAGCCCCGATGTTTGCCAGGATCAAGAAGACAGGCCCCTACGAATACCTTCAGATCGTGGAGAACCGCCGGGAAGGCAAAAAGACCCTTCAGCGGGTCATCGCCACGGTGGGCCGCCTGGATCGTCTGCGGCAGCAAGGAGAGATCGAGCCCCTGGTGCGCAGCCTTTCGCGCTTCTCCGCGAAGGTGCTGCTGGTGCTCTCCGGCCAAAGCGACGATCTTCACGCCACGGCGAAAAAGATCGGACCGGCCCTCATCTTTGAGCGGCTCTGGAAGGAGCTTGGCATCGGCCAGGTGCTCCGGGAACTGCTTTCGCAGCGCAAGTTCGAGTTCGACGTGGAGCGGGCCGTCTTTCTGAGCGTGCTTCACCGGCTCTTCGTTTCCGGCTCGGACCGCTCCTGCGACAAGT